>SXGU01434362.1_pt1 | contig 185159 bp, 142 predicted proteins | sample 3174531 | NCBI WGS metagenome assembly SXGU01 (sample SAMN11356863, study PRJNA531348) | freshwater metagenome | isolation source: freshwater sample F1-140 | place: China: Fuxian Lake, Yuxi | collected 2017-12-25
GCCCCGAGGTCTGAATGTGGTACTTGAGCTTCTGCGCTCGTTCCGGACAACCGTAAAGGTCTCGCATGGCGACCGCCCAGATGCGCCGCGCCACACGCCCGATCACGGCGTACTCGGCATCGAGACCGTTCGAGAAGAAGAAGGACAGGTTGGGTGCGAAATCCTCAACCGCAAGGCCGCGCGCCTTCCACGCCTCGACATAGGTGAACCCGTTGGCGAGCGTGAATGCGAGTTGCGTGATCGGGTTCGCGCCTGCTTCAGCGATGTGGTAACCGGAGATGCTCACCGAATAGTAGTTCTTCACCTCATGCTCGATGAAGAACTGCTGCACATCACCCATCATGCGCAACGCGAATTCCGTGCTGAAGATGCAGGTGTTCTGGGCTTGATCCTCTTTGAGAATGTCCGCCTGCACCGTGCCCCGCACGGTCTTCAGGGTGCGCGCCGAGATCTGTGCGCGTTCCTGCTCCGTCGGACAGCGGCCTTCGTTCCTTTCGAACAGCACCAATTGCTGATCGACGGCTGCATTCATGAACATGGCAAGCAGGATCGGCGCCGGACCATTGATGGTCATGCTCACACTGGTGTTCGCATCGCAGAGGTCGAAGCCCTGGAAGAGGCGCTGCATGTCATCCAGCGTGCAGATGCTCACACCGGATTCGCCGACCTTGCCCCAGATGTCCGGCCTGCGTTCCGGATCACGGCCGTAAAGCGTCACAGAGTCGAAAGCGGTCGAAAGGCGATGCGCCTTCTCGCCACGGCAGAGCAGGTGGAAGCGCGCATTCGTTTGCGCTGGCGGGCCCTCGCCCGCGAACATGCGTTTCGGGTCCTCGTCCTTGCGCTTCAGCTCGAAGACGCCACCCGTGAAGGGAAAGCGTCCGGGCAAGTTTTCGAGAAGGAGCCAGCGCAGCAAGGCGCCGGGTTCGTCGTCTTTGGGCAGCGCGACGCGCGGGAGGCTCGTGCCCGCGAGCGTGGTGACACGCAGAGGCTGGCTGAACTCACGCTCGCGTACGCGGCTCTTCAATTCCGTACCGGACCAGGCTTCTTTCAGCCGCGGCCAGCCGTCCAGCAGGGCGCGCGATTCCGGGGCAAGCGCTGCCGCAGTGGACGCACGTGCGCGCAGCGCCTCCGCCTCGGCCGGGTCCAGCAACGAGCCCGCCTGTTCCACGGCCCCGAGCAGGCGCGCCTTGGCACACTCCGCCTCCACCAGCGTCTGCCGCGCGCGGATGACATTGGCAATCTCGGCGAGATAGCGGGCCCGACCTGGAGGCACCATGCTCGTGCGCGGCGCAGACACACTCGCCACGACGCCGGTGGCAAACGCAGTGCCACACTTCGTGTCGATGATCCCGAGCAGGCAGCCAAAGGCCTCGTTCACGCCCGCATCATTGAATTGCGCCGAGACAGTTCCGAATACCGGCAACGACGCATCCGTAGCATCGAAGAGCTTGCGCCCGCGGCGGAACTGCTTGCGCACATCCCTGAGCGCATCCGCCGCTCCACGCCGATCAGACTTGTTCACCACCACGAGATCCGCGAGATCGAGCATGTCGATCTTCTCGAGTTGCGATGCGGCCCCGTATTCGGGCGTCATGACGTAGACACTCGCGTCCACGAGATCCGTGATGGCGCTGCTGCCCTGGCCGATGCCGCTCGTCTCCACGAGCACGAGGTCGAAGCCACTGCGCTGGACGAGTTCGATCACCGGGCGCAGCGCGCGGGACACTTCCCCGCCCTGCTGTCGTGTGGCCAGTGAACGGATGAACACCCGTTCGTTGGCGGCCGAGTTCATGCGAATGCGGTCGCCAAGGAGCGCGCCACCGGTGCGACGCCGGGTCGGATCCACGGCCAAGACCGCCACGCGACCCTGCGGACGAGTGCGGAGGAAGCGCAGGACCAGCTCATCCGTGAAGGAGGACTTCCCGGCTCCGCCGGGGCCGGTGATGCCGACCACGGGAACGCGCTTCGCCGCCGCCGCGAGATGCGCGCGGGCGAAGAGTGCCTCCGCGTCCTCAGGCTGCGCCTCCAAGAGCGTGACAAGGCGCGGCAAGCGGAGGGCGCCCTCCGGCATGGTCTCGCCACGTCGTGTAGCGCGGCAACGCTCCACCATGTCCTTGATCATGCCCTCAAGGCCGAGGCGCCGACCATCTTCCGGTGAGTAGATGCGCTCGATGCCGCCGCGCTCGAGTTCCGCGATCTCGCGCGGAACGATGGTCCCACCACCGCCGCCGAAGATCTTGATGTCCTTCGCACCCCGCTCATCAAGCAACTCACGCGCGTAACGGAAGAACTCCATATGACCACCCTGGTAGGAGCTGATGGCAATGCCATCGGCGTCCTCCTGGATGGCCGCCGTCACGATTTCGGCAACGGAACGGTTGTGGCCGAGGTGAATCGTCTCGCAGCCTGCTTCAAGCAGCAGGCGGCGGATGACGTTGATGGCGGCGTCATGCCCGTCGAAGAGTGACGCAGCAGTGACGAAACGCACGGCTCCAGTGGCGCGGAGGGTGGTGCTCATGGGCAATGCGACCGCAAATGGCCGTGCCACAACCTAGCAGCGGCGCCGGAGCGCGTCCAAAAAGGAATGCCGCGCCAACCTTGGTTGTTGCGGCAAAGTAGGTGACAAGTGCGGGGCCCCGATCCGGCGTGAGTCTTGAGGTGTGCAGTGAACTCTTGTGTGTCGTCAGCCGTTCGAGAAGGAGTGAATTCTGGACCTGGCGGCCCCGCACTCTCACCACGATGAATGACCTGACCCACCGGGATTCCGGCGAAAAATCAGGGATGTTTCTTTTTCCAGCTCTCGAACCGCTCCGTCAACCCCTGCTCCTTCAGGAACTGGTTGATGGTCTCCATTTCGTGGCTCCCTTTCTGGATCATCCGCCCAGCCTCACAAAGCCAGAAAGAGTCCCGAGTGCGCTGCCGCGATTTGGTGGCGATGGCTGCCCGGATGAGCCGCTCCTCAGCGGTCGGGCCGAGTTTCAGGATTTCCACCATCTCGTAAATGGAGTCGCCCGAGGGGACGAAGGCCGCATTCACCATGAGATTGAAGTGGTTGGATGAGCGGCCCAGGAGAGCACTGAAGCCTCGGCCAGAAAGCGTCTTTCCTTCCCTCCGCTGCCACTCATCCAGGCAGGCGAGGAACTCCAATTGAAAGGGCGTCTGGCTGCGTGCCAGCGCCGTTTTTTTCCGTGTCGGTCTCTTCACTGGGGAACCTCGTGTTGGGGTGATTGAAAGCCCGGTCCCGTGAGCGCTGCATCCTTTCTGTCGCAGGCACCGTCCGAGCCGGTTTGATGTACCAGAACGACCGTCAAGTGTCACGCACATTCTTGACACTCAAAAACCCGCAAGTTCCACAGCCACTTCCATCATGAGCCGTGACGACGATGCGCGACCAATCCGACACCCCGTCCGACAACGATGACGACCCCACGCGCACGTGGCGAAGGCCGGACACCCAGACGATGGTCGCCGATGCCGCCAGCGCTCGAAGGCTTCTCGACGATGGCTTCACCGACGAAGCCATCGCGATGTACATGGAAGTCCTGGGGCGGGACGAGCGTGACATCGAAGCACTGAAAGGTCTCGGTGTCGCTTGGATCAGGCTCGGCCGTTGCCGCAACGCTGCCCACACGCTGCGCACTGCGCTCGCCCTCGATCCCACCGACCCGGCGATCCACTACTCGCTCGCCATCAGCGCATTCGGCACAGGACAGCATGCCGAGGCGGAGAACGCCATCCGGGCCCTCGAACACAGTGCGCCCAAGCTGGCGCTCTCTCTGCGGAAGCTCGCCCGCGCCTGAGGGCCGCTGCCGCCAAGGCTAGGATCTTCGCCATGCACAACTCGTGGCGGATTCGCTGGTGCTCTTTCGCGCTGACCCTGGTCCTTTTCGCTGGCCTCTCGGCCCAAGACGCGGCACCGAAGCCCCTCACTCTCGAACAGGCTCTCTCCCGTCAGGGCATGAGCCAGTTCATGACGCGGCTGCCCGCGGCATTCGGGTTCGTGGAGGGCACAGACCTCCTGCAAGGCCCGAACGGGGTCCTGAATCCGGCGGACATGAAACCGGCCGATGCCCCCGCGCCTCCAGTCGCGACGCCGAGCTTGACGGACGTGGTGCAGAAGGCGCTGAAGGACCGCGGCGACGCGGTGCACCCGGCGTCTTTCACGGGCGGGCCACTCCGCAGCACCCTGCCCCGCACGCCGCATCCGCGCCAGGGCTTCATCGAAGCGGCGGATGGTTCCGCAGGTGTCTTCGTTGACGAAGGCGAACTGGTGAAGGGCGTGCGAGCCGGAACTGTTCAGCGCTCCGGCCCAGGCTTCAAGGGTTGCCGTCAACTCAGCATCAGTGCGAACGGCGCCATGGTCTCCTGCATCCGGGATGACGGGAACCTCGCCATCTGGAATGGCGAGAAGGTCCAGCAACTCACATCCGACGCGAGCGAGAGCATCTTCGAAGGTGAACTCGACTGGGTCTATCAGGAAGAGGTGTACGGTCGCTTCGACTTCCGGGGCAACTGGCTCTCGCCGGATGGACGGCACATCGTCTGGATGCGCATCGACGAGGCGCTGGTGCCCGACTTCACCATCACGGACCAGTCGCGTCAGCCACAACTGACCGAGCATCTCCGTTATCCGAAGGCGGGCGAAGGCAACCCGGTCTCCACTTTGCTGGTGGCCGACACGACGACGGGCGCCATCGTCAACGTGGATCTTTCCGCCTTCAAGAGCGAGGACCAGATCCTCATCGTCCGCGTGGGTTGGACCCCGAACGGGCAGGTCCTCTTCATGGTTCAGGACCGCGAACAACGCTGGCTCGAAGTTCTCAGCGCCGATCCTGCCACCGGCAAGACACAGAAGATCCTGCGCGAAGAATCGAAGACTTGGGTGAACATCCTCGCCATGCCGCACTGGCTGAAGGACGGCAGCTTCCTCTGGGAAAGCGAACGCACGGGCTACCGACACCTCTACCACTGCTCTGCAGACGGTCAGCAACAACGCGCGCTCACTCAGGGCGAATGGCAGGTCACCGAAATCCTCCACCTCGATGAAGCCGCGGGCTGCCTCGACATCAGTGCCACGAAGGATGGCGCCGAAAACAGGAATTACTACCGCCTCGCTCTCGACGGCAGATCCCTGAAGCGCCTCACGCCCGGCGCTGGTCAGCATGAGTTGGAGTTCTCGCTGAACCGCGAGTGGATGGTGGACACCGTGAGCGCCACGGACACACCGCCTTGCCAGCGCCTCTTGCACATTGGCAAGGATGACACCGCAGCGAAGGTTGTCCGTGAATTGGCCGCCGCGCCGAAGCCGCAAGGCCTCGCCGCAGGCACCATGAGCGCACCGGAATTCGTGCGCATCCCAGCCCGTGACGGCTACCTGCTCGATGCACGCCTCACCAAGCCGCTCCATCGCGCCGCAGGCACGCGCGCGCCCGTCTGGATGCAGACCTATGCCGGCCCCGACACGCCCACAGTGAAGAACAGCTTCCACACCGACCCTTTCGCCCAGTTCCTCGCAGGCCAAGGCATCGGCACCCTCGACATCAATGTGCGGAGCTCCTCAGGACGCGGTCAGGCTCACACGGAGAAGTGCTACGGGCAGTTCGGCGTGCAGGAAGCGGCCGATCTCGAGGATGCAGCGCGCTGGCTCGGCCAACAGACATGGGCCGATGGCGCGCGCATCGGGCTCACCGGCTGGAGCTTCGGCGGATTCATCACGGCCTTCGCCATGACGCACTCGGATCTCTTCAAGCTCGGTATCGCGGGTGGTGGCGTCTATGCGTGGGAGAATTACGACACCATCTACACCGAGCGCTACATGCGCACGCCCGAGCACAACGCGGAGGGCTACAAGCGCTCGTCTGTGCTCGCGTCCGCGGCGAACCTGAAGGGGCACCTTGTGATCATCCACGGACTCATGGATGACAATGTGCACGTCCAGAACGCCATGCAGCTCTGCTTCGCACTGCAAAGCGCCGGCAAGCAATTCGATCTCATGCTCTATCCGCGCCAGCGCCACGGCATCCAGGACCCGCGCCTCTCGCAGCACATGAGAAACCTCATGTGGAACGCCATCAAGACGCATCTGTGAGCTCGCGTACACCGTCTCGACCGCCTGCGCCGCCTGCGCCGCGAGTGGGGTCCCGCTGAGCAGAGCCTTCGAGCGCATCCGAGCGGCTCTGCGAAGCGGGATCACCCCCGAACAGAGCAGGCGGCGCATCCGCGTGCCGTATCAGCGCGCGTGCTGCCTATGCGCCCGCTCTGCGCGTGGGTCAATTGAGCTGGAAGGAGAGTGGTTCGGAGAGGCGGAGCGTGCCGATGTCGAGGGCCTGGAACACCACCACCGGTGGAGGAAGCATGGGCAACGATCCAGGAGGCAGGACGCCGGAGAGATCGAGGTCGAAGCAGGTATCCCCGTTGTCAGCCCCGTTGGTCGGATCGACGTAAGTGGTGATGGGGTTCATGCCGCCGTTGAACGCTGCCTGGAGGTACGGGATCTGGCACGCGGCACTGAATGCACCGCCAGCCGGTGAGAGCACGCAGCCCGAATTGGCGATGCCGAATGGATCGACATAGAGATCGGGATATCCGCCGACGCCGTAAGGGCTCACGTCGTAGCGCGGCACCCATCCACCCGCGGGCACAAATTCCACGCTGCCGAACACCGCGAGCAGCGTCCCCGGAGCGGCATTGCTGATGTAGCCGGTCAGGTGGCCCGTCCAGCTCAACGCATGGGTGGAGAGCAGCGCCGAGGTCGGATAGGCATCGAGATGCAGCGGACGGCCAAAGGTCGCCGCGAGGGGCGGGTTGTGGAGGACAACATCCAGTGCATCTGCAGGTCCGGCGTAGAAAGCAGGATTGAAGGAGAGGTCGCGCATGCCGAGCGCATTGGGATTGCTCATGATGACGCCGTTGATCTGCGCGAAGGAGCCTCCACCCAGCGTCGAATAGATGGCGCTCGCCGTCAGGTTTTGCACACCTGCGGCTGCACCACCCGAAACATCCACGGTGAAGTAGAGAGCCGGAGCCGTGAATCCCGCCGTGGTGATCACCGTGGCCGCTGCGAGGTCGAGATCGAGGCCATAGCAGTTCGCGACCGCGGCGGTGCCCGGATTGCCGCCCGCGAGGATGGCCATGTTCTTCACCTCGGTGGCGGTGTAGAGCAGTTCGGCAAAGCCTGCCTGTGGAAGGCTCACACTGCCGTAGGGGCCGACAGGCGTGTATGCGCTGCCGGGGATGCGGATGATGTCGCCACGCGTGATGGTGACGGGCACAGCCGTTCCCACCGGACTCAGTTTCACTTGCGCCAGCGGAATGCCCGCAGTGCCATCAAAACTCACATAAATGTCGCCATTGGTCTGGTCCACGGCGAAGGCATCCACGTCGATGGTGTTGTTCGGTGCCGCGAGTCCGAAGAAGGCTTCAAAGTGCGCCTGACGAATGAAGAAGATCGGGGGCACCGGTGTGCTCGGCATGGGATAGACATTGCTCGCGCGCGGCAACATGACCATGTCCGCTTCCGTGATGTTCACGCCGATGAACCCCGCGGCACCAACGCTGTCCGTGTGCGACGAGACGAACATCTCGTGCAAGTTGTTCGGCCGACCGTTGGCGGCGGCGGGAACCCAGATCGCATCCACGCCCGGGAAGTTCGTGGACTCATCCATGAGGCCGTCGCTGTCGAGATCGCCGATGAGCAGATTGAACTGCGGGAAATTGGAGATCTCGACGTAATCGGTCACCACCGTCGCAGGCAGCGAGTTCGGGATGGTCGCATTGGGCACCCCGGGTTGCACATAACTGATGCCCGGTGAGTTGGCGATGGCTGACTCGACGATGTAGCTGCCGCCGAGCACCATGCCTGCGCCACAGATGGGCGTCAGGCTGAGTTGGTCTCCCGCGCGTCCCGAGCGCGGACACTCCGTGTAGCGCGTGGAGAAGTAGATCGTCTGACCCTGCGCACACAGCGCACTACCCAGAAGCAACGTCGCAAGAACTGCCTTCTTCATCATGAGCGCAACTCCGGCACCGCATGCGGCGCCGCACCAAGGCTACACGGACGCAGAAGAGGCCCCACTCAAGGATGGATCAAGAAACGCCCTCAGAACCCGCAGAGGACGAGGGCGCCACTGGCGATGACAAGTCCTGCTGAGAGCAGGCGCGCACGCCGCTCTCCTACGCGCTCGAACAATGGCGAGAGCAGTCCGACGGCAGAAAGTGTTGCACAGAGCATTGTTGCAACGGTCGCGAACGAAAAGCTGGAGGCAACGGCGACGAGCCCGGCAGGACCGTGACGAACCGCCGCAGCCATGGCGAAGGGGACCAACCACTCGCACGGGCCGAGCACGAAGACCAGCACCATCCAGAAGCCGGTGCGGCGCGGCCTTGATCCACGCGCCACGAATCCGCGGGGAAAGAGCAGGAAGATCCCGAGCACCATGAGCGCTAGCCCGGCGAGGAACCCCCGCGCCTCGTTCAGTTCCGTGAAGGCGGTGAGCGCCTCACCGAGTGCAACACCCAGCATGGCAAGCACGACGCTTGAGAGACAATGCAACGCGCCGCAGAGCAGCACGAGTCGCACCAAGCGCCGCGTTCCCGTGCGCTGCTCACGCGCGATCTCGACGAAGGGCAGCCAGTGGTCCGGGCCGGCCAGCGTGTGCAACACGCCGACAAGAGCCGCCACACTCGTTGCTACCAGCAGACTCTCGTTCGTGTCCGCAGCGAAGGCCTGCATCACAAATCACCAGTTGATCGTGAGACTCACGGCCACATCGGGGTGCAGGCTTTTCTTGACTGGACAACCCTCGGCAGCCGCCGTGAGTGCGGCATGAAACTCGGCGGGCACACCGGGCGGCATGTCGAGCACCATGCTGAGCGAACCGATGCGACGGTCCGGAGCTGCGGCCATCTCCTTCACCACACGGCAGCGCGCGCCCTTCATGTCGATGCCGCGCCGCGCCGCCACGATGCCCATGAGAGTGAGCGTACAGCTCGCGAGTGCCGCCCCCACGAGATCCGTGGGGGAAAACGCCTCGCCCTTGCCCTGATTGTCCTTGGGGGCATCCGTGGCGATGCGGGAACCACTCGGAGCGTGAATTGCGACCGTGCGCAGGTCGCCCTCGTAGATGACTGTGGCTTCAACCATGATGGCTGATGCTAGCGCGGCGGGCCTTCCCGCGCCGCACTAGGATGGCACCATGCGCACGTTGATCGCTTGCGGCCTTGTCGCCATGTTCATCGCGGCCCAGGAACGAGTGGTCTGCACCGGCGCTGCGCCCCGTGGCGGTCCCGCGCCGTTGCTGCTTCTTGAACGCGGACGAATGGAGACCCTCGTGGCCGACGCGGCGGCCAGCCTCCCCGCCATCGCACCGGATGGCAGCGCAGTCGCGTACCTCGATCACTCCAACAAGGGCCCGCGCGGTCCGGCACTCGCGCTCCTCGATCTTGTGACGCACACGCGCCGCATCCTCGTGGACTCCATGCCTCTGCAAGCGGTGCGCTTCAGTCCGGACGGCCGTGAACTCATCTTTGCTGGCTGGAATGCAGAGCACGTAGCCGAGATCTTCCGCCTCGATCGCGCCACCGGCAACGCCGTCCAACTCACGCACACCACCGGCCGCTCGCCGGTCTGGTCGCCGGATGGGACACAGATCGCATTCATGGGCTTCGGTCCGGACAACCACGACGGGCTCATGCTCATGCAGAAAGACGGCAGCGGTTTGCACAAGCTCGCACCCTCGCGCGCCCGGGACTCGCGCCCGTACTTCTCGCCCGACGGGCGCCTGCTCCTCTACGAAGACTTCGTGGATGTCGACGCACAGCACATCCGTGGTGTCGTCAACCTGATCGGTGTGGATGGCACCGGTGCGCGCGTCATCTCGCCGGCTGATGCGAGCGCCTTTGGAGCGCGCTTCACGCCCACGGGCGGAGTGCTCTACCTCCGTGGAAGCCGCGAGAACCGCACTCTGGTGTCCTTCGATCCTGTGACCGACACACAGCGCGACGTGTTGGCGCTCCCCCACGCGGACGACGACGACCTGACGGTGCTCGCCGACGGCAGCGTCGTGGTGACGCTGGTGGAAGCGGAACACCCGCGCGTTGTGCTCGTGCGCGGCGGCCTGCTCTCGACACTGCACCGAGGTGGTGCCGCCGCCGCAAGCCTGCCTCCCCGCGCTCCGCGTGCACGTGACCTCGGCATCCCCTTCAGCGGAACTCCCGGCCCGGAGAATGCCATCACCGATGTCGCGGGAGTGCTGGTGGGCATGACCACGCTCATTCACGGCGACGCTGCGGATGCCAAGGCGAGTTGCGCGCGTACCGGAGTGACCGCCATCCTGCCGCGCGGTCGTTCCTCGCTTCTCGAACCCGTGATGGCCGGCACCGCTGTGCTCAACGGCAATGGCGAGATGACCGGCACGGCCTGGATCGCCGAATCCGGATTCCTCGAAGGACCAGTCCTGATCACCAACACGGAGAGCGTGGGCACCGTGCGCGACGCGGCGATCCAGTGGCGGCGGAAGCACGGCACCCCGGACGCAAGCGGATCTTTCTGGGCGCTGCCGCTCGTTGCAGAAACATGGGATGGCCGACTCAATGACCTCGGCGCAAGCCATGTGCGGCCTGAGCATGTCAATTCCGCTCTGGACGGCGCGCGCTGCGGGCCGGTGGCGGAGGGCAACGCGGGCGGCGGCACAGGCATGCACACGCACGGCTGGAAGGGCGGCACCGGAACAGCTTCACGGCGCGTCGGTGCACACACCCTCGGCGTGCTCGTGCAGTCCAACTACGGCCGCGCACCGCAACTCACCATCGCCGGCGTTCCCGTGGGCGCAGAGTTGAACCCGCCTGCGGATCCGCCGAAGGAGAACGGCTCCATCATCGTGATCATCGCGACGGACGCACCGCTGCTCCCGCACCAGTTGCAACGCCTCGCGCGCAGAGCACCGCTCGCGCTCGGGCGCATGGGCTCGTATGCAGGAAATTCCAGCGGGGATTTCATGCTCGCCTTCAGCACCGCGAACAGTGGTACAGCTTTCGGCACTGAACTCATGACAGCCCGCTTCCTCGGCAATGATGCCCTGGACCCCCTCTTCATCGCAGTGGTGGAAGCCACCGAGGAGGCCATCGTGAACGCCCTCATCGCCGCACGCACACTCGCTGGTCAGGGCGGCTCGTGCCTGCAGGCCATTCCGCATGACAAGCTCCGGGACGTGCTCCGGAAGTACGGTCGGCTCGTCGGCCAGAAGTGAAGGGGCCTGTCCGGGCTCAAGGCCACCCTCACGGGAAGTCGAGGGAGGCAGGATGACCGTGGTTGCGTAGGGCACGTGGTACGATCACGCGCGCTGCATCGCATGTTGAGAACGTTGCTCATTATTCTGCTGATCCCGGGGCTGCTCCTGCCTGCGACGCTGCAAATCTGCGTCTGTGCGGCTGAAGCGGACCTCTGCTGCGGCGCAGATCAAGCCTGCTGCTGTTCCGGCAATCCCGCCCTCGACAGCTCCATGGCCACCTTCAGCGCTGATGAGCGCTGCGTCGGCTGCGTCGAGCTCGGCCTGCACGATGGAGGCTTCCGCGTCACGGCACCGGGCAGCGTCCCGCTACCGGACATGAGCGCGGTGGTGGCCGAACCTTGGACAGCCAACTCCTTCGTTCCGCGCACCTGCGTTGCTGAATCCCTGCTCCCCGCAGCAGGTCTCGCACCTCCGCGCACCAGCGCGCCCGTTCCGCTGCGCATCTGAACTGCGCACCTCGGCGTTCCGCCCCTCATGGGCGGATGGTCTGTTTCCCGCGGTCCTTTGCGAGGGATTCCCATGGTGCGATGGAAGATGATCGTGGCGGCAGCCCTGCTGGCGGGCTGCGCCGTGGAAGAAAAGGCGGCGCCGAATGGTGCCTCAACACTCATTCAACTGCGCACGCGCAGCTCTGCCGAGGCCGTGGATGAAGCACTGAAGCTTCTGCCCACTGGCGCGTTGCTGGTCCCGCTTCCGGCTCTGCCGGAGGACCGCAATCCGGAAACTCTCGACGCTGACCTCGCGCAGTTCTGGCACGCGAGTGCCCTCGCCTTCAGCCCGGATGTGCGCGCGGCGTTCCAGGAACTGAGAGCGTCCATCGCTGCAGAAACCGGCGTCGGGTCTCCAGAAGCGCTCATGACCGAGACCGAGATCATGCGCTCGCGTGAGGGATTCACCGAGTGGCAGCCAGGTGTGGGAGTGGACCTCCTCGCGCTTCTCGGCATCGGCCAGAGCGCGGCAGCGGAAGCGCTGGCATCCGCCACCGTGCGCCGTGATGAAGCGCGTCTCACCGAGGCGCTCTGGAAGGCGCCCTTCGCTGCCGACCGCGGGCGCATCCGCGTCGCGGCCGCACGCGCGAATCTGGAGTCTCTTGAAGCCTTGGTGACGGAAGCCACCAAGGATCAGGAACGCATCCTGCTGCTCCAGATGCACGGGCGCCTCGCGGAAACCACAGTCCACGACGCACGCACCATGTTCCATCGACTCCTCGAAGCGCGGACCGATGCGAAATCGGAGCTGGCCGCAGCGCGTGCGGAATTGGCGCTAGCCTGCGGGCTCGGCCCCGATGCCAAACCACTGGATCGCATCACGCTGGCAACCATCGATGACTTCGACGTGGCCGGTGGCGTGCCGCGCCTGCCGGAGGCGGAGGCCCTCTTCGCGGCCCGCCCGGACCTGAAGCGCCTCGGGCTCGAATACGCAATGAATGAAGCGGAATTGAGGCTCGCCGCGCGGAGCATCATTCCGACCATCACGCCTTCGTGGAAACCATCTCTCGTGAAGGGGCTGAGCACTCAACCTGGAGGAATGGTCGCCATCGATTTCCCATGGCCCTCGCGCGTGAGCTCGGCCATGAAGGTTGCGTCTGTCCGGCGCGACGCCGCGGCCAGTGCGTGGGTAGACGCCGCCAATGCCGCATGGAATGAAGTCGTGGCGCTGCGGCGCGAGATGGAAGCGGCCTACGAAAACTGGTCCGTACATGTGCCCATCGTCGACAGCGCCACTGCGGGCGCGTGGATCGCGGCCCGCAAGCGCTTCAGTCTGGATCGCGAAGCGCTCACGGATTGGATCATGGCTCTCGAACGCCGCATGGAAGGCATCGAGATGATTCAGCGCCACCGCGAGCACGCCTTCCTCCGCATTCTCGATTACCTGCAGGCCCTCGGCCCGCGCACTCTGGAGAAGAAGTCATGAGCGACCTGAACCCGCAAGTGGATCTCGCGGCGCTGGCGCGCCAGACGACAAGCGTGGCGAGGCCGAAGCGCCGCTGGACGGTGTTTCTCGTGCCACTCCTCGTGCTCGGCGCTGCCGCTGCCATCTTCTCGGAGAGTCTTGTCGACCTCTTCCGCAAGGTGCCCGTGGTGACCCTCACTCGCGCAACGCCGGTCGCCGGCGGCGCGCAGGCGGCGGGTACACCACTCTTCCAGGCCGCCGGTTGGGTCGAGCCCGATCCGGCGCCGGTGCTTGTCACCTCTCTCGAACCCGGCGTGCTCATGGATGTGCGCGTGCAGGCGGGCGACGCCGTCAAGAGCGGCGACGTGGTGGCACGTCTCGCCGATGAGGAGCAACGCCTCGTCTACGCGCAGGCAGAAGTGCGTGTGCGTCAGGCAGAAGCGGCTCTCACACGCGCCAAGGCGGAACTCGCCGCCGCAGAGCTGAACTGGAGTGAAGCGCTCGCGGTGACCGAGGCTCTCGCCAGTGCCGAAGGTGAATTGCGCGCGCAACAGGCCGAAGTGGATCTCGACCGTGCCTCAGTCACGAAGGCGGAATCTCTGGTGGCGACGGCGCGAGCGGAACTCGCCGTGCAGGAGGAACTGCTCCAAGCCGGCGCCACCAGCCAGTGGAATCGCGAGCTGGCCAAGGCCAGGCTCCGCGAGGCGGATGGCGAACTGCTCGCCATGCAGGCGGAAGTCGAGCGCGCCACGGCGGACGTGAAAAAATCCGCGGCAAAGCTCGCCCGCGCGCGCCGCGAACGCGAGTTGCGCATCGAAGACCGGCTGCGGCTCGAGACCGCGAAATCTGGCCTCGTGGATGCCGAGGCGAAACACGGTGACGCCATCACGACCATGGAGCTCGCACGGCTCCGCTTCTCGCGCACGCAGGTGCGTGCACCGCTGGACGGCATCGTGCTGGAGCGACGCACGGGTGTCGGTTCCGTGGTCGGTCCGGACGATGCGAGCCCGCCCGTCGTGAGCCTCTATGACCCGCAGTCGTTGCGCATCCGCGTGGATGTGCCGCAAGACAAGATCGGCGGCGTGGTCACAGGCAGCGAGGCCGTGATCCTTTCCGAGGCGCGCCGCGACAAGCCCTACGCGGGCAAGGTGACACGCATCGTGCACACCGCGGACATCAACAAGGTGACCTTGCAGGTGCACGTGCGCGTCACGGAACCGGACACGCTGCTCCGTCCCGAGATGCTCTGCCAGGTGCGCTTTCTTGCGAGCGGAGCCGCCGGGGCAACGACCGCGGACGTGCAGTTCCTTTCCATTCCCGCACTGCTTGTTGAAGGCGGCTCGGTCTGGGTGTTCGATCCGGTGTCGCGCACGGCGCGGCGGCGGCACGTGGAAGGCACGGCAACCGGAGACGGATCCTTCAGCATGAAGAGCGGGCTCAATCTCACGGACAAGCTCATCAATGCCGTTGTTGGTGGAAGCCTCGCGCAACTGGAAGAAGGCGCCGCAGTACGCCCGGAGGGTCAATGACATGGCGTTCATCGAACTGCACGGCGTCACCAAGTCGTGGAAGAAGGGCGAACACGAGGTGAAGCCTCTCGAGAATGTGGATCTCGAAATAGCCAAGGGTGAGTTCTTCGTGCTGCTCGGGCCCTCGGGTTCGGGCAAGACCACCCTGCTCAACCTTCTCGCCGGCATCGACCGCCCGGTGTCGGGGCGCGTGGTCGTGGCCGGCAAGGAGATCACCTCCATGAGCGCGCGCGAACTCGCGCCTTGGCGAGCGGAGCACGTCGGCTACGTGTTCCAGCAGCACCACCTGATCCCAGTACTCACGGCGTACGAAAACGTGGAATTGCCTCTCTTCCTCTTTGGCATGAACGCCGCCGCGCGCCATGAACGCGTGAGCCTCGCGCTCACGGCCGTCGGCCTCGGCGACCGCGCCTCGCACTATCCGCGCCAGCTCTCCGGCGGGCAGGAGCAGCGTGTCGCCATCGCGCGCGCCATCGTGGCCGACCCGCCGCTCATCGTCGCCGACGAACCAACGGGCGACCTTGACCACGCCTCCGCCGAAGCCGTGCTCACGCTGCTGCAGCGCTTCCGCAACGAACGCGGCAAGACCATCGTCATGGTCACCCACGATCTGAAGGCGGCGGAACGCGGCTCGCGCGTGGTGCGCCTCGACAAGGGGCGGCTCCTCGATGCCACGGGAGCACACGCTTGAGCTTCCTTGCGCGTTACACACGCCGGAATCTGCTGCGTCGACCGGGACGCACGCTGCTCACGCTGCTCGGCGTGGCTGTTGCGCTGTTCCTGTTCGTCTGCGTGGAGAGCCTCTCGGCGGGCCTCGACGCGGCGCTCTCCGGCAGCGAGGCCTCGCGCACGCTGATCGTCTACCGCCAGAATCGCTATTGCCCGCAGACGAGCTTCCTCCCGGAGCGCTACACCTCGGGCATCGAGGGGCTGCCCGGCGTCGAGAGCGTGCTGCCGGTGAAGGTGTTTCTCAACAACTGCCGCGCAAGCCTCGATCTCGTGACCTTCCAAGGTGCACCGGTGGACCGGCTCTTCTCTGCACGCGGTGTGCGCGTCACCGCAGGCTCCGAGAGTGATTTCAAGAACGGTCGTGACACGGCCCTCGTGGGCAAGGCCTTCGCCGAGCGCCGCAATCTCGCTCCCGGCGACAAATTCCGCCTCGGCAACATCACCGTGAACGTGGCGGGAATCTTCGAAGCACCGGAGCGCGTGGAAGAAAATGTGGTGCTCACCCACCTCGAGTTCCTGCAGCGCAGCGGACCGGTGAACCGCCTCGGCACGGTGACGCAGTTCGAAGTGAAGGTGAAGGATCCGGCCATGGCGCGCGAGACGGCGCGCCGCATCGACGAGCTGTTCAAGACGGCAGAGGAACCCACCGACACCCGGCCGCGCATCGAGTTCCTCGAAAGCGCCACGCGCGATCTGCGCGAGCTCCTCGGCTTCGGCCGCACCTTCGGCATGGTGGCGGCAATCGTGGTGCTCGTGCTGGTCGCGAACACCGTGAACATGGCCGTGCAGGAAAGACGGCGCGAGTTCGGCATCTGCCTTGCCGTGGGCTACGAGGGCCGACACCTGCTGCAAATCGTGCTCCTCGAAACCCTCATGCTCGTGCTTCCCGCTGCGCTCCTCGGGATCGCCGGAGCCTGGCTCACGGTGCATCTCAGCGGCATCAGCATCGGCGTCGAAGGTGTGAGCGTCGAGTTCCTCGTCTCCGTGTTGGTGATGCTGAAGGGCCTCGTCCTTGCACTCGGTCTCGGGCTTGTCGCCGCCATCGTTCCGGCTTTGAGCGCGTCGCGTGCAGATCCCGTGGCTGCTTTGAGGGGGGCCTGAGATGCGCTTGCTCCCCTTCAGCTACGCCATCGGGAATCTCGGGCGCCGCCCCGGTCGCACACTCCTCACTGCGACCGCATGTGCCCTGGTCGCCGCGGCTCTCGCGGGCTCCATCGCCTTCTCGGACGGCATGGAGCGCGGATTCAGCAGTGCCGCCAGCGATCGCACCGCCATCATGCTCTCTTCCGTCGCAGGGCGCGATGTGCTGCGCAGCACTGTGAGTGCCGCTGCGGATTCCCTTCTCGCTGCGGACGTGGCCGGCATCAGCCGCCAAGGCGGCATGCCGCTCATCTCCAGCGAGATCCACATGGGCACGAACCTCCGCCTCGGCGGCAAGGATGAACCCGAGGGCGAGGCGCGCGCGGCCTTCGTGCGCGGCATCACACCCGCGGCGTTCCTCGTGCACGCCGGTGTCACCATCACGGCCGGTCACGAACCGGGCAGCTCTGAGGTGCTGGTCGGGCGGCTCGCAGCGAAGAAGCTCGGCGTGGATGAGGACCTCCTCGCACCAGGCCGGAAGCTCCGCTTCGAAGGCGGCGAATTCACGGTGAGCGGCCAGTTCAGTGCTCCCGGCAGCACCGTCGAATCGGAGATCTGGGCTCCGCTGACGGAATTGCGCGGACTCTCGCGCCGCGACGACAGCTCGGCTCTGTTCGTGAGCATGGATGATCCTGATGCTCTGGCGGAGCTCGATCTCTTCGCCAAGCGCCGACGCGACCTCGAACTCGTGAGCATCCCGAGCGAGGTCTACTACCGCGAAATGGTCGCCTACTTCGCGCCGATTCGCGCCCTCAGTTTCATCATGACCCTGCTCATCGCGGGAGCGGTGCTGGCCACCGGTGCCAACACCTTCAACACCGCAGTGCAGGACCGCATGCGTGAACTCGCCACGCTGCGCGCGCTCGGCTACGGCGGCGGCGCGCTGGCCGTCACCCTGCTGCAGGAAGCACTGCTCCTCGCAGCCGCCGGCGGCAGCCTCGGCGTCATGCTCGCCAAGGCTCTCGTGGATGGCGCAGCCTTCCGCATCGGCATGAGCGCCTTCGCGCTCGATGTGGGGCCACGCGCCGTACTCGCAGGTTTCGCCGGGGCCCTCGCCATCGGCATCATCGGAACAATCCCGGCCATGATCCGCGCCGTGCGACTTCCTGTCGCCGTCGCGCTGAAGGAGAACTGAACGTGATGAACATCAAGACCTCCGTGCTGTTGCTGACTCTCGCTTTTTTCGCCGCCGCTTGCAGCGACAAGAAGGAGTCGTCCAACGACGCGACACCTGCAGCCTCGAACAGCATGGCCGAGAGCTTCTGGATGGCGCAGGTGGATGGCACACCACGCGGCGTGAAGGACATCGTGGCCAACGGCAAGGATGGCGAAGCCGTGCTTGTCGCAGGCCGCGTCGGCGGCAACGCGGATGTCTTCGTCCCCGGACGTGCCGCCTTTCTCATTGCCGATCTGTCGCTGAAGGACTGCTACGACATGACCGATGAGTGCAAGCAGCCGTGGGACTACTGTTGCGAAGACCCTGCGGCCTTGAAGACCGGAACTCTGGCCGTCGAATGCCGCGGGGGTGAACGTGTTCTCGCTCAGGAAGTCCGTGGTTTCCACACACTCGACCATGGACGGGATGTCGTCATCCGCGGTGTGGTGAAGCGCAGCGCCGCGGGCAGCCTCGTTCTGATGGCCGTGGGTATCAACGTCACCAAGGGCCGCGCGCCCTGAGTCTTCGAATCTATTCGCAGCGCGCGCGGTTCAGCCGCGCGCCTGCTCGAACGCGCGCATCCACGCCACGAGCGCCGCGACGGATTCCAGAGGCAGCGCGTTGTAGAGCGACGCGCGAATGCCGCCGACCGAACGGTGACCTTCGAGGCCCACGAGACCGCGCGCACGCGCGCCTTCGAGGAAGGCCGCTTCCGCGGCCGCATCGGGCGCACGGAAGGTCACGTTCATCCACGAGCGGGAATCCAGCGCGGCATGTCCGCGCCAGAAACCACTGCGGTCGATCTCGCCGTAGAGAAGTTCCGCCTTCGCGCGATTCCGTGCCTCCATGGCAGCCACGCCTCCCGAGCGCTTCAACCACGCGAGCACCTTCCCCATGAGCCAGACGGCAAAGGTGGGGTGCGTGTTGTAGATGCCGTCGGCGTTCACGTGCGTCGCATACGCAAGCATGGAAGGGAGCTCCTTCCGCGCGCGCTGGAGCAACTCCGTTCTGAGAGCAACCACCGTCACGCCGCTGGGTCCGAGATTCTTCTGTGCGCCGGCATAGATGAGACTGCAACCCGCCACATCACGCCGCATGGAGAGGATGTCACTCGACATGTCCACGACGAGCGGCACGGACCCGGTCTGTGGCAGTTCGCGCCACTGCGTGCCATAGATGGTGTTGTTGCTGGTGATGTGCACGTAAGCGAGTTCATCAGTGCAACGCCACTCCCCTGCCGACGGGATGCGCGTGAACTTCGATTCCTTGCCACTCCAGAGTGTGCGCCCTTCCTTGTAGCGGGCCGCTTCCGCGAGGGCCTTCTCGGCCCACACGCCCGTGACGACGTAACCACCGGGCCGCTCCTCGGTCGCGAAGTTCATGGGCACCTGCGCAAACTGGAGGCTTGCGCCGCCTTGCAGGAAAAGCACGCTCCAAGAGGCATCCAGCCCGAGCAACTCGCGCAGGTCCCGTTCGGTGTCCCCGCGCACCTTGTCGTACTCCTGCGAGCGGTGGCTCCATTCAAGAATGCTCATGCCCGTGCCTGCGGTGTCTGCAAGCTCGGCTTGGGCCTCGAGCACGACCTCCCGCGGCAGCACCGCAGGACCGGCATTGAAGTTGTGGATGCGCATACGGGATGATCCTCTGCGGCGTCGATGTGCACCATGGCGAGCGGCCGCCGCTCGGCTAAGGTGCGCCCAGTTTCCCAAGGCCCGCGCGGCGGAAAAGCCGCCCATTCCCGGAAGACGTGAGACGTGTCATGAATGACGGCAAGAGTCGCCAGAGCGTGAGGAAATACCTGCCCGATGACCTCGAGGTCATCAAGGCTCTCGAATCCGCTCTCATCTCCGAGGAGGCAAGCGCGGCCACGCTCGCGAGCCCGGAACTGCGCCAACCGAAGCCCGGCGACGTGGTCGAGGCGAAGGTCATCGGGATGCAGGCTGACGCCGTGCGTGTGGACGTGGGCTGGAAGTCCGATGGCGTTGTGCCCATTTCCGAGTTCCCGGACCAGTTCCCGGCCGTGGGCTCCTCCTTGCGCGTGCGCGTGCTCAAGCTCGAGAACGCCGATGGCCAGGTGGCCTGCTCCGCGGAAGATGCGAAGCGCGCCGATCTCATGGCCGAACTCGCGAGCGGCCGCACCGGCCGTGTGGTCGAGGGACGGGTCATGGAGGCCGTGAAGGGCGGGCTCGTGGTGGATGTGGGACTGCGCGCCTTCATGCCCGCGCGCGAAGTCGGACTGCGCTTCATCGAGGACTTGCAGCCCTTCGTGGGCCAGCGCTTCCCCGTCCGCGTCGTCGAATGCAATGCGGCCGACCGCCGCATCATCGTCAGCCGGCGTTCGCTCCTCGAAGAGGAGCGCGCGGGTCAGAGAGAGAAGCTCCTCGCCACCCTTGAAGCCGGTCAGGTGCTCGATGGCACCGTGGTGAAGGTTCTCGACTTCGGCGCCTTCGTCGATCTCGGCGGCGCCGAAGGGCTGCTGCACAAGGGCGACATGGCCTGGGGCCGCGTCAGTCATCCCTCCGAACTCGTGAAGGAGGGCGACAAGGTGCGTGTGGCCGTGCTCAACTTCGATCGCGCGAGCGGCAAGATCTCGCTCGGTTTGAAGCAGACCACTGCCGGCCCATGGGACACCATCGAGGTCTGTCACCCGGTGGGCTCGCGCACGAAGGGCCGCGTCACCGGGCTGCTCGATTTCGGCGCCGTGGTGGAACTCGAGCCGGGCCTCGCCGGCATGGTGCACGTGAGCGAACTCTCCTGGGAGAAGCGCGTCCGCAAACCTGCCGACGTGGTGCAACTCAATCAAGAAGTCGAAGTCGAGGTGATCGGCATCGACGCGGCGAAGCGCAAGCTCTCGCTCTCCATGCGCCGCATCGAAGAGAACCCGCACACCGATCTCGCTTCCCGCTTCCCCTTCGCGAGCATCGTCGAGGGCGAAGTCCGCGAACTGCTCGACTTCGGAGCGGCCATTCGCCTCGACGGCGGTGCAGAAGGTCTCGTGCATGTCTCGGAACTCTCGTGGGGCCAACGGGTGAACCACCCTTCCGAGGTGGTGAAGACCGGACAGCGTCTGACCCTCATCGTCCTCGGCGTGGATGAGGCAAAACAGCGCCTGAAACTCAGCCTGAAGCAGACCGAACCCGATCCGTGGTGGGATGCGCCGACCGCATTTGCCGTGGGCACACGCCACACAGGCCGCGTCACGCGCGTCGAGAAGTTCGGCGCGTTCGTCGAACTGAAGCCCGGCTTCGAGGGCCTGCTGCACGTCTCACGCATGGGTGGCGAACAGGGCGACCGGCCGGCCGCGCGCTTCAAGCACGGCGCCACGGTGCAGGTGGAAGTGGTAGAGCTCGCTCCGGAAGAGCGTCGCGCTTCTCTCGCGCTCGTCACCGGCGACGGAGAATGAACCAGCTCGCGCTGGAGCTGGCGGCGAACCGGGATGCGCGCCTGCACTTCGTGGGCATCGCAGGCTCGGGCATGTCGGCACTCGCGCAGTACCGCGCTCTCGGAGGCGCTGCGACCTCGGGTTCTGATCGGGCGCTCGACCGTGGCCAGCAGGCTTCCGACCGCGCGTTGTTCGAGCGCCTCGGAGTCACACTGTTCCCGCAGGATGGTTCGGGCGTCTGGGGCGCCGCGGCCATGGTCACCAGCACCGCGGTGGAAGCAGAGATTCCCGATCTTGCAGCAGCGCGCGCCGCCGGCATTCCCATCCTTCATCGCGCGGAACTGCTGGGTGCACATGTGCGTTCTGAAGTCTCCGCGGCAGTGGCCGGAACCAGTGGCAAGTCCACTGTCACCACCATGCTCTTCGAGATCCTCCGGCACGCGGGACGCGATCCGGGGCTGATCAGCGGTGGCGATGCGCTTTGTCTGCGCGACAGCGAGGTGCGCGGCAACGCCTGGCGCGGGCTCGGGCCTCTCGTCGTGGAGGCGGATGAATCGGATGGCAGCCTGGTGCAGCACGCGCCCGAAGTGGGTCTCGTGCTCAATCTCCACCGCGACCACATCGAGCCCGCGGAAGTGTTCACGCTCTTCCGCGACTTCCTCGCGCGCACACGCCGCGTGCGCATCGTCGGCGATGAGCCCGAATGCCGTGACCTGCGCGCGGGTGCGCTGGTGACGGGGTTTTCCAGCGCGGCCACCTTCCGCGGCGAAGACCTCGCTCTCGACGCACGCGGCGCGCGCTTCCGGATTCGCGATATCGCAGTCGCATTGCCGCTCCCCGGAGCGCACAACGCCAGCAATGCGCTCGCCGCCATGGCCGCGGCCGAGGCTCTTGGCGTGGGCCTCAAGGAGTCAGCCCGCGCACTGGCGCACTATCGCGGTGTCGCGCGGCGCTTCGAAATCGTCGGCGAACGGAATGGCATCCGCGTCATCGACGACTATGCGCACAACCCGAGGAAGCTCGCTGCGGCCCTCGCGGCTGCGCAGGCCTCAGCACCGCGTGTCCTCGCGCTGTTCCAACCGCACGGGTTCGGTCCGAGCCGCTTCATGCGCGAAGAACTCGCCGCGCTGATCCCCGCGGCGCTGCGCGCGGCGGATCGCTGGTACTTCGCGCCCATCCACGATGCGGGCGGCACGGCCCGACGTGACATCACAGCCGCGGACCTCGCCGAGGACTTTTGCGCGCGCGGTGCCGCAGCAGAAGCACTCCGCCAGCGCGACGCATTCATCGGCATTGTGCGCCGCGAAGCCCGCAGCGGCGACACCATTCTGGTGCTCGGTGGCCGGGACAACTCACTCGCAGAGCTCGCCCACCAAGCCCTCGAAAGCCTCGGCTGAAGCGTGGGGCCGTGGGCGCTGACGGCCTGACGGCGCGTCGTTATCATCCCCGCACGCCGCAATCCGCGGATCCGGAGCCAGCCATGCGTCTTGTCAGCATCCTTCTTGCCGTCGCAGTTCTCTTCAGCGCCTGTTCCAAGTCGAAGGAACCGGCGAAGCCCGTGAAGGACACGACCGCAGCGCCCGTGGTGCAGGGCCCCGACAAAGCCTTCAAGCCCTTCCCGAAGGATGATCCCCGCGTGGTGAAACACGCAAACGGCCTCATGACCCTCGACCTCGAAGTAGGCAAGGGCAAGGCCGTCGAAGGCATCGTCATCGTGAAGACGAACTACACCGGCTGGCTGCCGACCACCGGCAAGGTGTTCGATGCCAACTGGAAGCACAGCACCGAGCCTGCGGAGTTCCCGCTCGCGAAGGGTCAGGTCATCGACGGCTTCTCACTTGGCTTCCAAGGCATGAAGGAAGGCGGGCGCCGCGTGATGTGGCTGCCCTCCGCACTCGCCTACAAGGAAGCGAGCATGGGTGACATCACCCCCAACAGCGATCTGATGTTCGAAGTCTCGCTCTTCGAAGTGAAAGAAGCGCCGCAATCCATCAAGGATGCCGCCGCCGCGATGGCCACGCAGGAAGCTGCTGACAACGCGAAGAAGGACGGCGAGGCGCCGCAGGGCAAGTGAGTTCCGCACCGGCGGCCGGGCCCGACAAGAGCGAGCGCCGCCGCCGTTCCTCGTTGAGCCTTGCAGCCAGCGCCATCCCCTTCGGACTCGGGCTCACCAAGCCGAAGCATTTTCGCGCCATGCTGCGCGTGCTCTGGCAGAACAAGGACAACCTCCCTTGGGCGTGGAAGGTCCTGAACGAAGGTGTGTGTGATGGCTGCGCTCTGGGCACCACCGGGCTGCGTGACTGGACCATCGATGACGGGCGGCACCTCTGCCTCGTGCGCCTCGAACTCCTGCGCCTGAACACCATGGGCGCATTCGCGCCTGAGATCGCAGCGGACGTGAGCGCGCTCGCTGCGCTCACCAGCCGTGAACTCCGCGACCTCGGGCGCATCCCTTGTCCCCTGCGCAGGCGGCGCGGCGAGAAGGGGTTCACGCGGGTCTCGTTCGACGAGGTCTGGAGCGAAATCGGCCCTCGCTGGCGCACCCTCGATCCCGCGCGCAGCGCCTGCTTTGTCACCAGCCGCGGCATCACCAACGAGACCTACTGGATGGCGCAGAAGGTCTGGCGTTTCCTCGGCAGCGCCAACATCGACAACAGCGCGCGACTTTGCCATGCGCCGAGCAGCAACGCGCTGAAGAAGAGCATCGGCGTGGCAGCCACGACCTGCTCGTATCGCGACTGGTACGCATCCGATCTCATCATCTTCCTCGGCAGCAACCCTGCCAATGATCAGCCGGTTTCCATGAAGTACCTCGCCGAAGCAAAACGCCGCGGCACGCGCGTGATGATGGTGAACGCCTTCCGCGAACCGTCCATGGAGCGCTACTGGGTTCCATCCGACCCGCTTGGCGCCATGTTCGGCATGCAGATCTCCGATCACACGCAACTCGTGAAGATCGGCGGAGATCTCGCATTTCTCAATGCCGTCCAGAAAGTCCTCTACGCACGTGGCGCCGTGGACGAACCCTTCATGCGCGCGCACACCACCGGCTTTGGAGCCCTGAAAGCGGCGCTCGAAGAATCTTCACTCACTGATCTCGCCGAGCGCGCCGGCGCAACCGTCGCCGAAATCGAGGCCGCGGCCGAGCTCATGGCCAGCGCCAAGCGCGGCATTCTCGTCTGGTCCATGGGCATCACGCAGCACGCGCACGGCACGGACACCATTCACGCTATCGCCAATCTCGCGCTCATGCGCGGCTGGGTCGGTCGCCCGGGGACGGGCCTCATGCCCATTCGCGGACATTCCGGAGTGCAGGGCGGCGCGGAGATGGGCGCCTATGCAACGAGTTTTCCCGGCAGCCTCGCGATCACTGCCGGCGAAACCGCAAGGCTCAGCGCGCTCTGGGGTTTCCCTGTGCCTGGCTACGCGGGCCTCTCGTGCGTCGATGCACTCGACGCAGCGCATGAGCGCCGACTCGACGCACTCTGGTGCATCGGTGGCAATTTCATGGAAACGCTGCCCGATCCGCTGCGTGTGCGTGCATCTCTCGAACGCATTCCACTGCGCGTCCACACCGACATCGTGCTCACGCACCAGATGTTCGTGGAGCCTGCCGACACGGTCTTCATTCTGCCCTCTGCCACGCGCTACGAGCAGGAGGGTGGTGGCACTGAAACCAGCACGGAGCGAAGAGTGATCTTCTCGCCGGAACTCGAAGGCCATCGCGTGGGTGAAGCGCGCGCCGAGTGGCGCATGCTGCTCGGGCTCGCGGAGGCCGTGCGCCCGGGCGCGATGCAAGCGCTCCGCTGCAGTGACGCTCCCTCCATTCGCCGTGACATCGCGGCCACCGTGCCGAGCTACGCCGGTATCGAGAAACTCTCGCGGGCGGGCGATCAGTTCCAGTGGGGCGGGCCCATGCTGTGCACAGACGGGCAATTCCCTACCGACGACGGCCGTGGACATTTCCAGGTGGTACATCCACCCGTTCCGAGGCCCCACGGCCCGGAGCGCTTTGCGCTTGCCACGCGTCGTGGCAAGCAGTTCAACAGCATGATCCAGGCAGAGCGCTGCCAGCTCACCGGCGCGGCGCGCGATCACATCTTCATGCACGCCGAGGATGCGCGCCAACTCGGCCTCAGCGCCGACGAGGCCATCGAAGTGGTGAGTGCGACGGGGCTGCTCCGCGGCCGCGTGTTCCTCGCTGATGTGACGCGAGGCACGCTGCAGGCGCACTGGCCGGAAGCAAACGCGCTGCTCCCTCATGGCGAACGCAACATCGAGAGCGGCGTGCCCGACTACAACGCGAATGTGGAAGTGCGCCGTCCCGCGCACCGAGGAGCTTCAACATGAGTGGACACACGTTCCATCCCGGACACGAAGAGATGCACGGCATCACTGTCGTGATCTTCACCACGGGCACGCGCACCTTCGTCGGGCGCTACGACCTGCGCGAGAACGGATTCATCGTGATCCACGCAGCCGATTTCCACGATTCCGCCGAGAACGCGAAACCTCAACAGGAATGGCTGGCGGAGGTGAGGAAGTATGGCAACGCTCCGCGTTTCCCGACTCTCACCGTGCCCGAGCAGAGCCTCGCGCGCATCGTGCCTCTCGGCGATCTGCCCGGCTCGGCCTGAGCTCAGCCGTCCCGGAAGAAGCCCTTCAGATCCGTCCGGATGCGCGTCTCCTCTTCCGGTTGCACATCGGCAGGCATTCCGGCCACAAGTGCTGACAGCGCTTCCGCAACGGCGGCCATGTCCTGCACGCGTTTGCGCGGGTCCTTCTCGATCATGCGGTCGATGAGTTGCGCCACCGGCGTTTCCACGTTGCGATTGAGCTTCACCAGCGGCTCGGGGTGATCCTCCAGTGTTGCGCGCAGGATCTCCGTGCTCTCACGCCCTGCGAAGGCCGTCTTTCCCGAGAGCAGCTCGTAGAGAATCACGCCGAGGCTGAAGATGTCGCTCCGCCCGTCCACGAGACGGCCGCGCACCTGCTCCGGCGCGCTGTATGCGGGCGTGCCGAGATAGTGCCCGAACTGTGTCAACGCATCCGAGGCATTGAGATCCTTGGCGATACCGAAGTCGAGCACTTTCACTCGCCCGTCCGCACTGCGCACCATGACGTTCTCGGGCTTCAGATCGCGATGCACAAAACCTTGTGAGTGCGCATGTGCCAGCCCGAGAGCCACGTCCCGCGTGATCTCGAGAGCATGACGGAGCTTCATCTGCCCCTCGGCACTGAGCAGTTGGTGCAGATTGCGACCATCCACGAACTCGGAGACGAGGTAGAGGTGGGTGCCGGATTGCGCGAGCCCGTGCACGCGCACGATGTTGGGATGACGCAGGGTGCCGAAACGGCGCCCCTCGCGGATGAAGCGCTCGCGATGCTTCGGGTCCGCGGCCGACACGGGATCGAGGAACTTGAGCGCCACGCTGCGCTGGTTTTTCTCATCCCAGCCGAGCCAGACGGAACCGCCGCCACCCTTGCCGAGTTTCCGCATGACCACGATGGAGCGGTCAGCGCCCAGCCGGAGACCCATCATGTCCTCGTCGGTCACAGTGGGGACATCATAGGGATTTCCGCATGACCGTGTGGCTGCGGTTTGGCACGCCCCGTGGGACATGTTCGCAGTGGAAGAGCCCGCCTTGGGCCTGCAAGAACCTGCCGGGCGCCAGCGCAGCGCGGAATGCGCGTGAGCCCGTGAACCCGGAGACATCCATGATCGCTCTGGAAAGACAGATGAAAACAAAACCAACACCACGGTCAGGCCGGGCAGCGGGTAGCGCCATCCAGGGTGTCGCGGTCCTGCTGCTGACGTCCCTCGCCAGCCACGCACAGGAAGTGCTGCCGGAGTGGAACGGCAACGCCATCAAGATCCTCGGCGCGCGACTGAACGGCCAGAAGCTCTCCCTCACCACGCCGGCTGAAGGCGAGCAGCCGGAACTCTCCATCCCCACACTCCGCGTGGCCGCAGGTGAGTCCATTCAGGGTGAAGTGGAACTCATGGTGTCCAACGGAATGCACGCAGGAGCTGTCGCGCCCGTTGCGGCCACCGTGACCTTTGGCGATCCACGCAGGAGCTTTTGGACGGTTGCATGGAGCACTGCTGTGGGCGATCAACGCCACAGCGCGCGCGTCGACTTGCGCGCTCCAACCAAGCCTGGCCGGTGGCACCTGCTCTTTGCCATGTCCGGGTCCTACAACGTGGAGCAGATCGCGTCCGGCACCCATCCGGGGATGCAAGCCAGTTGGGACAAAGGCTCGCTGCTCGCTCGCATTCCCGCCGAGAAACTTGAATCTGCCGGCAAGACGGGATGGATCACGCATCCCTTGTGGCACGCGGATGGCATGCGCATGTCCATCCTCGCGCTGGCCACCATGTGCATCGAGGTCACTCCGGCCGCGCCGGTTTCCAAGACGAGCACATTGATATGCATCGATCACGAGAGCGCAAACTCGGACGCGTGGCACCATGTTGCGGACACCCTGCAGCGTCGGCACAACGCCAGATTGTTCGTCGGCGATGTCCATACCAGCCTCGGACGCGAAGCCATACGGACCATGCTGCGCGCTGCTGCTCCGGACGTCCTCATCGTGGTGGCGCCCCATGACACCATCACGCGCAACATGGTTGCCTTCTGGCACAAGGCCACGCGCGCGATCAATGCCGATCCATTCGGAGATTGCCTGTGGGGCATTGTGACAGGCCTCGATGCGCAAGACGCGCTACGCAGCGCCAATGGTCCAGCGGAAATCAACGTGAAGAGGCTTCTCGCGGGCACCGGAACCCCCGACGATTTTGTTGAAGGCATCACCTTCTCCGAAGGGGAAGCCGGGGTGCGCCGGGTGAAACAACGCGGGAAGGAAACGGTGACTCTGAGCGGCCGGGGCGACGGAACCCTCGACTTCGCGCTTGAGTTCTCGCACGGACAACCCGACGCGATCATCACCAGCGGGCACGCCACCGAACGCGATTGGCAAATGGGCTTCCGCTTCCCGGGTGGACAGATCGTGTCTGACGAGGGTGTCCTCAATGCGCGCGCGCCAGATGGCGTCACAGCGCGCATCCTCTCGTCCCACCCGAAAGTCTGGCTCGCTGCGGGCAACTGCCTCATCGGTCACGTCGTTCCCAGGGACTCCGTCGCGCTCGCAAGCATGTTCAGCGCAGGCGTGCACCAGTTCGCGGGCTACAACGTGGTCACCTGGCGCGGCTTCATGGGCTGGAAGACGCGCGAACTCTGGGTGGAATCACAAGGCCGCCTGTCCCTGGCTGAGTCCGCGTACATCGCGAACCAACTCTGCATCGCGGAACTGGTCGAAGCTGATCCGCAACTCGCCGCCGCCACTTTCGATGACGCGCTCCGTGAGGACCCGGAGCGGTTCCTCCGCGTCATGCACGAGCGCTTCCCGCACGCGAGTCAGGAATTGCTCGGCAACCTCTGGGACCGGGATGCGTTCGTGTTCTATGGCGACCCGCACTGCCGCGCGCTGGTCGAGCGGGGCACGGATCTCTGGCCTAGTGTGCTGGTGAGACGACACCCCGAGGCCAAGGGCGCAACGGTGCAGGTCGAGCTTCACATCCGCGCCAAGAAGGCTGTGCGCATGAGCACGGCGCTGACAGCCATGCTGCCTCATGACATGATCGCCCGTCCGGTGCCCGGCGCCGAAGGCGTGATTTGCACGCGGCGTGCGGTGCTCCTGACCCCGTCTTTCAACCCGCTCGACTACGCCAGCGGCGAGGAGCGCATGATCTACTGGATCGAAGAACCGGCGCTCTCGAAATGAGGCCCGGATTCCGGTCAAACCGATCCCTGCCACGGGAGTCGAACGCAAGTTGCGCTGGCGCGGAGCACCGCCCTGAGCCTAGGATTCCCGTGGATTCACTGTCATGCCCGACCGTCGCCAGTTTCTCCAACACGGCCTTGTGGCCGCAGGTCTCGGACTCACAGCGGGACTGAGTCTCCGCCTCTCTGGCACGCCGCCTCCACCACCACCCGGTGGCGCTTCGAACCCGTTTCTGCAACTGCCACCCAACCCTCAGTCCACGCTGGTCAACGGAATCCCGTTCGCTCCCTGGTTCACCGGTGATGATTTCCCGGATCCGAACTCCATTCCGTTTCATGTCGCGTGGAATGGCTCGCCTCCGGCACCGACGGAGGAAGTGGAGGTCGCCATCGTGGGCGGCGGGCTTTCGGGGCTCGCAAGTGCCTTCCTTCTGAAACAGCACCATCCGGTGCTCTTCGATCTGCGCCCGCGCTTCGGCGGCAACGCCCTCGGCGAGAAATGGCTCGGGCAACACGCCTCTCTCGGCAGTGCGTACTTCATCACGCCAGATCCCGGCACCTTCCTGAATCGTTTCTACCGCCGCCTCGGGTTGCATCTCGTGAAGGAAGAGGCGCTGCCGCCGGATCCTGTCGTGATCAACGGCGCGATCCAGGGGAACTTCTGGTCAGGCCAGGGACTCTCGCCCACAGAGCAGTTCGCCTTCCAGCGCTACGCCGCCGTGGTCACGCACATGGCGCACAATGCGTACCCGGAGATTCCGCTCTCCACGAGTCCCGGAGCGGCCCACGCGGTACGCACGCTGGATCTGGTGGACTTCCGCAGCAATGTGGAAGCACAGATGGGTGTGCCCCTGACACCCTTGCTCGCTGCCGCCGTGCAGGGCTATTTCTATTCCTCCTTCGGCGTGGGCATGGAGGACATCTCCGCCGCCGCGGGCTGGAACTTCGTCGCCGCGGAGGAATTCGGGCGTTGGGTGCTGCCCGGCGGCAACGCCTGGATGGCGCATCGTCTCTGGCAGAAACTCCGCGCGGTGGAACTCGCACGCCCGCCGTCGGCGCCGCCTCTTCTCCGCGCGGGCGCGCGTGTGGTGGATGTGCGCCGCGCTGGACCAAAGGTCCTCGTGACATGGATCGACGACAATCAGCAAACGAGATCGCTCCTTGCGGATGAAGTCATCATGGCCTGCGGCAAGCACATCTGCCGGCATGTCCTGCACAACCTCGCGAGCCTCGACCCCGACAAGCACGCCGCCATGCAGCGCGTGGAAACCATGGCCTACGTGGTCGCGAATGTGCTTCTCGATGTGCCGCCTCCGCTCTCGTCTTACGACGTGTTCCTCGTCGAGAATCAGGCCTTCCCCATGACCGCGCAGGCCTTCGAGGCAGCGCCGCGCCCCGTGGATGTGCTGAATGGCAGCTTCGCAGAGCAAGGTTTTCCGCAGAAGAGCGTGCTCACGCTCTACTGGCCGCTGCCCTGGTTCACCGCTCGCTTCTCGCTGCTCATCAATGACCCATGGCAGAACTACGCCTCCACGCTGGTGCCGTACCTGAACTCGGTGCTCGGCATGCTGAATGTCGCGCCGAGTGCGGTGCGCCAGGTGCGACTCTCTCGTTGGGGCCACGCCATGCCCGTCGCGAGGCCGAACTTCATTGCCGATGGCGTGCCTCACGAGCTGCTCCGCCCCTTCCAGGATCACATCTGGTTCGTGAATCAGGACAACTGGGCGCTGCCTGCGGTGGAGAACTCGCTCCTCGATGCAGAATCGGTCACCGCTCAAGTCCGCGAGAACCTCTGATGCAACACATGAAGCAGCATGTCCTGGTCGTTCTGCTGGCCGCGCTGTTGCTGTCCGGCTGCGCTGCGGGCGAACGCATCCATCGTCCCGCGCAGGGTGCGCTCGGCCCCTACTCCGCGTCGGTGGAAGCCTCCGGGCTTGTGGCTGTTGCGGGTCAGATCGCGCCCGCTGCTGAGTTTGAAGCGGAAGTGGAGGGCGCGCTCAAGAAGGTGGACGCCGAACTCCGCCGCGCAGGCCTCGGCCTTGCGGATGTGATCTCCTGCACCGTGTTCCTCACGGACATGGCCGACTACAAGGTCTTCAACGAGATCTACGGGCGCATGCTCGCTGCGCCGTACCCCGCGCGCGCCTGCGTGGCGGTGAAGGCCCTCCCGGGTGGAGCGCGCGTGGAAGTCCAGGTCCTCGCCGTGCGGCCGCGCTGAGCTCCTTCTCTGCGACCGTGCACGGCAGCCATGCCGCTCTGCACTTTCCGGCGTGCGCTGGCGTGACGCGACACGTCGAACCAGTGCCACCGGTTCTCCCGCAGCCAGGGCTTCAGAAGGCGCGGGCCAGACCATCCTGAAGACGCAGATTCTCGTGCGTTTTCCGCCGTTCTTGGCGGAGCCGCACTCCTCTCGTACCATGCGAACCACGCTGGTCTGATCTTCTGGTCAACTGGCATCCGGGGCGTGGCTCAGCCTGGTAGAGCGCTTGGTTCGGGACCAAGAGGCCGGAGGTTCACATCCTCTCGCCCCGATGAGAGTGCCGGCTCCGCGGATGCGTTCCGCGGGGCCGGTTCTTTTTTGCCCGCAGCCACCTGAGCCTCGGCGCATGCGAAACTGCCGCCGGGCCCGCTGCCCCAAGCGCCATCTCATGAAGATCCCGCGGCTGTTGTTCCTTCTCGCCCTCGGCGCCGTCTCGGGTTGTGCTCAGCCCGAGCCCCTCAGCAGCGCGCCGCCCATGGAAGCGTCCCTGCGCCGCGAGGTGTTCGCCGCGCACGTGAACCTGCCCCACGCAGCCGTGCGCATCCCGGCACTCCTCGCCACGCGGAAGGGCACGCTGCTCGCGGTTGCGGAAGGGCGCGCCAACGCAGGCGATCAAGCCGGAAACGACCTCGTGCTCTCGCGCTCGACGGATGACGGCAATACCTGGAGTGCGCCGCGAACCATGCGCGACGCAGGCCATGATTCGCTCAACAACCCCTGCCTCGTCGAAGAGGCCGCAAGCGGACGTGTGTTTCTCTTTCACCAACTCTTCCCTGCTGGCACAGGTGAGTTCGGGAGACTCGCCGCCGGACCCGAGGGTTCGGTGCGCATCCATGTCATGCACTCGGATGACGATGGCCTCCATTGGAGCGCGCCTCGCGATCTCAGTGCGGAACTGAAGCCTGCTGACGCGCTGACCGCAGCCTCCGGGCCAGGCATCGGCATTCAACTCCAACGCGGTCCCGCACGAGGTCGCATCGTGGTGCCATTCAATTCACAGTCAGCGGGTCGCCACTTCGTGAACTGGATGGCCTTGAGCGACGATGGCGGCGTCTCCTGGCGCCGCGGTGCGGATGTTCCTTGCAAGGATGCAGAGTTGAATGAAGTGCAAGTGGCTGAAGCAAAGGATGGCAGCCTCATCCTCAATGCCCGCCACTGGAAGGGTGTGAACAGGGGCCGACTCGTTGCGCGATCGGAGGATGGCGGGCTCACATGGAGCGAAGCGCACGCAGACCCGGCCCTCCCGGAGCCCGTGTGCCAGGCAAGTCTCCTCGCGCTGCACGACGCTGATCGACACTTGCTGCTCTTCCTGAATCCCGCAGGTGATCCCCCGGGCAAGGGCCGCTGCCGCGGCGTCCTCCGCAGCTCGGAGGATGACGGCCACACCTGGCCGGGCTCTCTCCTCCTCGTCCCCGGCCACTTCGCTTACAGCTCCATGGCTCTTCTCAAGAACGGCGACCTCGGCGTGCTCTACGAACCCGGCGACGCAACGCGCGTGCTCTATCTCCGGACTCGCCCCCACGCGAGATGACGACTGACGCACGCTCGCATGGGGCTTGACGGGTGGGCTAGGCTGGGTGCGGGCTTGGGTTTGAGTCCCTTGTTGTGATTCCCCCTGAAGTCATTGTTCTGGGTGCGGGTCCCGCCGGATCCGTGCTGGCCACGTTGCTGGCGAAGAACGGCATTCGCGTGCTGCTCGTGGATCGCACACACCCCCGGCAACACATGCCGGAGGAAACGTTGCCCGCCGGCGCGACGCCCATGATCGAGGAACTGGGGCTGAGGGAGATCTTCACCCGCGAGCATTTCTTCGGCACACCGCGGAGAGCGGTGCATTGGATGCCGAAGGACCCGACCCGCCTCGTCATCGAGGACCTCGCGCCCCACGAACGCGGTTTCAAGGTGGCCCGCGAGATCTTCGATCGCGAACTGCGTGTGCACGCAGTGGCTGCTGGCGCGCGCCTCATCAATGCAGACGTCCTCGGCATCGACGGCGTGCACCGCAATGTGCGCGTGAAAACTCTCGAGGGCCGCGAGGAGACACTCAGTGCCGCCGTGCTGGTGAACGCGCTCGGTGGACGGGGCGCAACCTTGAGTGGCGAGGTCATTGCGAGCCTGCCCGAAACACTGGCTCTCACGGCGCTCATCGACACGGCCCCGTCGGAGCGCGACACCACCATCATCGAAGCGGTGCCGGAAGGCTGGCTGTGGTGGATTCCACGCACCATCGGCGGAGCGGCACTCACGCTCATGGTGGATGCCGCAGAGGCCCGCAAGGTCGGCGCGCATCAGCTCTTCAAGAACGCCGTCGCCCGTTCTCTCGGGCCGGCGCGCACCCTCTCAGCCCGCTGTGATCTGGGGACACCGGCCACACCGCGCCTGATCCAGCCCGTGGAAGGAGTGCTGCATTGCGGCGATGCGGCTTGCGGTGCAGATCCCCTGTCTTCGCAAGGGCTCTTGAAGGCCTTCCACTCTGCGCGGCGCACGGCGGAAGCCGTGCGCACGCTTCTCGAGAGTCCGCATTTGCTCCGCCCGGTGCAGCACCACCTGCATCAGTTCCACGCGGTGCACTGGCGCGAACATGCGCGCACCACCTTGCTCTGGTACGCAACGGAACGCCGTTTCCAGGACGCACCCTTCTGGAAAACGCGCCATACTTTCATTCTCGAAGAATCCGCCCGGGGGCCGATGCGACTGCCGCGCTGCTTCGTGCGCACCCGACGCCTCGTCCCGGCGCCACTGCTTGTTTCCGACGGTGACAAGCTCCGCGAACGCATGGGCTATCAGTCCCCACGCACGGGCGACGCTTTGCACGAGATCGGCCGCCTCAGTGTCGACCAAGTGCTGAAACTCACCGAACAACCCGGCAACTTCGAAGACTGCTGCCGCCGCGCGGGCGCCATCAGTGGCGCCAACCTCCTCAGCCAGGAAGAACTCCGCGGCATCCTCAGCGAAGCCAGCGCCCTCGGGTTCATCGAGAGCTGGATGGAGGAGCTTCCCCGCAGCAAAGACGCTGTGCAAACCAACCTGTGAAGTTGGCGGCGGCCATGGAGGCGCCATGGAGGTTGCGCGCTGGATCCAATCCCGGCAGTGCGCGCGGGAAAGGCGATGCATGCCAGATGACCCGCCCACCCCAGTCTTTCAGCTCCGGCTTTTCGCGCGGGAGGGAGGCGTCTTCCTTGACGCCGAAGACACCGGGAAGCACGCCCGGGAACGACACGATGCCTTCGAAGGAGACCGGAGCCACGAGGGCGACTCCAGCGGCCTTGAAGCGTGCCACGAGCCGCTCGCAGGCCGGAGCGTGACTGGCTAGCGGCGTGCCCAGCGAGAGATTCACGACCGACGCACCGCAATCCGCCGCATACTCAAGCGCCTTCAGCAGCGCCGTGAAGGTGCAGCGTGGCTTGGCATCGAACACACGCACGATGTGCAGCACCGCGCTCGGGGCGAGGTCGTGGATGGCAGCGGCCGCCGCAGTGCCGTGTCCGAGCTGATCACGCAGCGGGGCGGTTGCCGCCTGCCCCTCGGCATCAAAGGCCGGGCCGCATTCGAGCACCGCGCCCGCAAGATGTGGATGGGTGGCGTTGACCGAACTGTCGATCAGCACCACCCGCGTCATCAGCGCCGGATCTCGATGAAGTCGGAAACCTCGCCGGGCAGCTCGAGGGTGCGCGAGACCTGCAACTCCCCCGTCACCACCAGCACGTCATGTCCACGACCGGTGAGATAGAGCTTGCTGCCATCAGGAGCAATGGCAGAGATCCCGAGCGCCGTGCGTGCCTTGAAGGTGTTCTCGGCGATGCGACGACCGTTCGAGAGATCCCAACTCGCCAGAGTGATCTCCGATTCACCGCCCGTTCCCCCACGCCCACCGAAGCCGCGGCGCCCGCCGCCGTGCCCGTAGGCGCGCTTGTGATCGGCGGTGATGTACGAGCCGAAGCCGCCCATGTTCGGCACGCCCCACTCCTCGCGCCGCGCGATGGTGAGCTTGGTCATGTCGAGATCGAGGATGCCGCCGAGGCGGCGGTTCGTGTTCACCGGATCGGTCATGCTCCAGAGCATGCGGTAGAAGCCGGGATTGCGTCCTTCGTGAAAGTCGAAGCTCTGCAAGGTGATCGGCCCCATGCCGGTGAAGAGCGGCTTCGAGAGTTCGATGCGGCCCGTTTCCTTGAGCGTCTCCGGTTCCAGGATGACGAGGTCCTTGTCGAACACGTGCCACGACTTGCCGTCCGGCGAGATGCGCGCGCCGCGGCGAATGGCCTCGGGCAGTTCCTTCACCGCTTCGCCCAGTTCCTTCGCCTCAATGTCGTAGGGAAACCACATCTGTTCGTGGATCACGAAGTGGTCCACCTTCTTCTCCACGCGCTCGCAGTTCACCCACCACTTCTTGCCGCCGGGGCACTCGGTCACGCTGCGCGCACGCAGGATCCAGCCGTCCTTCGCAATGGGGTGTTCATCCACCGTTGCGAGCTTCTCGAGATCGATCACCTCGATCATGCCGCGTTGGCCGGTGATGGCGAGAGCCGTCTTCTTGTCGTGCAGGATTTCCACACCGTGCTGCACGCCATGCTTGAACTTCATCTGGCGCGTGATGGTGTCGGTGGCAGTGTCGAACTGCCCGAGAATGTCCGGCCAGAGCACCACGTAGTGCGCGATGATCGCGCTCTCCGGCTCGGGCACGACTGCGGCAGCATCCTGCGCTTGCACTGACAGCGCCAGTGAGCAGCAGGCCAGCAGCAGCGCCAGCAACACAGGTGCACGCATGAGAGATGGCACTCCGCTCATGGGAACACCAGGTCGATCTTCGACCAGTCATTCACCGGCGCACCACAGCTCTGCGCCCAGTTGGGCGAATTGGTGAGCGCATCCGGAACTTGCGCCGGCCAGTAGCAGGAGTGGTGGCAATCGTAGAGATCACGCTCGATGGGCGTGCACAGATTGGCCGTGCCGCCATCGGTGTCCACCTCCCAACCGGGCGCGAAGATGGTGGTGCAACCGAGCGGTGGGTCCTGCGGCGCGAGCGCGTGTGCGTCGGCGAAGGAGCCTGCAAAGCGCGCGGCGATGCGACGCGCCTTCCGGTTCAAGGGAGTGATGCGGCTCATGAAGCCTCCTCGTAGCGGGTGAAGAACGCGGGATTCGCGTCCATGATGCGGGCGTATGTGATCAGACCGAGATCGAGCCAGGCGCGAATCCATTCGCAGGAGTGGAGATTCGGTTGCGTTGCATCGGCGTAGCGCACCCAGGCCTCGTGGTAGCAACCACCCGAACAGATGGGGCGCGCGAAGCAGTCGTGGCAGCTCACCTTCGTGCCCACGTGGCCCGCTTCGAGGAACGCGCGACGGCGCTCTTCATCCAGGCCACTGGTGACGGTGCCGATGGCGTGCTCGCCTGATTCGACGAAGCGGTGGCAAAGGCCGAGTTCTCCGCCGGTGCTGACACCCACCAGCCCGAGGCCTGCGCCACAGGGATGGGCCTTGTTCACGCCCTGATGCAGTTCGCGCAGCAGATCGTTCAGGTTCGAAAAGGCGTGGTTCTTCCCGGCACTGGCGGCGCTCACGAAATCGTCAGCAAGCACGCCGAAGGCCTGCAGGAGAGTGAAATAGTTCTCGCCCGTGAGTGCATAGTCGCGCCCGGGAGCAGACGTCACCGGTGCGAAGCCCACGGCATCGAAGCCGAGTTCTCCGGCGAGGTGCTGGTAGATCGTCTGCACATCCGCGGATTGCGCGGTCACGGTGACACGGGCACCAACAGGTCGCCCGCCCCGTTCGCGATTGACCGCGATGAGGCGCTGGATCTTCGGCACCACCACGTCGTGCGTGCCCTTGCCGCTCAAGAAAGGGCGTTGCGCATCTTGCGTCGCGCGCGGCCCGTCAATGGAAATGTTGATGCCGAAATGCTCTGCGGTCAGGAAGTCGATCACTTCCTCCGTGAGCAAGGTGGCATTCGTCGTCAGCGCGAAGCTCATGCGCCGCCGCTCTCCGCGCGCCTTGGCGTTCGCGTACTCCGTCACGCTCTTGATGAGCGGGAAGTTCAGCAACGTCTCTCCACCGAAGAAGGTGATGGAGAGATTCCTGCGCCCGGCACTGTCCTTGAAAAGCAGATCCACCGCCTGACGCGCGGTCTCCTCGCTCATGAGCGCAGGACCACGTGAGGACTCGTTGATGCGGTCCTCGCCATATTCGTAGCAGTAGCTGCAGGAGAGGTTGCACTTGTTGGTGACGTTCAGGACCAGCGTGCCCAGGGGATAAGGCAGCGCCGGCAGATCCGGTGCGATGGGCACGCGGAAATCCGCTGGCTCCAGCAGGCCCAGAGCGGCGAGTGCGTCGAACGACTTCCGGCGCTCGTCTTCAGCGCCCTCCGCACCGAACCATGCTTCAGGGTCGCGCGGAGCGGCGAAACTGTCGAGGACTGCGAGTGCCGCGTCGTCGAGGCCCGCGAGAGCGGCGCTGCGCGTCGCCCAGACGTAGGTCATGTCCTTGCCACGGGCGCGGCGATGTTGTGCCGTCGCGTAGTTCACCGCGTATCCCAGTCGTAACGATCCCATTGCACCCAGATGGGCACGGTCACGAGCAGGTGGCCACGAGCGGTAAAAGTGCGGCGCGCGCGCTCCGTGGGCACGGGCGGCGGCTTCGGCGGCTCCACGGGCTTGGGTGGTGTCGCATCCTGCGTTGCTGGCGCTGCAGCGGACCGCGTTGCGGGCTCCGGCACTGGCGACCCCGCGCTCGGCGTTGCTGGTTCCGCTGCAGGGGCTGGCGGCTGCGCTGCGGGATGAGCTGCGGGCTCGGCCGCGGGTGCTGCGGCACCGGCGCCATCTCCGTGGCCTCGCGGCGCCTCAACGCCGCCCTCGCTGTGGGTTCGTGGCGCATCACCGCCGCCCTCGCGTCCTCGCCCAGCGCGGCCGCGCGGCCCGCGACGTGCACCTTCCCCGCCCTCGCCAGCGGGCTTTTGCTCCGGTTTCGGCACTGGCTTCGGCTCGGGAGGACGCACCCAGCCTTCCCATTCCGCCTCCGCGCGCACGTAGACATCACCGATGTTGTTCGCGAAATAGCGGCGTTCGCGATTGGGCCCGTCGTTGTTGGGTGTGAAGGAACCGTTCGCTGCATCCAGCACGCCGACATACTTCACATCGTCATCGAACTCATGGGCTGGCAGTTCCTCCAGGCGCCAGCGAGCGGCCAGCGTGAACAGAGGCACGTCATCCGCGGTCCAATTCTTCTTGTCCGGCCCACGGTGCATGGCCCGCGCTTCAAAGCGCTCGAACTGTTTCGGATGCGCGACGCCACCCACGCGCGAGAAACCCTGCCCCGGTTCCACGCGGATGTAGTCCACCGTGTCGTAGAGCGTGAGGCAACGCGGGCCAGGGTCCAGACGGAAACTCAAGCGGCGCAGCCCGAGGTCCGCTTGCGGCTCGGTGCTCAGCACCAACTTGACCCACTCCGCAGAGAGGCGCTCCACGGACTTGATCGTCACTCCGCGTCCGGCATGAAAGTCCGCGGGCGTGAGGCCTTCAGGGAAGTTCTGTCCGAAGAGTTCGAGGCTCGCATCCGCCGCGGGCACTTCGATACAGCCCTGCTTCGCGCCCAGGAGACGCGCCGCTCCACTGTCACGCACCAGCGTGATATCCGCGCCGATTTCACCAAAGGCGCCATGGAAGATGCGTCCTTCGAAGCGCTGCCAATCGGCATCGAGGAGCAGCACCTCCTTCGCTGCGTCGGCTGCATCCCCACCCTCGACGGCACTGCGCCCGCGCCAGGAATAGCCCGCATAGAGCACGGATTTCCCGCGGCGCTTCACCACGGATCCGTCCGCGAAGTTGAGTGTCCAATGGGTGCTGTAGCCATTCTCCTCCGTGCGTTCGATGGCGACGCGCCCGGTGAAATCTCCGCGCCCGACTTCGTGACCGAAGACGCTCCATGAACCTGCCAGCGGCACCTCACGCCGTTCCACCTGCCACGCACTCCACTCCGGCGTGATGAGAGCCTGCGACTTCGCGAGCGCCTCCAGCACGCGGTCCGCGCGATCCGGCCCCGTCTCGCCTTCACCACGCATGCGTGCGAAGAACTCCTGACGCTCGGCCTCGCTCATGGCCTCGATGTTCACGTTGCTGTTGTTGCCGCGGTTCGGTGAGCCACGGAACGCCTGCGAGCGCGCCAAGGGAAAGAAGGCGAGATGCATGGCCTTCAGGAGCTTCCATTCCGTTCCATCGCGCTGCTGGCTGTAGACGCGCCCGAGGGAATGGCATCCTGCGCAGGACTCCTTCAGTTCCTGATCGGTATTGCTCTCGGACCAATGCACGCGTCGCTCGGATTCGAAGAGCCCGCGCCGCGCTTCGGCGCGTGTGAGCCCGAAGTCATTCGCGAGATAGGCGAGGATCTCCTTCGCCTCGGACGGTGTCGTTTGCAGATGATGATGGCGCAACATGCGCTTCAGAGTGATCTCCCAGCCTTCGGGAGACTTGCGTTGATACGAGATGCGCGTCATCAATCCGGTGGCATCCGCAGGATGACAGCCCACGCAGTACTTCGTGACCAGCTCGTTCTTCACAGGAATGCCCGTGCGTGCCTCCGGGGCCGGCGCCTCTCCGCCACCGGGCCTTCCGGCACCGCCGCGCCGCCCGCTCCGGTCGCCGCCACCAACTTCACCCTGCGCCTGAAGAACCGGCAGCAAGAGAGCGAACGTGCACACGATCATCCAACGGCGCATCGAGTTCCCCTGGGACCACAGCGGTCGCGAGCATCATAAGGGTGGCGTCAAACGGAGTGCGCGACGCGTGCGGCCGCTCTGCTCCGCTGCGAACTCGTGAACCCCTGCGCATGCGCAGTGTTGCCGCGGGGCCTCGACTCAGGCGCGTTGCGCCCCGGGGCCGCCGTCCGCAACGATGCGGCCATCGTGCAAGCGGATCACGCGATTACACAAGGCGAGAGCGCTGGGCCGGTGCGCCACGACGAGGATCACCCGCCCCGGCGCGCGGCGACGCAGTTCCGCGAACAACGCTTCTTCCGCCGCGCCGTCCAGTGCAGCCGTGGGTTCGTCGAGCAGCAGCACAGCGGCATCCGGCAGCAATGCCCGCGCGAGCGCCAGACGCTGCCATTCCCCGAGCGAGAGTTCGCCGCCGCCGAAACGCGGCCCCGGGATGCCATCGCTGCCACCCGGAATGCGCTCCACCACCGGTGTCGCTGTGGCGGCAGCCAGCGCACGCTCCACGTCCACACGCGCCGCGTTCCCGCCCGTCGCGAGCGCCACGGTCTCGTGCACCGCCAGTTCGTAGCGCCCGAAGTCCTGGAAGATGACTCCAATCCGTTGCCGCCATGCCTCCGGCGCCATGGCCCGGAGGTCGACGCCATCCACAAGCACCGCGCCCGCATCCGGATCCGAGAGCCGCGCGAGGAGCCGTATGAGCGTGCTCTTCCCCGCACCATTCACGCCTGCAATGCCGGTGATCTCGCCGGGCTTGAAGGTGCAACTGACATCCTGCAGCGCGTCGCGCGTGGCGCCGTTGTGCCGGAAACGAACGCCACGCACTGCGATGCCTTGGAGGATCCGGCGTGGTGCGGGCTCCGCGTGCTCCGGCGCAGAGATGGCTTGACGCAGCGCGAAAAACTCGGCGAGGCGTCGCAGCCAGAGTTGGTGTTCGACCAACTGGGACAACGAACCGACGAGCGCCGTGAGCGCCATGAACATGCGCTGCAAGGCTTGCGCATCCAGCACGAGAGTCGCGAAAGAGAGGCTCCCTGCGATGGTTTCGAGCACCAGCCACCAGAGCGCCGCCGCCATCGCAGCTCCGGACACAGCATGCAGCAGGAATGCGCGCAGCGCCGCCCCTCGTTGCAGCCGGAGACGCGCATCCGTGACGGTTTCCGCGAGCGCGCGCCAGCGCTGCCGCAACGCTGCCGCGAAGCCGTGCACGCGCACTTCCTTGGCATGCTGCGGTCCTGTGAGCAGCGCCGAGAGATAGCGCATGAAACGCTCCTCCGGCGTGCGTCGCTCGATCTCGCGGAGCATTGCTTGCGCCGTGCGCTGACGCAACCACACCGCGACAAGTGCGAGCGGCAGGGCCGCTGCAAGAAACCAGGGCGCCGTCACGGCGACGAGAATCGTGGCGCCCGTGAACGTCAGCGCTGCCTGCAAGCCACCGACGAGTGCATCGAAGGCGCGCACCGGACGCTCCGCCGCGTCCAGTTGCACCCGGTGGAGCAGATCATGAAACTCCCGCGCTTCGAAGTGCGCGAGGTCGAGCGTGGCGGCGTGCGCCTGCAGCCGCTCTTCGATGCGCAAGGTCACGCGCTGACGCAGCCGGTCTTGCGCGAACTGCCGGAGCATGCGCAGCAGCGCATCGACGAGGAGCAGAAGCACCAGCAGTCCGCCGGTGAGTTCGACGTCGGCCCGCGCGAGATCCCGTTCCGAAGTCCCGGCAGGCGCCGCCACCGCAGAGAGAATGCCCGCGAGCAGTTCGGAGCTGAGTGCAACGAGCGCGAGCGGCGTCAGCGCCTGCAGGATGCGGCAGCAGAGCACCCCGAGTGCAGCACGTGGCGCCGCTGCGAAGACTTCACGCAAGGCTGCGACGAGCGCCGTGTCACGGAGTCTCCCGCCGCGCGACATGGATTCCCTCAGGACTTGCCGGCGTGCACAGCGCGGCGCGCCGCGAGGAAAGCCTCCGCCTCGTCCACATCCTTCTTGCTGCCGATGAGGAGCGGCACGCGCTGGTGCAGTTCCGAAGGCGTGATGTCGAGGATGCGGTGTCCAAGACCATCGACGGAGCGGCCACCGGCTTGCTCACAGATCATGGAGAGCGGGGACACTTCATAGAGCAGGCGCAGCTTGCCTTGCGGGCGTTTCACGGAACCCGGATAGAAGAACACGCCGCCGTAGAGGAGGTTCCTGTGGAAGTCACCCACCAATGAACCGATGTAGCGCGTGCTGCGCGGGCGCCGCGTGGCCGCGTCCTTCTCCTTCAGCCAATCGGTGTATTCACGCCATGCGGGTTCCCAGTCGGCGCGGTTCTGTTCATTGCAGGAATAGATCTTCCCCTCGTCCGGAGTCTTGATGTTGGGGTGACTCAGCAGGAACTCGCCGAGGCTGGGATCGAGGGTGAATCCGTGCACGCCGTGCCCCGTGGTGTAGACGAGGATTGTGCTCGGCCCGTAGAGGACATAGCCCGCCGCCACCTGGCGCGAGCCTGGCTGCAGGCAATCCTCCACCGTGCCATCGCTGCCGTAAGTCACTTTGCGATGAATGGAGAAGATGGTGCCGATGCTGGCATTCGAATCGATGTTGCTGCTGCCGTCGAGAGGGTCGAAGAGCAGCACGTACTTCCCCTTCGGGAAGCGCTCGGGGATCTTGATGATGCCCTCGTGCTCTTCCGAGCCCATCACGCAGAGGCGCCCGGTATGGTCCATGACGCGGAAGACGGCCTTGTCCGCGTACTCATCGAGCAGCTTCACATCGTCGCCGGTGGCATTGACATCGCCGGTTTCGCCCAGAATGTCGGCCAACCCGGCGCGGTTCACTTCGCGCGCAATGATCTTCGCGACGAGAGCCACGTCATAAAGGAGGTTCGTGAGCTCCCCGGACGCGCCGGGATGCGTCTTCTCCTCGTCGAGGATGAAGCGTTCGATGGTGACGAGTCTGCTGGAATGTACGGGCATGGTGAGGGGAACTCCGCCGCGGGACCTTCCGAGCATATCCCGTGCAGGCGAGGCTCACCCCCGTGCTTGACCCCGGCCCCGCCGCGGCGGAGACTGTTTCGCCATGGCCACGGAATCTGCCGCATCTTTGAGATCCACCGCGGAACGGCTCACGGGACGGCTGAAGACACGCATCGTCGGCCTTGAAGACACCATCGAGTTGCTCGCCATCACCGTGCTTGCCGGCCAGCACGCGCTCCTCGAAGGAGTGCCGGGCCTCGCGAAGACGCTTCTCGTTCAATCCCTCGCGGAGCTCATGGATCTCCGCTTCGCCCGCATCCAGTTCACGCCGGATCTGATGCCTGCCGACATCACGGGCACGGAGGTAATCGCTGAAGACGCCGGCACCGGCTTGCGCGAGTTCCGCTTTCTCAAAGGGCCGTTGTTCGCGAACCTTGTGCTGGCCGACGAGATCAACCGCACACCACCCAAGACGCAGGCTGCGTTGATGGAAGCGATGGAAGAACGACAGGTGACCGCGCGCGGCGAACGGACGCCGCTTGAGGAACCATTCTCCGTCCTTGCGACGCGCAACCCCATCGAGCAGGAAGGCACCTATCCACTGCCCGCCGCGCAACTCGATCGCTTCCTCTTCCTCCTCAAGCTCGACTATCCGGCGCGCGCGGATGAGTTGAAGATCCTCCGCCGTACCACAGCCGGCAGCCATGCGGCACTCGGCCCCGTGTTGACGCGGGAGGAACTGCTCGCCGCCATTCGCGAGGTACGTTCGACACCGTTGCCGGAGACTGTCGCGCGCACTATTGCGGAGTTCGTGCGGAAGACGCGTCCCGCGGATGCCAAGGCACCTGAACTCGTGCGCCAACATGTCGAACTCGGTGCCGGTCCGCGAGCGGGCCAGATGCTCAGCCTCGCCATGGTTGCGCGCGCACGTTTGCACGGCCGCGCCCAGCCTGATGTGAACGATCTGCGCGCTCTCGCCCATCCGGTACTGCGCCACCGACTCATCCTGAAACACAGCGCGGTCGCTGAAGACATCAACGCCGACGCGATCATCAACACGCTGCTCGCCACACTGCCCGCGCCGCGCGGCGTTCGCTGAAGAGTCCATGCTGAAGCGCTTGAAGGAGGTGAGCTGTCTCGCAGCTCCCATCGTCGCCGGCAACCTCGCACACAACCTCGTGAGCCTCGTGGACACCTGGATGGTGGGGCGCTTGCCGGGAGCCATCGCGCTTGATTCGGTTGCGGCCCTCGGTGCCGCGAGTTCCGTGTTCCTTGTGGTCTTTCTCGTCTTCAGCGCCATCACCACCGGCGTGCAGGTGCTGGTGGCACGTCGGGTGGGAGAAGGCCGCAAGGAAGAGGCCGGTGCGGTGCTCACCAATGCCCTCGTGCTCGGGCTCGTCGTCAGCATTCCCGCCACCGTGGTGGCCTTCCTGCTGCCGGGCTTCGTCATCCCCCTGTTCGTGGACGATGCCGTCACGCGCGACCTCGCCATCGGATTTCTCGATGGACGACTCGGCGCTGGCCTCGCGGCTCTGCTGCTCCTCTTCGTGATCAAGGGCTTTCTCTGGGGCACCGCCCATGTGAGGCTCGATCTCATTACCGGCCTCGTCCTCAACGGTCTGAACCTCCTTCTCAACTGGATGTTCATCTTCGGAAATCTCGGCGCCCCGGCCCTCGGCGTGCGTGGCGCCGGCATCGCGTCCGCTCTCGCAGCGTGGCTGACTCTCCTCTGGCTGCTCATGATGTTGATGCGCGGGCACTGGAGAAAAACCTACGCCCTCTTTCGCGCCCGCGATCTCGGTCGCGACATCATGAAGCGCGTCGCCAAGCTCAGCTGGCCGCGTGCCCTGCAGGGCCTCGCCTTCTCGCACAGCATGATGTTCTTCGCCATCATCGGCGCGAACACCGGCAAGCTCGGGCTCGCCGCCAGCAACGTGGTCTGGCGTCTCGCAGGCCTCACTGTCGTCATCAACATGAGCATTGGCGCAGCCGCTGCAACCATGGTCGGTCAGGCACTCGGCCGCGGCGACCCCGAATACGCCCGGCAGAGCGCTCGTGCAGCCGGGCTTCTCGGCAGCAGTGTGACATTCGTACTCGCGTTGCCCGCATGGTTCGCGAGCGAGGCCACAACAGCCTTCTTTCTCGACAACGCCGAAGCTGCGGCGCTCGCTGGCCCCTGCCTCGCGCTCACCATGGCATTCCAGATTCCTGATGCGGTCGGCATCATCTATTCCCGCGCACTCACAGGTGCGGGTGATGTGCGCTACGTGGCATTCACGGAAATCATCGTTGCGTGGATGATCTGCCTTCCCGCCACGTGGTTCTTCGTGCGCACCTTCACCCCCGGCAGCGAACTCCTCGGTGCATGGAGCGGCTGGGCGGTCTATTGCACCGCGTGGATGTTCGCGATGCTGCTGCGCTGGCGCCACGGCGCATGGCGTTCCATCCGAGTCTGATTCCACCTGCCAACGCCGTCGGCCCGCGCTTCAGAACGTCCTGCTCATCACAGGCGACGATTCGACGACACCGCCTGAATTGATCAGCACACTCACCCCGTGAATGGTGATTCCCGAGAGTGCAGACGGAGCCACCGGGAATGTCGCTGCGGCACCCCAACTGGCCATGGGCCCGAAACAGAAGGGCTCGCCAGCGCTGGCGAGCGTGACCCATTCAGTGATTTCGGAAGCGTCGATATGCAGGCCATGCCACCAGCCCGTGCCTGGCGCGCTCACGTTCGATGGATTGATCGAGAACGCATTGAAATATCCAAGCGGGGTAGCCCCCACGGTCCCGTTGCAACTGAGCGTCATGATCACGTGATTGCTTCCAGCCGGAGCCAGAGCCAATGCGAGCGCGGGACCTTGGTTGCAGAGTGCCAGGATCGAAGTCGGGGTCAGAACCGGGGTTCCCGACGCTCCATTACCAAGCTGCCCGTAGGTGTTCTTGCCGAACGCCATCACCGCGCCGTTGTTCTGAATGATGAAGGACTGCTCCGCCCCGGCGAAGACTGCCTGGCATGCGGTGATCGCAGTCACATTGTCCGGCGTCATGCGATTGGTCGTGGCACCCGTTCCCAGTTGGACCGAGGAACCCCCGCCCATGCATTTCACTGTGCCGTCCTGGAGCATTGCCAATGTGTGGACTTGACCTGCAGCGACGGCGCTGACTCCACTCAGAGATGGGTGCAACATTGGCGAAAGCACATTGGTGTTGGTGCCGGTACCAAGCGCGTAGTTCGTGTTCTGGCCCCAGCACCATGCATTTCCAGCGTTGTCCAGTGCGAAAGCATGAAAATCACCTGCGGCCATGCTCGTAATGAACGCCGGTATGGGAACCTGGACCGGTGTCGAGCTCATGATGACATTGCCTTGCCCGAGCTGACCTGACAAATTGCTGCCACAGGCCCACACCGTGCCATCTGCCTTGAGAAAATAAGTCGTGAATCGACCCGCTGCCATCGCGATCACCGGAGCCGCTCCCTGCAATGAAGTGATTTCTGTTGGTGCGTTCGCAGGGAGCAGGGTGCCAAGCCCCAAGGCTCCCCCGTTGTAGCCCCAGCCGTAGACCTTGGTGACGCCACTGTTCACTGCGAGTGCGAGAGAGAAGTCACGCCCGCACGCGACGGCAACGACGCCCGTGAGGCCAGGAATCTGCGTCGGAATGCCAGAGCTGCCGCTGGGCCGACCGAGTTGACCAAAGTTGTTGTTTCCCCATGATTTCACGGTTCCATCGGGCAGAAGCATGAGCGCATGGGCCAAGCCGGCATCCAGCATGCTCGCTCCTTGCAGTGCAGGCACCAAGGTGGGAGATAGGCGAGTGGCATTGTCGCCAAGCCCCAGCTGCCCATTCCAGTTGCCGCCGAAGGCCAGCACTTCGCCAGTGGGTTTCCTCAGAAGGGTGAAATCGGTCCCTACAGCGACCTGTGGTGGCCCCTGCGCGCCAAGCCATGCGACCACCACGACGGCATGCACGAACAAGATGCGGATCACAGGACGGCTCCAGCAATGTTGGATTCGGCGACAGTATTGCCGGAAAGCGGGTTGATGGCGACGCTGACGCCGTAGATGCTGAGCCCCGTAAGCGCCGGACTGAGTGGCATGTGCGCCGTGGCTCCTCCGCCCGTCCCGAGCATGCCGATCACCATGTTGAATCCACTGAGTGCGAGGCCCAAGTGAAGATCCAACTCAGCTGGCGTGATGAACAGTCCGAACCAGTTTCCTCCGCCCACCTGTGAGCCGCCGTTCAGGGCATCAAAGCTGTAGGCGTTGACGTAGAAAAGCAGCTCTCCGAAAGTGAGATTGGCGACATTGGTGCCCTGGTTGCAGGCGATCTGCATCTGCAAGCCATCGCCCACGCCTGCGAGACCGAAGTTGTAGATGTTGCCGCAGCTGATTCCTGTGAGTTGCGGCATCAATGTCAGCGTCGTTGCCACTGTCACGCCACTCGCAATGCCGAGCGTTTGACCGGTGCCACACGCATACGCTTGCCCGTTCGCGGTGATGATGAAGCTGCAGTTGCTCGACGCAGCGATACTCACCGCACCTAGACCATCCGGGATGAATCTCGCCAAGCTGTAGACCTGCTCCACCTCCAGCCCCAACTTCCAGCCGGAGTTGTTGCCGCAGCCAAGCACATCGCCAGCTGAGTTGAGGAACAACGAATGGGAGCGGCCGCCCGCAGCACGAGTGATGCCAACAAGCGGCGCCCCCGTGTAATGGAGTACTATCGTCGGCACCTGATTGACGGACTGCCCACTCGCAATGCCAAGCTGCCCGAATGTATCATCGCCACACGCGAGCACCGTACCGTTAGCCAGCACGATGAGCGAGTGTGATGCACCTGCAGCGATGGCAACAGCGCCACTCACCGTGGGCATCTGAAACGCGACCGGAAAGCTGCCTCCCACGCTACCGGGGCTTCCCAATTCTCCAAAGAAGTCTGTTCCCCACGCGAACACGGTGCCATCGCTGCGGAGTGCGAGAGCATGAGCACCCCCGGCCGCGATGGCTATCACGCCCGTCAATGCTCCCGTTCCCACACTGGTCACCACCGTCGTTGGCACAGACACCGCTGCGCTCGAGCTGTTCACCCCCGTTTGACCGTAATGGTTGGAACCCCAGCCTTTCACGGTTCCATCCGCACGAAGAGCAAGCGCGAAGTCAGTCCCGGCTGCAATGGCGATGACTCCGGAGAGCCCCGGAATCGCGGTCGGACTGGTCACTTGAGTCGGAGAGCCCGCCCCCAAGCCGAGCTGTTTCACATTGTTGTAGCCCCAAGACTTGACCGTGCCGTCCGCGAGGAGCGCCAGAGAAAACCGGTACCCGGCGGCGATGTCACGCGCATTGGTGACACCGGGAACCGTGGTTGAAACTGTTGGCGTTGATGCCGAGAACGTATTCCCGAGCCCAAGCTGCCCATGGAGGCCATTGCCCCACGCGCGCACATGTCCGTCAGGCAACAAGGCCAGCGAGTGATTCGCGCCGCTGTATGAAGAACTCGAAATGCGCGGTGTTACGTGTGGTTGCGCAGGCAGGCCCAGTGCAGTCACGAGCACCAACAACGCAGCCGCGACAAGACCAGAGCCGCAGCCGCGCAACACGCGAGCTGAACCGAGTTGAGGATGAGGATTGAGCATGGGAAAAAACTCCTGAGAACGGACAGGCCGGCTTCCGCTTCTGTGAACGAGGAGATAGAGCAGATCGTGCGACATTGTCTGGTTCCGGCAGAGAGTGGATTCCTTCCCGCCACAGCCCGGATTTCTTGAACAACGCCGACCAGATCCGACTTGTCGGCGCCCCTTTGATTGATGCAAGTTCTGCATTGCGCGAGACTTGCTGCGGGGGGTAAGCTCGCAACGTGCCGACGCATCAGACCACGTCGTGGACCCTCGTACTCGGGGCCGCTGAAGGAGGGCACGAGGCACAGATCGCCTTCGTCGCGCACTACGAACCGGCGCTGCGCCGCTACCTCTCCGCGAGGTGGCGACTGCCACTCGAACACGAGCAGGTGCTTGACGCCACACAGGAGGTGATTCTCGAGTGCCTGAAGGACGGCGGTGCACTCAGCCGGGTGGATGCCGATCGCTCAAGCGGATTCCGCGCATTCCTCTACGGAGTTGCACGCAACGTGAGCCTGCGAGTGGAAGAGCGCCGGCGACGGGACCCCGTCGCGCTGCCCGAGCAACACGACCCCGTGGACGAACGCCGCCTCAGCGCGATCTTCGACGGGGCATTCGCCGAAGTGCTCGTGAGCGAGGCTTTTGCTCTCATGGGCAGCCGCACCAACGCGGGGACGGGCGCGATGCAATCAAGACTCCTGGACATGAACTATGTGCAGGGCCTGCCCGCACGGGAGATTGCGCAACGACTCGACCTCGATGTGACACGTGTATACAAACTATTGCACGCGGCCCGACGGGATTTCCGGCAGGCGCTTCTGGACGTGATGCGCACTCAGCATCCGGAGCTTTCTGACAACGCCTTGGAAGGGGAAATGCAGACGCTCCTTGGCGAATTGGTCACCTGAGGTGCAAAAATCGGATCCGCAGGCCGAAGGAATTGCCTTCCCGCGTGAACCTGAAAGCGGATCGCGCCCCGCCATGGAATCGCAAGAACCACTCACCCAAGAGGATGCTCTCCTGGAGAAGGCCTTTCGTATCGCCGTCTGTCGTGCAGCCACACGCGCCGGAATGGAAGCGAAGGAAGCGCCACTGCCCCGCTCTGCCGGGCACCACGAACTCGGTCAAGAACTCGGCCGCGGCGGCATGGCCGTGGTCGTACGCGCTCATGACGCGGATCTCGACCGTACCGTTGCACTCAAGATCCTCGGACCAACTCACGCCACCGATCCAATCCTTGCTGCGCGATTCCTGCGTGAGGCGCGTATCTGTGCGCGGTTGCAACATCCCGGCATCGTGCCCATCCATGAACACGGTCGGCTGGCGGATGGTCGCCCCTGGTTCAGCATGCGTCATGTGCAAGGCGAGACCCTCGCGGATCGCATGGAACGCGACCGCAAGGATTCCCCGCATTCCATGGGCACAAGCTCACTGCTCAGCATCTTCGAATCCGTCTGCCAGACCATGGCCTACGCTCACAATGAGGGCGTCGCGCATGGTGACCTGAAGCCCGCCAACGTGATGCTCGGCCCATTTGGGGAGGTCCTCGTTCTGGACTGGGGCTTGGCCCAGGTGGACATGGACCCGATCTTCGCTGAACCGCAGCGGATCATGGGAACTCCCGCATGGCTCGCCCCGGAACTCGCAAGCGGCGCATGCCCTGTTCCAAACGCAAGCTCGGACGTGTTCGCACTTGGGGCGATGCTGTGCGAGATCCTTACCGGCGCTCCGCCTTGGCAGGGTGCTTCCCGCCTCGCCACACTCGCCTAGGCGCGTCACGCAGACCTCGGCCCCGTCAAGGCTCGTCTCACCGCCTCCGGTGCGGATGACACCTACGTCAACCTGGCCATCGACTGTCTCGGGTCCGACCCTGCGACTCGTCCCCGCGATGCAAGTGTCCTCGTTGCACGTTTGTCGACCTGGCGCGCACATTTGGCCGCACGCATGCGTGAATCCGAACTCGGGCGCGCACGCGCCGAGGCCTTCGCATCCCAGGAACGGCGGGTCCGGCGACGCAACCTCCTGCTGGCAGCGACACTGTTTCTCCTCCTTCTCGGTACTGCGTCCATTTACGAGTGGACGCGCCGCACGCGCCTTGATGAGGCTGCATTGCTCAGCTCCCAACTCACTTCCGCAATGGAAAGAGCCATCGGGCTTCGCGACGCGGCACACACGGATGTCGCTGCACGCGATGCAGCCTTTGAAGGAGCACTCGCCATTCTGAGCGAGGCCAAGGCCCGGGCCACGGATGCTCCCGACTGGCTGCGCCTCAAGCTCGACTCCAACCTCGCGGCGACACGCGACATGCGCGGAATGCAGAAACACGAAGCCGCGGTCGTGGATGCACTGCGTCGCAACCGCGCGAATCTGCGCAGCGATCCACCGGAGGTGCGCGTCGCGGCCTATCAACGACTCTTCCACGCCCTCCATGTGCCTGTGAGCGATGAGGCCATCCCCGTCGCGCTCTGCGCCGAGGCCGTCGCTGCAAAGCGCTCGCACAGGGAGTTGGTGATCGCTCTGGATGACTGGGCCAGACTCATTCCACCCACTGGCAGACCTGGCCTCGCCGCGCGCATCGTGGCCATCGCCAATGCAGCGGATCCAGATCCCTCCCGTGGGAAGATACGCGCGGCCAGTCTTGCAGGCGCAACCTCAGCACTGCTCAGTCTTGCGGCAAGCACGGAAATGTCCGCCGCGCCCGCAGAGAGTCTGCTCCTGCTCGTGCATGCCCTGCTTGCACACTCGGAACACGTCCAGGCGGAGAACCTCCTGCAGCGCGCCTTGGCGCTTCATCCGACGGATCCGCGCCTCAATCACCTCATGGGGACGCACCTCACAACGCATCGCGACAATACGGACGCTGCACTCCAACATCTATGGCGCGCCCTCGCAGCGGAGCCAGAGAGCCTTGCCCACCGGGATGTCATTTGCACCGCGTTCCTGCTTGCTCACAGAGCGACTGATGCCCGGCGCATGGCCGAGGAAATGCTGTGCATCGATCCTGCCAGCATGGATGCACACATACATCTCGGGGGCGCCGCCATGCTCCTTGGCCATCTCGATGAATCTGTCTCCCACTTCGACGCTGCGATTGCAATCAATCCAGACAACGTGCACGGTCACGCCCTGAAGGGCCTCGCGCTCAGGCGGAAAGGCGACCTGCCCGGGATGCTTGCCTGCATGCGGACAGCCTTCTTTCGCGCACCGCAGCATCCTCTGTCGCGCAAGCTCCTCTCTGGTGCCTTGCAGGATTTGCAGCAACACGAAGCGGCGCTGCCCCTGCTCGAAGCCAGCAGCGCGAGCGAATCCGGTGATCCGATACTGCGCTTCAGCCTTGCGCGCACGCAGTCACAGCTCGGCCAAAGTGCTGCCGCCGTGGAGAACTACCAGAGCGTCGTCGCGGCACGCCCCGATTGGGCTGAAGCTTGGTGCAATCTCGGTCGCGAGCTCGGACACCTCGGCCGTTTCCCTGAGGCGGTCGCTGCTTTCCGACGCGGCCATGAGCTGGGCTCCGAACGCGGCGACGCATGGCAGTATTCGTCAGCGCTCTGGTTGAAGGATGCCGAACGAATCGAGGCCGCCATGTGGCGACTGGCACAGCTTGCTCCGGAGTCGGAATCTGCATTATCCACCGACGATGTGCTATTGCTCGGGCGTGCAGCCGCACTCTCGAATGACGCTCCCCGAGCAGCACGACTCCTCGCGGACGCCATCAAGCGAACCCCGGAGGTGCAGCACAAGGGAGCGCCAGCGTCGTCCTTCCTTCTCGCTCGCGCCCTCATCACAAGCGGCGAGAGCAGCACAGCACCGCGCGTACTCGTACTTCTGCAAGGGCTGCTCGACACGCTCACAGCAACGACCGATGAACATGGACGCCTCACGGTCAATGCCTGCGTCGAGCTGTCTCGCCTTCTTGCTGATGCAGCGTGCTGCACGTGGCTCTCCGCCGCCGACGGAGGCGCGGATGAGACTGCAAAGCGCATGACATTGCTGGCGCGTTGGCGGGCCGTGCTCAGCGGGGCACGCGCCGATTACCTGCGCTGAATCGTCACGTCAACACGGCCCAAAACCCCGTTGAGGTCAAGTAATACCCGGCTGCCTGCGCTCGGGCAGCATCAAGGTTGACAGGCCTCGATGCGGATTCGCATAGTGCGCATCGAAGCGAACACTTGGCTTCGCGACAACGCGTGCCTTGGTGTGAGCCACTTTCCTGAACATTCGGAGTTCCCCATGCCCCGCAATTGCCTTGTTCACGCGTTCTCATTGATTCTGTTCTTGAGCTGTTCCCTCACGGCACAGAGTTGGGTGGCAGGTCCCTCGTTCACGACGGTCGGGGGACGGCAGTACGCCGCCGGAATCACCACAGCGAACATCGTCTACGCGCTCGGTGGCACACCGTTCACCGGAGCCAATGATGCCGCGGCGCACATGATCGCTGCGACAGGATCAACGTGGACCGCGGCTCCCGCAACGGAAGGACACTTCACGTCCATCGCGGCTGAGGTGGATTCCCTCGGACGCATCATCGTTTTCGGAGGCTCGTTCCCCGCTGGCGATCCGGGCGAGGCCTACGTGTGGGATGCCGTCAACGGCAACAACGGCGGCATCAACAATCGCTCCAACTGGGCGCCTGGAACCCTGTTCGCCCATTGCAGCGATGCGCTGGGCCGCATCTGGTCCATTGGTGGTGGCCCCGGAGCCAATCCAACGTTCGCTGCACCGAACAGCAATCGCGTGGAGCGCTACGACGCCAGCACCGATATCTGGAGCGCGATGCCAGCAATGCCGTCACAGGTCGCTGACGCAACAGCTTGCCACGACGGCCATGGCCGCATCCTCGTGTTCGGGGGTTTCAATGCGGCCGGAGTGCGCACCGCCAATGTGGCCTGCTTCGACACCCACATTTCCCAGTGGTCGGACACAACCATTCCGGACATGCCGGCACCACGCAGCGGAGCTCGCGCTGTTCTCGGAATGGACGGACTGATTCGCGTCATCGGAGGCAGCGACGGCGTGATCCGCAGCACTGTGTTCGTATTCAACCCCGTCTCAGGCGCGTGGAACCTCGGACCCAACCTGGCCACGGCACGCCAGCAATTCGGCTGCACCATGGATGCGCAGGGCTGGATCTGGGCCATGGGCGGAACAACGCCCACCGGCGCCACGAACAGCGTCGAGAAGCTCTTCACTCCGACTTGTCCGACGGTCAGCGTTCAACCCGTCAGCGTCACGGTCTATTCCGGCAGCGGTGCGGGTTTCAGCTTGACCGCGAGCGGATCGGCCCCCTTCACCTATCAGTGGCGCCGCAACGGCATCCCTCTCAGCAATGGCGCGACCGGCAACGGCAGCACCATCGTTGGCGCCACCAGCGCTGGCCTCGGCATCCAAGGCGCCGTCGTGACAGATGTCGCCAACTATGACTGTGTGATCAACAACCTGTGCGGCACCGTCACCTCCTCCTCTGCGTCGCTCACATTGCTCCCCGCGCCTGTGCTGCCGCAGATGTTCCAGCTTGCGCTCCTGCATCCCGCGGGCGCCCAGCACTCCCGCGCGCACGGCGTTGCGGGCAACAAGATCGTCGGATCGGCGAAGTTCGTCTCGCCACCGTATGCATACCTCGACCATCCCCTCACGTGGACGCTCGGAAGCAACCTCGTGACGGACCACACACCCGCCAACTCGGTTGGCGGCGAAATCGCTGCGATCCGTGGCGATCTCGCAGTGGGTTGGTTCTGGGCTCCTTACACAGTGCCGGGAGTCGGCACGGGTTACCACGCCAACTCTGCTGCGTGGTCCATGTCCACGGGACAATTCTGGAGCCTCAATTACGGTGGCAATGAAATCCACTATGCCACGTGCACAGATGGCACGCGCATCGCGGGCTGGGGCAAGTTCGATGAGGCTTCCCTCTACTCCAGAGCCATGCGTTGGCCGACGGTCACCAGCTTTGCGTACACGACCCCGCCATCAGGAACCACCTCCTCGAGTTTTGCCGCTGTGGAAGGCAACGACTGGTACGGATCCGTCACTCAGGGTTCGACACACGCCGTGCGCTTGAACGGCAACGTCTGGACTGACCTGCACCCCCCGGCCGTGGCCGGAGGCAGCTACATCAACGATGCCTCTGGAGGCCAACTCGTCGGCTACGTCGGTTCTCATGCATCGCTGTGGAGTGGTTCCGCCAACAGTTGGATGTCGCTGGCACCGGCAGGATCCGTTGGTTCGCAGGCCAGTGCGTGCTTGGCCGGCTACCAAGTGGGCGACAAGAGCCTCGCCACCGGCGGGTACCACGCCATGCTCTGGTCGGGCAACTCCGCTGCGCCGGTGGACCTTCACACCTTCCTGCCCGCAAACTACAGCTCGTCGACCGCGATGGACCTTCTCGTGCATGCGGATGGCAGCTTGACCATCTGCGGGATGGCGACCAACTCTTCGTTTTCGCCGGCGCGTCAGGAGGCGGTCGCATGGCACTCCGGCAATCTCCTGCAGCAGAACAGCTCGACGCTGTCCTTCGCGGCGGGCGGCACCGTGCAGTGGCAGCTCCAGGGCGGCCCTGCGCGCGCAGGACACAACTACCTGCTGCTGGGTTCACTCAGCGGCACGACGCCGGGCTTCGCACTTCCGGGTGGCGGCACCCTCGGGCTCCTGCCTGACGCCTACTTCTTCTTCCTCGCCAGCAACCCGAACACGCTCATCACGTCGTCGATGGGTATGCTGAATGCCAACGGTCAAGCTGCGGCTTCCGTGACGCTTCCCGCGGGCACTGCGCTGCCCATGCCCATGCAGGTGTGGCACGCCTTCGTTTCCTTCCCCGGAACCACACCGCAGTTCAGCGTCAGCAACACCACGCAGCTCTGGTTGCTCTGAGAAACGACCGTTGGTCAGGCTCATGGTGCTAGCTTGGCACCATGAGCGAACCGACTCCGCAACTGAACGGCATGATCGTTTGTGACACGGCGTTCCAACAAGCGCCGAGTGGCAAATGGTGCGTCATCGGCTCGTACAACACCGTGCTCGTGCGCGAGTTCCCCACCACGCACATGCCCTTCGTCGTGTTCCTCGCGCTGTCTGATTTCACCGGCAACGTCGCGATGCGGCTCGTGGTGCGCGATCCGGAAGGAACGCAGCTCTGCGAGGTGCGCGGACAGTTCCCGAAGATCCCCATGACCAGCGTCGAGCTCGCGATGCCGTTCCCTCCCATCACATTCCAACGCGCTGGCACGCATTCTCTCGAGCTCTATCACGGCAACACCATGCTGCACATGCGGAGCTTTCAGGTTCTGCAGGCGCAACAAGCGCAACAACCGCAACAGCGCCCCGAAGGCGAGCCTCCTGCGGAGCCGACCGGAGACTGAACATGTTCACGCGAAGCGCCCTGCTCATGCCCCTTTGTCCATGAGCCGATGAGGCGACAGCGCAAGCGTCCATGCGCCGGATCACCCACAAGATGACAGCAGTCCTGCGTCGGATCCTCTGGGTCCTCGCCGTTGTTGTTTGCACCACGGAACTGCCAGGCCAATCCACGCGGCCGGTGTATCCCGGCGCCGGTTCGCTCCATCGCTGGCTGGACCCAGTGCTTGGCAATGACGCCAACGCGGGCACAGCCGCCGCACCGTGGCGCACGCTCGACAAGCTGGAACTCATCACCCTCGCGCCAGGCACCATCGTGCACCTGAAACAGGGCAGCTACTGGCTGAACGGCAGGCTGAGTCTGAGTGGACAGAACGGTACGCCCAGTGCCTGGATCGGCATCGAAGCCGAAGGCACGGTGCTCGTGCGCAACACGGCCTATGACAACGTGGTGCAGATCGCGAACTGCTCGTATCTGTACCTGCGCGGCCTGGACATCTCCCACGAGAATGGCAGTGCGGCCTACGGTTCATGGGCGCTGGTGGATGCCATCAAGTTCACAGGCAACTGCAACGATGTGAGCATCGACAGTTGCAAGCTGCATGACGTGGGTAACTGCGGCATTTCCAGTCAAGCGCCACTCGTGCAGCGCATCACGGTCTGGAACACGGAGATCGCCAACTGTTACTGCGGCATCTACTGGGGCTACTACGAAGATGTGAACAAGCGTTACGCCCACGACGGCCGCATCGCCTCAAACTGGATTCACGACTGCCCGCCAGCGGATCTGGACGGCACCGGCTACGGCATCCAGCTCAAGGGCGGCAGCCATGGCAACATCATCGAGGACAACGTGCTGGCCAACGTGGGTGGCTCCACGCGGGCTGGCATCTGCGTGTATCACGCTTCCACGAACCTCGCGATTTCGACGCAGCCGAACATCATCCGCCGCAATCTCGTGCGCAATGCGCGCAACGAAGGCATCTATGCCATCGAAGGCGCCGTGATCGAGAACAACATCCTCTCGGATTGCGTGAATGCAGGCATCCGCGTGACGCGCCGCGACACAGGCTCGTGGGGCGCTTTCTACGGACGGCTCTCGATTCGCCACAACACCGTGCAGCGCGTGATGAGCGCGAATGGCGTCGGATTGAGCCTGCAAACCAACACCTTCTCCGCGCCCTTCGTCGTCGCGAACAACTTCAGCCTTGTGAACGGCGCCGCCACGCAGCGTGCCTTCGAAGGCCCCGCGAACTTCACGGGCACAGCCTCGCGCAACTACTGCTTCGGAACAACCACAGGTTCGAATCTCGGACTCATGGCCGCCAACGCCACGAACTTCATGTCACATACGTTCGGGAATGCGGGCTACGTCTATCCGAAGACCACCAGCGTATTCCTGAACCAGGCGGATCAGGCCCACGTCGCGGCCAATGACTTCAACGGTCTGCTTCGTACAGGTGGCACAGAACCAGGCGCCTATCACTTCACCACCAGCGCGAATCCCGGCTGGACACCCGCATCGACTTTCAAGGGCTGGGGCGCGCTCAGCCTCGGAGTCACGGTTTCGGCACCGCTGGCCAGCACCGGCAGCTTCGTGACTGTCAGTGCAAGTCTCGTGAACGCCGGCCGGCCGCAACTCGCGGATCTCGTCCTCGGCATCGTGCTGCCTGATGCCCAGAGCGCGTTCCACTTCACCAATCCGCTCTTCCTCCAGATGGCTCCGGCACTCGATCAGCATCCCATCACCTGGAGCCGCGCGGCCACGAACATCGCCCTCGACGCACCCTTCAACCTCACACTCCCCAACGTCATCACGTTTCAGTGGCTGCCCACTCACCTCCTCGGCAACTACACCATTCGCGCCCTTCTTCTCGCCCCGGGCGCACTCACCGACGATTCCCTTGATGAAGGCGACGTCCTCGCTTCCGCCAGTTCGATGATCACGCACCTTTGAGCACAACCGCGCGGTACTGATTGGTCAGTCGAACAAGCCCGGGTTGCGGGGGCGAGCGATGGAGCGAAGCTCGGGGAAGTGGTGGTGCATGGCCTCGGGCACGCGGAGCGGTGCCTTGGGGTCGAGCGAATGCACGAGCGAAAGCACCGCCGCGATGGCCTTGCCATGAAAGTGATTGTTGCCGACGAGCACGGTGGGCGCGCCATTGGCGCTGAGACTCTTGAGACGCGCCGTCCACTCCGCGAGTTCATCCGGCCGGTAGTGCCAGTCATAGCGCGCATCACGGCCAGAACCTGAATCGAACCATGCGCGCGCGTTGCGTCCGTGCAAGCGCACATAGCCAAGCGCATGGGTGCGCAGGTCCGTGGGCGGGAGAGTGCCGCGTCCCTGTGGCTGGTCGATGTTCACGAAGGCCAAGCGCTGTGTTTCGATCCAGCGCAGCGATTCGGGTTTCAGCCAACTGGCGTGGCGTACTTCGAGAGCGAGTGTCCATTCGGCAGGCAGCAGCGCGCGCACGCGCGTCAGGCGTTCGCGGGTCCACGGGCTGTCGAGCACCGTGATGGGAAACTGCAACAGCACCGCAAGCAGACGGCCCGAGGATTGAAGAGGTTCGACACCTGCACACCAACGCGCCACTTCCGCCTCGGTACCCGGGCTGTCCTCATCGTGAGTGAAGCGCTGCCACCCCTTCACCACGAAGCGGAAATCAGGATGGCCTTCGAGCAATGTGAGCCACTGCCGCGCGCTGCTCTCCGCCACCGGTGCGTAGAAAGAGGCATTCAATTCCACAAGATTCACGTAGTCCGCGAGAAAGCGCAACGGGTGAAACCCCTGCGGACGGGCCAGCGGGTAGACCCTCCCCTTCCAGTCCGGGTAATCCCAACCGGCGGGGCCGAAATGAAATTGCTCATGCACGGCAAGCATGGGCTACGATCTTCTCACAGTGGTGGCATTAGGCCCCTCTGCTCGAGGACAACATGTCTGATGCAACTGCCTTGCCGGCGCCGCCCGGCCCGCAGTCGAGCGCCGAGATTCTCGCCCGCGAGGGCTGGAACTCACGCCTCGCTGGTTGGGTCACGGGGGCACTCGTAGCCGAATCCATCACGGGGCTCGTGATCTGGCTCGCGCCCTTCTCGCTGTCCGGGCAGTTCCAGGTGCTCCTGCACACGCTCCTCGGCCTTGCACTGCTCGTGCCCGCGAGCCTCTACGTCGCCGGCCATCTTCGCAGTTGGTGGCGCCAGCGCATGACCGCGGTGATGCTCCTCGGCTACGCGCTCCTCGCAGCCACCTTGGTTTCCGTCGTCACAGGTCTGTTCGTCACATGGCAGTGCTTCATGGGCCCAAAGCTCTCCATCGCCTTTGATGATGTGCATCTCGTCAGTGCACTCGCTGTCACCGCGCTCCTCGTGGTGCATCTCGTGATGGCGTGGCAACGCCGCCGTCTCGGACTCACCGAGCCCGCTGCATTCCGTGCTGCGGTGCGGCTGTTCATGGTGCGCGTCGGAGTATTCAACCTTGTTTGCGCCGTGCTGGTCACTGTCCTCGCAGCACTCTGGCCGGAAAGCGTGCGCGAAATGGAGCCACCGGAGGGCTACAGCATGCCCGCCTACGCACAAAACTCGGAAGAGTATCGCGGCAACCCCTTCGCGCCGACCTACGCCCGCACAGCCAACGGGAAACTCGTTCCGCCCGAACTCCTCGGCGGCTCCGAATCCTGTGGCAGTTCCGGTTGCCACGAGCAGATCTACAAAGAGTGGCTTCCAAGCGCGCACCGCTTCTCGGCGGCCAATCCGCCTTTCCAGCAGGTGCAGAAGAACTTCGCTGCCGACCGCGAACCCGCGGAAACACGCTACTGCGCCGGATGCCACGATCCCATTTCGCTTTTCGCCGGCGCGAAGGACATTCACAACATGAGCCTGTCCGCGCCAGGCATGCAAGAGGGCTGTTCATGCGTGGCCTGCCATTCGCTCTCCAAGGTGGACCAGCGAGGCAATGCGGACTACGTGCTGACGCCTCCCCAGAAGTACATCGGCGAGAACGGCAGCGGCTTCGCGAAGGAGATCGCCGACTTCCTCATTCGCGCCTGGCCGAGGCAGCATCTCGCCGACTACGACCGCGCCGTCTTGAAACAGCCCGAGTTCTGCGGTGCCTGCCACAAGCAATTCATTCCCGAGGCCCTGAATCACTTCGGTGTGACGCCCGGACAGAACCAGTTTGATGAATGGCGGCGCAGCCACTGGCACGCGGAGGAACCATTGAAAGACCTCTCGTGCCGCGACTGCCACATGCGTCTCGTGGCAGATTCGAGTGATCCCGGACACGGCGAGGGCGGAGATCCACGCCGCACGAAAGACGATGGCAAGCACCGACATCACGGCTCCATCGGCACCAATTTCCTCATGCCGGAGGTGATGAAACTGGAAGGCTGGCAGGAGCAGGTGCGCCTCACGCACGAGTGGATGCGCGGCGAGACGATCTTGCCGGAGATCCAGCACTTGTGGCCGGAAGGGCCGGTCGCGACTTGCACCATCGTGTCTCCGGAGAGCATTGAAGCTGGCGCGGAACTCGAACTCGGCATTGGAATCACGAACAGGAAGGCGGGCCACAATTTCATCACTGGCCCACTCGACTTCATCCGCGCGTGGGTTCATCTTGTCGTACGCGACGCGGATGGCCGCATCCTCGCCGAGTGGGGCGGCATCGACCCCGTGACACGAGGCATTCTCGACACGCCCGGCGTTGCGCACGAGATTGGCAACGCGCGCGACAAGGGCACGCTCGTTCTCGAAGGCATGCCTGTGAACGCAGCCAAGGAGCCGCTCATTCGCCACGAGTTGTGGAAAGCCGCAGGCGGGAAGAGTCCGCGTGTGATCTATCCCCTGCACTCCGACAATCAGACCTATCGCCTGCTGGTGCCTGCTGACGCGCGAGGGCCGCTCGCGGTCAGCGCCACGCTCAACTTCCGTCGTTACCGGCAAGAGTTTCTCGACCTGGTGGTGCCGGAGATGGAGCGTGAGAGCGGCGTGCTGCAACCCACGGTGGCGCAGTCCACTGCGCTGGCCAGCATTCCAGTCACAGCACCGACTGGCGCGCGCTGATGTGGCTTTTCAAGGCGGCGACGCAGCGGCAACGCCGCCTTTTCTGGGCCGTACTTGCCACTGTCGTCGGAACTGGCGCTCTGGTGGTGCTCGTGGTGGTCATGCGGCGCATGCGGGACACGGATCTTGCAGAGGCCGGAGACCAGATCACTGCGGAGTTCCGCAATCTCGTCAGCGCCAACGCACCCACATTCCATTTCACCGATGTGGCGCAAGCCGTCGGCATCCGCATGCAGCACGGGCCCGGGGAGCGTCGTCGCATCCTGCCAGAAGACACAGGCTCTGGACTCGCATGGGGAGACTATGACGGCGACGGTGATCCTGATCTCTACGTCGTCAGCCTCGGCGTCGTGGGTGCAAAGACAGGAGAGTTCACGAACAAGTTGTTCAGAAATGATGGCGGGCGTTTCACTGACGTGACCGTGCATGCTGGAGTTGCAGATCCTGCGGGTTTCGGCATGGGCGCGAGCTTCGCCGACTTTGACAACGATGGCGATCTGGATCTGTACGTGACCAACCATGGAGCGGATCGGCTCTTTCGCAATGCAGGCAATGGCAGATTCACGGATGTGGCTCATGCAGCAGGTGTCACGGATGAACATTGGTCCACGGGGGTCGCGTGGGGCGACTTCGACCGCGACGGCCACCTTGATCTCTACGTCTGCAACTATCTCCGCCACGATGACGCAGTGGTCGCGCGGGCTTCCGCCTCGTCGGCGAAAGACGCGCAGATGTCCACGGCGAACGGGCCCGCAACAGTGCCTTGGACACTCAATCCCAGCGCCTTCGATCCGGTGCCCAATCGCCTCTACCACAACAACGGCAATGGGACGTTCACGGATGTGGCAGAGCGTCTCGGAGTTGCCGATGCGCAGGGCCGTTCACTCTCTGCAACCTTCGCGGATCTCGACGGCGACGGCTGGCTCGATCTCTACGTCAACAACGATGCCTCGCCGAACTCGCTGTTCCGCAATCACTGCGGAGACGCGGCCGAGGCAACCGACCGACTCCAACCCTTCGCGGATCTCTCCACCATGTCCGGCACAGCGGATCCCCGCGCCTCCATGGGCCTTTCGCTGGGAGAACTGGGCAGCATGCTCGACAGCGCCGACGAACTACCCGACATGTTCCTCACTCACTGGGTGGCGCAGGAAGATGCCTTCTACATCAGCGTGATGATGCCCGGCGGCGTGCTTGAGTATCGGGACAAATCCCGGCAGTTGGGACTCGGAGAAGTCTCCATCGACACGGTGGGTTGGGGATGCACTCTGGCCGATCTCGACCTCGATGGTCGCCAGGATCTCGCAGTCGCAAACGGAAGCACTCTTGAGCGGCGCGACAATGCACAAATGCTCTTGGCAGAGCCCATGTTCCTCTATTGGAACGAAGGCCGACGCTTCGTGAACCTCGCTCCGTCAGCAGGGTCCGACGCAGCAGCGCCACGCAACGCCCGCGGTCTCGCCGCCGCAGACTTCGACGCCGACGGCGATGTTGATCTCGCGCTCAACATCAACCGCGGCAGGCCGCTGCTGCTTCGCAACGACACGAAAACACCTGGGCGGAGTTTGACGGTCATCCTCGACGCACCGGACGCGCTCTGTCGGGGTGCGCGCATCGAGACAGTCACCTCTGGCAGGAAGCAACTCCGCTGGGTGGGTGCTGATGTCTCTTTCCTCTCGCAGCACGATCTGCGCCAGATCATCGGGCTCGGTCTGGCCAAGGCAGTCGACAGGCTCACCATCCGCTTCCTCGACGGTGTTGAAATCACCGAGACCAACGTGCCAGCCGGGCGCATCACGGTCAAGCACCCGTTGCATCCGCAGCACTCCGCCCCGCCGCGTTGATCGCGAGCCGAACAGTCGCGCGAGTGAATCCGCGCATGCTGTTGCTGAACGACCTTCGGACTCCCTCGCTCCGCGAACCCGAATGTCTCGCACCGGCAAACAGGCGCTGCACGCGTGGCACAACGACCGCCACGCGTGCAGGCCCCATCAGAAGGTGTGGCTGGCGACGTTCGAATCGGCGACCACGCCAGTGAGAGGATTGAGGGCGACACTGACACCGTGCACGGTAAGCCCAGCGAGAAGTGCAGGCGGGATCGCAACACTCGCACTTGCTCCACCAGACGAACCCAGCGCTCCGAATGCGAATGTGAGACCGTTGATGCCCGCATCGAGCCACGCGAAGACATCCGCCTGGGTGGCGTGCAGGCCGTACCATGCGCCCGTGCCCGGGCTGCTGGCGTTCAATGGATCGACACTGAATACGTTGAAGTAATAGTGCGCCGAGCCGAGAGCACCAATTTCAGTGTTGCACGGAATGGTGATGCCGACGGCGGCTGGACTCAACACCATGATCACGAGGCTGTAGGACACTGCGCCATTGAGGGAGAAGCCGAGGATCGGTTGCGGGGCGTTCTGCTGCGTTGTGTTTCCAAGACCGAGTTGGCCATAGTCGTTCTCCCCACACGCCTTCAGAGCGCCGTCCCCGAGCAGGGCGAGAGAGTGCCTCCTTCCTGCAGCCACGGCCAATACGTTGGAGAGCCCGAGGGCGACCTGTGGAGTGCTCTGATGAAACAGGTTCCCGGTACCGAGTTGACCGCGCGAGCCACTTCCCCATGCCTTCACAGTGCCATCCGTGAGAATTGCGAGGGTGTGGTTGCCGTTCGCATCCACGGCGGTAACGGTGGAGAGTCCAGGAATGGACTGCGGCGTGTGTTGGTTCGTCGTGTTCCCGATGCCGAGTTGGCCATGGAAATTAGCCCCCCATGCCTTCAGAGTTCCGCCCGCGATCAACGCGAGAGAGTGGTCCGCTCCTGCAGACACGGCCATAACATTGGAGAGTCCGGCTATGGTTTGAGGAGTGGTCGCCAACATCACAGGTCCAACACCCAGTTGTCCCAGGAAACCCCATCCCCACGCCTTCACCGTGCCGTCCGACAGAAGTGCCAAGGAGTGATAGTCACCCGCTGCCACAGCCGTCACGTTCGCGAGACCGGGGATGAGCTGCGGCGTGTACCGATCATTGGTATTCCCGAGGCCGAGTTGTCCGTTATTGCCTCCTCCCCACGCCATCACCGTGCCGTTCGCGAGCAATGCGAGACAGTGATCACGGCCAGCATCCACGGCAGCGACATTGGATAGGCCGGGAATGAGTTGGGGAAGGGACTGGTGCAAAGTGTTCCCGACCCCGAGTTGGCCGAAGGTATTGTTGCCCCAAGCATGCAGCGATCCGTCTGAGTGGAGCGCAATGGACCACAACATGCCGGCGCTGACAGCCGTGACGCTGGAGAGACCCGCGATGAGTTGAGGTGTCAATTGCTCCGTCATGTTTCCGTTGCCCAACTCTCCATATTGGTTTCCGCCCCATGCCTTCACCGTGCCGTCGGCACTGAGAGCAAGCGTATGATAAGCACCGCCCGCGATCTTCGGCGTCGTCACAAAAACCTGTGCGGAGGTGGTGCCGATCACCAGGAGCAGGACCGCTCCTGCCCACGCGCATTGCATCCTTGAGTACGCCGCTCCGCCACCCTGGATAGAACACTCACCACGCATCTTCACTGCAGTCATCTCTTCATCTCCTTGCGGACGTTTGATTGCGGAGCCTGCATGGCCCCACTCATGACTCCTTCGCACGGGAACCAAGAATCTCCCGATCAATCTGCAGGCACCGGCCCTCTACCACGCGCGCCTCGCTGCAACCAGGCCCTGACGCAACAGTTGCAACGCGCAGAAGCAGTACCTGATCCTCTCCCTGCTGCATAAACTGAAAACGCTCCCGCGCCTGCGTGATGATCATGCGGCCGACGGAATTCACGCGTGCGGACGCACGAAACACCAGCACGCAAGCGCGATGTTCGCGGGCCGCGTCTGGACAGGCAAGTGGGAAGGCCCTCAGTGCATCGCTCAGCTGCCGAGCCAGTTCACTCCACCGCTGGCGTTGAAGGTGAATGACAGATTGCTGTAGCCACCAACCATATAGGGCGACGGATGGAACAGACAACAAATCATGTCATTCGGAGCGGCGCTTGTTCCGCTGCCGCACACTCGAGCCTGTTGCGCCAATGCCCACGCTGCTTGTCCCTCCCCACGGAAAACAGACATGGTGCAGGTCGTTGCAGGTCACCGAGAAACACCACGAAGGCCTGATCATCTCCGCCAGACATCGTGCGCGCCCCCCATTGCCCATTGACCTGGCAGGCTTGCGAAGGCCCGGGTTCCGTTCGGGGATGAGGCATCAACGGCGAGCAGTTGCGCTGAGAGCGTTCCTGCAGGTGCACAGAGGAGGATCGGACAGGGCGAACTCGCTCCGCCCGTCGGGCAAGAGGTTTGGCGCACGCTTGCGGGAGCGTTGCGGTTCTCATAAAAACCCTTGGCACCACACATGGCCTGCGACGAATCAAACCCGCCGTCTCCCCTGCCCTTGCGGAAGCCCGATTGGCTGAAGGTGAAGCTCGGCGGCGGCGCGAACTACGCACGCATCAAAGGGTTGCGCGAGAGTCTCGGCCTCGCCACGGTCTGTGAAGAGGCCCGCTGCCCGAACATCGGTGAATGCTGGAACGCTGGCACTGCCACCTTCATGCTCCTCGGCGACACCTGCACGCGCGCCTGCCGCTTCTGCAACGTGAAGACCGGCAACCCTGGTGGAATGGTGGATGAAGGCGAGCCCGCCCGCGTGGCTGAAGCCATTGCGACCATGGATCTCAGTTATGTGGTCTTCACCATGGTGGACCGGGATGACCTTGCAGACGGCGGCGCCGCCCATGTCGCGCGCTGCGTCAATGCCGCGCGGGCTCGCTCGCCGCAGCTCCTCGTCGAAGTGCTCACGGGCGACTTCCGCGCGCGCAGGGACGACCTCGCGCTCGTCGCAGCCAGCGGCGCCTCTGTCCTCGCACACAACGTCGAGACGGTGCGCTCCATCACGCGCAAGGTGCGCGATGGCAAGAGCAGCTACGAGAACACCCTCGCCGCCCTCGTCCACTACAAGAACCTCGCGCCGGCGAAGCTCACCAAGTCCAGCCTGATGCTCGGGCTCGGTGAGACGGCCGACGAGATCCGCGAGACCTTGAACGACCTTCGCGCCGCCAACGTGGACATCCTGACCCTCGGCCAGTACCTGCAACCAAGCACATGGCACCTGCCTGTCAGCGAGTACGTGACACCCGCACGCTTCGAGGAATGGCGCACGGTTGCGTTGCAGCTCGGGTTCCTCTTCGTCGCCTCGGGTCCGCTCGTCCGGAGCAGTTATCGTGCCGGCGAACTCTTCACCGAACGCTGGCTGCGCGAACGCGAAACCGGCATCGGCGGAACGTCCGTATGACCACCACTCTCGAAACCGTCATGGGCACCAGCGGGCCGGGCCTCGAGCTCGCCGCCCCGCGCCTCACGCGCGAACAGTTCCTCGTTCTGCACCGCGCCATGGTGCGCACACGCAAGCTCGACGAACGCGGCATGAAGCTGCAGCGCCAGGGGCGCATCGGCTTCTACGTCCCGTCTTTCGGCGAAGAGGCCGCGCAGATCGGTTCGGCAGCAGCACTGGATGCAGCGGACTGGATCTCGCCGAGCTATCGCCAACCGGGCACTGCGCTGTGGCGCGGTGTCAAACCCGTCGAGATGCTCGACAACTGCTTCGGCAACGCGGGCGATGCGGCCAAGGGCCGGCAGATGCCCGTGCACTACACCTTCCGCTCGCGGAACTTCATCTCCATCGGCTCTCCCATCGGCACGCAGATCGCGCACGCCGCGGGTGTGGCCATGGCCATGAAGATCCGTGGCGACGGCCACGTGTGCCTCACCTATCTCGGCGACGGCGCAACCAGCAGCAACGATTTCCATACCGGCCTGAACTTCGGCGGCGTCTTCAAGGCGCCGTGCGTGTTCATCTGCATCAACAATCAGTACGCCATCTCGCTTTGCGTGACGGGGCAGACCACGTCTGTCAGCATCGCGGACAAGGCCGTTGCCTACGGCATGCCGGGGCGCCGCGTCGATGGCAACGATGTGCTCGCGGTCTACAGCGCGACGAAGGATGCCGTGGATGCCGCCCGCCGCGGCGAAGGTCCCACGCTCCTCGAACTCTTCTCGTTCCGCATGGGGCCACATTCTTCGAGTGACGACCCCTCGCGCTACCGCCCGAAGGCCATGGAAGAAGAGTGGGCGGCGAAGGACCCGATCCAGCGCTTCGAGAAGTGGCTGATTGCGAACGGCCACGCGGATGCTGCGGCTCTGGCAGCGGTTCACGCAGCCGCTGAAGAAGAGATGTCCGAAGCCGCCAAGGAATCCGAAACGAAACCCGCACCGGCGAAGGATTCGCTCTTTGACGATGTATTCGCCGAGCGTCCGGCCGGGCTCTTGAAGCAGCGCACGGCGCTGCTCGCCGAAGGTGATGCCCACGCTGCGGACATGAACGCCGCATTCCCCCTCTGAGCCACGACATGAGTGCAACCAACGGCACAACCAACATGACCCTCCTGCAGGCGCTCAATCTCGCGCTGCACGAGGAAATGGAACGCTCGAAGGACGTGGTGGTCCTCGGCGAAGATGTGGGGCGCAACGGCGGTGTCTTCCGCACCACCGACGGACTCTTCGCGAAGTTCGGCGCAGAGCGCGTCATGGACACGCCGCTCGCGGAATCCGGCATCATTGGCACCGCGGTGGGCATGGCCATGTACGGCCTGAAGCCCGTGGCGGAAATCCAGTTCTCAGACTTCATCTTCCCGGCCTTCGATCAGATCGTCTCGGAGATGGCGAAGATGCGCTATCGCTCGGGCGGCGAGTTCACCTGCCCAGTCGTGGTGCGCACACCTGCAGGTGGAGGCATTCGCGGGGGGCACTATCACTCGCAGTCGCCCGAGGCCTACTTCTGTCACACGCCAGGTCTGCAGGTGGTCTATCCAGCCACGCCGGAAGACGCGAAGGGCCTCTTGAAGAGCGCCATCCGTGGCGCTGATCCGGTGATCTTCTTCGAACCGAAGCGCATCTACCGCACAGTCAAGGGCGACGTGCCTAACGATCCTGATTTCACCGTGCCCATTGGCAAGGCGCGCGTCGCGCGCGCGGGCAAGGATGTCACCATCGTGAGCTGGGGTGCCATGGTGCACACGTCGCTGGAAGCGGCGGAGAAGGCCGCGCGGAACGGTGTCGACATCGAGGTCATCGATCTGCGCACGCTGGTGCCTCTGGATGAAGAGTGCATTCTCACGAGCGTGCGGAAGACCGGGCGCGTGGTCATCGCCAGCGAGGCCACCCGCACCTGCGGTTTCGCTTCCGAAATCAGCGCCATCATCGCCGAAGAAGCTATTGATTGCCTCGAAGCGCCCATCGTGCGCGTCACCGGCTACGACACGCCGTTCCCCTACACTCTTGAGCACGTCTACATGCCTGGCCCGGCGCGCGTGCTGGATGCGGTGCAACGTGTCAGGGCCTTTTGAGCGGAGGACAGCAGATGACCATCGAGTTCAAGCTGCCGGACATCGGCGAGGGCGTGGCCGAGGGCGAGATCGTGCGCTGGATCGTCAATGAAGGCGATCAAGTGCGCGAAGACCAGCCCATGGTCGAAGTGATGACGGACAAGGCGACGGTGGAAATCGGCTCGCCGGTCACCGGCCGCGTCGCGAAGATCCTCGTGAAGGCCGGGCAGGTGGTGCCGGTGCACAGTGTGATCGTGCATCTGGAGAAGACGGGCGCTGCGACCAGCGCAGCTGCGCCGGCAGCGACGGCTCAGGCCTCGTTCCCTGCTCCGCAAGCGACGCATGCAGTTGCAGCGCCTGCCTCTGCCGCACCTGCCAGTGCCGCAGCCGAGGCCACTGCCTCCGACGCGAAGATCCTCGCGGCTCCGGCCACTCGCAAACTCGCACGCGAATCCGGCGTGCCGTTGGCTGCGGTTCCCGCAAGTGGCCCGCACGGCCGTGTCACGAAGGATGACCTCGTGAACTTCTTGAAGGGTGCACCGGGCGCAGCGCCCGCGGGCTTTGCGCCGCGCGTGGCCGCTGCATCAGCGCACGCACCCGCAGCCGCACGCGAAGTCGCGGCGCATGCCGCGCCCGCAGCACCAAGCACGGCAACCGCCGCAGCACGGCACGCGCCCGCACCGCGGCCAGCATTCGCTGCAGGTGGCGAGGAACGCATCCCCTACCGCGGCATCCGCAAGGCCACCGGCGACCAGATGGTGCGCTCGGCCTTCACGGCACCGCACTTCACCTATGTCGAAGAGATCGACATGACAGCGCTATATGCGTTGCGAAAGGACGCTGCAGGCATCGCCGAGCAGGATGGCGTGAAGCTCACCTACCTCCCCTTCATCATGAAGGCTCTCTGCAGTGCGTTGCGTCGTCACCCATCCGCGAACGCCACCCTCGATGAGAAGGCCGGCGAGATCGTGGTGAAGAAGGACATTCACGTGGGCATCGCGACGGACACAGAGCGCGGGCTCATGGTGCCTGTCGTCCGCAACTGCGACGCGCGCTCGGTGCTCGACATCGCCGCCGATCTGCAACAGCTCACAGCGAAAGCTCGCGCCGGTCAGGCCTCGCGCGAAGAACTCACGGGCTCCACCATCACCATCACGTCTGCCGGTTCCATTGGCGGACTCTTCGCGACACCCATCATCAATCATCCCGAAGTCGCGATCCTCGGCGTCTACCAGATCAAGGAGAAGCCGGTGGTCCGGAATGGCGCCATCGTCATCGGGCGCGTGGGCTATCTCTCCATCACCCTTGATCACCGCGTGGTAGATGGCGGGACGGCGGCGCATCTCATGAACCACATGAAGAAGCTGCTTGAGAACCCGGGCTTGCTCGTGCTCGGAAGCTGAGTTCGAAAGCGCCCATGTCCATTCACTCGCAGCCGGAAGGGCTCGTGCGCGTGCTGCCTCTGCCAGGGCTGCCCGCGAATACGCGCGCACCGGAACTTCCCGCCGAGGAACACCGCTCGATGTTCCGGTCCATGCTGCTCATCCGCATGCTGGACGAGAAGATGCTGCTCCTGCAACGACAGGGGCGCATCGCTTTCTTCGGGCCGAGTGCTGGCCAGGAAGCGGCCATCATCGGCAGCGGCGCGGTGGCACGGAAAGACGACTGGGTTTTTCCGGCGCTCCGGGAAGCAGGCATCGCGCTGCACCGCGGTTTCCCGCTGGAGCAGTACTTCGGCCAGCTCTTCGGCAACGTGCTCGACCCACAGCAGGGTCGTCAGCAGCCCATGCACTTTTCAAGCGGCGCGGTGCATTACGTCTCGCTCTCCTCGCCGATCGCCACGCAACTGCCGCAAGCAACCGGCGCCGCAGTCGCTGCGAAACTGAAGGGCGATGGTGCGGTGATCTTCGCGTACCTCGGCGACGGTGCCACCAGCGAACATGATTTTCACTGCGCTCTCAACTTCGCCGCAGTGTGGAAAGCTCCGGTCATCTTCTGCTGCCAGAACAACGGCTGGGCCATCAGCGTGCCCTTCGAGAAACAGACGGCCAGTGGCAGTGTGGCTGTGAAAGCCGCGGCCTACGGCATGCCGGGCATCGCCGTGGATGGCAATGACGCACTCGCCGTGCGCACCACGACGGAGTTGGCCTTTGCGCGAGCGCAGCGCGGCGAAGGTCCGGCACTGCTTGAGTTCGTGACCTGGCGGCGCGGAGGCCACTCCTCCTCGGATGATCCGACGCGCTACCGCGACGAAGCCAGCATTCCCGCTTGGGTGTTGGTCGATCCCATCGAGCGCTACCGCGCATGGTTGCGCGCTGGGGGCATTCTCGGTCCAGGTAACGAAGAGGCCATCGCCCTCGACTTGAAGGCCTCCATCGAGGAAGGCATCGCCAAAGCGGAGCACGCACCCCGCCCGGATCTCGATTCCATGTTCAGCGATGTGTACTCCACCATGCCCCCCGCACTCACGCGCCAGATGATGAGCGCCGACCGCGACACCAGCGGCAAGGCCGAAGGAGCATTCCCCCTGTGAGCATCAGCACCAAGGCCTGTGTCATCGGTTCCGGACCTGCCGGCTATGTGGCCGCCATCCGTCTCGCCCAACTCGGAGTGCCGGTCACTCTTGTCGAACGGGAAGCCAGTCTCGGCGGCACTTGCCTGAATGTCGGTTGCATTCCGAGCAAGGCCTGGATCAGCGCCGCGAAACTCTGGGACGAACTGAAACACGCGGAGGAGATCGGGATCAGCATTCCCGAGAAGAAGATCGACCTCGCGAAGACCAAGGCCTGGAAGGACGCCATCGTTCAGCGCCTCACCACCGGCATTGCAACCCTGCTCCGCAATCACAAGGTGCAGGTGCTCTCGGGCACAGCGCGTTTCAGCGGACCGCGCTCCATTGAGATCAGCGGTGCGCAGGGCGTGACCACCCTCACAGCGGATCACTTCGTCATCGCCACGGGCTCGCGCTCCATGGACATCCCGCCCTTTCCCGTGGACGAGAAACTCGTGCTCAGTTCCACGGGCGCGCTTGATCTCACGGCCGCGCCGGCAAGCCTCGCCGTCATCGGAGGCGGCGTCATCGGCCTCGAAATCGGCATGTACCTCCAGAAGTTCGGCACCAAGCTCACCGTGATCGAACTCATGGATCAGATCCTGCCCGGGCAGGATCCAGACTGCGTGAAGGTGCTGGCGCGGAAGCTGAAGAAGACCGGCGCCACAGTGCACACGAAGACGCGCGCTCTCGGGTTCACACAGGTTGCTGCTGGCCTCGAAGTCGCGTTTGAAACGGATGGCTCTCAGAAACGCGCCACTGTGGAGAAGATCCTCGTGGCTGTCGGTCGGCGTCCCAACAGTGCTGCACTCGGACTCGACGCCGCCGCAGTCGCCACCGATGCGCGCGGATTCATCACTGTTGATGCACAACGCCGCACCTCCAATCCGGCCATCTTCGCCATCGGCGATGTGGCGGGCGGTGCTCTCCTCGCGCACAAGGGCAGCAAGGAAGGCCTGCTTGTCGCGGACGTGATCGCTGGCCGCAGCGCGATCTGGGACGTGCGCGCCATGCCTGCGGCTATTTTCACCGACCCCGAGATGGCAAGCGTCGGGCTCACGGAAGCCGAAGCAGCGAAGGCCGGCCGTGCCGTGAAGACCGGTTCCTTCCCGTTCGCCGCTTCAGGGCGCGCCCTCGCCGCTCGCGAGACAGAGGGGCTCGTGAAACTGGTGAGCGATGCGCAAACCGACCTGCTTCTCGGCGCACACATCATAGGGCCGCACGCCAGCGAACTCATCGCTGAAGCCACCCTCGCCATCGAAGCGGGCCTCACCGCTGAAGACCTCGCACTCACGGTGCACAGCCACCCGACTCTCTCCGAAACCGTGATGGAAGCCGCCGAAGACCTCCACCACCTCGCGATCCACATCTACAACCCCGCGAAGCACTGAGCGCGCGGACGCGCACCGCTCTTCACGTGTACTGCGCAAGCGCCGCCCAGCTACCGGGGTCCGCCTTGGATGGGCACCTTCTCGAAGTGACACACACGGACGGACATCGTGTCCAGCCGCTCCCGAAAGCTGCAATCCCGATCGGACCTGGCGAGCGCTACGACGCCATCGTGACTCTCAACAACCCCGGGACATGGAGCCTCGCCGTCTCGGACATCGCCAATCGCGGCGCGGTGCTCGTGCGCGGCGTCGTTCAGTATGCGGCTTCCGCCATGCCCGTGCCATCAGCGACGTTTGTCCCAGCGAACTTGGCGACCGGTGCTCTGCTCTCGTACTCCCAACTCGCAGCCTTCACGCCGCAAGGACCGATCACGACCGCGCCGAACCGGAACTACAACCTGCCGCTCGCTGCATCGATGAGTTTCTCGGGTGGCAGTCCGTCAATGATCTTCACGATCAATGGCCAAGCATGGCCCAACGTCACTCCGCTGGCCCTGAACGCTCAGGAGACCATTCAACTCAACTTCACGAACACCTCGGGCATGATGGGGTCGTTCGACCACCCCATGCACATCCATGGGCACTTCTGGAAACTCATGGGCACTGCTGGTGGCACGACTGCGCCGCCGATCAAGGACACGGTGCTGATTCGTCAGGTGGGATTGCCGTGGAGCGCCGCCTCGATGCAGTTCCTCGCTGACAATCCCGGTGAATGGGCCCTCCACTGCCACAACGCCGATCACATGGCCATGGGCATGATGAACACCTTCCAGTACGGCGGTGACGCGGATGGAGACGGCATCGCCACCTCCTTGGATTGGGACCCGCTCACAACCAACCCGGTCCTGACGATCTCCGACTCGGCCTCGGCCTTTGCCGTTGGAGGCAACGGGAGTTTCTCCATGCAGGCCGTGAGTGGAAGCCCTGCATATTTCTACTTGGGGACGCCGCTGAGCACGCCACTCACACTCCAGCCTCTCGGGTCGGTCTGGATCGATGCGCCGCTCTTGCTTGGCAGCGTCACATCCGGCGTGAATCATGATGCTTCGCTCGCCTATGCGATCCCGAACGCACCCGCACTCTCCGGCCTGCGCATCGGAGTCCAAGGAGTGGCATTTGTTCCCTTCGCCCCCGGCATGCTGATCTCCACCTGGCAACCCGTCACGATTCGCTGAGCACGTCGCGTCAGAATGTGGAAGGCGCCGCCCGCGGAGTCACCGTGGCATGCACGTCACGCGAGCAGCAGGTCGCGGGCGCGACGAGCGCGGTGATGGGCGGCGCGCACCATGTCCGTCACTTCTTCGCCCGGCGCGGCGTGCAGCGCGCTGTCGCAGAAATTCGCAGCGGCGCGGAGAATCGCGCCGAGGCTGCCTGTGTGTTCGAGAATGGCCTCTCGCGTGGCGGGCGCGAGCGGAAGGGCCGCAAGGATGGCGCCCCGCGTCAAGGCATCGGGTGTGGCGGCGAGAAGCAGTCCGGCGAAGAGCGCCTCGTCGGCTTCATTGCGCGAAGTAACTGCGCCGAGTATTTCCGCGAGCCGCGCGCGGGCCATCACGCCTTCGGGTGGTGGCGGTGGCTCATCGCCATCCGTTGCCAGCACGAGCAGTGTGCAGATGGAGGCGAGACGATCCGCGCCGATGGCGTGGAGGGCTTCGCCAAGAGTTGCAATGCCATGCTCTGGAGCCGGGGCAGCGCGCAGCACACGGAGCAGCATGGCAGGGTCGGTGGCGAGCACCGCGGCGGCGGCGGCCGGGTCGAAGTGCTCCCTGCCCTTCAGCAGCATCAAGAGCGAAAGCACTGTGGCGCGACTGACCGGGGGCATCACACAGCTCAGCACTTTCGGTGGCGCAAACCAGTAGCCCTGGAATGCGCCAATACCGAGTTCGAGGCAGCGCTCATGCTGTTCGCGGGTTTCAACCTTCTCCGCGATGATCTCGAGATGAGCGTGGCTGCGCGCATGATGGGTGAGTTCTTCGACGCTGAGCGCCTGCACATCGAGCTTGAGCATCTTGACCCACGGGAGCAGCGTCTTGTTAACAGGCGTCTCGCGGAAGTCATCGAGAGCGAATACGTGGCCGTCCTCGACCATGCGCATCAGCGCCTGCATCACGTCCTCGTCCCCGGCCACGTCTTCCAGGATCTCGAAGACCACCCCTTCGCGCGGAAAGATCCTCGGGAACTCGCAGAGGATGCCGTTGCGGGTGATGTTGATGAAGGCTGTGCGGCCTGAAGTGAGCGCGGGAAGCCCGATCTCCACGAAGGCCGCGAGCATGACCGTGAGGCTGGCGCGGTCGCCATCCGTGAACATCGCGCGATTTTCTGCGCTGGAGCGGTAGAGCAGCTCGTAGCCGATGAGCCCGCGGTCACGCCCATAGATGGGCTGCCGGCCTACGTGCAGCAGGCGCTGTGGAGGGGCTGATTCGTGGTGCATCTTGGGTACTGCTCGACGCGGCGGAAACGACGTTCGCCGTGCGCCAGATCCATGATCGGATGAAGCGGGCGGGACTTGCGGAGCCACCGTGCGCCGTGCATCGCGAGGGGGTGTCGACATGACTCGTAAGATGAGTCCATGGCGCTCTGCGTGCGGGATCTCGGGCTTCTTGACTTTGCTGCGGCCCACGCGGAACAAGTCAGCACGCTGGAAGCGCGCATCCTTGAAAGCTCGCCGGACACGCTGCTTCTCACCGAGCATCCCGCTGTCATCACGCTCGGGCGCGGCAGCCATGCATCCAACGTGCTCGCGGCCGATGGCATTCCCGTGGTGCGCGTGGAACGCGGTGGCGACGTGACGCTGCACGCTCCCGGACAACTCGTCGGCTATCTCATCCGCCGCCTTCCGGACGGACCACGCGGGCTGCGGCCACACCTCCGCCTTATCGAAGATGCCCTCGCAGAAGTCGCAGGCCAGTTCGGCCTCGTCGCGGGGCGGAAGAGCGGAGCCACAGGCCTCTGGCTCGAGAGCCGGAAGCTCGCGAGCATCGGCATCGCCTGCCGGAGTCAGGTGACGTGGCACGGCTTTGCGCTGAATGTCCACACGGACCTCGAGCTCTTTCGCCGTATCAATCCCTGCGGGTTCGATGCCTCGGTCATGACGTCCTTTGCGCGCGAACTCGCAACGCCACCCACCATGACCGAAGCCAAGGCCGCCGTCACTGCCGCCTTCACCGCGCGTCTCGCGGTTGCCAGCACATGAGTCCGGCGTAAAGTGCTCTGCCCGGTTCGCGCACGGAACTTGTGCGCCCCGCGCTCTGGAGATCTCCATGCCCTGGCTCAATGACGAGAACCGTTTCTGGCAGGCGAAGGCCCGCGAAGTTGCTGAAAACGTGGTGCGACCGCTAGCCGCCGAGCAGGACCGAAAGCAGGAGTATCCATGGCGCGTGCGCGACGCCCTCGCGGAAGCAGGCCTCTTCAAGGTCTGGATCCCGAAGCAGTACGGCGGCGCGAGCGAGGGCCCGCAGAACGTCCTCAATCTCTGTCTCGTTGTCGAGCAGCTCAGCCGCGCCTGCGGCGGAGTGGGCGTACTGTTTGCGGTGAACGCCCTCGGCAGTTTCCCGCTCATCGTGGGCGGCACTGAAGAGCAAAAGAAGAAGTACCTCCCGGGGGTTGCCTCGGGCGAACGTCTTTGTGCCTTTTGCCTCTCAGAGAAGACGGCGGGCTCCGATGCGCAGGCGCTGAAGGTGCGCGGCATCCCGGATGGCACCGGCTGGCGCATTCACGGCGAGAAGAAGTGGACCACCAACGGCGGCGCGGCAAACCTCTACACGGTGTTCGCCGTCACCGACCTCGAGAGCAAGGCGAAGCGCATCTCCGCTTTCATCGTCGAGAAGGGCGATGAAGGTTTCTCCATCGGCAAGGTGGAGGACAAGATGGGCATCCGCTGTGTGCCCGTGGTGGAAACACGCTTCGATGGTGTCCACGTCGGTGCCGATCGTGTCCTCGGTGGCAAGCCGGGCTACGGCTTCAAGCACGCCATGGAGACCCTCGACCTCGCCCGTCCCGGTGTCGCTTCGCAGGCCATGGGCCTCGCGCAGGGCGCGCTCGAACTGGCGACGATCTATGCCACCGGCCGCCAGCAGTTCGGCGCTCCGGTGAGCTCATTCCAGATGGTGCAGCAGATTCTGGCCGACATGGCCCAGAAGACCGAAGCCGCGCGCCAACTCATCTACGCCGCGGCGCATGCCATCGACACGGGCTCGCCGCTCGTGACGAAGTTCAGCGCCATGAGCAAGTGCTTCGCGACGGACACCGCCATGCAGGTGACCACCGACGCGGTGCAACTCTTCGGCGGCTACGGCTTCATGAAGGACTACCCCATCGAGAAGTACATGCGTGACGCCAAGATCACGCAGATCTACGAAGGGACGAATCAGGTGCAGCGCCTTGTGATCGCGCGCAATCTCATCCGCGAGTCGGCCAGTTTCAAGTTCCTTGAGGCCTACATCCCGCGCGAAGAGCAGGCGATCCACGACGGCTGAGGAGATCTCGATGCAACTCGGAATGGCTGGCAGGGCGCGCTTCGCGTTTCTGCTCTGGTTTGTGATGGGCAGCTTCCTCGTCTGGCGCGGCCTCGGATTCCGGGAGGCCGCGGGTGACGACGCATCGCTCGCGTTGGCCATCGGCATTGCACTCGGTGTCGCCAAAGGCCTCACGGTGCTGCGCCGTTCCAGTCGCCGCATCATGTCGCGCATCGAAGCCATACCCGGCAAGGCTTCGGTCTTCAGCACTTTTCCGCCCATCCTTGCGCTGTTCATTCCGCTCATGATCGGATTCGGCTGGTCCCTGCGCCATTTCTGGGGCGAAAGCCATCCCGCAGTGGTGCTTGCGGTCTACACCGGCATCGGCGCCGCGCTCATCGCCTCCTCCATCCCCATCTTCCTCTTCGCGCGCCGCCACTGAGGCTGATGCTCCGCGCCGCAGTTGCGGCGCATGAGACAAATGCGCGGGCCCACGTTTGTTCGTAGACCCGCGCACCGACACAAGAAACCGTTCAGTTTGTCGAGCCCATCAGAATGTGTGGCTTGCGACGTTCGAATCAGCAACCACCAAGGCCGTGAGTGGGTTGATGGCAACACTGACTCCATGAATCGTGAGCCCCGCAAGTTGAGCAGGAGGAATGGCAATGCTTGCTGTGGCGGCACCAGAGACGCCCAGGGAGCCAAATGCAATCGAACAGCCGCTTGCTCCTGCATTGAGCCATGCAAGGACTTCGGCCTGCGTGGTGTGAAGCCCGTGCCACACTCCCGTACCTGGGCTGGTCGCGTTCAGCGGATCTGCGCTGAACGCGTTGAAGTAATAGTTCCCCATTCCGAGAGTGCCCACTTCACAGTTCCAAGGAATGACGATGCCAACCGCTTCGCTACCCAGTGACGAGATTGAAAGACTGTACAGCCCTGCGCTGCAGAGCGAGAGGCCGGGTATCAACTGGGGCGTCGACTGCCACAAGTTGTTCCCGAGCCCTAGTTGGCCGTAGCCGTTCCTGCCCCATGACTTCACATCTCCATTCGAGAGCAGCGCAAGAATATGCGCAGCACCCGTGTCAATCGCTGCGACGCTGGAAAGCCCCGGGATGGTTTGCGGTAGAAACTGCCCATAGCTCGGACCTGCATTGCCGAGTTGGCCCTCGCTATTGCCGCCCCAGGATTTCACCGTGCCATCTGAGAGCAATGCATAGGTATGCTCATACCCAGTAGCAAGATGGGTGACATTGGAAAGCCCCGGAATGGCTTGAGGTGTACCTTGAAACGCGCTGCTGTACCCAAGGCCTAGTTGCCCCGCAGTGTTCATTCCCCAAGCCATCACCGTCCCATCCGCAAGCAGTGCCACGCAGTGTTTGATCAGTGTCGCCACTGCGGTGACTCCCGAGAGCCCCGGGATGACCTGGGGTGTGCTCTGGGTCAGGTTGTGCCCGAGACCAAGCTGCGAATAGTCGTTTTGTCCCCACGCCTTCACTGTGCCATCTGCCATCAAAGCTATGGACAAGTCTTCGCCTGCAGCCAACGCTATGACGTTGGTAAGCCCGGGGATGAGCTGCGGCAGAGTCTGATTCACCGTGTGCCCGAGGCCGAGTTGACCAACGTGGTTCGATCCCCACGCCTTCACTGTCCCGTTCGAGAGAAGTGCAAGTGAATGATGCGCACCCCCAGCCAGCGTCACCACATTGGAAAGCGCCGGGATTGGCTGCACAGTGGTGAATTCACCGCCTCCACTGAGTCCGAGCTCTGAGTACCAGTTGTAGCCCCACCCCTTCACCGTCCCGTCATTCAGCATCGCAAAGGCGTGATAGTAGCCCGCAACAAGCGCACGGACGTTGGACAACCCCACATTGGGTTGGGGTGTGGTCTGCTGAGCGTAGTTCCCGAGACCGAGTTCACCGGAGCCGTTGTTCCCCCACACCATCACAGTGCCATCAGCTTTCAGCGCGTAAGAGGAGCTGAGACCAAGGACGACCATCGGAGTCGCTGCGGGTCCCTGTGCGGTTGCGATGCCCGTCACGAGGAGCAACAACAGACCCGCCAACGCGGCAGGCAGTCTTGAACACGGTTGCGCGAGGCATGCATACGAACAGAAGAGGTCGGGTTTCACTGAACTCATGGTGGGATTTCCTTGGGGTCATGGCCGGTTGCTTCCCGCCTGAGCTCGGAGAACTCAGCACGGTCTAGTCACACACCGCAGGATCTGTCCGATTCCCCTGAGAAAATCTTGTCTCTGGACAATCGAGCCGCGCAGATCGTTGCAAGTGCCCCATCTCGCGATGGTTATGCAGCCAGCGCAGAGAGTGCGAACCGCCGGATTCTTGAGCCCCGGCTCCGGGCACCAGGCCGCAAGATCAGCGCAGGGCTTGCTGCGCTTTGCGGACCTCAGCGAGGAGTTCAGCATGCGTAGCCCAGTATTTGGTCCACTCTGTTTTCCGGGTGGAGGCTGCAAAGGCGGCACCGTCCAACTGCCACGGCTGCAGCAGAGGGTCGTGCAGCCACAGCAGCAGGGATTGCAGGCGTTGGGCGAGAGATCGGGCTGCGCTTGGCAGCGTCTCTGCCTGCAGGAGCTCGAATTCCTCCCGCATCAAGCTGAGCGCGAGGGCCTCGGAGCCCTCTCCACGGACTGCGCCCGCTGCGATTGCGGCCGCGGCCCGGGCGGCAAGGAACCGGTCACGAAAAATGCGCGAGCCTGGTGCTTCGTCCCAGTGTGAGCGCCCTTGAAGGAGCAGCTTGAGTGCCAGTGGCTGGTCCACGCGCGTGGCAGCCACGCGCCCGAGTTCGATGGCGTCTTCAGAAGATGACGCGGCGGGTAGGGCGGATGCGAGCAGCGCTTCCCGCTCCTGCGCGCGCTCCGCCGCGCGAATCAAGCCTGCAGAATCCCAGGACCACTTCTTGTTGCCGGCTGTGCCGAGCGCATGACCGGTACGCAGCATGCGGAGCCCCTCATCGAGTTCTCCCGACAACTGCAACATGAGCCCGAGATTGCAGGCCGCCTCCGGATAGTCGGGCTTGAGCTGCAACGCAGACTTGTAGGCAGCCACGGCGTCAGCCAGCCTGCCCAACATCTGGAGCGCCAAGCCTTGCGCGAAACATGCCTTTGCGTCGCCACCAGAACGCGCGGCGGCGGATTGCAGATGCGCGATTGCGGGTTCATGAAAGCCACAATCCTGATTCAGATAGGCCGCCGCCAAGCGGTAGTCCCTCTCAGATGGTGCCAGACGCGAGCATTCCTCCCAGTCGGCGAGAGCTTCGCGCCTGCGTCCGGACTTCACATGCAGCATGCCACGATGAAGGAGCGCGCGGCTGAACAAGGGATCGTGGACGAGTGCTGCGTCATACTTGAGCATGGCAGCAGCGCCATCGCCTTCCAATTCCAGAATGCGCGCATCCAGCAGGTCCGCGTACGCGGACTCTGGAGCCAATTCATGCAGGCGAACAAGGGCCTCGCGCGCGGCCGCTGCGTCTTTGCTGCAATAGCGGGCCGTTGCCTGCACATACCACGCGCGACTGCAGCGGGGCCGCACGGCCAGCACCAGCCATGTGAGACGGACGGCTTCATCCGGGTCCCGCTGCGCAAGCATCTCTGCAAGCAACAAGGCAACGTCCGCGTTGTCAGGATGCCTCTTGATCACAGCGCGATAGAAAACGCTGGCCTCCTGTGGCCGCTGCAGGATCTTCAGACTCTCCCCCAGCAACACCTGTGTGCGCGGTGCCAATGCGATGACCGCGCTGTCATGCGCCATGACCTGAAGAACTGTTGCATCGCGAGTCACCAGGGCATCCCGAATGCGCTTGCGCTGCGCATCGGCATCACATTGATTCGCGAAGGCCACGGCATGTGCGGGACTCACTGCCTCCTCTTGGCAGCAGGAGAGACGAGCGAACAGATCGAGCGCTGTGATGATTCTCTCGGGCTGGGAACTCGCGTGAACTCTCGGAACCAGCGTTTCGATCGCTTCCCCACCTTGCCAACCCCATGCACTGAATGCACCCGCCAGACGCCGCCAGCGCTCGGCCGGGCTCACCAGCGCCACTCCGTCCGTGCACGTGTCGTCGTACACGGCGAGCAGAGCCTCATCCTCACGCCCTGCTCTTTCCGCCTCAACGAGGCGCTGTGTCATCTCACGCAACTCTTCCCGAAGGTCAGCATCAAATTCGTTGGCCTTGAATTCCTCCATCGCAGCGCCGAACGCTGTGCGTGCCTTCTGCAGGATGGGCACGAACTCCGCGCCGACAAGCGCCGCAGCTCCGAGCCCGACGCGCGCCTCATCCAGCGCCGCGACGGCAATGCGCGCCATGCGCTCGCGCACGCGTGCTCTCTCATCCAGCACCTGTTGGCGCCAGATCCATCCACCCACGAGCAGCAAGATGATCACTCCTGCGGACAGCGCCGTTCGCCGCCAGAGGCGACGCTCTGCCATCGCGTTGGCCGCACCAACCGCGGCACGGCGCTCGCTGGCTCGCAACTCCGCATCAAGGCTCGCGCTCCACGCATCCAGTCTGAGGGCCGCCGTGCCGAGGTCCTGGATGCGACGCTCCGGCTCCACTTCCAGACAGGCAAAGGCAAGATCCACGAGGGCCTGCGGTTGTTCGCAGGCTGCGAGCCGCTCTCTCGCTGTCTCGATCCAACCCATGCGTGCACTGAGCTGCGTCTCCCGCGCACTGCTTGCCACGTAGGGCGGCTGGCCAGTGAGCACCTCGCAGAGGATTGCACCTATGGCGAACACGTCGAGCCTCGGATCGGCGCCAGTACACGTGCCTCGCGCGAGTTCCGGGGCCATGTAGGCAGGTGTGCCGGCCACGAATGGCAACGTGCTTCCTGTCGTGCCTTGCGTCTCTGCTCGACGCGCCAGCCCCCAATCGAGAACAAAGACCTCACCGAACGCGCCGACCATGATGTTGTCCGGTTTGAGATCGCAGTGCACAACACCGCGACTGTGCGCGTAGCTCACCGTCGACACGACTTGCCGCAGGATGCGAATGCACTCGCACAAGCCGCTCGCGAGGACCGCGGGATCCCTGAGAATGGACGCAAAGGTCACGCCATTGATGCGCGGCATGCTGAAACAAGGCGCGCCGCCTTCCTGCACCGTCAGGTCATAGATGGGAATGATGCCCGGATGCTGCAACTGAGCCACGATGCGAGCTTCGTCCACGAAACGCGCGCGGAGTGACTCCAACTGCGGGCCATGGGGCGCGAAGCACTTCACGGCCACGTCCCGCTGCAGCACCTCGTCGCGCGCGGCGAGCACGCGCCCCATGCCGCCATGCGCGATCTCAGCGCCGAGCGTCAGTCGCCCTGGAGCCGTGGGCGTGCTGCAGGCGCGTTCCAGTGCAGCGCCGACCACTGCTGACGCTGCCGCGTCACGCTGCTCCGCGAGCACGGAACCAATGTGACCATCAAGCGCCGCAGAGAGCAAGTCATCAAGCGGCCGCCCTTCCCCTTCCGCAGGCTTGTCATCGGGACTGGTGCAATCGTCCACGCGGCAAGGCTCCCCTCATTGGCTCATGAACGCGCGCAAGATCTCCTCGCACTCGATGATGGTCTCGCGCTGCGTCGAGAGAGGATGCTGCTCTGCCACGACGGACAAGAACGCTCCACGAAAATCGTTGCGCGCAGACTCTATTTGCTTGTAGACGCGGCTCACTTCGACACCCGTGCGCAGAGCGATTTCCGCTGGTGTGATGCCCTCAAGGTAGCGCAGCTTCAGAACGCGTTGCCGCAGGAGACTGGTTTCTGCATCCGCGGCACTGTTGAGCATGCGTTCAAGAGCGAGCTTCACCAGAGCCGCACCAAAGGCCACATCAAAGGCGCGAGTCACTGTGACATCGTCCACGGCACTCGGTACTTTCGTCAGCAGCTCTGGATCAGTCGGGCACGGCAGCTTTCGCTCCAAACGCTCCTCGCGCAATGCAGCGATGCGCGTGATTCCGAACAGGTAGGCTCGGAATGAAGGGCACTGCTCCGTACCCAGACCTGTCAGCGGACCGTCATCTCGGAGACAGTCCAGCATCACATTCTGCACCGTGTCCGCGATCTCGTCACCACGCTTGCTACGCCAACGCACACGCAAGTACGCCTCAACGACCGGAGAGTAGATGCGCACGAAATGTTCTCGATGCGCAGCGCTCCCGTGCGCCGTGGCAAGGATGACCGTCCATGAAGTCGTGGCGTGCGCTTGCATCACGCGAGACTATCCCCGGCGCCACGCCACGTCAAAGCGCATGGATGCTCGTGAAAGCTTCATTTGCGCCGCGACTGCACAGCTTTATTGCGGTCTTCTGGCCTCCACGCAGCCCTGCTCCAGCGCCAAGTGCTCGGAGCCACCGCGTGCGCATGGAGTGAGGTTTGCGATGGCGTCAGATGCGGATGATGCCGCCCTTGGTGACGGCCACACCGGCAGGAACACCAGGATCGAAGACGGCCCACTGGGTATAGAAGGTGCCGCCGAAGCCTGCGGGAATCGCGATGGGCAAGGAGGCCCCGCCATTCACGTTGGTGACGAGATTGAACATCGCATCGAGGCTGACATTCAACATGACGCCGGGCGCGATGGCTGCGGGCAGCGGTCCACCATTCCAGAGAGTGTTGCTGAACCCGACGGCCAGCACGCAAGCGCTGTTCGGACGACCATCAATCATGCGCAGCGCGAAGTCCGCGTTGCCGGGGAACGCAGGTCCGTTGGTCCACCACTGCGAAGGCGTGAGCCCGCCGGTACCGGCGGAACCGTTGCCGAAGGTCGGGAAGAAGTCCACGATCCATGCACCCTGCGTGTTGGCGCCAATCGTGTTGTACATCTCGCCCATGTAGAAGCTGTCGTGGTAGGGATACACATCCCACGTGCCCGTGTAGAGCCCGCCACTCGCGTTGCTGGCGTTCGGATCGAAGATGCCCACTTCCTGGAGCGAAGCCGGATTGCTGAGGTCGAGAATGCGCACGCCATCCTTGTAGTAGGAGATGAATGCGTACTTGCCCTTGATGAGAATATTGTGAATGGAGAGCGCTGATGACGTGATGTAGGTGGTGACAAGCGAGATGCTGGCCGGGTTCGTGATGTTGTAGAGATAGGCCTGCCCGCCGGTGCCTTCCGTGAGGATGAACATGTACATCTGGCCGCCCACCTCGAACTGCGCGCCGAAATGGTCATAGCCCGCAGGCGTGATGCTGCCGAGTTGGACTGGCGCCGCAGGATTGGTCACGTCCATGATCTTGGATGTGCCCGTGCCGCCGAAGACGAGCAGACGATTGCCATAGGGCTTGCTGTCGTGATTGCCTCCGCTGATGGTGCCGAGCAACGGCGGGTTGAGGTGATTCGCTGCGAGGTCGCGGATCTCGATCACGCTTTGCGAAGCGCGATTGAGGTAGAGACGATCGCCCTCAATCTGCAGTGCGTGTGCCCCCACGATGCTGGATGACACGACCGCAGGCGCTGTCGGGTTCGTCAAGTCGATCACTCGCGTCGGCCCGCTGTCCGTGGTCGCGTAGGCGAAGTTGTTCCAGCACTTGATCTCCTTCACGCTGATGCCCGTGAGCGAGCCGACGACGGAAGCGTTTTCCGGAATCGTGGTGTTGACGATGGCGAGCCCGCCCGTACCGCGTGTCTGCAGCAGATAGCGCTGCCCGTTCGCTTCGTAGCCGGTGTTGCCTGCACACCAGTCCCCTGTCGGAATGGGCACATGCTTCCTGAGCTTCGTATTGAGCGTCAGGTACTGGGCCGGAGCAATGGACAGAACCAAAAGCAGGACTGCAATGTGGCGCATGTGAGACTCCGCGGGGACGTTCCGCACACAGCCTACCTGATCGACCCTCTCGATTGGAAGTGCACCGAAACTCCGCCGCACAAGGGATTTCTGACGTCCGCTCTCACCCCTGCTGCACGAGGAAGGCAGCCAGCGACGCCCGCAAGTCTTCCGGCAGCGCGCGCTTGGTGAAGCTCACCATGTCCACGCAGACGACCGTCGTGCGCGCTTCGCACACAGCGGCATCATTCACGCTGAACACGAAGCGCAGATCCACCGAACTGGCCCCCAAGCGCCGCACGCTCATCGTGCACTGCAACGCATCGCCGTAGCGGATGGGCGTCGCGTAGTCGGCCTCCGCATGAACCGTCGGCAGGCCGAGCTGCCGTTCTCCGAGGAATCGGTCGTAGGGCAGGCTGAACTCGCGCGCAAACCAATCTTCCATCACACGATGCACGTAATGAAAGACCCTCGGGAAGTACAGCACCCTCGCGTAATCCATGTCGCCGAAGGCTACCGGCACAGGGCTTGTGAAAGTACGTGCGCTCATGAGTCCCTCACTTGATCAGATCGCGAATGGTCCGGAAGGCCGGGTGCTGTGTCGAACTCATCCACTCGAACAACAGGGATTCCGTCACTGTGATCACTGCCCCTGCATCGCTGAGACGCTGAAGCCCCGCCGCGCGATTCGCGGGATCGCGACTGCCGGTGCACTCGCCGACGATCTGCACCTTGAACCCGCGCGCGAGGAGGTCGAGCGCTGTTTGCACGACGCAGATATGGGCTTCGACTCCCACCAAGAACACCGTGCCGCGCTCCGTTGCACGCAGGGCCTCGTTGAATGCCGGTTCGCTTCCGCACGCGAAACTCGACTTGGCGATGCGCGGACACTCGCCAGCCGCTGCGAGGAGCGTGGACAAGGTTGCGCCCAGTTTCGCGGGGTCCTGCTCCGTGACGATCACCGGCACACCGAGAGAACGCGCCCCCTGCAACAGCTTGCCGAGCCGCTGCTCCAGCGCAGGGCCATCATGAATCACCTTCCACAGCCGTTCCTGACAGTCGATCAATACGAGCAAGCTGTCTTCGAGGCGCGCGAGATCTGGATGCGGAGTCAGCATGGCCGGGATGGTAGCGCGCACTGCGCGCGCAGTTCCGCGAAGTGCCGCAGAGCCTCTCGCGTGGAAACACCAAACCACGTGAGTTCATGGCCTGCCTCCCACTTCACCACCCGTGTCGAGCTGAGCCCGCGGGCACCGAGCGCCGCTCGCAAATCCGCTGCCTCCTCCACGGTGAAGTCATGGGGTTCTTCTGAAAGCAGCAGCACATCCGGCCGCGCAGCAGCCAGTTCATGCAGAGTCCAGCGCGGATATCCGGCATCGCCTTTCGACAGCACCTCGAATCCCGCGCACACAAGCAGATCACCCGTGTAGCGCGTTGGGGCGACACTCATGAGCGGTTGATGCCAGACAAGCGGGATGAGTCGTGGACGCGGGCCTTGCGCCACTGCTGTTGCCACCTCACCGAGCGAGGTTTCGATGTCCAACGCTAGGTCTTCCGCTTCACGCACACGCCCCACGAGGCCACCAAGAGTCCGCACGCAGGCGCTGGCCTCGCGCACCGAGCACACATGGAAGGCGTGCACCTCGAGGCCCGCGGCCCGCAGCGCCTCGCAGTCCTCGCGCCGGTTTTCCTCGGCATCCATGAGGACCAGGTCTGGCTGCAATTCAAGAACCCGCGCAAGGCGCGGGTTCTTGGTGCCTCCACAGGCGGGTATTTCCTCCAGCAACTCGAGAGGGCGCACACACCAGTCCGTGCGCCCCACGAGTTCTCTGGAATCCACGCCGCAGGCGACGAGGGTCTCGGTGATCGAGGGAACAAGGCTCACCACGCGCACGCGAATGAGCCTAAGGGATCAGAAGATGAGCTGCGTCTGGATTCTCAGGCGCCACTCGTCCTCTTGCACACCGAGGAGGTTCTCTGTGGTGATCACGCCACAGTCGAGCTGCGTCTTGAAGCGATGACCATCGATGAACCAGCCCAGCACACCGAGTGTCTCGGTGACCGAGGCATCCGAGGGCATGGTGCCGCCAAAGTCGATGCGCGCGTGACGGACACCAATCTCAAGTTCACCGGGCACGACAAAGAAGCCGGCCTGCACGAACCAACCCTTGGTATCAGGTCCGCCCGCAGCGTGAGTCTTGTCGTGATACTCCGCGGTTGCATAGAGGCCATTCCACACGACGGACACGTCAGCGCCGACACAGGAGTCCGCTGCCCCGAGGGCGTCGTCCTCCTTGGTCCATGCATTGATCCCGAGTTGCATGCCGAAGTCCTCGCGGCCACCGAGATCGCATTCAGAATCATCCACGCCGCCGAAGGGGTTGAAGGCCAGTCGGCCCGTGTACATGAGTGTCGAGTTGCCCACCGGCACGTGCAGGCCCGTGCCATTCACCACAGAAACGTCATAGCGGAACAGGTCTTCTTTCTCTCCACCGAACTCGCCGCCAACCCACATGCCCGTCTGATCATCGGGTGCGAACTCGTCGTTCCCGATCCAGCGATTCACGAACTGCTGTTTGGAATCGCTGATGTAGAGCTGTCGGCTGTACGGCGCCGGGAAGATGCCCCAGTAGGCATTGACCGCCTTGGAAGGCTCCCAGCAGATCCACGCTTCCTTCGCGTAGGCGAACCGGGAATTCGAGGCGAAGGTTCCGGCCGGGTCCACATCGCCCTTGACGCGTGTGCCGGCAAGTTCGAGTTGAATCTCGTACTTCCAATCCGGGCTGAAGGCGTTGCCCTTCAACCAGAGCCGGACGCGCGAAGCATTGATGTCAATGTTCTCGGTCCCCTTTTCGGGCCAGGTACTGGTGAGGCGCGCTTGCACGCGGCCTCCGACGGTCATCGAGGCTTTCTTGTCGGGCGTGGTGAAGGCAAACCCCTTGCCCGGCTTGTAGGCCAGTGAAGGGCCGCTCTCCTGCAAGCGCGCGATGAGCGCCTCCGTGGCGCCAGCAACCTGCAGAGAGAAGTCCGCACGCTCTGCCGCGCTGCGACTCAACTCCAGCAGCTCGTGGTACTGGGGTTGGGTAATAGCGTTCTGCTCGCGCAGCATCTCGAACAGACGCTGCTCCACTTCCGGCTGTACGACGCCCTGCGCAACCAGAGGCGCCGACACGAGGAGACTTGTGAGGATGAGCAAATGGCAACGAGTGCTGAACATGCGGACTTCTCCAGACAGGTGCTTGCAAGAGAAGCGAACACCGTGCCAGCCAACCAGCGCGCGCTTGATCACAGGCAGTCCGTTGAGAACCGCTCAATACCTGCAGGAAATCTGGCGCTGACCGCGGCGCAGCATCAATTCCAGCGTGCGCCGCCATGGTCCAAGACCCGTCGCCTTTGCACCTTGAGGGGTACACAGCGTCAAGATCCGGACGCAACGAGGCTCAGAACACGACTTGCGCCTGCAGGCGAACAAGCCATTGGTCTGCATCAACTCCTGCGATGGAAGTTGTGGTGATCTTCCCCGCATCAAACTGCAGCTTCAGCTCGGGGCCGCTCACGTACCAGCACAGCACGGCCGTGGTTTCCACGACCTCTGCGGCGCCACTCAGCGCGTCCTCGTTGGCAAAGCGACCGTGACGCAGGCCGATGTCCATCTCCCCGGGGAGCGCATTCCACATGAGTTGTGCAAAGCCACCGTGTTGCCGCGGCGTTCCTGTGGGGTTCGAGCGCGAGTGCCACTCGCTCGTGAAAGCAAAGCCGTGCCACATGGCCGTGAGATCGGCACCCACGCACTCGAAACCACCCGCGGCGGTCGGGTGCCCCATGGTCCAGGCGTTCAGCCCAGTCTCCACACGCAGATCTCCGTGCTTGAGGTCGCTGTCGTACTTCGGCACAGCACCGAAGGGCGAGACAGCAACGCGTGCGAGTCCCATGAGTGTGTCGTCGGGATTCGCGGTATTGGCACCCTTGCCGTTCAGGACATTCGCGCTCCAGTTGACGAGATCATTCTTCTCGCCACCGATGCCACCGAAGGCCATCAATCCCGTCTGGTAAGCCGGTGCGAAGTTCTTGACCTGACTCCAACGGTCAACGAAGCCTTGCTGCCCCGATCCAATGAGCTGATGACGCGAGTACCAGACTTCCCACTGTCCCATCCGCAGGCCGAAGGCCGGGCTGCCGGTCCACTCCAACCAGGCATCGGTGAGGCTCGCAAATGCCGCGGTGCTCGTTCCGCCAGATGTCGTGACCACTGGACCCGCGAGCTCCGGCTGCACGCGATATTTCCAGGCCGGACTGAAGACCTGGCCTTCGAGAGTGATGCGCACGCGCGCAGCAGCGAACCCGATGGTGTCCGCAGCATCCTCGTTGAAGGCGCCGGTGCCGCGCGCTTGAATCATGCCGCCCACCTTCATGCTGTACTTGCCATCACTGGTGCCGAACTGAAAACGACCCTTGTGGCTGATGTTGACACCGGGCGCATCCTGCATGCTGGCAACCAAAGCGCCGATGCGCGCCTCGAGGTTTGCCGCATCCGTTCCGCGCGCCGCTTCAACGCGAAGGTCCGCGAGCTCCGCAGGAGAGAGCACGCCATGCCTTTCGAGAACGTCGAGCAGCCTTGACTCGAATGGAGTCTGTGCGGCAAGGGCGGAAACGAGTGCGATGAGAGACAGACAGACCTTCGTCGAGAGTGCGCGCTGCATGCGCACAGCCTAGCCTGCCTGCAAATGTTGCGAGGCGGCGAACCCATCGGCTCACCGCCCCGCAGTTTGGGCGCCTCAGTTGGGCAGGCGCTTCAGATCAGAAGATCATGCTGGCCTGCAGACGGACACGGAATTCCTCCATGTCCGGGGTGCTGCCGAGGTTGTCGGTCTCCACCCGGCCGGCATCCAGTTGGATCTTGAGGTTGTGGCCATCGGCGAACCACCCCACGACGCCGAGGATCTCGCTGACATTGTCGATACCGGTGGTCGCGCCTTCGCGACTCCAGGTCGCATAGCGCAGGCCCACTTCCAGCGTGCCCGGCACGACGAAGTAGCCCGCCTGAGCGAACCAGCCGTTGTTGTCGGGATCTCCGTTGGCGAAGCTCCGGTCATGCCACTCGCCAGTGAGGTAGAGGCCGTGGCCCGCGAGCGTGAGATCTCCGCCGAAGCTGCGGTCCGCCTTGTCGAAGGCAGGATCATTGCTCGACCAGACGTTGAGGCCCGCCGCTGCCTTGAAGTCGCCGCCGGCGAAATCGCATTCCGAGTACTTCAGCCCACCGAAGGGGTTCACGGCGACGCGCACCACTTCAAGCACTCGATTGTCGCCACCGGAAGTCTGCTGAACATTGAGACCGTTGCCATTGAAGACGCCGGCGTAGTACTCGAAGAGATCCGACTTCTCTCCTCCCGTCATGCCGTGCAGCATCAGCCCCGGCTGGTAGTTCTGGGCGAACGTCCCGTGTCCCACCCAACGGTCGACGAACTCCTGCCCACCACTGCTGGCCAGCCACTGGCGTGAATAGGGCGTCTTGTACTGGCCCATGCGCACGTTGACGGCCTTGGAGATGCTCTTCTCGAGCCACGCTTCACGCAGGGCCGTGAAACTGGCGGTGCTCGTGCTGGCGCCTGCGGTGACCTTGTCACCGGACGCATCGAAGATGACCTTGTACTTCCACGATGCGTCAAAGACCTGCCCATCAAGCCCGATGCGCACACGCTGCACCGCGAAGTTGAACTTGTCGTCCGCGTTCTCGAAGTTGTTCCACGTGGCGCGAGTCTGGATGCGGCCGCCGAGCGTCATGCTGAACTTGCCGTCCGCCGTTGCGAACTCGAAGCCCTTGCCAGCCTTCCGGGCGAGCTTGGGCGCAGCATCCTGCATGCCCGCCACGAGAGCGTTCACCTGACGTTCAAGATCAGCGCCTCCGCGCATCTCCTTTTCGAGTGCACTCAGTTCGGTGTACTCACTGGCGTCGATGACACCCCGCGCACGAAGGATCGAGAGCAGGCGCCCTTCGACCGTGGGTTCCATGGTTTCTTGAGCCAGCACCGCGACCGCGGTGCACAGGACGGCCATCATGGTCCGTCGAGCGTTCTTGAGCATGTATGGACTCCATGTCCATCTGGTACGCAACGCGCGTGCCGGGCAGAGGCTACGCGGCCGAGTCATGAACTCACGTCAAATACCATCCGACGTGAATCTCGTGCGCATCACCAACTGTGCATATCGGGCACACAGCGTCCGAATCCTGACACCGCGGGCGCCGAGCATGGGCACCCGCAAGGCCTCTTGCCGGGCTGAGGCAATCGGCGATAGTGGCGCCATGCACCTCCTCTTTGTGTGCACCGCCAATGCCTGCCGTTCCCAGATGGCGGAGGGCTTTGCCCGGGCCATCGCGCCCCGACACTGGACGGTTGCAAGTGCAGGAACTCACCCACGCGGCCTCGACGAGCAGGCCATTGCAGCCATGAGCGCCGTCGGCATCGATATCAGCGCGCAGCGCTCGAAGGTCCTCGCTCCTGATTTCCTCGCCCACGCGGACGTCGTGGTGACCCTCTGCGGCGACGCGGAAGACACCTGTCCAGCCTTGCCCACGAAGGCCCGCCGTCATCACTGGCCGCTCTCTGACCCCGCCCGCGTTCAAGGCTCCGAATCGGACGTTCGCGAAGCATTCGCGCGTGTGCGCGAGGAGATCCGCCGCCGCGTGGAGATCCTCGTCTTCTCACTCGGAGAGGACCAGGCCGTGGTGAAGAGCATCACGCCCATTCACGATTCGGGATTCATGCAGTTCCGGCGCGAGGAGCTCCTGTTGCCGAACGGCGCGCACTGCCGCCTCGACATCATCCGCCACCCGGGAGCATCCTGCGTTGTGCCGATCCACCCGGATGGACGCGTGGTCCTCATTCGTCAGTATCGCCACGCAGCGGGCGGGTTCATTCTCGAAGCACCCGCCGGCAAGCTCGACAACGGTGAATCGCCGGAGAGTTGCGCGGCGCGCGAGATCATCGAAGAAGCGGGCGTGAAAGCAGGCCGCCTGCACAGGCTCGGCCCCATCTTCACCACGCCCGGATTCACGGATGAAGTGATCCACCTCTTCGCCGCCACCGAACTCGAATCAGTCCCCGCTGCTCCCGAGCACGATGAGATCATTGACACCCTCGTGCTGCCGCTCAACGAGGCACTCGAACTCGCGCAAAGCGGCGAGATTCGCGATGGGAAGACTCTCTGCGCCCTCTGGCGCCTGCAGCAGGAACTCGCGCGCGGCAGCATCAGGCCTTGACGCGCAGCCACGCGACGCAGCACGCAGCAGATCTGCGCGCGGCAGCATCAAGCCCTGCACAGAGCCGCGCAACCCCGCACACGCCCGTCGTGCGCGCGTCGTGCAGCGCACCACACGCCGACTCAGCGCGCAGGGGTTTCGGGCGGGAGGTAAGGCTTCAGGTCTTGTGCGGCAGCGATGCGCGCTGCGAGCACCGGCGTGAGCACGCCTGCCTTCTGTTCAGCACTGAGAAACTTCGGAAGCGTGTCCGGCACACCCAGCGCGTGCCAACAGGCATCAAGAGCACGCAGACTTTCGATGGACGGAGCGATGCGCCAACTGGCCAGCAAGGGCGCTTCAGCCTTTCTTGCCTCGCCGCAGAGCAGTGCCGCCCGGCCGCTGAGCAAGAAATCCCCACCCACTTCAGGCCGCGACGCGCGCGACAGATAGTCCCAAGCCACCAAAGCGCGCTGCCGACGGCGGGAGGGCAGGCGCGTATGTTCCGCCACATAGAGCAGCGCTCCACCGGCGAAACGAAGCCCCTCCAGCGTGCGCGGCATGAGCGCGAGCCCGTGCTCGAGGAGCAACCCGGCCTTGTGATCGTCGCCCAGAAGCGCGGCCGCTTCGGCGGCACCGAACGCCGCAACGGAACTGCGTGGATCCTGATTCATCGCCTGGGCGAACAGCTCTGCGGCCTCGGCCGCGCGCCCCTCCAGGAGCAGCGTCGCGCCACGCGATTCAGCGGCGCTGATGCTGAGCGGTGTCTCGCTCGTGCTGCAAGCGACCAACAGAAGAAGCGGCAGGATGCGCCACATAGGCCGCGAGTCTAGCCGTTCTGGCGCTCAGATTGCACGGGCCAATCGAGGGTGAAGCGGGTGCCGCGGCCGAGCTCAGAACTCACACTCACGCGTCCGCCCTGCAGTTGCACGAGATGTTTGACGATGGCGAGGCCGAGGCCGGTACCGCCAGCCTCACGATCGCGCGCCTTGTCCACTCGAAAGAAGCGGCTGAAGACATGTGGCAGGAGTTCCGCCGGAATACCGCGTCCGGTGTCCTCCACTTCGAGACGCACGCGGCCTTCGCTCGTCTCCGCACGCAACGTGACCGTGCCGCCGGAGCGATTGAACTTGAGGGCGTTGTCCACCAGATTGCCGAGCACCTGCTCCAGCCGACGGCGATCGGCAAAGATGCATGGTGTCCCGCGCACATCACTCAGCAGTGCCACCGAGAAACGCCCGGCTGCTGCACGCGCTGGCTCGATGACATCCGCGATCACTTCCGCAAGCACAAGCGTCTCCGGATCGAGAGACACCGCCCCCACTTCGATCTGCGAAAGGTCCAGCAGATCAGAGACAAGTGCACTCATGCGCTGCGCCTGTCGCTCGGCCATGGCAAGAAAGCGCTCGGCACTCTCACGCTCGCCCTCGGGAAGATTGCGCACGGTTTCGATGGCACCTGCAATCGCGGCAATGGGAGTGCGCAGCTCGTGCGACACATCGGCGACGAAACGCCGACGCAGATCGTCGAGAGCCTCCATGCGCGTCGTGTCGATGAAGAGCGCGAGCACGCGCGGAACCTCGTGTCCCGTCGCGGGCAACGGTCGTACCAGAACGTCAAACGCGCTGCCATCGGAACGTCGGAAGGACTCCCGCACTTGAGCCCGCTCCTCGAAGGCGCGGTCGACTGCACGCAAAGCCGCCGCATCGAGCGCCAGCGAACCGAGTGCGGCGCCGGCCGGATCACGGCCGCCATTCCAGAGTTCCTTGAAGACTTGATTGGCGCGCAAAACCCCGTGCCGTGCATCCACCAACAAGACGGCTTCTCCGAGACCATCGAGCATCTCGCGCTGGAGTTCACCTTCCGCGCGGATCTGCTGCGCCTGCAACGCGCTTGCAGCTTGCGCACACTCCAAGGCCACCCTCGAGCGTCGCCGCTCGACGAATCCCAGCACCGCACATGCCAGCAAAACTGCAAGGATGGCTGCTGCGTTGATGGCCCACCAAGGCACGCCGCCCGCCTCACTCACGCGCGCTACGAGAATGGCGAGATAAAGATTGAGACTCGCGGCGAGGATGCCGAGGATTTCCGCCACGCGAGCGAAGGATTGAAGTCGCGTTCGCATGAACTTCCGGTTCAGTCGCCTTCGAAGCGGTAGCCGACCCCGCGCACGGTGCTGATGCGCGGAGCTTCATCGCCAAGCTTCTTCCGCAGGTTGCCGATGTGCACGTCGATATTCCGGTCCAGCACCACCACACCTTCACCGATGGCGCAGGGCTTCAGCTCGTCACGCGTGAAGGCCCGCCCGGCGTGGCGCATCAGGTGATGCAAGAGGCGGAACTCCGTCGCCGTGAGCGAGAGCGCTTCTCCGGCCACGAGCACTTCGTGGCGCAGAGGATCGAGTTGGATCGTCCCCGCGTTGAGACCCGACGCATGCGTGGGAGCACCAGCGCGCCGGATGGCGGCTCTGAGCCGCGCCGTGAGTTCCTTCAGCGAGAAGGGCTTTACAAGGTAATCATCAGCACCGAGATTGAGGCCGCCCACGATGTCCTTCTCCTGACCGCGGCTGGTGAGAAAAAGCACCGGCACCTGCTTCAGCCGGGTGTCGAGACGCAACCGCCTGCAGATTTCGAGCCCGTCACATCCGGGCAGCATGACGTCAAGGAGCACGGCTGACCATGAGCGACTCAGTGCGAGTTCGAGCCCGCGTTCCCCATCACCCACAGCCTCCACACTGAAGCCTTCGCGCTCCAGATGAAAGCGCACGAGATCACGGAGGTCCGCCTCGTCTTCCACGAGCAGCACCTTCACATGAGGGGAATCCGTCTTTGCCACCGGTCGCGTCACGGGAGTCATCGGATAGGCCACCTCGCGCCGGGCCCATGATCCACGGAAACGCGCAAGCTTTCACGCGCTGTGCAGTGCTCTCGCGACCGCATCCCCAGCCGCCCAGCCCGTTGCAAAGGCCGCCTGGAAGTTGAATCCACCGATGGGTCCATCGATATCCAGCACCTCTCCCACCACATGAAAACCCGGCACAATCAGCGATTCGAGGGAGCGCGGATTCACCTCATCCAGCGCGACGCCACCGCGCGTCACCTCGGCCTGATCGAAACCAAGGCTTTTTGGAATCTTGAACTCCAGCCGCTTCAGAATCGAGCTCAGCGCTCGGCGCGCCTCGCGCGGGAGCTCCCCTGCCCGCGTGCCGGACGCGATGCCCGCGCGTTGCAGCAGGACCGGTCGCAGGCGTTGCGGGATCCCGTCGGGCAGCAGCCCGTCCACATGAGGCACGCCTTTCCGCGCGCGCTCCGCAAGCAACGCATCCAGATCCTGTTCCGCGATGGCAGGCAGCAAGTCGATGCTCACCGTGGCGCCGCCGCGCGCCTCCACCGTGCCCGAGACATCCATGGGACCGGGCCCCGAAAGCCCCTCGTGAGTGAACAGCACCGGCCGCTCGAAGCGGAGCAGCGTGCCGTCTGCTTCCTCCACACTCACCGCGCAGGTCGTGAGGGTGAGCCCGCTCAAGGCACGCCAGACCAGGTCCGGTGTGTGAAGCGGCGCGAGCGCCGGAAACAGCCGCGTCACGGTATGCCCGAGAGTTCGCGCGAAGGCGTAACCGTCGCCCGTGGTGCCAGCCTTCGGCCAGCTCTTGCCTCCGGTGGCGAGGATCACGCGGCGCGCAAGCACTTCACCGCCCGCGTGGCGGATGCGGAAACCACCTTCTGCTTGTTCGATGGCCTGCACAGCGCACTGCGTGTGAATGACGACGCCCGCTGCCTCCGCCGCAGCCAGCAACGCGTCGAGGACGACACTCGCACGGTCCGCTGCCGGGAAGACCTTCTCGAGTTCCTCCTCGACCGTCTCGACTCCGTGCTCTTCGAAGAACGCCCGCAAGCGCTGCGGCGAGAGCGCCGCGAAGGATGGCTTCAGGAAGGCTGCTTGAGCACCGCGAAAACTCGCGAGCAACGCAGGTCCTTCGCGGGTGGTGGTGAGATTGCAACGTCCGCCGCCGCTGATGAGGATCTTCGCCCCGCATCTGCGATTCTTCTCGAGGAGGTCCACACTGGCGCCGTGACGACGCGCCCGGATGGCTGCCATGAGCCCCGCCGCACCGCCGCCGAGCACGGCCACGTCGATCGAACGCGCTTCCACTTCAGCTCTGCGGCGCGGCGGCCGTGTCCTCGGCAATGCGCCGCGAGAACCCGAGAGTGAGGGCTGCGATGAGCGGCCAGATGCTGCTCATGACGAGCATCACCACGACGCCCACCACGGTCGCTCCGCGCACCTGCGTGCCGATGAGGCCGATCTCGCTCTCGACAACCTGTCCTGAGTTGCGCGTCATGTTTTCGAGCCAGGGAATGAACTCGTTCGTCATGGCACTGGTGACTTCGAGCAGATTGAAAGCCATCAGTGCGTGCAGGCCCACCAGCACACAACAGGCGACGATGCCGATCCAGCGTGCAGCACCCCGGCGCAGGAACAGCAAGATGCCCGCGATGAACATGGCCACGTGAGCGGCCGCCGCAAGAAAGGCGAGGGTGAGCAGCGTCTTCGCCGCTGGAGTGTCCATCCCCTTCTTCACGGTCCTGATCGTCACCTCCGGGAGATTCTCGCGGTCGAGCACGTCAAAGGCGCGCACCATGCGCTCGCGCTCTTCGTCCGTCTTGGCGCGCGCGAGAGAGCGTGTCTTCGCGTCCTGCATGGCGTCCGCGAGCGCATCGACGAAGACCGACTCGCCCACCTCGCCGCCGCGCAAGACTGCGGTGGCCATGCCGAGGTAGCCATCGAGGCATCCGCAGCAGAGGGCCGAGGCGAGACAGCCGATGGCCACGATGACCGTGAGCGCTCCGAGCGGCCGACGCATGCGCGGCGGCTGACCGTAATACTGCGGCGTGACCGTTGGTGGCACGGCCGGGGAACCGGGCTGCGCTGCAGAGGGCTGGTCGTTCTCGGTCATCTCGGGCTCCCCTGGCACAGGCAATTCACCGTGCCGGGACCAGCTTACGTAATGCCGACATTGAAGCCCCGGGCGCCATCGGCGAGACTTCGGCCCATGACCCCGGGCCACGCACGCGCCGACACACCCTCCACCGAAGTGGCCTCGACGGATCAGCGCGCCGTGGACATCACCGTGCTGCTGCCTGCCTGGAACGAAGAGGCTGCGGTTGGTCCGGTCATCCGCGAAGTGCGCGCCGTGATGGCCGCGCGTCCGGAGAGCTACGAGATCCTCCTCGTGGATGATGCAAGCACCGACGGCACCGCCGCCGCCGCGGAGGCGCTCGGCGCACGCGTGGTGCGGCGCGCGCTGCAAGGCGGCAGCGGCGCCTCGCGGAAGACGGGCGTGCGCGAAGCGCGCGGCGCGCTCATCGTGATGATGGACACGGACGGCAGCTACGACGCCGCGGACATCCCGAAGCTGCTTGCGATGTTTCCACGCTGGGATCAAGTGAACGGCGACCGCGCGAGCGAGAAGGGCACGCTGAAGGCGCTGCGCGTGCCTGCGAAGTGGTTCATCCGCCGCATCGCGATTCTGCTCGCGGGGCGACACATCCCGGACCTCAACACCGGCTTGAAGGCCTTCAAGCGCGAACCGATGCTGCGCTACCTCTGGGTCGTGCCGGACGGGTTCTCGTGCGTCACCTCCATGACGCTCGCTTTCATGACCAACGGCCAGGCCGTGACCTGGGTGCCCGTCAACTATCGCCCGCGCATCGGCGTCTCGAAGTTCCGGCCCTTCCGCGACGGCGCGCGGTATCTCGCCACCGTGGTGCGCATGGTGACCTACTTCCGGCCGCTCCGGGTCTTCGGGCCCTTGGGGCTGCTGCTCATTGCCGGCAGTGTGGCCAAGGGCGTGCACGACCTCATGGTCGTGGAGAAAGGCCTGCAAGAGAGCACCATCGTGCTCAGCGTCGGCGGCCTGCTCGTGCTGCTGCTCGGTCTCCTCGCCGATCTCATCGTGGCGCAGAAGAAACTGCAGTGACGGAACTCACCCGCGACCTCTACGCCCGCCACGCCTTCGCGCGCCTCCCGCGCATCCTGCAACTCCTTGATCGCGACCCCGAGAGCGCCACAGCAGGCTGCTTCGATCGCGGTTACTGGCACCTTCGCATCACCGACTTTCCGTCAGGCATGAGTGAAGAAGGCGCGCTCACGCTCGCGCTGGCGGCGACGCTGCCCATTCCGGGAAGTCCCTGGCATGGCGAAGCGCGCCTGCTCGAATGGGTTCGTGCGGCACTCCGCTACGCGCGCACGAGTGCGCATGCAGATGGATCTTGCGATGACTATCACCCTTTCGAGCGCGCTCTCGGTGCGGCGGCATTCTCGCTGCATGCCCTTGCGCTCAGCGCGGAGATCGCCGGTCACGACGCCGCTGACCGGACGTTCCTCGTCCGCCGCGCACACTGGCTCGCGCAGCACGAGGAATCGGGGCAGCTCAGCAATCACCACGCCATCACGGCCACGGCGCTTCTCATCACGGCGGAGGTGTGCGGTGCAGACGAGCTTCGCACGGCAGCCGCAACCAAGCTCGATGCGCTCCTCGCCACGCAGCATGCAGAAGGCTGGTTTCCCGAATACGACGGCTGCGATCCCGGCTACACCACAGTGACGGTGGATTTTCTCGCGCGCTACTGGCAGCGCCGGCCGGATCAGAAACTCCTCGCCGCACTCACGCGCGCCACCGTGTTCCTCGAAAAGGTGCAGCATCCGGACGGCACCTTCGGTGGCGAGTACGGCGCACGCAATACGCACCACACGCACACGCATGGCTTCGAGATCCTTGCGCCACACATTCCGGCGGCACGCCGCGTCGCGGACCGCGTGCTCGCCGGCCTTGCACTGGATGCGTTCGCCGTCAACGACGATGACCGTCTTGTCTTTCACCACCCGCCCTCGTGGTTGCTCGCGTGGCGCGATTTCCACCCGCGCGCCGTCGCACCGGCAACACTGCCGCAAGGCCGCCACTGGTTCCCCGGCGCAGGCTTCCTCGTGGAGCGCAGCGGCACACGCACCTTCATCGCGGGCCTGAAGAAGGGCGGCTCATTCCGCATCTGGAAGGAAGGAACGCTGGTCGCCAACGATTCCGGGGTCGCACTCACATGCGCCAATGGTCAGCGCTTCACGAGCCATCTTGCGCACGACGCCGAGGTCCGCGTCTCAGGTGACGAGGCCACATCCATCGCGCGTTGTCGACCGCCGCGCCGCGAGCTGCTGACGCCCGGTCGCAATCTCCTCCTGCGCGGATTCCTCTACGGACCCGGCCGTTTTCTCCGCGGCTTCGTGCGGCGCGTCCTGCAGCGTCGCGTTGTGAACGCCCACGGCGCCTCGCCGTTCCGGCTCGAACGTCAGTTCCATCTGAGCCCCGCCACAATCACAGTGCGCGATCGTGTGCTCGCTCAACCATCCGCGCCGCGCCTGAAGCAAGCCTTCGCATCCGTCGGACAGACGAGCAATTACACCGCCGCCGCGCAGCCGTGGTCCCGCGCTTGGCTCCTTCCGTGGACTCCGCTGACACTCAAGCCGACTGGTCCCGTGGTCGCCGAACTCGAACGCCGCTTCGACTGAGATACGGGCCGTGTGCTGCGCGCATATGATCCGCGCCATGCGCTCTCTCGTTGCCGCCAGCCTCGCCATCCTCACGTTGCTGCCTCTCCTCACCGCTCAGGAGGAGATCCCGCCCTTCCGCACCCGCGCCATTGCCATGGCCCGCGATGCGCTGCGCACGAAGAACTCCATGCGCGTGCTGAAGGACCTCATCGCCGCGGCGCCGAAACGACTTGCCGGCTCAGCGGGCGCGCGAGCGGCGGCGGATTTCGCGCTCGCGGAAATGCAGCGCATGGGACTGAAGGATGCGCATCTTGAAGAAGTGACGGTCGAAGCCTGGGACATGGGTCGTGAATGCAAGGTCGCGCTCGTCACCCCCGAGGGCGAGAAGCTCCTCGCGGCTCTGCCGCTTGGCGGTTCAGAACCAACGCCCAATGGTGGCATCGAATCCGGCGTGCTCATGGTGAAAACCATGGCGCAGTTGCGCGCCCTCGGCGCCAATGCGAAGGGCAAGCTCGTCTTCTTCGCGCGCGCCTTTGACGAATCACAAATCTCCACCGGGCAGGCTTACAGCGATGCGGTGCAGCAGCGAGGTCAAGGCGCCATCGAGACAGCAAAGGTCGGCGGCCTCGGAGCTCTCGTGCGCAGCGCCGGTTCCGAAGTGGATGATCATCCGCACACGGGCGCGATGAACTACGAGCAAGGCCTCACGCGCCTGCCCGCATGTGCGCTTTCGGCCGTGGCCGCCGAGGCTCTCGAAGCCGCACTCGTGAAATGGCCGGACCTCAAGGTGCGCTGGTCACAGGATTGCGCGCACAAGGGCCCGGCGCCTGCATGGAATGTGGTGGGAGACATCAAGGGCAGCAGCAAGCCGGCGGAGATCGTGCTGCTCGCTGGACACATCGACGCTTGGCCTTCCGGCGACGGAGCCCACGATGACGGCGCGGGTTGCGCTCATGCGCTGGAGGCGGCGCGTCTCATCCTCGGCAGCGGCGCGGCGCCCGCGCGCACCGTGCGCATCGTGCTCTTTGCGAACGAGGAGAACGGCCTCGCCGGTGGCCGTGGCTACGCCGAGAAACATGCGGATGAAGTGGCGCAGCACGTCGCCGCTTTCGAATCGGACAGCGGCGGGTTCTCACCCCGCGGTGTCAGCGTGGGCGGCGGCAAGGAGACCGTCGCCGCCATGGCCGATCTCGATCTGCATCTTGGCGCCCTCGATCTCGGCGCTGTGAGGACGGGTGGAGGCGGCGCGGATATCTCGCCGCTGGCGCGCCTCGGCGTGCCCGTGATGTCCCTGCACGTCGCGGGCGAGCGCTACTTCGACCTCCATCACACGGCCAAGGATGTGCTGGCCAATGTTCATCCGCGGGAACTGGCCCTCGGTGCCGCGGTGACCGCCATCACGGGGCTCTGGCTCGCGGATGCCGAGGTCCCGCTGCCCCGCACCCGCTCCGCCGAACGCCAATGACGGTCCCAAAGATCCACGCTCCCGGCGCGTAGGGTTCCGAGCATGAGTGCACGCCCGCAACGCATCCTTCTCGGACTCTTGGCAGTCGTCGCAGCGGGGGCCGCCTTCTGGCTTCTCGGCGCAGAGGACAGCACGCCGGGCATCGAACAGGCCGAGCGGCCGCTCGCGGAACCCGCGCCGCGCACGGAACTGAGCCTGGAAGGTCTCAGCCCCATCACAGCCTCGCCCTTCGACAGGGAGAGCGATCGCGAAGAGGCCGCCGCTCCGGAATCCGAGCCGAGCCTCTGTCTTGTGCGCATGCCGGACGGCCAACCGGCGCGGGATGTGGAACTGCTGCTCCTCCGCCCCACACAAGGTCGGGGCTTCCCCTTCGCCGAGGAACAGGACCGACGCGCGCTCAGGAAGCTCCAAACCAATGCCGAGGGCCTCGCCACGCTCTCGCCCCTGCCGCGGCGAAGCCTCACACTCGAAGTCCGTTCCGGAGAACTCTTCGGCGTCACCGAATTCCGCCAGCAGGATCCGCTCCCGAGTGGTGTTCCGGACGGCGTGGTGGCCGTGGTGCAACTCGAACCCGTCAAGCATGTGACCGTGACGGTGCGGGATGGCGGCGGCGCGCCCGCAGGTCGCGTGCAGGTGGAACTCCGCGAGCCACGTGACAACAACAACCCCTTCGAGAGTATGGGTCCTGGAGGTCGTGACCGTGGCGGACGCGGTGGACGCGGCGGGCCACGCGGCGCAGGCCTGCGTGCGTTCACCGACACCACCACCGGCGTCGCGAGCTTCGAGGTCACGGCGCGCGAATCAGAGTTCGGGGATCTTGAGGAGATCGAAGTCGCGGCGCTCCTGCCTGGCCGCGACGAAGTCACGGCGCGCGCCACGCTGCTGCCGGAGGGCACGACCCACGCCGCGCTCGCGATCCCGCCGAGTCTGCTGCTCACCTTGCAGCTCGTGGACGCATCCGGATCGGCTCTCAAGGAGGACGCAACGCTGCTCCTCCAGCGTGCCCGCGATGAGGCAGCGACGTCACCTCAGCGCGGGCGCTTCGCCATGCCCACCATGCTGCGCATGGAAGCGGGCCACATTGCCGTGGGTGGCATCGAACCCGGTGTGCGTCTGACTGCCACCACGAGTTCGCGGCAGCGTCTCTCGGCCACCAGCGCCGTGAATGTCCCGATGGGACTCAGTCAGCACAACGCGAACGTGCAGGCGGGGCTCCGCGAGGCCACCGTCGCCATCACACTCCTGGATGCGGAAGGCGGGCCGGTGCCGTGGTTCAGCTTCACAACGCGCTTGCGCGATGCGGCTGGCGAAACAGCGAACACTGGCCGTGGCGGCAATCCATGGGACACGGGCCGCATGAACGAAATGCTGCGCCGCGGTGGCCGACCGCTGGTGACCGATGCGGAGGGCCGCGCCGAGTTTGCCGTTGATCCCCGCGGAGGTGTGCTCGAGCTGCATGCGAGCGATCGTGGCTTCCAAGGCATGGGCTTCGGCGGCGGCGCGGAACCCTTGCACAGCATCCCGCTTCCCGCCATGAAGGAAGGAGGGCGCACTGACCTCGGCCCTCAACGCCTTCCCGATCTCCTCGCCCTCGCCACGGGGCGCATCGTGGCTGCCGACACAACCGGCGTCGAGGATGTGACTCTCCGTGCATCCGAACCCGCAACGGGCAACAGCGCGAGCATGGAAGAGTCGTTGCGTGGACGGAGTGGCCCGCGAGCGCAGAGCCAGAACCAGAACCGCTCGCTCGGCAGCGTGAGTTCCGGCAAGGAAGGACGCTTCAAGCTCTACGGCGAGCGTCCGGAATCAGGGCGCGTGGATCTCGCCGTCGAAGGGCGCGAGCTCGTCTCCGAGAAGATCTCCGTTGCGGCTGGTGCCAAGGATGTCGTGGTGCGCCTCGTAGCCACAGGCGAACTTGTCGGCAACGTGATCTTCCCGGACACACGCCTCAAACTGGAGGTGGATGTGGTCGCAACGGCCAAGCGCGAGGACCTCGTCCGGCGGGAGAGCCGCACTCGTGTCCGCCGCGACGGCACGTTCTCTCTGCGGGATATTCCCGTCGGCCTCTGCAGCGTGAAGCTCATCGTGAACGGCGAGGATGAGCGCACGCTCGACGGACTCGATGTCGTCGCCAAGGAACGGACGGCACCAGCGGCACTGAAAGACCTGTTGGTCGGCCGGGACTGGGCGCTCGCGGAGCTGACGGTGCGCGGTCCTGCCGGATTGCCCGTGCGCGGAGCGCGGGTGTCCGTGCGCAACGTGGAGGACTCTTTGAATGCCATGGCGCGTGCTCCGAACGGGACAAGCACGACCAACGCCGATGGCCGCGTGGAATTCACGTTGCGTCTGCAGCAGCGCCACAGTGTGAGCGTCACGGCGGAGGACTTTCTCCGCTGGCAACAGGAAGTGCCGACGTTCCCCGCAACCATCACCCTTGAACGTGCCCTCGAGTTCACCGTCGCACTGCCGCTGAATCTCGCCTTGCCGGAGGGCGCGCGCATGCGCGTGTTCCTTGTGCCGACGGATGCTGCCACTACCGATCTGCGCGCAGTCTTCGGAGGCGGAGGCGCCAGCTTCGATCTCGCCAGCGGCATGAAGTCCGTGACTGTCCGCAACGCAGCTCTCGGCAGCTACAGCCTGCGCGCCTTCGGCCGCGGCGGTGCTCAGGGCGGCGGCCCGGGTGGCCGGCAAGGCGGTCGCGGCGGCCCGCAGGGTGGTGCCCTCACCCCCATCGGCACCCTCGAACTCCGGACCGACGGCGCCACTCTCGCGCTCGATCTGCCGGCCCTTCAGGGGGTTGCCCAAGGCGCCACCCCTCCCGGCAACGCCCCGCCACGCTGAGTCTCAGGCACTGGCGGTCGAGGCCAGTCAAGGACTAGGATTCTGGCGTTGATCTGCAGTGCGGCACCGCACCCCGTGCGACCTTCAGGTTCTGCTGCCTGTCCACAGGAGTTCCTACGATGTTGTTCTTCCGCACCGCCAGTCTGATGCTGCTCGCTCTCGCGCCGGTGTTCGCCCAGAGCTTCGGCTACGCCACGTTTGCTGGTGCCACGAGCCTCGCTCTCAACAACAGCGCCAGCATCAGTGCCACGTCCGGCAACCTCATGCTCACGCAGGACGCCACGAGCCAGACAGGTCAGGTGTATGAGACCACGCCCATGCTGGTGGTCGCGGGCTTCGACACGTCTTTCCAGTTCAAGGTGACGCGCACCGGCTCCAATGGTGCGGACGGCATGAGCTTCATCGTGCAGAACGCGCCTGCAGGGAGCGCTGCGGTGCCCAGTGCGGGCCAAGGCAGCGACAACGGCTACGGCGGCAACCCCGGCATTGCCAACGCGTTGGTGGTGGAACTCGACATGTACACCATGACGTCGGCGCCGTACTTCGACACCGGGCCCAACGAGGTCTCCATCCACACCATGGGCAACGCGCCCATCAACGCCTACGAGACAAGTTCCATCGGGAACGTGCTGGCGCCGGCGCCGATGATGAACGACCAGCAGGTGCACAACGTGCGCATCCTCTATGTGCCCGGCACGATCACCGTATGGCTGGACAACATGACCACGCCGGTGCTCACGACGCCGTACGACTTCGCAACGGGAGGCAACTTCGTCACCGGTGGTGCAGCCGTCGGCGGGCTCAACCTGCCGAGCGGAACCGCATACGTGGGCTTCACCGCCGCCACCGGCGGACTCTCGCAGGCCCACGAGGTGCTGAGCTGGACCTTTGTGTCGACGGCCGCTGCCGTCACCTGTGAAACAGGCAATATCGGAGCAGGCACGCTGCCGATGCCCGCGCAGGTCCTCACGGTGAATGGCCTCTCCGGTGGTTCGGCTCACAGCGTGAACGTGTCCGCATTTGCGCCGCTCACCGTGGCCTACACGCCCATGCCCGTGACAGCTGTCACCCCCTTCGCCATCTGGTGCACCTTCGCGCCGCCGGCCGCGCAAATCCCGCTCAGCACGCCCTACGGTGAGCTCTGTTTCATTCCGCACTTCCTCGATCCCTTCAATCCCTTCGTCCTCACCCTCACCGACAACATCGGACTCGGCCTTCCGGGGCTCGTGCCATCGGCCGCGGGAGCCTGGAGTTTCACGCTGGCCGCAGGAATCACCGTGCCCGTCTCCTTCCGTCTGCAAGGCGCCATCATCGACGCGCTCGGTCCGCAGATCATGAACGCGGTGACGGTGAATGTGCTGCCCTTGCCGGCGCCCACCATCACGACGGTGACACCCATCTACGGCAACGCCGGCGCGACCGTGACCATCAACGGCACCAACTTTGCGGGCGGTTGCGCGGTGAGCTTTGGTGGCGTCGCGGCCAGCATCACCACCCAAACGGCGACCCAGCTTGTCACCAGCGTGCCCGCAGGTGTGCCCTGCCCCGGCACCATCGTGGTCACGAATCCTGACGGTCAGTCTGCCACCAAGCCCTTCAACCAGCCTTTGGTCACCGGCACGCTCTTCGGCACGGGCCCCGCGGCCGGTGGTTCGAATTTCTACATCTATGGCCAAGGCCTCGCGCCGCCGTGCACGGTCACCATTGGCGGCAACAACTCCGTGATCGTCGCCAGCAATCCCTCACAGATCATCTGTTCGACGCCGCCAGGAATCACGGGCGTCGCTCCCGTGATCGTCACCACGGCACAGGGTTGCACCACCAGCACGACTTACACCTACCAGTGAGAACCTGAACCACAGGGGTGACCGGGAGCGGACTCGAAACCTCGGCGAGGCCGCTCCGTCAGTGGCTCGCGTCCGGACAGGGCCCGTTGGGGCCGGGGTTTCTGCACTGGCGTTCCGGCAGCGCCTCTGACTATGATGCTCCCGCCGTCGTGCGCCTGAGAACCCCCGCGGCAAGTGCGCCCCTCTCTCGTTCTCACTTCCAAGGAGTGATGCCCATGCAGTTCCTTCGCACCATCTGTTGGGTCGTTTGCGCTCTGTCGCCGCTGTGCGCGCAAAGTTTCGGCTACGCCTCATTCGCCGGGGCGACCAGCCTCGCACTCAATGGCAACGCCAGCATCGTTGCAGCCAGCGGAAGACTCCAACTCACGCCGGACCTCACGAACCAGACGGGACAGGCGTACGAGTCCGCGCCGATGCTGGTGGTCGCGGGCTTCGACACCACCTTTCAGTTCAAGGTGACGCGCGCCGGAGCACAGGGCGCGGACGGTATGGCATTCATCGTGCACAACTCGCCGGCAGGCAGCGCCGCCACCGGAGGCAACGGCAGCAACACGGGCTACGGCAACATCGTGAATGCTCTGGTTGTTGAATTGGACATGTATTCGAACGGAGCTTCTCCGTGGTTCGACACGGGCCCCAACGAAATCTCCATCCACACCAACGGCAACGCAGCCATCTCGGCTTCGGAAAACGCATCCATCGGTCGTGTGCTGGCACCGGCGCCTCTGATGTATGACCAGCAGATCCACACGGTGCGCATCCTCTACGTGCCGGGCAGCATCAGCGTCTGGCTCGACAACATGGCGGCACCGGTGCTCGTGCGGCCCTATGACTTCGCGACCGGCGCCACCTTTGCGACCGGAGGTGCGGCCGTGGGCGGACTCAGTCTTCCGAACGGCACCGCGTACGTGGGTTTCACGGCGAGCACCGGTGGAGTGTGGGAAGCCCATGAGGTACTCAATTGGACCTTCGCTTCCACCGCGGCTGCCATCACCTGTGAAACAGGCAACATCGGAGTGGGCACGCTGCCGATGCCTGCGCAAGTCCTCACGGTGAATGCGAGCGCGGGCGGTTCGGCGCACACGGTGAGCACTTCCGTTTTTGCACCGCTCACCATTGCCTACACGCCGGTGCCTGTCACTGCGGTGCATCCCTTTGCGATCTGGTGCACCTTTGCACCCCCGGCGGCGCAGATCCCCTTCAGCACAGCCATCGGCGCTTTCTGTTTCCTGCCGCCCATCCTCGATCCCTTCAATCCGTTCGTGCTCACGCTCACGGACAACATCGGCCTCGGCCTGCCGGGCATCATTCCTTCGGCGCCCGGCGCTTGGGCGTTCACCCTGCCCACAGGCATCCAGGTGCCGCTCTCTTTCCGCCTGCAAGGAGCGATCATCGACGTGACGGGTCCTGCGGTCATGAACGCGGTCACGGTGAACGTGCTGCCTTTGCCGGCGCCCACCGCAACGTCCATGGCGCCCATCTTCGGCAACGCCGGTGCGACGGTGACCATCAACGGCACCAACTTCGCGGCCGGTTGTGTCGTGACCTTCGGCGGCATCGTCGCGGCGATCACCTCACAGACAGCCACGCAAATCATCACCAGCGTGCCCGTTGGTGTGCCTTGCCCGGGCACGATGGTGGTCACGAACCCTGACGGTCAATCTGCGACGCGCCCCTTCAACCAGCCGAATGTCACAGGCACGCTGTTTTCCACCGGCCCTGCTGCCGGCGGCGCCAACTTCTACATCTACGGTCAAGGGCTCGCGGCGCCATGCACGGTGACCATCGGAGGCACACCGGCAACGATCGTCACCAACTCACCGTCGCAGATCATCTGCACCACCCCCCCAGGAATCGTCGGCGTTGCCGCCGTGGTCGTCACGACGGCGCAAGGCTGCACCAGCAACACGATCTACACCTACCAGTGAAGTGTTGACGCGCGGCGTGTGGCCTAAGATCGGGGGCATGCCCATCGACAGGTTCCACGCCGCTGCCATCCAGCTCGACCGTCCGCACCCGCGCGACAGAAGCGAGATCTCCGTCGCCCACCTCTTGGAACGCATCGACCAGGCGGTGGTGGGTTACGCGCCGTTCTTTCCGGTGAAGCTCCTCGTCTTCCCCGAGTTCGCCATCTCGTGCCCGGTCTACGAACGCAAGAGCGATCTTCTGGAACAGCTCGCCATTCCGGCGGAGAACAAACACGTGGAGGCGTTGGCGCGGAAGGCCGCCGAGCGGAAGGTCTGGATCGTCACTGGTTCCTTCCTCGAAAGTGATGCGCGCTGGCCGGGTGCGGTCTTCAACACCACGCTGCTCCTCGGGCCGGATGGCTCTCGCATGCGTTACCGGAAGGTGCACCCTTGGCTGCCATGGGAAGTGCACACCAGCCCCGAGGATCTCCCCGGTTACGACGAGCCCATGTTCCCCGTGGCGGAAACGGAACTCGGCCGCATCGGGATTGCGACTTGCTACGACTGGCTCTTCCCCGAGAGCACACGTGCGCTCGCGCTCTCCGGCGCCGAGATTCTCGTGCGCATCAGTGCCTACATGGACCCTTGGGGCGCAACGCCTCCCATGGACTGGTGGACCGTGGTGAATCGCTGCCGCGCCATCGAGAACCTCTGCTGCGTCGTCGCGTGCAATCAAGGAGCGAGTATCAACAACTATCCGCCCTTCTCATGGCCCGGCGGCAGCATGATCACCGATCACGATGGCCGCATCCTCGCGCAGGCAGATCCAGGGCCGGGCGAGAAGATCGTGGTCGGACCGGTTGATCTCGCGGCGCTCCGTGATGCACGCAGCACGCGCAAGGGCCACCAGATGCTGCTGCATCGGCGGCCGCGCGCTTACGGCGCCGGGCCGTCCTGAACTCAGACGCCCTTGGTCTGATGCGCGACGCCCTCGATGGCCGCGCGCACTTCATTCTCGTCGCCGAGGTAACGCCTGCCCGTGGGACGCATGGCCGCGTCGAAGCTGTAGACCAGCGGGAATCCCGTCGGGATGTTGAGCTTCGCGATGCTCTTTTCGTCCATGCCGTCGAGATGCTTCACCAGCGCACGCAACGAGTTGCCGTGCGCGGTGATGATGAGGCGTTGGCCTTCGCGCATGGCAGGCAGGAGTTCCTGCTCCCAGAACGGCACCACCCGCTCGCAGCACTCCTTCAGCGATTCTGTGAGCGGCAGGCGCGCGGGGTCCACGTCCGTGTAGCGCGCATCCCGCGCCGGGTTCATGGCTGAATCAGCGGCCAGCGCTGGCGGTGGCGTCGAGAAACTGCGCCGCCAGGCGAGCACGGTTTCCTCGCCATGCGCCTTCACAGCTTCCGCCTTGTTGAGACCCTGCAAAGCCCCGTAGTGGCGCTCGTTCAAGCGCCAGTCCTTGTGCACGGGCAGCCACATCTGGTCGAGAGCATCGAGTGTGATCCACAGCGTGCGGATGGCGCGTTTGAGCCGCGAGGTGTAGGCCACGTCGAAGACGAACCCGCCTTCTTTCAGCAAAGATCCGGCCCGCAAGGCCTCGCGGCGCCCAGCCTCCGAAAGGTCCACATCCACCCAGCCTGTGAACCTGTTTTCGAGGTTCCATGCACTCTGTCCATGGCGCAGCAGTACGAGTTCCATGGATCGATGCTAGCCAGCCCGCGCCCGGCTGCCCCGTTGCACTTGTGGCCGGCCGGAAATCCGTGTCCACGGCGCTTCGCGGCGGGGCCAAAAGTGGTGGAACCGACGCCCCCTCGCGGGATAGGCTGGTCAATGTGCCAGCACGTCGGCGCAATGGCCGCGGTTGGCTGCATGCCCCGGAGATTTTTCATGCGCGCGATGTTCGCTCTTGTCCTCCTCGCCTCCGTGGCTGCGGCCCAGATTCCTCAGAGCCCGGGTGGTGATCCCTACTACCGGGTGCGCCTCGGCGCCTCTGCACCGGAGGCACTCGCCGCCAACCTCGAAGCGCTCGGCTACGACGCGGACTGCCTGCCCATGGGACCGGACTGGATGGAAGCCATCCTCTCCCCGCAGGAGTACGCGGTCCTCACACAAGCAGGCTTTCAGCCGGTCGTACTGCAAACGGCGACTCCGCTCACCGCGATCCTCGAGGACATTCCGGTTGGGTACCACGACCTCGCTGCCATCCACTCCATCCTGCTCGCGAAGCAGACAGCTCTGCCCGGCCTCTGCAAGATCAGGAATCTGAGCCTTGAGTTCGGGCCCTCACTCACTGTCGAGGGACGCGCTATCGAGGCCATGAAGATCTCGGACAACGTGCTGGTGGATGAGGACGAGCCGTGCATCCTCATTGCCTGTTCGCACCATGCCCGCGAGATCACCACACCAGAAGAGGCGCTCGACCTCATCGAGCGTTTGACGGCGGGATACGGCGTCAACCCGACACTCACCAACCTCATCAACACGCACGAGATCTGGATCGTGCCGGTGGTGAACCCGGATGGCGTGAACACCGTCTGGACCAGCAATGCGCTCTGGCGGAAAAATCGCAAGCCCAATGGCGACGGCACCTACGGAGTCGATCTCAACCGCAACTACCCGCATCTGTGGGCGAGCGCTTGCCCCGGAAGCAGCGTCACATCCTCCGAGACCTACCGCGGCGTCAGCCCCGGAAGCGAGATCGAAACGCAGACCATCGTGAATCTCTCGCGCGCGCGGCGTTTCGCGAAGGTGGTGGACTTCCACTCCTACGGCCGTGAAGTGCTGCTCTCGTATGTCTGCAGTTCCATCGCCCCCACCGTGGGCGCGCACATTGATGCGGAGGGCATGGCTATCGCGCCCCTCGCAACCTATGGGACGCGCGATCCGAGCGCCGAGGGCGAACACCAGGTCTTCCAGATCGGCGAGATCACGAGCTACGCCTACCTCGTGGAGATGAACACTTCCTTCCAGCCGGCCTACAGCGCCGCGACAAGTGAAGCACTGCAACTCTGGCCGCTCGTCCAAGGCGTATTCAACCGGCCCATCCCGGTTGCGGGACACTGCAAGAGCGCCCTCACCGGTCAGCCTCTCGCTGCGAACATCGCCGTGAACACCATCGCCTGGACGCAGGGTGAAACCCGGAAGTGCCGCGCCTCCGATGGCGCCTTCTTCCTCTCACTCCCGGCCGGTCAGCACGTGATCACCGCGAGCCTTGCGGGCTACGCCAATGCCACGGGGACGGTCACCGTCACCGCCACGGGCACGGCGACGCTCAACCTCTTTCTCACGCCCACCGGTTCCGGTTTCGCACTGGGCCTCGGGACGCTCGGCGGTGGTGCGGGCAACCTCCACGTGGGCCTCGCGGGCATTCCGGCGAGCACCCTGCAGGGCTTCACGGTCTTCTCTCTCGATACGTCGCTGCCGCTCGGACAAGGCGCAGCCTTCGGCCTCCAACTGGATGGGTTGGCCCTCGCCTGCCTGAACGAACCCATCCTGCCGGGCAGCCTCCTGCACTGGTCCTGGCCGGTTCTGGGCATGTTCCCTGCGCAGCCGTTCGTGCTCCCGCCGGGCTCCCTCGGATTCCCCGCAGGATTCCAGGTGGACGGCCTCGCCGTCGCCTTGGGCGCAACCGGGTTGCTTGGCACGACGCCCGCAGCGCGACTCAGTTTCTGAGGAACAGTTGCGCGTAGCGGCGCAGCACCGCGAGGTCGCCAAAGCGCGCTGCCGACTGCATCAAGGCGGAGCGTTCGGCTGCAGGAAGCTCTGCGGCTGCATCCAACACGGCGGGAATCAGCGGCGGGAAGAGCCTCCCTTCGCGGAGCAGCCGACGCTCGAGGATGCGCGCGGGCGCTTCAGCGCCAGCAGCACGCGAGAGCTCGATCAGCGCATGTTCATCCGCGCTCACGCCATCACAGCGCGCGAGAAGAATGTCCAGCCCTGCACGCAGCGCCTCGTCGCAGCCGGATGCGTGTTGCAACCTGGCCACTTCGTACGGCGCTGCAAATCCCGTTGCTGATGATGCGGCTGTGAAGAGCACGCCGAGCACCTCTGATGCAAGTGGTGTCGCGAGTGACTGCACCAGCCTCAGGAACTGCGTGCTGCCTTCGCGCTCCGGCTTGTGCCAGTCGGCGTGCCGGGCGAGCAGTGACTGCAAGGCCTCGGCCTCGCCCAGTTGAGCCAGACGTCGCGCCACATCCCACGGGACGCCCGGGGCCGCGGGCCCTGCACGCAGCGCCGCCAGCACGGCCTGCCGCTCTTCCGGTGACATGGGCCACTGCAGAATCTGAGCCAGATCCTCATTGCCGAGCGTCCTCTTGGCGAGCGTCTGAGCCCACGCCGCGCGCCTTGCACTCGCGCCGGGCACGCTCTGCGCATCGCTTGCGCAGAGCACCGTCGATGAAAAGTCGGACTCGAGAATGTCCACGGATGCGTGGAAGCGCTCAAGCCGCAGAGCCTCCTCGGCCCGGCCGGTGCGCGCGAGCACGGGTACAAGGTCCGCGTTGTTCAGTCCGTCACCGAGGGTCGGAACGACCTCGGCCCATGCGAGCGCGGCTTGGCCCAGTTCGGAACTGCTGCCCAGAGGGCCCTCCGCCAGCAGAGCCACCAGTTGGCGTGCGTTTTCCGAGGCCATGCGTCCGGATGTCAGTGACGGCAACAACGCGCTGCCCGCACGCTGGCAGAGCTTCTCCAGCACCGCGGCATCGATATCCGGCAGGCTGGCCCGCACGAGACGGCGCAACTCCTGCATGCCCGCGTCGCTCGCGAGCAGGGATTCGAGCAGCGCCGGCGAAGAAGCCGTGAACACGCTGCGGCTCCCGGGAGCGCGCCCCGGAAACTGCTCCGGGTACCAGAAGGGCACCACGTTGCCACGATTCCGGTAGCGCACCTTGGCCACACTGCTCCGCCGCCACGCGCGCTGGGCCTCAGCCTCGTCGCTCGCGAGCACGGCGAGCGCGATGCGCGGCGCCAGTGCCGAGTCCTGTTCTTCCGTGTGCTCCAGCAAGGAGCGCGCCTTGTCCAACCGGCCGAGCAGCATCCACCGGTTCGCGGCATTGGAGAGCTGCCAGTCGCGGCCGGTCGTGCTGCGCTCGGCTTCCGCGGTTTCAAACTCCGCAAGCTCCAGCCACTCCCCACGCTGCTCCAGCACGCGCTGAAACTCATCCGCGATCACCGAGCCCGGCCAACGCCCGGCCGACGAACGCGCCAGCGCAATCGCGCCTGCGCTGTCTCCGCGCGCGCGCACGCGAGCCACATGCAGACGCGCCGCAAGTGGCCCCTGCTCGGGTTTGAGGGTCTTGAGCGCTTCGTCCAGTTGACGCGACAGAACGGGATGAGTGTCCGTCGCGATGAACTCGAGGAATTGCCCTGCCTGGAAGGATGGCTCCCGTGCCGCGAGCAGGCCCGCGAGTCCGGTCGCGAGGACCTGTGCGCCGACCCCTTCGTTGCCGGCATGCAGGAGCGCAATGCCATGAGCGAGAGTGATGCACGCCACCTCACCGGCTTCACCGCGCAGCACTTCGACGAGCGCCAACTCGGTCGCCGGCGCAAAGCCAGCCTTCAGCACGGTGAGAGCCTCATATTCCTGAGGCACATGCGAACTGCTGGCGCTGCGCGGACGGGCCGCTCTCCAGGCCGCGAGCAGTGCCGTCGTCAGCGCATCGGACTCGGGCACGTCCTTGCCGACGAGATTCAGAATCTGCCAACGCATCGTGCCGGTCGCCGCGAGGAGCTTCTGCTCCAGCAGGCGCGCACGATCACCTGCACTGAGGATGCGGTGCCAGCGTTCGAGGCTGGTCGATTTCGCCATGCTGGTCGCCAAGGCCTGGAACAGATCCCCGGGCAGGTCCGTTGCGGCGCGCGCAGGGTCTTCAAGGCGCGCGAGGCACTCGAGAACCAGCGTGTTTCCGCCAGCGGTACGCCGCGCGAGTTCGTCCTTCAGCGCCACTTCGACGGCGGGCACGAGCAGAGCTGAGGCGCGCAGGATGTCGCGCGCCGAGACGGCGCCCGTGTGCGCATCCGCGCTCTGCAGCGCATCCTCGAAGGCCGCGCGCCACCAGCGCAAGATCGTCGGGCCATCTCCCAGTTCGAGCACGAGCACGAGGAACGGAGCACGCTGGCCGGATGCGATGCGACAGGACACAGGATCGAGCTGGGCCACGAGCGCACGCGCTGCATCGACCTTGCCTGCGAGCCACAGCCGCAACGCGAAATCTGCCGCAAGAGGCGCATCGTCCCGGGCGAGCCTGCTCAGTGCAGCGTCATCAGCCATGGTGCGTGCGCGCCACGCCTCGGGAACCGCCGTGCGCAGGCGTTCCGGAGCGGCGCCGATGGTGTCAGCCGCCCACTCGATGCAGCCGCGTTCCGCGAGCGCCTTGGCCGCGAGACTGCGCGGGCTGTCGTCCTGCGGAAACAGCGCCTGCACGTCGCGTGCCAGCCCGGCGAGTGCCGCCGGGTTGCCGAGAACGGGCTCTGTTTCGATCACCGCCTGCCAGAGGCGTTCGAGGCGAGGGTGGTCTTTCAGCAGGCCTCCGCGCACAGGAAGGTTCATGAGGCGCGTGATTTCCGCGCGCAGGTCTGTCACCAGTGCAGCCGCAGCGGCGGCGGACCCATTCACCAGCAGCGCACGCAGGGCCGGTGCGGAGAGTCGCGTGTGCAAGTCCTCCTGCTGATTGCGTTGCAGGAAGGTGAAGCCGCGCTGAGGACGCGCCGGCTTCCGGCCGTCGCCACCCTTCACATCCTCACCCGGGCTCCGCGCGCACAGCAGACGCAGTGCGCGGAGCGCATCCGCAGCGGCCGCCTCGAAGGCACCGTGCATTTCCGCCAACCCGGACACATCCAACAGGAGCGCGGCATCATCCGGGCGTGCCAACAAAGCCTGACGGAGAATGCGTTCTGCGTCCGCTTCCCTTCCGTGACGCGCGAGCAGCTCCGCCACGGCCTTCTGGCCTTCGAGCCACTCTCCGGGACCGCGTGCGCGCAGGAAGACACGCTCCGCTCCGCGTGTGTCACCGGCAGCGAGCATGGCCTCGCCGAGCGCGAGAAACACGTCCGGGGGAAACTCTTCGCCGAGCGCGAGCAACGCGCGGCCCTCCTCAAGCACGCGCATGCGCTCGCCTCGTTCACGCGCGAGCTCGAAGAGCTCCCGTGTGCAGGCACCGCGACGCTCGCCACTCACCGCAGCCAGAGCCGTGAGCATGAGCCGCTGGCGCTCCGGCCGTCCGAGCTCCTCCTCGAAATCCGCCGCGAGTTGCCAGAGGAAGGCGCTCGCCGGCCGCGCCGCAATGCGGGCGTAGACGCGGCGCAGCGCACACTCCAGCACACGCCGCGGCGCCTTGAGATTCAGAATCCCGTCCGCCGCCACGGTGAAAAGGTCATCCTTCGGGGCCTCTTCCAGCAACAGCATGTACAAGTGGAGTGCGCGTTCGCCCTCCCCGGCTGCCTGCAACATGTTGCCGCGGAGCAGCCACGCTTCGATGCGATCAGGATTGCGGGCCAGCACTTTGCCCCACGCATCCGCGGAAGCGCCAACTCGCTGCACCATGCCCAGCACACCGGCGGAGAATTCGTCCACTGCGGGATCGCTGGCGTGCTCCGCCATGAGTTCCGCCAGCAGGCGCTCTGCCGCCTTGCCTCGACCGCGCTCGAGAGCCGAGAGCACCAATTGCTGTCGCAGTGCCACTGCGTCCTCGGGACGAAGCTGCATGAGCTGACGCAGCGCTTCTTCGTGGCGTGGATAGTCGTCGCAGGATTCATAGACCCGCGCGAGGGATTCGAGGATCTCCGCCTCGGGTTTGCCGAACCGCGCTCCATGATCGCGGAGCACTTCGACCGCGGCCGCTTGATCGCCAGCACGCTGATAGATCCGCGCGAGCAACTGCACGGCTTCCGGCGAGCCTTTCCCGGCAGCGAGATCCTTCTCGGTGTCCACCGCCAGATCGGCCAGCAGGCCCGCACGCGCACCGAGCTCCAGCAGTCGTTCCTCTGCGTGCCGACGGCGCGCAGGTGTCGTGCTCACACGCCAGATCTCGCGCCAGTGGGCGAAGGCCTCGGGAAACTTCTGTCTCTGCTCGAGCAACCATGCGAGTTGCAGGCGTGCGTCTTCGGCGCCGGTCTTCTCCACCACCCGTTCGAGGATCTTGATGGCGGGCAGCGGCATGGCGGAGCGCTCCAGCGCCTGCGCGACCTGCACCAGCGCCTCCGGTTCCTCCCCGGCCGCTGCTTCCGCACGCGTGAGCTCGGCGCGCGCGACCGTTTCATCCCCGGAGCGCAACGCCAGCTCCGCGGCGAAGAGATGCGCACGCAGAACTGACTTCGCATCCGCCGCGAGTGCGCGTTCGAGCGCATGGGCAGCGACATCCTGCAATCCGAGATCCGCGGCAAGCTGCGCCACCTGCAGCAACTTCGGCCCCGGTGGCGTCCCGCTCAAAGTGCCTTCAAGCACTTGCACCGCGGCTTCACGCCGTCCCGAGAAGAGTTGCAACAAAGCGAGCCCCTGCACCCATGTGAGGCGTCCCGGCTCCGCGGCCATGCGCTCCTGATAGGCGCGCTCCACTTCTTCGAAGCGGCCACACTCAAGCGCCAGTGCGATCACCTCACGTTGCACGCGCTCGTCGGCAACGTCTTCTCCTCCCGCACGCAGGAGCTCCAGGGCCTCGGCAGGGCGCGACAGTTCACGCAGCAAGGCCACGAGAGAACTCGTGCGGGCCGCCTTGTCAGGCGCACCAAGCCAGCGCGTCGCGAGCACGGGCAGCGTGCCTGCCCGCCGGTGCAGGGCCATGATGCGCTCGTCCACGATGCGCCGATCCACTTCACGCGGTGCAGCAACGCGAGCGCTCTCGAGCACGCCCTCGATTTCCGCTGGCGGCGCACCACCTTCCAACCCCATGGCCGCAGCAAGCATCAGGATGTCAAAAGAGGCTCCGGGCTCGCGCGCACACGCAAGCAACAAGCTCGCATCCCCGAGGAGTGCTGCTTGCACTGCAACGGCGAGCCGGAGTCCGGGCTCCTCCGCGTCTCTCAAGGGTGCAAGAATCCGGAGCATCTCCGTTGGTCCATCCGCACGCGGAGCGAGCGCCGTCAGCCTGAGACGCACCGTCACATCGAGCGCACGCTCGTGGGGGACCGCCAGCAGATCTTCAAGCATCTTCCGAGCTGCGGCATCCGCACCTCCATGCTCCTCGCAACGCGCAGCGAGCAGCCAGTCCTCAGCAAGAGGCCTCGCAAGCGCCGCCAGGGCCTTGAGAGCCCGAGCGGGCAGCCCTGCGTTGAGCGCAAGATGCGCCACCACGCGTTGCGCCGCATCACCACGCCCCGTGGCCAACTGTTCGGCGAGGTCGAGTACCTTGCTGCAGTCACCAAGCTCGCTCTGGATCAGTGCCACAAGATCCGGCGCTGGCAGATCCTGTTTCAGGATGGCACGCTCGACCGCTGCGCGCATCGGCGCCGGAAGCTCTTGATCCTGCGCCACCACCGGCTGGAGATAGAGGAGAAGCACGACAAGCGGCAACAAGCGCCGCGCTGCGACCTGTGCGACGAACGCGAGCAGCGCGATCACGAGCAGAGGAAACCGGAGCGGCACGTGATGCCCGAGGCTCTGGACCAAATGTGCGTTGGAGAGCTGTTCGAGCTCTTGCAGCGCCGCTGCATCCGGAGTGGATGAGCTCCACGCTGGTGTTGACGGGACGGCGAGTGCTGCGAGCAGGCTGCCGTCGCTGCCCGTGAGTTGCAGCACACCACGGGGCGTGTGTGGCAGCACGCGCAGCGCCTCCTCCGAGAGAGGCGCTCCCGGCGCGAAGCGTGCGCTGACTCCATCGGTGCCGTGCAGAATCGCGGACACCCCCGCGGGCAGGCGCGCAGCGACGCGCCCTTCGAGGAAGCTGAGTTCCGGTTCATGTCCGCGGTCGGGAGCGAGCTCGTGGAGGAGTGCCAGCAAGGTGCGGCCTGTGCCTCCCGAGCGCGCCGCACTCGCATTCCACGGGCTGGTGAGAGTTCCTGCAAAGGCCGCGACCTTGCCGGAGCCATGACGCCAGCGAGCCAACAGCGCTTCGCCACCACGGCTGCGTGCATCCACCACCGCACCCGGGCGCGCCACCGACTCGACGAAACCGTCCAGCGGGCCGAAACCGTCGGTCCATGCCGCGTGGCGTGCACCAAGGATTTCCGTGCGCTCTTCGCGCCACGGCGAGAGAGCTGCGCTTTCAGGTTGCTTCACGCGCACCTCCGGCAGCTCGAAGCGGTCGGGTGCGTGATAGAAACGGCCCTTGCCCCACTGGGAAAGCGAAAAGAGGAAGTTGTTCAGCCCGGCGCCGGATCCCACCATCACCGTCGACGTGGTGATGCCCTTGTCGGCCATGCGGCGCAGCAAGGACTCGAAGTCACCGCTTTCGACGCCACCGTCCGTGATGACCAGCACATGGCGCGTGCGTGTGCGCGCATTCAGGAGCGCGTGATAGGCCTCCTCGATGGCGGGCAAGATGATGGTTCCGCCGCCTGCCGTGAGCCGGTTGAGTGCGCGCTGCAGATCCACGGCATTGGCTGCGGACTGGATGGGAGCGGCCCAACGCCGCGCACCGTGGAACTCCACGATGCCGGCTTTGTCGTGGGGCTTCAGGCGCGCGAGTGCGAGACGCGCGACTTCCTTTGCCAGCTCGATGCGCGTGCCCTGCATGGAACCGGAGGTGTCGAGAATGAGCACAAGCGTGGCGCTGGGGTCGCGCCGCTCCTCTTTCTCATCCGCACCCAAGGGCAGCAGCGGGTCGAGAGCAGTCTGCTGCCAGCCTCCCGGGCCGAAGCTTCGTCGCCCACCACTGGCCAAGAGGCCGGTGCCGCTCGCCACGGCACGCTGCAGACGTTCGAGAAAGGCGGGGTCGAGGGCCTCGGCCGGCACATCCTCGATGAGCACCACCTCGGCCTCCTCCAGTGCTTCCACGAAGCGCACGTCTGCTCCGAGGGTGCGCTGCAGCGCCGCGCGACGCGCAGGAACTTCAGGGTCTGTGCTGAGGTGCACCCTGATGGGCGGTGTGACAGCCAGCGCCAACGCTGCACGGGCCAGCAGCGCACCATCCGCAGCCAGCGCGCGCACCTCGAGTTCCGCGAGCCCCTCACGTGAGATGGCATCCTCGATGGCGATGTCCCGCGCCGCTGCGACACGCTGCGCGGCCGAGTTGCCGGCGCCATGGAGTTCCACGCTGGAGACGAGGCCGCGCGGATCGTCGAGCGTTGCGCACACTCTGAATGTCTCGCCGCAGCGCACGCGCGAAGGGGCCTGCACATTGCGCAGGAGTGGAGCGGGTGCTGCGGCACCCACCAGCCTCGTTGCCATGGCCACACCCCGCACGGCCGCAGCCAGCGCGGCCTGACGCTCGGGCAACTGCAACGAACGCCCATCCGAGATGAGCACGATTTCGCCCGTCGCTCCCGGAGGAATGAGATCCGCTGCAAGAGACAGAGCCTCGGCGTGCGCCGTGGCAGGCAGCGTCGTGCACTCCGGCAGGTGCAAGGAACCGGCAGCGAGCGGCAGTTCCCGCGCGCTCTCGGCAAAGACGACGACTGCAAGCTCTCTGGCTCCTTCGCGCGAGGCTTCCTCGGCAGCGATCAAGCGCAGGGCATCATCCACCGCAGCCACGGTGATGCCGCGATCCACCACGAGGACGCGCTTTCCGACCCCGCCGCGGAATTGCCATTGCGGCCCGGCCAGAGCGAGGACCAGCGCCACGAACGCCAGACGCCGGAGCCAGCGCGCAAGCACGGCCTCCCCCGCGCGACGACGGCGCCATGCCTCGAAGAGTGCCAGAGGCACGCAGAGGAGCAGCCAGAGCGGCGCATCCAAACTCATGGCGTCCTCCCGCGAGCGTGCCACCACGCGTCGATGCCGAGCAAGAGCAGCGCCGCCAGTGCCAACCAACGCCAGGGCATTTCCAGCGCGGAATGCGGCGCCAGCGGAACGAAAGCAGCGGTGCTCGGGGCCTCAGGCCAGTGCACGGCAAGTGCCGGAGCCTGACCCGCCACAGCAGCATGTTCCCCAGCACGCGCGGGCGTGATGAGCACACGTGGCGCTCCCGTGGTCGAGCGCGCGAGCATGCCTTGCGGCCCACTGAGCGCAGCCTCCGTGCCGCCCGCGCGCACGAGCTGCGTCTGGCCCGCTTCCACAGCCACGCTGGCCGCGCCTCCGCCACCCGCGCCGAGGAGCCAGTGCAGACACCAAGCTTGGAAGGCCGCGTCTTCTGCCAAGGCGCTGCCCGCGCTGAAGAGCCCGGGCGCGACCTCGATTTCCGCTGCGCTCTGTCCCTGCCGCCACTGCACCAACGGAACGCCGCCGATATCAAGCAGCACCTGCCATGTCGGATCCGTGGCGAGGCCATTCCTGCAACTCGCATCCGGCGCCGGGAGATACAGCGGGAGCTCCGGACCACAACCGGAGAGCAAATGCGGACGAAGTTCGCCTGCTGGAAGCGGCGCACTGGCCGCGCCCTCACGGAGTTGCACAAGTGCTCCCGGGCCCTGGCAGTGCGGAAGCTCCGCGAATGCCTGCGCGGTGCGCGGAAGCGTGGCCTCCACCTGCAATTGGATGGCTCGCGGAGCCGCCGCTGCCGGCTCGGCGGGGAATCGGCCTGCTGACGGTGCGCATTCGAAGTCGAGCCCCGGCGGCAGTGGTTCTGCCGGAGCGCGCGCACTCAGAAGAACCACGCGGCCAGATCCTTGGCCGCGCACCAGGGCGAAGGCACGCTGGATCAATGCCTCCAGATCGTCGAGCCCGTCGCCTGCAACCAGTTGCTCAAGCGCGCGCCGGCGTGGTTCCATGGCGGAGCGCGCCGGAAAACACACGACAGCACCGCCCTGCGCGAGAATGAGGTTCACTTCCGGGTCGGAAGCGCCCAACGCAGCTCCGCGTTCGCGCATCCACTCCTCACTGCCGCGTGCGAGCACTCCGGCATCCAGCACGAGGCAACGCGCCGCGGCATCAAGAGGTCGTGGTTCCGCGAGTGCGACGAGCAGACACGACGCCGCGAGGATCAGCAGCAGAAGCGTCCAGAGATGTCGCGGCGGACCACCGAGACGCCGTGCACGCTCGGAGGCCACAGCGCTGCGCCAGAAAAGCAGCGTGGCAACCGGTTGTCTCTTTCTCCGCACGCGCAGAAAGTGCAACGCGCCAAGCACCGCCGCCGCGAGGCCGAGCAGGGTGAGCAGCGTGCCGGTGCCGAGAGCGACGAAGTTCACAACTGCAAGCTCCCCTCGGGAAAGAGTGGTTCGAGCTGCGCGAGCACAGGCCGCGTCGCGTCGAGCTCTGCACCAGTGCGCCAAGGCGCGGTCGCCAGAGCAGTGAAGTCACGTTCGAATTGCGCGAATGCCTCGCGATAGCGCGCGCGCAGCGCCGCGTCGACATCAGCCTCGAGTGCAGCCGCGGACTCGCAATCCTCGAGGCGCAACTCGCCGCTGAACTCTCCGCCTGTGCGATCCACCGGGTCGAACACACGCACCAGCACGCAACGCTCGCGGGACACCGACAAGGCCTCCGAGAGTGGCTGCAACCCGGCGGGATCGAAGAAGTCGGAGAGGATGAAACTCAGCCCGGCCTTGCGCCGTTCGGGTTCCGAGGCCCGGAACAGCGCGGCGAGATCCGTCGCGCCGGAGGGCGTGACGGACTCGAGAGCCTCGGCGAGTTCAAAGAGCCCGCCGCGCCCGCGCACCTTGCGCACCACGTGCCCATCCGCGCCGGTCCACCACACCTGCACGGGGTCGTGGTGCGCGAGACCCAGCGCCGCGAAAGCGAGCGCGGCGATGCGTGCCGCTTGCGAGCGCGCTCCGCCGTCCGCGAAGAGTGAAGCGCTCAAGTCGAGGTGCACCCGGAGCGGAAGCGTGCGCAACTGGTCCGCAAGGCGGAGATACAGCCGTCCCGTGCGGGCCCACACATTCCAGTCCACCCGGGCCGGATCGTCGCCTTCGGCGTAGGCGCGGAAGTCACGAAACTCCAGCCCGCTGCCCGCAGCGTGCGTTCTGTGCTCACCATGCCCCGGCCCCGTGCGCAAATGGCGCACACGGAGTGCAAAGGCCTCAATGGCCGCGAGGGTCTCGTCGTCGAACAGGCGCCGGGTTGGCATGGTCAGTCCGCGCGCACGGCCTCCAGCACTTCAGTCACGATGCGATCACCGGTCTGGTGCTCGGCATGGCCGCGGAAGTTGAGCATGACGCGATGGCGCAGCGCATCCGCAGCTGTCGCGCGGACATCCGCCGTGGACAGCGCGGCGCGTCCATCGAGCAACGCGCGCACCTTGCCTCCAAGAATGAGCGCCTGCGCCCCGCGCGGGCTTGAGCCGAGGGCCACGCAGCGATTCACGACCTCCGGAGCCAGACTTGAGCCCGGCTGCGTGGCCATGACGAGATGGATAGCCATCTTGCGCGCGGATTCAGGAACTGCGACGCGACGCACGGTCGCCTGCAGCGCGCGCACTTGCGCGGCATCCGCCACGTGCTCCACGGCCACCTCTTCTGAACCCGTCGTGCGCGAGAGGATGAGGTGATAGTCCTCCTCGCGCGGATAGGGCACGAGCAGCTTGAATAGGCAGCGGTCGAGTTGCGCCTCCGGCAGTGGATAGGTGCCCTCCTGCTCCACGGGATTCTGCGTGGCCAGCACCATGAAGGGCTGGGGCTACGCCCGGGTCTCGCGTCCGACGGGGACGGTGTGCTCCTGCATCGCTTCGAGGAGCGCGGACTGCGTACGCGGCGTGGCGCGATTGATCTCGTCCGCGAGGACGCAATGCGCATGCAGCGGCCCCGGCTCGAAGCGCAGCACGTGGCCTCCGCCTTCCGTCGCATGCAAGACCTGCGTGCCGGTGATGTCCGCCGGCATGAGGTCCGGCGTGAACTGGATGCGCGAGAAGCCGAGGTCGAGTGCGGATGCGAGCGTGCGCACCAGCAAGGTCTTTGCAAGGCCGGGCGCGCCTTCGAGCAACACGTGACCGCCGCACGCAAGCGCCGTGATGGTGCCGCGCACGAGCGCATCCTGCCCCACCACGCGCTTGTGGACGGCCGCTTCGAGAGCGGCGAATGTCCTGCGGAACTCCTCGATCTCCGTGCGCGCCGCCTCTGCGGCGTGTTCCAGACCTGCATCCATCACCCACCAACCTTCCTGCGCGCCTGTTGCAGCGCTTCCAGCATCGCACTCCACGCACGCGGGATGCGCGCACGTTGAACCATGGGCGCAAGCCCTTCACGAGGCGCTGGCTCCGTGACGGGGAGCGCCGCACTCGCGCGCCGAGATGGCGTCACCCGCTCGTGCGTGATGCGCGTGGTCCCCGGGTTGAGCAAGCCACGCACGAAATCCGGCACCGGCACCCCGAGCACCATCGAGCCGGTGCCGCGCGCCTTCTTCGGCAACGAAGGGCCACCGCGACCATCGCCGCCCGCACCGGGCCCGCTGATGCTCAGGTCCCGCGAAACCGTCTGGCGCCGGTCCTTCAGCCCCGGTTGGGTTCCTGCGCGCGCCTCTTCCTCGTCCGGGTCCTCTTCGATGCGCTCGCCGGTCTCGTTCGGACTCAGCGCCTCGTCACTGCCGGGATCACGTTGCTGCCACGCGCTCTTCACCGCAGCGATGCTGCCGCCGCCGCTGCCGCTGGCACCGCGTGTGGCGCCGGAGCGTTCATCCTCCGACTCGCGGGCACGCTGGGCGCGCGTGGGCGCCGCCGCCTTGGGTGGCTTGGCTGCGCGCGTCGCCGGGTCACGCGCATCGGGCGGCGCGCCGCCCGGAGTTGCATCTCCCTTCGAAGCTCCGCTCGCTCCAGCGCGCTCGGTGGCCGCACTGCGACCGCGTCCCGCTTCTGCGGCCGCGGGACGAACCGATGGCGCAGGAGACGCATCCGCAGAACCCTGCGTGCCCGTGCGCTCACCCGTCGCGGAAAGGCCGCGTTCGGTCTCTGTGTTGGGCGCAGGGGGCGTCTCGGGCTTCAATACCCTGGTTGCAGCGCCGCGTTCGGGAGTCGCCCGACCCTCCGCCGTGAGGCCAGCCACGTTCATGTCGCTCTGCCGCGGCGCGCGGGGCGGCATCAGCCCCGCCGCAACCAGACAACAGAGCGCGACCAGCAGGAACGTGCGCGTGCGTGCCGGGCAAGTTCCGGGCGCGACAGCGATGGTGAATGGTTGCCGCAAGGCTTCGACGCCATGCAGGACCGCGAGCGCGGCAAAGCCGTCAGCCGCTCCCCCGAGCGAGAGTTCGAGGGCCGGAAGCACGCGGCCCCGCGCCGCCGGCAGGTTGTCCACACGCGCAGCCACGCGCGCAAGCGCCTGGTCTCGACGCAGGTCCAGCAGGGCCGCCACCAAGGTTGTCACGGCTGCCACTCCGAGGGACGCGCCGAGCAGCCACGTCCAATGAAAGCGCGCCTCTTCCGCGGCCACGAGGTGTCGTCCGAGGGCGAGCAGCGCGAGAACAACGCTGGTCATGGCGGCCGCCGCGGCCGCGGCACCGAAGGCGCGCCGCAACGCCCGAGGACGGCGCTGGACACGCTCACGGCGCGCTGCCCCCTGCAACTCTCTCTCGATCACTGCGCGTTCGGCCGCGAAAGCTGCACTCATCGCTTCCGCTCCGCGGGCAGTTCGCGAGGAGCCAGTTCGAAGCGTGCCGACTGCACCACCTCACCCTCCGCTTCGAGGAACGCCACCACGATGATCTCGCCCGGATCAACCGGCCCCGCGCGCAGCGGGAAGCTGGCTCCACTCGCCCATTCCACCTCATCCAGATGCGAGGCGTTGGCGGCATCGACGTCCGACAGCCGGACGCTGAAGCTTCGCTTGAATGGTGCTGCGTCCAGCTTGAGAAGCACTCCGCCGGACGCGATCTCGGCACGACTCACGAGCCGGTGAAAGACAATGCCACTCGCGCCAGGCATGAGCATGCTGCGCTCGCAGAGGAAGAGTCGCAGCGTGGCCCCCTTCCCGGCAGGGCCACTCACACTGACGTGCGCCTTCAGCTCGCGCGCTTCCAGCGTCGCGCCGAATTCGAGCCGCCAAGGTGTCTCTTCGGCAAGACGTTTCTCGATGGCTGCGACGGCTTCGCGGAAACGCTTGCCGGCATCGCCTTTCTGGCCACCCATGGGCACGGCGACACGCCCGTCGAGCAGCAGCGTCGGAGTTCCCGCAACGGCCAGCGCTTCGGCGCGCGCGAGCGCCGCGGGGTGCGTCAGGGGATCGGGCTTGGGCACGTGCAAGTGATGCTGGATGCAGGTCGCCTCGCCGCCAGCGAAATGGTGCGTCAGTCCTTCGAATGCGAGGTCCGCTGCCGCGCAGGGTTTGCAGTGTGCACCAGTGAACAGCTCGACCAACACGCGCCGCGAACTCGGCGCCGCAGGACGATGGACTGAAGCCGGCTCGAAGATCGGTGCGCGGCCCTCGAGCATGCGCTCCAGTTCGTTCACGTTGAACGGCGCGCCACCTTCGGCGCGACGCAGCCTCCCGAGGCCTTCCAATCCGGCGGGCCCGCCCTCGACGGTGATGGCCGCCTGCAAGAAGCGTGAGAAGGCCCGTTCGCGCTTGCCCATGCGCTCGTAGAGAAGCCCGAGGCGTTCATTCACCTTGCCATCCCGCGGCATACCGAGAGACGCGGCAAGCAGTTGCCGCCATGCGCCTTCGAGATCGCCTTCTTCCAACAGAATGGCACCGATCTCGCTGCGAGCTTTGTGCACAGCCGTGCCATCTTCGTCCTCGCCCGCACTCTCCACAGCGAGATCCAGAACCGGGCGCAGGAGCCGGGCATACGCCTCCGGCTGCTCCACTTTCCAGCGCGCCAGCGTCTCGAGAAGTGCGCGCGACTTTCTGGCCGGACGGTCCGCCGCGGATTGCGTGCGCAAGGCGGCGATGAGCACACTGGCTTCCGGCAACGGTCGTCTGCTCAGCAAGCCCTCGAAGTGCGCGCTCGCAACCTCCAGTCGCAACTCGTGCTCTGCATGGGATTCCAGCCAGCGCGCGAGTGCCGGAATGTCTCTGGCGCGCAGCGCGCGGAAGGCTTCGGCGGCTGCGCTGCGGTCAGGGAGTGGCTCGATGCACTCGAGTTGCAACACGCGTCGCCCCATGTCGAGACGGAGACGAAAACTCTCGAGGAATGCGTTGCCGAGAAGAAGTGGCGTCCCGTCTGCGGAGGGCGCTTCATCACAGAGGCGCTGCGCCGTGCAGCGCAGGAGATCCCAGGGCCCGAACATGAGCGCCGCTTGGCCTTCTCCCACACGCTGGAGCCATGCTGCATCCACGCGCAGGTGATAGTTGGCCGTGTCGAGGCTTGCGAGGCCAGCCACGCTGCTTTCGCCGCGGACGAGCCGCACGGGGAAACGCGGCGCAGCCCCGCTCCCGAAGGGAATCTCGACGCGCTCACCCAACTGCGGCGCACTGCCTTCGACGATGGCTGCTGTCGTGGGAAGCGCGGCACTCGGGCCGGCGCTGAGCCTGAGCGTGCGTTGACGCGGATCGATGTCGATAACCCGCGATCCGAACGCCGCCGCACCGACCACCGCCACGACGGGCACCTCTTCAAGTTCCCGCGCGAGATCCCGCGTGAGCAGTTCGAGAGACTTGATTTCTTCGAGCACCGGCACGGCGGAGAAGAGCTCGTGCCCGCGGGCGAGGAAGCGCACGCTGTCGCCCTCGGCCAGTTCCAGCAACTCGGCCGTGCGCGCATGCAGCTTCAGCGGCTCGGCACTCGAGAGATCGAGCAGCACATGCACGCTGACGCTCTTCTCCCCAGTCGCAAGCTCGCCCTTCAAGAAGGTGCGGCCCTCGATGAACTTGAGGACAGACTCCTGCGCCGTGAGCGCACTCACAGCGCAAAGCGTGAACAGAAAGCTGGCGAAAAATCGAAGCACGGTGACCGAGCGCGGGCGTCGTCCACCTGGCGCAGCTCGGGGGAGCGCTGATCAGTGATTCCCGCCTTGGCCATCGTAGCTTGTGCGCTGGGGTAAAGACCGCTCACGGCGCGTCATTGGAGACGGCGTGTGCACCGCGCGAAGCGCTCTGGCCGGGAACAGCCTGCGCAGACGCATGCCATGCTTCCGGCAGCAGTTGCGCTCGCGGCACTGTTTCATGCGCACAACTCCGCAGCCCTGACGAAGACGCCGTGCGGTCGCGTCACGAATCAGAAAACACAGCACAAAGCTAAAACTTCGAACATGCGATCCGAACATGTCTGTGCGGTGGCTTGCGGCGTCCCCAAGTCCGGAAGCTGCCGCGGTGCCGAACAGAGTTTCGGTACCTGCCGGGTCGCCCTCCCCAAGGCGCCCCATCGGTTCGCATCCTGATCACCTGAGGGCCGGTCTCCGGACCTCCTGAGAAAACACCACTCTCGGGACGGATCACCCCGTGACCGCACAACCAAGTCTACGAGACCGGCCCCACCCTTTGCCCCGCGCGCGCTGCAGCCGCCTGCGCCGTGAGTGGGGTCCCGCTGAGAAGAGCCTTCGAGTGCATCCGAGCGGCTCTGCGAAGCGGGATCACCCCCGAACAGAGCAGGCGGCGTACCCGCGTGCCACGCCACAACGGGCACGCTGCAACAGCGCGGCGCAGATCCCGGTCAGAGGCCCATGATCGAGAAACCGCAGTCGACATGCAACACCGAGCCGGTGATGCCGCGGGCCATGGGCGAAAGCAGGAACGCCGCCGCGTCGCCAACTTCTGCCGCCTCCACGTTGCGCTTCATGGCCGAGCGCGAAGCCACAATGTCCAGCATGGAGGAGAAGCCGCTGACGCCTGCCGCCGCGAGCGTCCGCAGCGGCCCGGCAGAGATGGCATTCACACGATGCCCGCGCGGCCCGAGATCTGCCGCGAGATAGCGCACGGACGCCTCAAGGGCCGCCTTCGCAACACCCATCACGTTGTAGTGCGGGATGACTCGCTCCGCACCGATGTAGGAAAGCGTGAGCACCGAAGCGGCACGCCCCTCCATGAGCGGCAATGCTGCGCGCGTCACCTCCGTCAGGCTGTGCGCGGAGACTCCGAGCGCCGTCGCGAATCCGCCAGCCGATGTGTCCACGTACTCACCATCCAATTCCTCGCGCGGCGCGAAGGCGAGGCAGTGCACGAGGAAATCGAGGCCACCGCGTTCCTGCTTCACGAACTCCATCAGGCGCTCGATGTCGCCCGGCGTCGCCACATCACAGGTGGTGACGAGCGCGTTCTCACCCAGTTCCGGTGCCAGTTCGGAGAGACTGCGCGCGAAGCGCTCGTTCTGGGCCGTGAGCACGAGCTCGGCACCGACTGCTGCCGTCGACTTGGCGATCGCCCAGGCGATGGAGCGGTGATTGGCGACCCCGAGGATGAGACCTTTTTTGCCGTGAAGCATGCGTCGTTTGCGGGCTGCCGCGCCCTGCCTTTCGCAGTTGGTTTATCAGACCTCCGCAGTCCGGGAAAGCTCTGGTGCCCAACGCGAGCCCGCACGGTCACTCATGGAAACAGCTCGCCACCCAACGGGATCCAGTGTGCAAAGCTCAGCCGTGGCGTCAATCCAGCGCTGCTCCAATGGCGCGGGATTCCGTCGCAAAGAACCTGGCTGCCGCGCACGCGCGCAAGTTCTTCCGCCTCGCGACGATGACCGAGAAGACCCGGGACGAGGTGTGCGTGACGACGGGAAGCTCCCGCGAGAAGACCGGCATGACGGGCCACGAGAGCACGCACCACCGGGTCCGTGAAGCTCCGGTCCGGTGGCAGATCGACATCGCCCTCGACAACGACTCCGGATTCATCTCCGCGCTCGAGCGCCTCCTCTGCGCGCAGGCGTTCGCACGGCGCGATGCGCCACGGCTGCTCCAACGGGCGCGCGCGGCGGCGCGCGCAGGCTTCCTCGCGTGCAGACCACGCGCTCTGCCATGCAGCCACGTCCACCGGTACTTCGACCGGATTCATCCCGCCACGCGGGCTGCCACGATGCCATGCCGCGAGGGCCTGCTCTGCCACGACAGCTTCCGCCGACAGCGTCAAGGGCGTGATGATCTGCAGCAGCCAGCAGCATTCGGCATCAGCGAGAAGCTGCAGCGCCGCAACGCGCAGACCGGAACTACCGCGTTCGAGAGCAAGAGCGAGCACCGCGGTGCGCGTGAGCGGTGAAAAACTCCGCACATGCTGCAACATGCGGGCGATCAGCCAGCGCTCGTTGCCGGACCACGCGGCACACTGAACAACCCCGCCGTGCGCTTCGATGTGCGTGGGCCAGCGCATCACGTCCCGATGCTCTTGCGCGGTCCAGCGCGGCCAGGCAACGCGTTGCCATGGCGCGCCGCGAACACTCTCAATGGCGCTGCCCCGCGGATGCAGCGTAGCGCCTGCCGCGACCACACCCTCGACCACCAGCAGCGATGCGATTCCATCTCGCTCCGCGATACGAAGCGCCCCGCGCGCCGTGAGTGGCGGTGCAGCACCGATCTGCACTGTCGTGCGCACGCGCAAGCGGCAGCGTATGACCCCGCGAGCGACGCAGAGCGTGCCTGCGCCAAGACACGCAACTGCCCCCTCCTCGCAGAGGATGCGCTGCCCAGGTCGCAAGCAGACCTCCAGCGGTCCGCAAAGGTGCAGCCAGCATGCTGGCGCGCCGCATCCGAAGAGCACCGTGTCTCCTGCAAACACGCAGAGCTCGAGCCCTCCGGATTCCCTGAGCAGCAGCATCAAACACAAGCCTGCACAAGAACCGAGCCGCTTGCACATGCTCCCGGAACCCTTGATGCGCCAAAGGCGTTGCCAGGCTCCGGGCTGCATGTCACTCCGGGTGCGGGCGCTTCAACTGCCGACCGGAGTATCGAACTTTCCGCGCGCTGCGATGCGGCCGAGCGCGGTCGCGAGGCGCTTCTCGTGCGGCGATCCCGCAAAGCGCGCACGCAGCGCGAGGGCGTGCGCATCGAAAGTCTGCTTGGCAGCAGCACGCTCGCCCGCAGCAAACTGGAGCTCCACGAGCTCCTCGAGCGCATCGGCCGCCGGACGCCAGAGTTCGCCGTGCTCCGCGAGGACGCGGCGGAACCATTGGGCCGCATCATCGGTGCGACTCCTGGCACGCGCCAGCTCTCCGAGGCGCACCATGGCGCGCGCACGCTCCTGCTCTTCCTCTGCGCAACGCTCGACGATCTGCACCAGCCACTGCTCCGCCTCGTCGCGCCGCTCCTGACGGAGAGCGAGCGCCGCGAGCTCTGCGAGCGCATCCGCCATGAGCGCGGTTTCCGTTGCGGCGGACGCGGCACGGTAGGCCTGTTCGGCTGCCTTCCAGTCCTTCAGTTTCCCGGAGATGCGCCCCACTTCGAGCTGCGCCTTGCAGGCGAGAGCCGAACCTTCACCAGCACGGCCGGCTGCGGCCAGCATGGCAGTGCGCGCTTCCGTCAAGGCAGCCGAACGCTCCGCACCCTGCACCTTTGATGCTGCTGCGGCGGCCTTCCGCGCCGTGCGGAATTCCTGATCGGGGTCCATCTGGGCCACGAGCGCGAGGGGCAAGGCCCCGAGCACCAACCACACGCCAAGGAATCTCGTCATGAATCCATCTCCGCGGGTCCTCAGTGATCGTTCAGTCGGGGAACGCGACGCGCTCGATGCCGACGGCGGCCATCGCCTGCTGCACGCGGGAAGTGCGCAACGCCTGCAGCAGCGTCTTTCGCCCCGCGTGGAGTTGATGGCGGACCACGCCATCCGCAATCCCCATACTGCGCGCCATGTCCCTCGGGGCCACGCCGTGACCGTGGCGAAGCAGCAGCATCTGGGCCTGCCGACCATGCAGGAGTCGCAACACGGAGCGCGCGGCCTGCGTCGCCTCGGCACGCATTGCGACGCGGCAGGGATCGCTGCTCACGGCTTCCGGTTCCGAGACGAGCTCCTCCTGGGTCCGCGAGCGCATGCAGTGCGCGCGCCAGCGATTGAGCACGATGCTCCGCAGCCATGAATGTTCGCTGCCGGGATCGCGCATCTGCGCGCGAGCTCCCCACGCCGAGGCCAGCGCGTCTTGCGTCAGATCCTCCGCGAGATCTCGCTGCACACGGCGCTTCAGAAGCGTGCGCAGCATGAAGTCCCTCCAGTCGGCAAGTCTCTCTTCGCCCTGCATCATCACGCTGTCGTCCATCGCGCACCTCCCCTTGATCAGGCCAACGCGAACTGTGGGGACAGGGAGTGAGGATGTCAAGCCAACAAGATGACAGCGCAGAAAAGCGGCGTTCGGCGCCGTGCCTGCGCGTGGAAGAGCGGCAGCCGCATCCACTTCAGAACACACACCCCCGCGAGGTCAGCGCGGTCAAGCCTCGATTCCCCGAATGTTTCAGAGAGTTCCGAGGCCGGAGAGGGTGCAACGGCGACACCCTTCGCGCAGATCGCCCGTGAGAAACTCGTGGCGCAACTGACGGTACTCCGGCCCGTTCCAGATGTCGCCGAAGCGCTGCTTGAAGATGTTGCCCATGAGCAGGTGCTCTTCGTGGCCGCGACAACAGGGATACACATTGCCGTTCGGGAGAATGCGCACATAGGACGCCAGTTGTCGGCAGAGCCCGGGAGCGCTTGTGAAGAATGCGTCCTGCAAGGCCATGACGACGGAAGGTGTTCCGAGCGCGGGTTCCATGCCCTTCCCCTCCACGCTGCGCTCCTCGTTCAATGCGAGATGCAGCCCGATGCCGAGCCTGCACGCTGCGGACTCCGCCGCCTCGAGGTGGAAGCGGATCTCTTCTTCCGTGTGGCACTCCTCCACGTGAAAACGCTGCGGGTCGGTGAAGAACGGCAGCATCTTCTGGATGCGCACCATGGAGACGCCTTCCGCTGCTGCGAAGTGGATGAGCCCTGCGAGCGTGGTCAGATTCTGGCTCATGAGCACACACACGAGCGTGAGCCGGAATCGCTCCTCTTTCTGCAACGCGACGAGCCGGCGCAAGCCCTGCAACATCTTCGCGTGCGAGCCCCCCACACGGATGGACTCGTAGAGGCCTGGCAAATGCGAGTCGATGGACACGTCCACCTTGTGCACGCGACCGCGGAGGCGCTCGATGTGCCTGTCGGTGATGAGATTGGCGTTGGTGATGAGATCGAGTTTGAGATCGTGCTCCTCGCACAGGTCGAGGATGCGATCGAAGTCCCCCATGGCGGGCTCGCTCGTCGCGGAAGGCGTCACCACGGAGGCCATGGGGAAGACCTCGCCGGCCACTTCGGCGAGTTTGTCGCCATCGATGAACGAGAGGTCGGGCCGCTCGCACATCACGCAGTCGAGGTTGCACGCGTTGTTGGTGGAGATCTCCACGTGAAAGGGCCGCCCCCTCCACTCCGTGCGCTTGTGGAGGATGTCATCCGCCACAGCGATGGCGTTGGTGATCTCGGCAGCGCGCTTGTCCTCGAGACGCATGCGTCTCATGGGCGTGCTCTCCCCCGGCATCGCACGACCAGATCAGGCCACGGCCGTGACATCCACCGCGCTGCGTGAGCGGTCGCGGTTGCGCGCCTTCTGGACCTTTTCCATGTAAACCTCGAGAAAGCGCTGACACTGTGTCCTGGTGCCCGTGAAGATCGCGGCGTCCGCTCCCTCACGAAACACCTGGAAAATGCGTTTGCCCTCGAAGATGCACTCGAATCGAGTTTCCATCCCCATCCCCTTCGGAAGTTTGCCCTTTGCCCGGAGAAGACGCGGCCCCGCCGGCCTTGCAATCTTCCCCGTCCCTTTCCCTTGAGCGAACCCGTTCGCAACGATCGACATGCCGCAATACCCAGTCCGTGGAGTGCAGGAGGAATACGGACTGCTTACGGTGTCCTCATGCTAGCGGCTCCGTGCAAGACCTGCCACAAAAAATCACGGACGGCACAAGTTCGTTCGCTCACCCTCGAAAGACGGCACCGAAACAGGGCTTCGGGGGATCACGAAAAGACGCGCAGAACGCTTCCGTTGCTGAACAGGCCCGGCTTCCAAGCAGTGATGTGCCCTGTGAATGCCGAGGCCGCAACACTCAGGGGCGATGCGAGGTAGAGACTGCCCGGGCCGCTGCGCCCCTGGAAGTTCCGGTTGATGGCGCTGATGGAGACCTGCTCCTTGGAACTGCTGACGCCCGGGCCGCATCCGATACAGGCACCGCATCCTGCACCGATGAGCTTGACACCAGCCCGTTCGAAGAGAACCGTGTAGCCGAGATCTGCGGCGCGTTCTTCCACGGCCTTGGACCCGCACTGGATGAAGAACTCGACCCCGGCCGCAACGCGCAACCCTGCGTCGAGTGCTTCTCGCGTCACGGCCGCGTAGAAATCGAGGTCCGTGTCCTTGCCCGCGGTGCAACTGCCGCCGTAGGCGATCTGGATGGGCACCTTGCCGAGGCTGCTGATGAAAGCGCCGTTGGTGGGATCGGACGGAACACCCGCCGCGGGATCGCCGGGCGTCGCCACCATGGGTTCGAGGGTCGCGAGATCGATGGAGTGCACACCGCCCTCATAGCGGGCGCCTGCATCCGCGCGAACAAGCAGCTTCCGGACCTCTGCCGCGTCGAGCCCGCGCCGTGTCGCGATCCATTCCACCGTCCGCGCATCGCCGTCGCAGATACCGGACTTCGCCGTGCACTCCGTCGCCATGTTTGCGAGCGTCGCGCGCTCATCCATGTCGAGCTGCTGCAGCCCAGGACCACCGAATTCCATCACCCGGTCGAGGGTGTCTCCCTTGGACGCGTGTTTCCAGAGAATCCAGAGGATCACGTCCTTCGCGGTGACACCGGGGCGGAGCGTGCCATGCAGTTCGAATCGGATGGACTCGGGCACCTTGATGGTGGTGAAGCCCGATTGAATGAGCGCTGCATATTCGGTGGCGCCGACTCCATAGGTGAGCGCGTTGTTGCCGCCGCCCATGCAGGTGTGGCTGTCCGTCGCCTGGATGAAGGCGCCAGGATTGATGAACTGCTCGCGCGCCACTTGATGACAGATGCCCGGCGAGCGCCCGTCCACCGCAGACCAATCGCGCACCTGCGTGTGGCGCTGGAAGGCCCGCTGCATGTCGCGGAGGATCGCGATCTTCGCTGCAAAAGGCGCCATGCGTGGTACGCCATCCGCGTAGATGAGGTGATCCTCGAACACGGCAAAGTTCGTCGCATCCGCGATGCTGTAGTCGGCGCCGAATTCCTCCTCGAGGAAGGCATGCACCTGCGCCGTGGTGAATTCGTGGCTGTAGCCGCCATCGACCTTCACGAGCACCGCATCGCCCGGCTTCACGAAGGCGCCGCCTTGTCCGGCCACGAGGTGCCGAGCGATCACCTTCTCGGCCATGGTCATTGGACGCTCGGCGGTCGCGAGCTTCGGCAGCGTCACCTTGCCGGCCGCAAGCAGGCGACCGAAGGGGAACAACCCGCCTGCAAGAATGATGGCCTTCGTCACCGCATCTTCGTCGGCCGCGAATTCCGTGAGCGCGATCTCTTCACCACGCTGCAGGCGCGCGAGCATGGCGTAGCTTCCCATGAGCACGCCTTGGTTGATGTTGTTCCGCGCGTGGATGGGCGCGAACGATGCGGCCACCGCGAGGCGGATGCCGCTCCACTTCTCCGCCTGCACCGCCGTCTCGCGGGATGATCCGGTGCCCTTGCGCTGGCCGGACACGATGACCTCGAAGTTCCCGTCCTTCAGGGCGTTGGCTGGAAAGAGGCGCTCGCCGCCGGGGGTGAGTCCGGCGTAGGCATTCACCGCGATGTCTGCAGGCCGCCAGTCGAAGCAGGCCCAGGCCGGCGTCATGGCGTCCGTGTTCACATCATCGAGAAGTTCATCGGGCTTCACATCCTCCATGCGGAGGTTGAGTTCGCCCTTGAGTTGACGACGGATGAGCTCCGGGTCGCGGGTGAGAAAGAGCACCCGCTTCTCCGGCGTGAGTCGGAAGGACTGCATCGAAGGACTCCGGATACTCAGCGACCGACCCAGTTCGCTGGACGCTTCTCGAGGAAGGCCTGCATGCCTTCTTTCACATCCTCGCTGCCGCCCACGAGACCAAAGGTGTCGGCCTCCGACGCCATGGCGCGCTCGAGAGTCTGGCCTGCGCCGCGCACCACGAGATCGATGATGGCCGCGCGCGCCACGGGAGCCTTCTTCGCGAGCTTGCGTGCAAACTCCGTCGCGCCCTTCACGAGTTCGGTATCCGGCAAGACCCGGTTCACGAGCCCGATACGGTGCGCCTCAGCGGCGTTGATGGGATCTCCAGAGAGGAGCATCTCGAGCGCACGGCCCTGCCCCACGAGGCGAGGCAGACGCTGGCTGCCCGCAAAACCCGGCACGATGCCGAGGTTGATCTCGGGCTGACCGAAGCTCGCCCCTTCCGCTGCAAAGCGGAGGTGGCAAGCCATGGTGAGCTCCATGCCACCACCGAACGCGAAACCGTTCACAGCGGCAATCGAGGGTTTCGAGAGCTGCTCCAGCATGCTGAACACGGCCTGCCCCAACTGCGAGTGCTGACGCATCTCGAGCGCGCTCAGGCTCACCATTTCGGCGATGTCAGCGCCGGCTGCGAAGGCCGGGCGCTTGGTCGCGGCGTTGCCGGTGATGACCAGCGCCCCCACGGACTCGTCGGCTTCAATGCCGGCGAGCGCCATGTGGAGTTCTGTCAGCACATCAGCGGAGAGGGCGTTGAGCTTGTCCGGGCGGTTCAGCGTGACGATGGCAACGCCGTCGTCCGGTTGCACCAACACCAGACCTTCCTGCACCGTGCAGTCATTTGTGCAACCGTCGTCGTCATGACCGCCACAGCACTCGTCGTGTTCGGAGCCCATCACTTGCCCTTCGTGGCCTTCTTGCGGCCAGCCGTTTTCTTTGCCGCGGGCTTCTTGGCCGCGGGCTTCTTCGACACAGCCTTCTTCGCAGCGCTCTTCTTGAGCGCAGGCTTCTTCGAGACAGGCTTCTTCGAGACAGCCTTCTTCGCCGCAGCCTTCGTGGCCGCTGGCTTCTTGGTGACCGGGCTCGTGACCGCCTTGGTCACAGCAGCCGTCGCAGCCGGTGTCGCAACGGGCTTCTCCACGAGAGGTTTGGTTGCCACCGGCTTCTCTGCCACCGGGTTCACCGCGACAGGAATTGGTGCAGCCGCCGCGCTCGCCTCAGGCGTTGCCGGGGCGCTCGTCTTCACTTTTTTTTTGAGACCCGGCATGGTCGCGCTGATCATGCGGATTTCCTCGAGGGGATTGTCCCGGCGATCACGCGGTGCCGAGGCGATCTTGTCGCACACTTCCATGCCGACCATCACCTTGCCGAAGGCGGAGTAGCTGCCGTTCAAATGTCCGGCGTCTGCGACACAGATGAAGAACTGGCTGCCCGCGGAATTCGGATGCGCGCTGCGGGCCATGCCCACCACGCCGCGTGTGAAGGGCGTCTTGTTGAACTCGTGGTCGACCTTCCAGCCAGGTCCGCCCGTACCGGTGCCGTTCGGGCAGCCGGTCTGGATCATGAAGCCCGGGATGACCCGGTGAAAGACGAGGTTGTCGTAGAACTTCATGTCCACGAGCTTCTCGAAGTTCGCCACGTGCCGCGGCGCGCGGTCAGGCCAGAGCTCGAGCTCGAGCCGACCCATACTCGTTTCGATGATGACTTGTGAATTCATGAATCGCTCCCGTTGTTCAATCAGACCTTCTTCAGTTCCGCGGGCTTGAAGTCCTTGGGTAGTTCCACCACGGCCTTCAAGACCTTCACCGGCTTGATGGCACGCTCGCGCTCGGCGGGCGCTGCCACAATCCGGTCCACCACTTCGAGTCCGTCCAGCACGCGCCCGAAGGCTGCGTACTTGCCGTTGAGATGAGCTGCATCCGCGACGCAGATGAAGAACTGGCTGCCAGCGGAATGGGGTTCGGAGCGGCGTGCCATGCCGAGGACGCCGCGCTGGAATTCTCCACCGGTCACTTCATCGGGGATCTTGTAGCCCGCGTCGCCGGTGCCGTCGCCCTTGGGGCATCCACCCTGGATCATGAAGCCGGGAATGGTGCGGTGGAACACCGTGCCGTCATAGAACCCCGCGCGCACCAGGCTGACGATGTTCGCGACGTGGTTCGGAGCCTTGTCAGGCCAGAGTTCCAGCGTGACAGGGCCCGCGTCGGTCTCGAGGGTCAGCGTTGGCCGCGCGCCATCGAGAATGGAGAGGCTTGCCTCGTTGCTGCGCACGTCCTTCAAGGCGCCAGCGCGTCCCACCCACTGCAACGTGCAGGGACCAGGCATGGCGCTCGCACTCTCGGGAAGCTTCACCGTGAATTTGAGGCTGAAACTCTCGCCGGGCTGCAGTGCAGACCACGAGCCTTCGGGGGACTTGCTCACCAATTCCGCCCACTGGCCTTTGCGCTCGGGGCCATCCATGCGGCCTGCGACGAGCACACATTTCGGCGCGACCAATTGCGCGCGGGACAGCGCGGCCACAGGCTTGGTGCCGCTGTTGGTGACCGTGAGCAGGAGCTCAGCACTCTGGTGTCCGAAAATCGCTGCGCGCAGCGGCTTCAGCTCCACCTTGACGCCATCCTCACCCTGCGCCGCCAATGGCAGGGCCGGGAAGAGGGTGACCAGCAACAGCCAGGCAACGTGCTTCATGATGCAGTTCTCCTGAACGCGACGGCGAGTCCCATGCCGCCGCTGATGCAAAGGGTCGCGAGCCCGAGCGAGGCATTCCTGCGCCGGAGTTCGTGCAGCAGGGTGACCACGATACGCGCGCCCGTGGCGCCGATGGGGTGGCCAAGCGCAATCGCCCCGCCGTTCACGTTCATGCGCTCCGGGTCGAGGTGCAATTCGCGATCGCACGCGATGGCCTGCGCAGCGAAGGCCTCATTCAATTCCACGAGATCGAAAGCTCCGAGACGCAGTCCGCTCGCAGCTTCGAGGCGGCGCACCGCGGGCACAGGGCCGAGCCCCATGAGCTTCGGATCGATGGCTGCCTGCGCAGAGGCCTCAACCACTGCGAGGACGGGCAGTCCGCGCCGTGTCGCTTCCTCCTCTGTCATCAGCAGCAGCGCCGCCGCGCCATCGGTGATGCCCGAGGCGTTCCCCGCACTCACGGTGCCAGCGACGGGATCGAAGGCCGCGGGCAGCAATCCGAGTTTCGCCGCCGTGACGTCACCGCGCACCTGTTCGTCGAGACACACATTCGCCGTGCCGGTCTTTGCAGCCACGGGTACGGCGACGATTTCTTCGGCGAGACGCGCTGCCGCAGCGGCCGCCTTCGCGTGCGAGCGCGCGGCAAACTCATCCTGCTCTGCCCGCGAGATCTCGTAGCGCCGGGCGAGAGTCTCGGCGGTCTCGCCCATGAGTTGCCCTGCCAGCGGACAGTGAAAGCCGTCTTGGTACATGGCATCCACCATCTTGCCGTGACCGAGGCGGTAGCCGAGCCGCGCCTGCGGAAGCAGGAAGGGCACGCGCGTCATGCTCTCCATGCCGCCGGCGAGTGCGATGGTCGCGGCCCCGCTGGTGATGGATCGCGCCGCGAGAATGACGGACTGCAGCCCGGAGCCACAGGCCATGTTGAGCGTGCTGGCAGGTACGTTTTCTGCGCAGCCGGCACGCAGCACGGCCTGGCGCGCCGGGTTGGGGCCGAGCCCCGCCTGCCGTGCGCAGCCGATCCAGGCCTCGTCCACCTCCGCAGGCCCGACACCGGAAGCGCCAAGCACGGCTTTCCCGGCATGGGACCAGAGGTCCACTGCGCTCAAGTCCTTGAACTGCCCGAGGAATTTGCCGATGGGCGTCCGGAAGGCATGGGTAACGACGGCGCGGGGCATCGGGTGCTTTTCCAGTGAACCCCGTTTCAACTGGGGCGTCGGACGGTAACAATTGGCCTCGCTCCCTGCGAGCTGCTTCCATTCGGCCGCCTCAACCCATGCGCACCACCTTCTTCATGTTGCCGCGCCTCGCGCTCTGTCTTGCCGCATGCGCCGTGGCTCTGACAGGACAAGAGGAACTCCGGCTGGTGGCTTCCGACGGCCAGCCTCTGGCCGCCACGTTGACGCGACCGGCGAAAGAAAGCGTGCTGCAGGGGGCCGTGGTGCTCTTGCCCATGCTCGGCTCCAGCAAGGCGGCCTTCGCAACGCTGGTTCCCCGCCTTGCGGCCCGGGGCTTCATGACCCTCGCCCTTGATCCCCGAGGACACGGCGGCTCCGCCACGGACGCGCAGGGCCAGCGCATTCCGCTTCCGCGTGCTGCGGCGGTGGGGCATCCGGCGTCCCAGTTCGATCTCGATGTGCAGGCCGCCCTGCTGCACCTGAAATCCCTCGGCGTCGCTGAGAGCCGCTGCGTTCTGCTCGGCGCCGAACTCGGTGCCAGCGCAGCCCTCCGCAGCGCGCGCACGAATCCGGCCAAGGTCGGGGCGTTGGTCCTCCTCTCGCCGCTGAAGGCTCTTTGCGGGCTCACACCCCTCGATGACGCGCGGCAACTTGCGGGAACGCGCTGCTTGATCGTGGCCGCCGAGGAAGAGGCCGCCCTCGGCGCGCGCGAACTGAAGGACATCCTCGGAGCCGCGACGGAACTCCGCACACTGAGCGAGAAGGGCGTCCTCGGAACACGCATGTTCGGCAAGGTGGAGAATCTCGAAGACGACCTCGTGCGCTGGATCGAGAGCGCATTGCAGCGCGATGTGGTCCTCGACATCCCGCTCGTCCGCGGGCTCGTGCTCGACGGTGAGCTCGGCGCCACGGAAGACGAAGGCGCAACCATCGTGCACGTGCCGCTGGCCGGTGCCGCGCGCCCGGCGCGCATTCGCATCGCCCGCAACCGGACGCGGCTCGTGATCGGCGCGGAGATCCCGGAACGCTTCCTGCTCCACAACAGTTTCACCCTGCTCATCGACGGCAGTGGCACCGGTCCCGCGGCACCGGATGCGCGCTGTTTGCGCTGCACTCTGAAGCCCGAGGGAGGGAGGGCGGCACTCGAACTCTCCCGCGGTGCAGCCGGGGCATGGAAGCCGGAAGCCTCGCAGGATCTGCTGGGCAGCGTGCGCACCAACCAGCCGGACGCATGGAGCGCGGAGCTGTCGCTGCCGCTCGAGACCATCGGTGTGAAAGAGGGCGCGGAACTCCGCATTGCCTTCGTCATCCACGGCCAGAAGAAGGATGCTGTCACTGGGCATCCCGCCGGCAGCGACGTGGACGTCATGCCGCGCAAGTGGCTGCGAGCGAAGGTTCGCTGACATGGCGGAAATGGAGGTCGTGCTCCTTGGAACCAGCAGCGCGGTGCCCACCGCGCGCCGCGGACTCTCGTCGGTCGCGCTCATCCGCGATGGTGAGTCGTTCCTGTTCGACTGCGGCGAAGGCACGCAGATGAAGCTCATCAAGGCGGCATTCCCGCGCCGCAAGTTCCATCACATCTTCATCACACATCTGCACGGCGATCACATCTTCGGGCTCGGTGGACTGATCTCGACCCTGAATCTCGGCGAGCGCGAGATCCCGCTCACCATCCACGGGCCGGTGGGCATCGCGCGCTTCGTGCGATTCCTGGTCAGCTTCCCGCGCCCGGCCCGGCTTGGTTTCGAGCTCCACTTCAATGAATGGGAGCCGGACTTCGAAGGCGTGGTGCTGGAATCCGAGGACTGGCTGGTGCGCGCGGCACCGCTGAAGCACACCCTGCATGCCACCGGCTTCCGCTTCGAGGAGCGCGATCTGCCGGGCCGTTTCGACGCGAGCAAGGCCGACGGGCTTGGCGTGCCGTTCGGACCGGAGCGGGGCCGCTTGCAGCGCGGAGAAAGCGTCATGCTCGCGGACGGTCGCGTCATCGCACCGGAGGAACTGGTGGGCCCGGCACGCCGCGGGCGCTCATTTGCGTACTGCACGGACACGGCACCTTGCGCCGGAGCCATGGCGCTCGCGCGCGCTGCGGATCTCCTCGTGCATGAAGCCACCTACGGTGACGATCTGCAGGAAATGGCGCGCGCGCGGTTGCACAGCACCATTCGCGAGGCCGCCACCATCGCCCGCAACGCCGGTGTGCGCCAATTCGTCGCGACGCACTTCTCAACACGCTACGATGGTCCGCTTCTCGAAGAGCTGCGCGTCCAGGGCGAGAGCGTCTTCCCGGGCATGCTCATGGCGCGGGACCTCCTGCGTATCGAGCTTCCGCCCGTGCCTTGATCCCGGCCAGTGCCACGAGCGCAAGACGCACCTAGAATGGGCGCGGAGGCTCGACCATGGCGCGTTGGTGGATTGCCGGTGTTCTCTTCTTGCTCGCGACCGGAGTGCAGGACGCCGCGACGGCTCCGGAGCGCGTGCTCCTCGAGAAGGCGACCCTGCGCACGGATGACGGCGACACGCTCGACATCGTCAGCGCCGCGGGCGTCGAGTCCGTGCGCATCCTCGGCATCGATACGCCGGAAGTGCTGCATCTCGACCACAACATCCCCTTTGCGCAGCCCTTCGGCGACGTGGCCCACGGTTTCTTCCGCGGTGCTCTGGCGCTCGCGCGCAAGGTCGAACTTCTGCGCAGCGGACAGAAAGATCCCTTCGGTCGCACGCTCGGTTACGTCTTTCTGGACGATGTGAACTACTCGGTGCTCGTCTTGCAGGCCGGGCTCGCGGCAGAATCCATCACGCACTATGGTGACAACGGCCTTGCGAAGGAAGCTGCGGAGTGCCTCGCCGCAGCGAAGACACAGGGCCCGCTCGCCTTCGAAGAACCGCACCTCTACAGGAAACGCATGCGGCTTGTGGCTGACGACCTGAAGGCCAAGGGGCTCTACCCCGCAAGCGGAAAACGCTGAGTGACTCAGGTCCACCCCCCAACCGCGCGCCTCGCCATCCTCGCTGCACTGTTGGCACTGGCCGCAGGAAGCTTCGCCCTCAAGCTCGAGTTTGCACAGGACGACTACTGGTTCATTCCCTCGGCGGACGCTCAGCTCCGGAACTTTGTGGCCCTTCCCGTGGAGGGATCGATGCCGCAGGTGAAGCCCGATTCACCCGTGGTGCAGCCGGTGCTCGCACTCGCCTTGTCCATTCCTGCGCGCGTTCTTCCTCATCCCATCGCGGCCGGCCCCTTCCACCTTCTCGCGTTGCTGGTGCACGCAGCGAATGCGTACCTCCTCTGCCGGGTGCTCACACGACGGACGAGCAGCGCTGTGGGTCTCGCTGCGGCTCTGCTCTTCGCGCTCAATCCTGCGGGCATGCAGGCTTGGACCTGGGTCTCGGCCAGCGGTGGCGCTGTCGCAATCTGCTTGTCTCTCGCGGCCCTCGACCGTGTAGACAGGAAACCCGCGGCCGAGCTCACGCCGTGGATCGTCGGCAGCCTCGCGGCGGCGGCCATCCTCAGTCAGCGCGCAGGCTTGATGCTGGGCGCGCTGGTCATCGTCGTGAGCGCGCCGCTCCTCACAGGATCTGCGCGCCAACGCCGCTGGCCTGGCCTGCTGCTTCCCTTGCTCATCGGACTCATCCTCTTCAGCCTCGGCGGAGGGTTCGGATACATCGGTGGCACGCACGCGGGTCTCGCCGCCGTGCCAGAAATCCTCGCCGCACTGCCGCGCCTCGCCAGTGACCTCTTCACGGCGCGCATGGCGGTGGAGGGCGCAACCCCGGCCCTCCTCGCTCTTCCAGCCTGGTGTTTCGTCGTGCCCTGGTTCCTGCTCGGGCTGGCGGCCCTGCCCTTCGCGGGTCGCGGAGTCCTGCGCGCACTCGCGGTCTTGGCCTCTGCCGCGCTGCCCGCTGCGCTGCACTGGTCCATGCTGGTCGCGACCGGGTCCACGGCCAGTGGGTCACGTTCGCTCTACATCGCCACGGCGGCTCTCGCGTTTCTCGCAGCCACCTTGGTTGCATCCGCCGGGCAGCATGGCGGCTGGCGGCGCGGGCTTGCCTGGACCGCCATCGCGCTCATCGGCATCGGTTTCGTCGATCAGTTCATGACTCGCGCGCAGGATGAACTCTCCGTCGCCACCGAGATCCGGAGTTTCCGCGAGAGCGCCGACAGCCTCTGCTACCGCCTTCCGGCTGGCGCCCCGGTGCTGATCGCTGATGCAAGCGCCGCACGCGCGGGCATCCCGCTCGTCTCGGCGGGGTTCATGCCCGAGGCGTGCAGACCACCATTCACGTGGGGCAATCTGAATGTCTCCGCCTTCGGCGACACGAGTTCGCTCCTCGATGCACCGCTGCTGCGCGAGCACCAAGGCCCCCTCGTGATCTGGTCGCGCACCGACGCTGAACCGGTGATTCTCCCGGCGCTGCCGACAACTGCTCCCGAACTCGTGCGCTCCGGAGTTCCGGATGTGTGGATGCCGCGCGCGGCCATGCCCGGGCGTGCGCTCGCGGCCGTCGTGCTCCGCCCTGCACCCATGGCACCGCTCACTGGCGTGCGCGTGAAAACCGAGCGCGGCGAGATCGTCGCGTATGCACGAGATCGTGGAGGCCAGGAGGGCCTCACGCTCGGATTCGATGACTCGCTGCACTTGCTGGCCGCCGAGGAGATCATCTCCATCACCACGCACGGTGCGCTTGACCTGCCGCCGCAGCTCCTCGCCCGGATGCCCGACCTCGAACACGATACGTCGCTGGAACCGGCGCTGCTGTCCGCGGGGACGGTTCCCGCGCTGGTCATGGCCGCACGCCCCGAGGTGGGTGACATGCGCGTGGACTGCCGCTTCAAGATCGGCGACTACGCCTTCAGCGCGGCTTTCCGCCTCGCCATTCCGCAGAGCACGACACCGACGCGCGGTCCCTTGCGCCTCCCGCTCGCGAGCGCAGCCCTCATCAACACCACACAACCGGGTTTCAGCTTCGAGTCTGCCGGCGCGCTGGCTGCGAAGATCCTGAGACCCTTCGGCCTCTCGCGCATCTCCTTCCTCTGGAGAGCAACGCTGCTTGCAGCCGGCAGCGAAAGCCCTGTCGCCCGCAGCCCGTGGCGCGCTGCAGTGCTCAGCCTTGCGCCTTGAAGAAGGCGCTCAGAAACGCGGCAGCGGCTGCCTGACGTGGTCGCCGAAGCGATCGAGCGCCAGAAGCTGAGCACCCTGAACATCGCCGACCTCCCGCAACGGCACATCAGCGATGAAGCCTGAGCTCGCGGGTACAAGACCTGCTTGAGCCGCAGCCACATCCGGCCGCTCCATCGGGCGCACATTGAGGATGGAATCGCCACGGGCGCTGCGCAGCACGAGCTGCCGCACGGGCGAACGGTCCACGACATCCGCGGCCCAGCCAGCAACGCACAACTGCTCGCCACGCTGCTCGATGCGGTCCACATGCAACAAAAGACGCGTCGAGTGAAGACTCGGCTCGAGCACATGCCGGCGCTTGCGCCAGATCATGGTGAAGGCTTCGCGGAGTGAAGGACACGCTGCTGACAACAAGCGCCGCATTGAAAAGCGCCAGTTTGACACGTCGGGCGGTGTGTAGTCGTTGGCGCAGGAAACCTCCAGCACCTCGCAGTCGAGTCCAGCGGCGAGGTCCACGAGTTCCTGCCGCGTGAATTCATGAAAGTGCCCCTGATCACCGCCCTCGCCCGGAGGTGCCACGGGATTGAAACCACGCAACAGCGCCCAGCGCGCCCAGAGCCGGGCCGCGTTCGGTGTTTGAAGCACCAGCAAGCCGCCAGGCTTGATCCAGCGGCGGATGCAACCGAGCACCATGCGCGGGGCGGCATGCAGGTGTTCGAGGATTTCGCCCATGAACACCACATCGTGCTGGTGAAACCCCGGCCAGGCCTCTTGTCGATGCGCGCTGTTCAGATCGAAGTCGAGGTGTTCGCCCTGGGGTGCCGCATGACGCCACTGGTATGGCCCACCCACCGTGTTCAGTTGCAACTGAGGAAACGCCGCGCGCAGGATTTCCGTGGAGAGGTGCGGCGCGACTTCCAGCAGCGTGTTGCCGTCAGGGCTGAGTTCGAGGGCGCGCGCCACTGCAACCAAGGCCCGCTCGTAGCGACGCACGTGTGTCGCCGCGTAGGTTTCCTCTTCAGCCCCGAGTTGAAGCGCACGCAACCACGCTGCGGGCTCGACACACGGACGCACGCGCCTCTCAGCCGTCATGAGGTTCCGGGCCGGACCAGCGCATGCCGAGTTGGTGCTCGATGCCGAGGAGATCCAGCACCTTGCCCGAGAGCTGCTGAAGCACATCCTCGATGGTCTTCGGACGCGCGTAGAAGGCCGGCATGGGCGGCACGATGATGGTGCCGATTTCCGCAAGCGTCGCGAGAGTGCGGAGATGCCCGAGGTGCAGCGGCGTCTCGCGCGGCACGATGATGACCTTCCGGCGCTCCTTCAAGTTCACGTCCGCCGCGCGCACCAGGAGGTTGTCCGCCAGCGAATGCGCGATGGCCGCACAGGTGTGCATGCTCGCGGGGATCACCACCATGCCTTCGCAACGCCACGAACCGCTCGCCGGTGCAGCAGCCACATCGCGGAAGTCGTGCACGCAATCTGCGAGAGCGCGGACTTCATCGAGCGACAATTCCGGAGCTTCGAGTTGCAACGTCCGCACGGCCGCGTGCGAGAGAATGAGATGCAGCTCAAGCTCCGTGTGGGCGCGCAGCGCACGCAAGAGATGCACGGCCATCACCGGCCCGCTGCCTCCGGACACACCAATGACAAGTCGGCCGCGGTGCATCTCAGAGCTCCGCGAGTTCCTGCGCTGCGGAAGCGCATGTGAATTCGCCCAGGCCCGGGAAGCGCGCGTCACGCAGGTAACGCTCCGCCGGATACTCACGCGAGAACCCGAAGCCGCCGAAGACCTGCAGGCAATCGTCGGCGACAAGCACGGCCTCGGAGGCCGCGGCCCAGCGCGCAAGCAAGGCCGCGCGGCGGAACCCGGGAGCACCGGCACTCAGCGCAGCGGTCGCCCACTGCGCACTCAAACCCGCGGCGCGGGCAGCGGCGCGCGCAAGGCGCTCCTGCACTCCGAAAAGATGGATGATCTCGCGCCCGAACTGCGCACGTTCACCGGCGTAGCGGCGCGCCGGAGCAATCGAACCCTGCGCCACGCCCGCAAGCAGTGCGCTCATGTGCAGACGCGCGATGGCGAGGAAGTCAAGCGCAGCTTCTCCCTGCACGAGCAGGTCCGCGGGCGCCTGCGTGAGACGCAGCGTTCCCAGCGCGGCACCGTGCATGCCGAGCGGCTCGACAGCGAGCGCCATTTCAACGCCTGCGCCAGCGGCTCGTACGTGCCAGAGCGCCATCGCTGCACCCTCGCCCGTCCGGAGCACGACATCCTCAGCAACGCCCATTGCCGGGACCGCATGCAAGATGCCCGTGAGAGTGGCCTTGCCGGATGCGTCCGGTGCGGCGAGTGGTTCGAGAACGAGCGTCGCCACGCGCGCACCTTCGAGCGCGGGCTGGTGACGACCGTCGCTGGCCTGTGTGAGCGCCTCGGCCGCGAGGCTTTGCACCATGGCGAGAAGAGCCGTTGCACCGCTTTCACGCGCGAGGGCCTCGAAGGCTGCAGCCTGGAGAATGCGGCGCGACCCGGTGCCTCCCAGCTCTTCGTCCATTCCGAGCCCGAAGAGTCCGAGACCCGCCAGTTCGGCGTGCACCCCGGCAGCGAACGCGGGCGACTTCTCGCAGGCTGGAACCGCTGCACGCACGGGGCCTTCCGCGCACTCGCGCACGGCAGCCACGAGGAGTTGTTCCTCATCAGTGAAGAGAGCTGCGCTCGTCACGCCCTCTCCCCTTCCGCACGACGTCGCGCCACTTCCTGCTTGATGTACGACGCGAGCTCGCCCGTGGGCGTGCCCGGTCCGAAGAGCTTTCCGACCCCTTCAGCAGCCAGAGCCGCCGCATCTTCGTCCGGGATGATGCCGCCGCCGGTGAGAAGCACTCCTGCAAGCCCGCGTTCGCTCATGAGCGCGTGAACGCGCCGGAAGAGCTCCATGTGCGCGCCGCTGTGCAGCGAGAGGCCGATGACATCCACGTCCTCCTGCGCTGCCGCCGAGACGATCATCTCCGGCGTCTGATGCAGGCCGGTGTAGATCACCTCCATGCCCGCATCGCGGAGCGCCGCTGCCACCACGCGCGCGCCGCGGTCGTGTCCATCGAGCCCTGCCTTCGCCACCAGCACGCGGATGCGTCGGGTCATGCGTTGCCTCCGGAGAGAAGCGCTCGCGCCGCTCCGATCACAGTGAGATCGCCGCTCTTGATGCGCGTCGCGAGTTCCGCGAGTTGGGGTGCATCCGGCGGCAGACGTTCCGCGCAGAGTTCCGCGGCCGCCGCAAGCAAGCGCCTGCGGAGACGCAGCAACTGTCTGGGTTCCAGAGAGCCGGGCGCACGGGCAACCGCTCCTGCTTGTTCAATTTTCGCGAGCAGCGCGGGAACACCCTGCCCGCCAAGTGCCGCCACAGTCACCACGCGCTCTTCGATCGCGCGCGCGTCCGCCGCAAGTGAGAGCGACGCGAGCAGTTCCGCCTTGAGGCCTGCCGCTTCCGGCCGGTCGCCCTTCGTCACCACCCAGAGATCCGCGATCTCGAGGATGCCGCTCTTCAGGGCCTGGATGCCGTCGCCGCTTCCCGGCGCGACGAGTACGAGCGTGACATCGCATTCGAGCGCAATGTCATGGTCCGCCTGGCCAGCACCGACGGATTCGAGAAACACCACATCGAAGCCTGCGGCGTCGAGCACATCCACGGCCTCGCCTGCCGCAGGAGCGAGTGCTCCCAGCGCAGCACGACCGGCCATGCTGCGCACGAATACTCCGCTGTCGCCCGCGTGCATGGCCATGCGCACGCGATCTCCAAGCAGAGCCCCGCCGGTCTTCGGCGAGCTCGGGTCCACCGCGAGCACAGCCACACGTTTCCCCGCGCGCCGCAGCGCGGAAAGGAGCGCCGCAAGCAGCGTGCTCTTGCCCGCGCCTGGTGCGCCTGTCAAACCGACCCGCAGGGCCTTGCCCGTGTGTGTGGCGAGCCCGGCCAACAGGGCCCTCGCACCGGGCAGGCGTTCCTCCACCATGGTGATGGAGCGCGCAATGGCCGCCTCCTCACCGCGGAGCACACCTTCAATGAGCCGCCCCTCAACCACTGCGCAGCCCTCTTGCAATAACGAGGCGCTGCACCTCGCTGGTGCCCTCGTAGATCTCGGTCACGCGCGCATCGCGGAAGAGCCGTTCCGCAACACCCTCTTCATAGGCCGCAGGACCGAGCACTTCGAGAGCATCGCGACAGTTGCGATTCGCCGCTTCGCTGGCGAAGAGCTTGGCCATGCTGGCCTCGGTGGCGTGAACCTCTCCCGCGTCCTTCAGTGCAGCGGCTCTCCAGACGAGCAGCCGCGCTGCCTCCGTGCGTGCGGCCATGTCCGCGAGGCGGAAATCCGCAGCCTGTGCCTTGGGCGCTCCCGCAAGCGCCGCATCCAGTGCCGCTTGGGCAATTCCGACCGACTGCGTGGCGATGCCGATGCGGCCCGCATCCAGCGTGCTCATGGCGTAGGTAAAACCGCGGCCCGGTTCGCCGAGCAGGTTTTCCGCGGGAATGAGCGCACCATCGAAGAACAGTGCCGTGGTCTCGCTGCTGCGCAGCCCCAGCTTCTGCTCCGGCTTCCCGCGCGTGAACCCCGGCGTGTTGCCATCCACGATGAAGGCCGAGATGCCCTTGGCCTTCGAAGCCTGAGCATCCGTGCGTGCGAACACGATGAACGTGTCCGCACTGCCCCCACTGGTGATCCAGAGTTTGGCGCCATCAAGGCGCCAGTGATTGCCGTCGCGGTGCGCCGTCGTCTTCAACGCCGCCGCATCGGAGCCCGAGCCGGGTTCCGTGAGCGCATAGGCCCCGAGGCGTTCACCGCTTGCAAGCCCCGGAAGGAATGCGCGCTGCTGCGCTGCGCTGCCCCAACGCACGATAGGACCGCAGCCGAGACTGCCGTGCACCGACACGGTGACATGCAGCGAAACATCTCCGCGCGCGAGCTCCTCAAGAATGAGGCACTGCGTGAGAGTCGGAAGCCCGAGGCCTCCGAATTCCTCCGGCACAGCGAGCCCCATCCAGCCACGACGCGCCACTTCCGCCAGCGCAGCGCGAGGAAACGCGTGCTGACGATCGCGCTCTGCAGCACCACGCGCGAGTTCGAGGCCGAACGCGCGCGCGCTGGCGCGCAACTCCTGCTGGCGAGCGTCGAGACTGAAATCCATCCCTCAGGCGGTCCTGTAGTCGTAGAAACCCCGGCCGGACTTGCGCCCGAGGTGCCCTGCGGCAACGAGGCGCTTGAGCAGCGGGCACGGGCGGTAGCGCGGATCACCGAGGCCATCGACCAGCACTTGCAGGATGCTCAGGCACACATCGAGCCCGATGAAATCGGCGAGCTGGAGCGGCCCCATGGGATGGCCCATGCCGAGCTTCATCACTTCGTCGATGGATTCCCGTGTGGCCACGCCTTCCATGAGGCAGAACGCCGCTTCATTGATGAGTGGCATCAGCACGCGATTGGACACGAAGCCCGGATAGTCGTTCACCTCGATGGGTGTCTTGCCGAGCTCCCGCGACAAGGCCATGACGTCGGCCGTGGTCGCATCTGACGTGTCGTTGCCGCGGATGACTTCGATGAGCTTCATCACCGGCACAGGGTTCATGAAGTGCATGCCGATGACGGAATCCGGACGCTTCGTCACGGCAGCGATCTCGGTGATGGAGATGCTCGACGTGTTCGTGGCGAGAACGGCTCCGGCGGGCATGACGGCATCGAGACGGCGGAAGAGGTCCTTCTTCAACTCGCGGTTTTCGGGCACCGCTTCCACTGCAAGTGTCGTGCCTGCTGCATCACTGACATTCGTGCTCATGCGGATGCGCGCGAGCACAGCGGCAGGTTCCTCGGCCAGTGCACCCTTCTTCGCCTGCCGTTCGAGGTTCTTGGTGATGGTGTCCTTCGCGCGTGCGAGGAATTCCTCCTTCACGTCCACCAGCAGAACTTCGCGTTGACACTGCGCGAACACATGGGCGATTCCGTTGCCCATGGTTCCCGAACCGATCACCGTCACCTGGGGATGAAGCATGGCTGCCTTTCAGTACTTGAGTTCGAGCGTGATGCCCTTGCTGCCCGGGGCCTGTGCGGCCTCCAACGTGCAGCGCTTGTAGATCCCTTCCGTCGCCATCACCGGTCCCTTCTCGGAAATGATGACCGAAAGAACTTGCGGGCCCGCAACCTTCGAATCCTTGAAGGGAATGTCGCCGGAACCGAGATTGAAGGTGAACGGGAACGATGGCTTGTCGTAGCGACGTGAGAGCAACGGTGGGCGCCCTGTGGGCGGCGGACCCGCCATCAGATAGATCGTGTAGGTGGCCGGAAGCTGCATGCCTTCCGCGAGCCGCACCTCTCCGCTGAAATAGGTTTCTTCCGCGGCGGCCGCTTCCGTGGCCGTCGTCGCCGGAGCGGCGCCATCAGCAAAGGGGTCCTGCTCTTCCGCCTCATGCCCGGGGTGAGCTGGATGACCGGCCGGTCGCTCCGCCTTCTCCGCCACCGGTGGTGAGGCGAGTTGGATGTCATCGCCGCAGGCGGCAAGGCTGAGGATGAAGAGAAGTGCAGCGCGCTTCAGCACAGCTCGACTCCGAGTGCGACCGCGTTGCCGCCGCCAAGACAGAGCGCCGCAAGCCCGCGCTTGCCGCCGCGACGCTGCAGCGCATGCAGCAGCGTGACCAGCACGCGCGCGCCGCTCGCACCAATGGGATGTCCGATCGCGACCGCACCGCCGTGCACATTCACGCGCGCAACATCCAGTTCGAGTTCCTTGAGCACACCCATGGCCTGCACGCTGAAGGCCTCATTCAGCTCCATCAGGTCCCAAGTCTCCATGGACACACCGAGGCGTTGGTTCAGCTTCTTCACCGCCACGACGGGAGCCAGCATGACCCATTCAGGATCGAGTCCGCCGGTGGCAGCGCCCATGATGCGCGCGATGGGCCTCAATCCGTTCGCCTTCACGGTCTCTCCGGAAACGACCAACAGCGCAGCGGCACCATCGTTGCAGCCTGGTGCATTGCCCGCCGTCACCGTGCCATCCTTCTTGAAGGCCGGCTTCAGCCGCGCGAGGCTCTCGAGCGTGGTATCAGCACGCACCGATTCGTCTGCCGAGAACTTGAGCGCTGGTCCCTTCTTCTGCGCCAGCTCGATGGAGAGGATCTCGTCCGCAAACGCTCCTGCCGCGCTCGCCGCGGCGGCCTTGCGATGGCTCTCGACGGCATACGCATCCTGCGCCTCGCGCGTGAAGCCATGCTTCTCCGCCACCTTCTCGCCGGTGATGCCCATGTGGAAATCGTTGTAGATGTCCCACAGACCGTCATGCACCATGCTGTCGAGGAGCTTGCCGTGGCCGAGGCGTGAACCCTCGCGCGCATCCGGCAGCAGATAGGGCGAACGGCTCATGTTCTCCATGCCGCCTGCGAGGACCACCTCATGGTCTCCCGCGCGGATGGCCTGCGCCGCCAGAGCCACGGCCTTCAAGCCCGAACCGCAGACCTTGTTGATGGTGAGTGCACCGGCCGCACTCGGGATGCCGCCATGAATCGCCGCTTGACGCGCGGGGTTCTGACCGAGCCCCGCCGGCAACACGCAGCCCATGATGACGTCTTCCACCTGCGCGGGATCGAGGCCGGCGCGGCGCACCACTTCAGCGACAACCGCAGCCCCGAGGCGCGGGGCGGGAATGTCCTTCAGGGATCCGAGAAAGCGGCCCACCGGGGTCCGCACCGCACTCACGATGTATGCGTCGCGCATCTGTCAGCTCATGCTCCCCGCTGCGAGGTCCTGGATTCGCAGTCCGGAGCGCCTTGAGCGTGGCATGGCGCTCCCGTCGCTTCAAGCAGAGATGCGGCCGCGCGGGATTCGCGGAGCCCGCAGCTCAGGACCCCCCGAGCCCGTCCGATGTGCCGCCCACACTCGCGAGGAAGTGCTCTTCGAGGGTGGTGCCCTCCTGAAAACGTCGCGGCGGAAGGCCTTCCGCCAAGAGAAGCCCCAGCACCGCGGCGGCTGCCTCCCGGCGCTGCGTGCCCGGCCGGGCGCCAAGGTGCAGCTCTCCGGAGCGCGACTCGGCATGAGCCACTTCCGGCAGGGCGCGGAGTGCGCTGAGCAAGGCCGGGCTCGGCTCCTCCTCCAGTAGTACACGGAAGACGACACCGCACGAAGCGATATCCACCATGCTGCCCGAACTCACCGTGCGGCCCTGATGGATCACCGCCACGTGCGTGCAGAGTTCCTGCAACTCGAGAAGATTGTGGCTGGAGATCACCACCGTGCGCGTGCCCTTCATGGAACGCACGAGGTCGCGCACGCGGCGGGCTGTCTCCGGATCGAGACCCGCCGTGGGTTCGTCGAGGAACACCAGTTCGGGGTTGCCGATGAAGGCTTGCGCCAGCGCAACGCGCTTCAGCATGCCGTGAGACAGCGCGCGCGGATTCCGTTCGGCCACTTCCGCGAGGCCGACGGCCTCGAGGGTGCGCATGCATTCCTTGCGCGCGGCATGGGGCCCGAGCCCCTGCAGGCGCGCGCAGAAGATGAGTTGCTCCAGCACCGGCACACCGGCGAGGAAGGCCGCATCCTGCGGGAGCATGCCGAGGCGCGCACGGAGCTGGCCACCCTCGGGAGCCTGCATGCCGAGCACGCGCCATTCACCAGCTGTCGCCCGCAAGAAACCGCCGAGGACGGAGAAGAGCGTGGTCTTGCCCGCACCGTTGGCACCGACCACTGCGAAGAGGCTGCCCTCGGGGATCGCGAGATCGAGCCCCGCGAGCGCCGAGAACTTGCCGAACTGCTTCCACAGTCCGCGCACTTCCACCACGTCCGCCATCAGACATCCCTCCTCTGGAAACTGCGCAGTCCGAGCCAGAGAAACGCCGCGGTGAAGAGCAGCATCATGAAGACCGCGAGAGCACGCATGCCGAAGGAGGGACTCAGGAGGTCGAACTTCCAGCCCCATGGTTGCAGACGATCGAGCCAGGCGATGCTCGCACCACCGGCCGTCTCGACGGCACTGGCAACGCCCTTGAGCAGCACCACAGGCAGCCCGACGGCGGCGGTGCCGACGGTGAACGCCATGAGCGCACTATCGAGGAGCGCGGAGATCCACGCCATCATGGCGAGGTGCGGAAGCAGGACGAACCAGAGCGCGATGAAACCCTGCGCTCCCCAACTCACGAGTTCAATGCCAGGATAGATGTCGAGCTTCAGGACCATGTAGGACACGACGGCGAGAACGAGGAGTACGAGGCCAGCGCTGGAGAAAAGCAGGGCCGCGAGAAAGCGCCCGATGAAGAGGCTCCGCCTGTCTGTCCGGAGCAGCAGAAAGCGCAAGCCTCTGGATCCGATTTCGCCGGCTGTCTGGTTGAAGCCCGCCATGCCCGCGAAGAAAGGCATCAACGCGGCCAGCAAGAGCAGGATGGCGGAGAGCACCGCGGGCTGCTCCTTCACGAAGTAGTCGCAGGTAGCGTCATCCGCGCCGGTGATGAAGCCGATGGTGTCGCTCGCCATTTCACTTTCGAGCATGGCTTCCGCGCGGCGCGGCGAATCCTTCAGCATGCTCTCGAGAGGCGAGATGAAGAGGTTTGCGATCATGAAGCCCGAGCCGAGGAACACGACGACAAAGAGCACCGCCGCGCCGCCGCGGAGGGCATGCCGCAGGCCGAAGTTCGTCACCAGCGCCGTGGAGGAAGGCCTCGACAGATGCTCTTCTCCATCCGCCGTTGCCCCCACGTCCGCGGCCCGCGCTGCTCCGCCGGCGAAGTCGCGGCGGAAAGTGACGTTGAGAAGCACCAGCACAAGCGCCGGATAGAAGAGGTCCAGCAGCACGCCCGCATTGAGGGGGAACCCCACCGCGAGATCCACTCCGATGCGCACGAGCGACGTGAGCGCGTAGGCGTTGCAGAGCCAGCGCCCGAGGACAGGCGCCATGCGCAGGAGCCCGATGCCTGAGAGGCCCAGCAAAGCTGAGGCGACGATGGAGAGCCCGAGGTGAATGACAATGTCGAGCGTGCCGGCGCTCCCGAAGGCCTTGTCCAACTCGACGTGCACATCCTCGCTGCCTTGGCCCTCGAAGGCGTCCTTGAACAGGAGCAAGCCCGCGAGCGTGAGGATGCCCAGCGCAGAGAATGCCGCCAGCACCAGATTGATTACCGCCAAGGCAGTGATTCCGCCGGGCCGCTTCTCCGAGTCCGCGATGGCCATGGCCTGACCTTACACGGGATGCTCAGCAGCGACATGCACTTGGCGATCAGACCCTGTGCCCAATAACATCGGCGCATGAAATCCGCGCGCCCCATCTTCCTCGCCCTCACACTCCTCCTCACCGCTTGCAACCGCAGGACTGAAATTCAGTATGAGACTCTCACGCAGCCCGAAGTCCGCGCGAGTGCGGGCGGAGTGCTCGCGACGACCATCACCATGTCGGAGAAAAACCACGACATCGGGGTGGGCATCGCGCTCGTGAGTTCGAGCTACGACGGCGGCATTCCCGGCCCCACTCTCGAACTGCGCCCCGGCGACAACCTGCAGATCACGCTGGTGAACAACATCCCCATGCCCGGCGATGCGATGGCCGGGACGGATCCGCGCGTGAGCAACCTGCACTTCCACGGGCTGCATGTGTCGCCGCTCGGAAACTCCGACAATCCTCTGGTCGAAGTCAACGCGGGCGCGAGCTTCACCTACAACGTCGCAATCCCCGCCAATCATCCGGCAGGAACTTTCTGGTACCACCCGCATCACCACGGACATGTGGCGTGGCAAGTGGCGAACGGCATGCAGGGCGCGCTCATCGTGCGCGGCGACGTGGATGCGCTACCGACCATCGCAGCGGCTCGCGAGCGCATCCTCATGCTCGCGAACATCAAGCTCGATCCCGCAACCGGGCGTGTGCCCGTGATGAGCGAAACCGGCATGGACCTGTTTCTGGTGAATGGCAAGGTGCGCCCCGTCTTCACCATGCGTCCGGGAGAAGTACAGCGCTGGCGCATTCTCGCGGGCAGCGGCAGCCGCTACTTCCCGCTCCAACTCGACAGCCACGAACTGCACCAGATCGCCTTCGACGGCATCACGTTGCCGGCTGTGCAATCGACCACCGAAGCCATGCTGATCCCCGGACAGCGGACCGATGTGTTGGTGCGCGCAGGTGCACCCGGTCGCTACATGCTGCGCAAGATGGCGCATCAAAACGGCCTCTCGCCCTTTGTCCCCGAACACATCCTCGCGGAAGTGGTGGTCGAGGGAGCACCGCTCACCATGGCCTTGCCCACGACGTTGCTGCCGATGCGCCCCGATCCGGGTGTGGCGGGCGTGCAGCGCAACTGGTCCTTCGACATCATCTCGGAGTTCCCCATGGTCACGGGCGTGAACATGCAACCCTTCAACGCAGCGGTGGTCTCCGCACAGATGCACCTCGGCAGCGTCGAGGAGTGGACCATCGTGGACGGTGTCACCACCGGACATCCCTTCCACATCCACACCAATCATTTCCTCGTGACGCACGTCAACGGACAACCGCTCGCGCAGCCGTACTGGCGCGACACAGTCAACGTGCCGCCCGCCGGTCAGGTGACCGTGAAGATCCCGTTCGACGATTTCGTCGGACCCAACGTGTTCCACTGCCACATCCTCGAGCACGAGGACACCGGCATGATGGCGCGCTTCGATGTGCTCGCACAGCCGACGTTGAAGTGATCAGCGCTGCGCGGCGCTGATGCCGCACCAGCCCGGGAATCCGGGACCGAGAGAACGTTTCGCATCCGCGCCCAGCACGACGGCCCAGCAGGCGGTGCTCCAGACTTCACCCACGCTCACGTCGGAGTTGCTGCCCATGGACAACGACTCGTGCCACGGGCGTGGCTGCAAGCTGCCGTCGGGAGTGCGCGCAAGGATGAGATCGCGTTCGGCGCGCTCCCACCAACGCTTCAGTGGCTCGGCGCCCAGAGCCGCGGCCGCGACGCCGGAAAACAGCACGTGCTGCATCAGTGACGCATGGCCACCGAGCACATCGGCAGCATTGCGCTCGACGTAACTCTTCATGCGCAGGGCAAAGGGAGTCTCTGCGAATCCGAGCGTGCGCGCGCCGAGCAACGCGGCCGCTGTGCGACCGATGTTGCCTTGCCCTTTCTGCCCCGCGCCCGTGCTGTAGCCCACGCCGCCATCGCCGGAGGCCGAGGCTTCGCAGTAGTCGAGCACCTTGCGTGCACGCACGAGATCCACTTCCGCGCCCGCTGCATGAGCAACCCCCAGAGCCGAGAGCACCGCGGCGCTGAGAATGTTCAATTCGAGATAGTCGAGTGCGTTCTTGCCACCCGGTCCGTGGGCGTAGCCACCCGAGGCTTCCATGCGTTCCTGCAGCACGCGGGCGAGACGCTCAAGTTCGCCCGTCGGCACACTCGTGCGCGAACGCTGCCGCAGTTCCGAGAGAAAAATCAGCCCATGCGCGAGGCCCCAAGTGCTCTGATCCCAGTTGGCACCATTCCTGATGCGCGGCGCTTCGTCCGGCGTGAGGGCATGCCGCAAGATGAAGCCGCGAGCCCCGTTGATGGACTCGGCCCACGATCCTCGCTTCGGGTCTTCACTGGCCGCAAGCCATGCGAGACCGGCGAGGGCCGTCTGCACCACGGCGCCGTTCTTCCCCGAGAGCGTCTCGGCGAACCCGCCGTCACCCGCCTGACGTTGGGCGAGAAAAGCCAGCGCAGTGCGCTGAACCGCTTTGTGCTCAAAGGACCCCTTGGCACTGCCGCGCACGGGGACCTTCAGACTCACACTCTCTTCGCGCCCCTTCACCATGCGCCTCACCTGCAGGATCACGAGCCCCTTCTCCGCACGCTCGGCCTTGTCCAGCGCCGCCGCGAGAGGTGCAAGGGCCCCTTCCTCGAAGGAGGCTCCTTGCACACCGCGCACCACATCGCCCACGACAAGGCCAGCCTTGGCCGCGGGACTCTCCGGGTGCAGCAAGACCACTTCGAGCGCCCTCGGTCCGTTATCTGCACCGGCGCTCTTGGCGGGCGTGATGCGCCGTGCGCCCGTGCTCTCGCCGCTCGCGGGCATCTTTCCAGGCTCACAGGCTTTCACACCCAGCAGCCCGAGATTCCAGAGATCCAGTTCCCGCCCGCCCGCACGCCGCGATCCACCGAAGGGCCAGACATCCTGAGCGCATGCGCTCGCCGCCAGCAGGGCGAGACTGAGGAACACAGTGCACTGCAGGCGAGCCATGAACGGTCCGCTATTTCTTTTTGACGGGCGTCGTGGCTGTCTGCTCGACGAGGCGCACGATGGCGTTGGTCAGATCAAGGCGCGCACGCACCGCCTGCGTGCTGAAGACGATGAAGTCGAGCCGGTTCTGCGCTGAGAACTCTGCATGATCCGCGGCGAGTTCGAGGCGCACGCGATGATACGGACCGCCCTCCGCGTCGGGATCATCCACATCGAGGTGCGCTGCGTTGAATGGTTGATGCGCGAGGAACTTGTCCCAGAGTTCCTCCCATGCGTCGGCCTCGACAGGCCCCTCCAGTTCGGTGGTGCCATCCTTCAGACTGCAACGCACCTTGCCGTCGCGGCAGAGGATGCGCCGCACTTCCAGCGGCTCGCCCTTGGCACCCGAGTCGAAGGTGCGCATCTCGATGAGACCGTCGCGGAGCCTCCCCTGCTCGTCCGCCAGCACGCTGCCATGCGAACACGCAGCGACGAAGAGCAGGCACAGAGTGGCGATGAAAAGTCTCATGCGTGAATGCTCCGGGCTTCGAAGACAGGACCGTCCACGCAAGCCTTGAGGAATGTCCCCTGTCCGCGCGGCACGCCGTCAGCGCGGGATTCCACCACGCAGGCGTTGCAGACGCCATAGCCGCAGGCCATGCGTTCTTCGACGCTCAAGTGGCACGAAAAACCTGCTTCGAGAGCGAGCGCCTGCACGGCATGCAGCATGGGCTCGGGGCCGCAGACGAAGGCTTCCACGGCGCCGAGCGCCGGCAATGCGTGCCGCAGCACATCCGTGATCCGGCCGTGCTCGCCCCGTGTTCCGTCATCGGTGCACTCGAGAATGCGGATGCCGGATGCGCGCACCCACGGCTGGATCCAGATGTCCTCGGCAGAGCGGCCTGCAAGCACCAGCGTGATTTCTCCCGCGCGCGCGGCGAAAGCTCCAGCGAGAAGCTCGCGGACGTGCAGCGCGAAGGGTGCGTTGCCGATGCCGCCAGCGAGAAGCAGCGGGCGCTTCGCCGGGTCTGCGTCGGGGAAGCCATTGCCTGCGAGCCCGCCGAGATGCACGCGTGCACCCGGTTTCAGTGCCGTCATGCGGCGCGTCACACGGCCCACCGGCTTGTAGAGAATCTCGGTGACGACCTCCCCATCCGCGCAGCGCCACACGTCCGAGAGGCTGAAGGGCCTCGGCAGGACCTGCAGCGGGCGATCTTCGAGCGAGAGCATGACGAAGCGCGCCGCCTTCGCCCCGCGAGCCAGCGCGTCATACGCGAGGCTCAAGCGCCACACGCTGCCGCTTTCCGCGGCATTTCCGAGCACCGTTGCAAGGCTCACCTGCATGCGTGTCTTTGTAGCAGAGGCCCTCAGGGCTGGAAGCAGCCGGGCTTGCAAGAGCACCGTTCTTGGCGGATTCTCTTCCCATGCGCCGCGCAGCGGGTTTCGTCCTCATGCTCCTCACGCCGGATGGACGGCGCTTCCTGCTGCTCCGCAACGCGAAGCACGGCACGTGGTCGGTACCGAAGGGGCATCTCGAAAAGGGCGAGGACGAACTCTCCGGCGCGCGGCGCGAACTTCTCGAAGAGACAGGCATCCACGACGTGGAGGTGCTGCCTGGTTTTCGCGAAGTGCACCGCTATCAGGTGGCCGCGGGCAAGCGCCCCGACCGCCCCGAAGGCTACGAGAAGGAACTGGTGCTTTTTCTGGCGCTGGCTCGAGACGAGAAGTGGCACCGCTCTTCGGAACACGACACAGGCGCCTGGTTGGATCTCGCCAGCGCCATGAAGCTCGTGCCGCATGAGGCACTGCGCCTCGCCCTCATGAAGGCCGCGGCTCATCCGGCGACGGGAGGCTGAGCCCAGTGGCGCTGATCTCGGTTGCTGGCCTCGCCAAGTCCTTCGGCGCAGAGACTCTCTTCGAGAACCTCGACGTCGAGCTGCACCCCGGTGACCGCATCGGTGTCACAGGACCGAATGGCTGCGGCAAGAGCACGCTCTTCCGCATTCTTGCGGGCGTTGAAAGCGCAGATGGCGGCACCGTTGCCCGCGCGCGCGGCCTCGCCACGGGTTGGCTGCGGCAGGATCCGGAGTTCACACCCGGTGTGACGGCCGTCGGAGCAGTGCTCGAAGCTTTCGCTCACCTCGACGAAGCTGCGGCTGCCATGCGCGCCGTGGAAGAGGAACTCGCCACGTCGCCGGAAGGCGAGCGCCTTGAGGAACTGGTGCAAGAGCTCACCCGCCTCGGCACGCTCCTCGACGAAGGCTCCGGCAATCTCGACAACCGCGCACGAGAGACGCTCGCGCATCTCGGCCTCAAGCCTGCGCTGCATGACGCCGAATGCACCACGCTTTCCGGCGGTGAACGTTGCCGCGTGGCACTCGCGCGTCTGCTCCTTGAAGGCGCGGACCTGTTGCTGCTCGACGAACCCACCAACCATCTCGATCTCGACGGCATCACCTGGCTCGAGGAACACCTCGCGCGCCACAAGGGTGCGCTGCTCGTGATCTCCCACGACCGGCGCTTCCTGGATGATGTGACCACTGCAACACTGACCTTCAGCACCGAAGGTCCGGTGCTGTACCGGGCTCCCTGGAGCCGGGCTGCCGTTCTCCGCAAGGAAGAGCTCGAAGCACGTCGGCGCGACGTGAAAAAGCAGCAGCACTTCATTGCCAAGGAAGAGGAGTTCATCAGGAAGCACCTTGGCAGCCAGCGCAGTGCGGAAGCAAAGGGCCGCAGAAGGCGGCTCGAACGCCTTGAGCGCCTCAGTCTGCCGTCGGCCGCGACGGAACGCATGCGCCTCGACATGACGCCGTTGCGGCGAGCAGGCGACGCACCTCTCCGCATCGAGGAGCTCGGCATCGGCTACGACGGACGCTGGCTCGTACGCGGGCTCAACTGCATCCTCGAACCAGGCGAGAGGATCGGCGTTGTCGGGCGCAACGGCTGCGGCAAGTCCACCCTGCTCAACGTCCTCACCGGAAAGACGCCGCCGCTGGAAGGCCGCGTGGATCTCGGGCGCTCCCTCGAAATCGGGTTCTTCTCGCAGTCCCAGATCCATCTGCCGGAAGAGAAGTGCGTGCGGGATTTCATCCATGACATGCGCCCGCGCTGGACGGACTTCGAAGTGCACTCGCTGCTCGCGCGCTTCCTCTTCTTCGAGGAAGACACGGAGCGGCCAATCAGGCAGTTGAGCGGTGGTGAACGCGGAAGGCTCGCGCTGGCAGAACTCATGCTGAAGCGCCCCAACATGCTGCTCCTCGACGAACCCACCAATCACCTCGACATTCCGGCACGCGAAGCTCTGGAGGAACTGCTGGCGGATTTCACGGGCACGCTGCTGGTGGTGAGCCACGACCGGCAGTTCCTCGACAACATGACGCGGCGCACGCTTTGGATCGACGCGGATGGTGTGCGCATTTACGAAACATCGTTCAGCGAGGCGCACGCGTCGCGCCGACGCGCCGAGAGCGCGCGGCGCGAGCAGGCACGCGAGATCCCCGCAGAGAAGGCGCCCGCGCTCGCACCGCTGCGCAAGGTCCCTTCGAAGACGAAGCGACGCTCGCTCGAACGCATTGAAGCGGACATCATGAGCCGCGAAGCAGAACGCACGGCCCTGCACGCGCAACTCGCCGACCCGGAGATCTTCCGCCAAGGCGAGGAGGTGCGCCGCCTGCAGACGCGCCTCGCGACCCTCGCGACGGAACTCTCGACTCTCGAAGCAGAGTGGTCTGCATTCGGCGAACCGTGATGAGCGCTCAGCGCTGAGACCAAGTGCAACGCGCTCGTCTCAAGCGTGGAGCCGGCGCAGCGCGTACCGCGACAAGGTATGCACGGAGCGCAATGGCTGACGAGACGTTAGGATGCCGCCGTGGGCTCCCAGCGAATGCAACGACTTGCCGCGATCTTCGCCTTGCTGGCGTTGACGGGTTGGTTGTGGGCCTCCATTCAGGCGCTCGACCACCACCACACGCTTGATGAAGGCAGCGATTGCCCCACCTGCGAACTGGCGGCGCTGCCGGGCGCCACGCTGCACGTGGCAGCTGTGGCCACGTTGGTGCCGGTGGATGCGTGGCACGCATCGACTCCTGCACCCTTTCTTCATGCACGAACGCTGCTGCGCGCCTCTGCCCGCGGCCCGCCTGCTCCGACTTCGACACTGGCGTCCTGAAGATCTCACCGTGTCATTGCATGGCCGCGTTCCTTCGTGAACGCAGCGCCGCATCCAGTCGGAGTCTCCCTTTGTCCAACAAACATGCTCGCGTTGCGGGACTTGCAGTCCTCGCAACAACGTTGGTTTTCAGCAAACCTGAGCTCGGAGCTCAGGATCTGCAGTCCCTTGAAGCCCGCATGATTGCCATGCAGGCGCGCTATGAGAGCCGCATCGCCGCGCTCGAATCCGAAGTGGCCGGATTGAGGACGCATCCACCCCTCGCGGCAGAGGTTGAACTTGCCGCAACGCTGGATGTCACCGCGGCCAAGTGGCAGCAGAGCGGACTGTCGAAAGCTGCGCGAGACGCGAGATCTGCCGCAGTGCAAATCAGCGTCGTGGCCGATGCCGTGCTCACGGCGTCGGGGCGCCGGGACAGTTTCGAGACGGACAATCAGTTCCGCCTGCGCAGTGTGGAACTCGGATTCTCCGGGCGTCTCGACCCCCACGCGAAGTACGCCTTCGTTCTCGCAGCCCATGAAGATGCGGTGGAAATCGAGGACGCCTTCGCCGACTGGGACAACGGACTGCCGGACACCTTCACGCTGCGTGGAGGGCGCATGCCGGTAGACTTTGGTTTCGCGGCACCGTTGCACGACCACGAACTCGGATTCGTGGACAAGCCGTACGCCGTGCAGGAGTTCCTCGGCGGGCGGGCGGTCACCACGGGACTCGCGCTGCACCACTGGTTCGGTCTCGGAGACACTCCCGTGCGCTGGAGTCTCGGCGCTGGCAATGCGCTGCAGGGTGACAGTCACGCCATCCAGGGCCCGCTCGGGGGCGCGCACGAGCACGCCGCTCTCGTGGGCGCTGAGCCCGTCGGTGAACGCGGCATCGAAGATCTCATCTGGACCGCACGGGTGGCCACGACCATCGACATGGCGGAGCACGACACGCTCACCCTTGGCGCGAGCGTGATCCACGCACCGCGCGAACGCCACTTCTGGTTTGCCGACCCTCCAACGAACACGACTGTCGCCTTTGGCGACACGGACCGCACTGTCGCCGGCATGGACGTCTTCTGGCGCCACCGCAATCCCGCCACAGAAGGACACCTGACCATCGGTGGCGAATGGCTCTGGTCTCGCAGCTCCAGCGTGGATGACTCCACCACTCCTCCCGTCGTGAACGGCACGCACCAGCGCGCGGACGGCGGTTATGTCATGGCGGAATACGGACTCGACACACACTGGACTGTGGGTGGTCGCTGGGAGCTCTTCAGCCACGCAGAGGATCGCACGCTCACAACGGAAGCCTGCGCAGTCGCAGTGACTTGGACTCTCGACGAATACAACCGGTTGCGTCTTGAGGCTGGCCTGATCGATGACGAGTCAGCCGACGACGCGTACGGTTTCTGCATGCTTCAATGGACCACCGTGCTTGGGAGCCACAACCATGGCCTTGCTTGGTGACACCATGCGCACTCTCACACTGTGCGCCTTCCTCTGCACTGCCCTGCATGCGCAAGCACTGCGGGTGGTTGCAACAACTCATGACCTCGCGGATCTCGCGCGTGAAGTCGCGGGCACGCGCATCGCGTGCGAAGTGCTTTCATTCGGCGATCAAGACCCACACCGCGTGGTGGCCAAACCCTCGACCTTGCTCAAACTGAGAAAGGCCGACGCCCTCCTCCTCATGGGGCTTGATCTCGAGCACTCCTGGTTGCCGCCACTACTGGAAGGCGCTCGCAACGAAGCCCTCACGGCAGGGCGCCCCGGACACATCGACCTCTCGGTCGGGATCGAGCCGCTTGAAGTTCCTGCTCAGGTGGACAGAAGTCGCGGCACGGATCTCCATGCCCGCGGCAACCCGCACTACAACCTCGATCCGGAAGGCGGCCGTCACATGGCGCGCCGGATCGCGGAGTGCCTCGGACAATTGGCGCCCGATCACAAGGCGGATTTCGCCGCCGGGCTCCGCGCCTTCGAAGCAAAACTGGATGCCAAGGTGAAGGATTGGGAGCCAGAGTGGCGGCGCTTGAAGGGTGCCAAGTTCGTGACGCGCCATGGCTTTTTCCCGTACCTCTCGAAGTCCGCGGGTTTCGATGTGATCGCAGACCTCGAAAACACACCGGGGCTCGAACCCTCGCCCGCCCATGTTGCCAAGGTGATGCAGCTCATGCGCGAGCAGAAGCCGGCCGCATTGCTGGTTCCCTCCTGGAAGGCGGGTGGCCTCACCGCCACGGTCGCTGAGGGCACGGGCATCCCTGTCCTCGCGTTGCCCATGGGCTCGACTGGCCGGGGCAAGGATGCAACCTGGCTCGACTGGATGAGCCACGTGATTTCCGAACTCGCAGCCGCGGTTCCCGAGACGCGAGAACACTGATGCCGCAAGGGCTGCATGTCTGCGACCTCGTCGTGCAGCCCGCCGCGGGGGTGCGCGTGGGGCCCATCAGTTTCACGCTCGCACCAGGCGAAGTGTTGTTGCTGCAAGGGCCGAACGGCAGCGGCAAGACGACCTTGCTGAAAGCTCTGGCCGGACTGACACCTGTTGAGTCCGGCCAGATCACGCGGCCTGCAGGCAGCGCGTGGGTCGCGCAGCAGCCAGAACACGAAGGCGATGTGCCACTCGGCGTGGACGAAGTTCTCGCCCTCAACGAGCAACGCACCGGGACGGTTGCGGAGCGCAAACTCCGCCGCGCCCGTGCACTCGAGGCTGTGCTGCTGCCGCAGCGCGAACATCGCCGTCTCGCAACACTCTCCGGCGGCGAGCAGCAGCGCGTGCGTCTCGCGGCTGCCCTGCTCTCTGCAGCGCCGTTGCTCCTCCTCGATGAAGCCACGTCGGCCGTTGATGTCACGAGCGACGCCATGCTCGCACGTCATATGGCGCAGCACCTGATCGCGACGGGACGCATGGCCGTCATCGTGACGCATCGCCCGGAAGCGTGGAGCGGACTGACAATGCGATCCATGCACTTGCCGGCGCGAACCCTCGAGGCCGGTGCATGAGCGGCGCTTTCGGATCCATTCTTCAGTGCCTCACCGATGCCCACGTTCTGCTCTGGCAGGAATTCCGGCCGGCCTGGGGCGCAACGCTGCTGGCGGCTCTCGTGCTCCCCCGCCTCGGCCTGCACGCGTCCTTCCGGCGTCACATCCTCACCACTATCGCGCTTCCGCAAACCGCGTTCGCCGGCATGGCACTCGTCCTCGCGCTGCCTCTGCTCTCCGCAGAAGCCGATGGCGAGCCGTCCACAGCGCTGGTGTTTCTTGGTGCGGCGCTCGGCACGCTGCTGGGCCTCGTCATCGCAGCGCAGTTCCGCACCGAGGTGGTCACGCGCGGCGTCGCGGCGATGATCGTGGCCTCGCTCGCCATCACGGAAATCGCGCGCTCACTATCTCCATTCGGCGAAACACGCCTGGAACCACTTCTGCACGGCGAGGTGCTCGGCCTTTCCGCGGAGAGGCTCGGCCTCTTGAGCACGATCCTGTTGCCAGGGCTGTTCGCGCTGGTCGCGAAACGCCGCTGGTTGTTCACAGCCTCCTGCCCGGATGCCGCCCGGGCTGCGGGAGTCTCCACGCGCAGCGCTGCATTTGAATTCGCGGGAGCCCTCGGCTTCGCCGTCATGCTGGCCACGCTCACCCTCGGCCCCTTGCTCACAGCGAGCCTGCTCATCATTCCTGCGGCGTGGGCTCGACACGCGGGCAACAACGTGCGCGGTGCGCTGCGAGAATCGACAGCAATGGCACTGCTCTCCGCGTGGTGGGGACCCGTGGTGTCCGTGATCGCCGATATTCCTCTCGGCGCTGGCGTCGTCATGGTCGCCCTCGTTACAGGTGCTCTCACACGGGCCTTGCGTCGACGCATCGCGCGCTGAAGCAATGCCGCTGACCGAATGCACCCGCGCTGCAGCTGTACCTCCTGTTGCCGCGTGCGCCATTGGCACGCTCATGCGCCGCCTGGCTTCAGCCCCTGAGTTCAGGATGTGCGGCAAGACCACCTGCACCTTGCGCTGTGTCCATGTGCGCACAGTGCGGCGCGCATGCAGGAGAGAGACTCGGGCTCAGGCACTCCGTGCTGGAGAGCAGGTCGCTGCACCGCAGGATCAGGACGCGAGCAGGCGGTCGAGCAAGCGGCGCGTGCTCCAGAGCAGCGCGGCCATGCCGACGACTGCGACGGCCCAGAACGTGATGGCAGGGCCGGCATCGGCTGCGCGTGCGAGCGCCTCGAACTGCGCGAGGGTCCGGCGCTGTTCGTCTTCCGTGCCCGGGAGCTTGGCGCGTCCTGCACCGATTTCCTCGTAGAGGACATGGCCTTCCTTCCAATTGGGAACGGTGTTGTGCCCGGACCTGGAAGCTGCGAGGCCGAAGGCCCCGCGCACCGCAGGATCATCCGAGCCTGCCCAGCCAGCACGCAGCGCCGCGCGGGCGCTGTACCAGTTGTGCCCGTGAACAGCGTCCACATCTTCGATGGCCGTCACGTCGCCGAGGGCGCAACGCAACAACGCTGCCGATTCCGCCGTGGTGACGCGTTCATCCGACTGCAACGCTGTGAGCAGTTCGGCCACGCGCGCCGGCTCCAGCAGTCGCGCCAGCGGCAGGTGCGCCAACCAGTCCTCGAAGCTCCGCTCCGGCGCGTTGCCATTGGAGAGTTTCTCGCGCACCTTCGCGACGATCCCGCCAAAGACGCCAGTCGCAGGCTTCCGCGGCAGCAATTCCGAACTGAGTTCATGCAGCAGCTGGCGCATCGTCGGCTGTTCGAAGGGTGCGTCCTCGGCCACGCGCCGGAACACCAGCACATCCTGCGCCTTGTCCAGGTTCTGCCAGCCGCATTTCACCAGCGTGAGCCCCTTGGGATCGAGCTCTTCATTCTCGATGTTGTAGCGGCGACGTCCACTGCGCGACTTCACCTGACATGTGAAGCCCGAGCCGGTATCCGTGATGCGCAACGACATGGCGCCCTGGAGCTCGCCCACCTCCTTCACCAATGCCCCGCGCCAGGAGATGTTGTCGTCCGGGTCATCCACCGGCGGCAGCGCGCGAATCCGCAGCATCGACTTCCCTTCGGGAATGCCAGCCACACCGGCGGTGGCTTCCGGCGAGACCATCTGCACCACGTCGAAGCACTGGGCCGCAACGCATGCCGGAAAGATGATGCAAAGGAGGATTGTGCGCATGTCAGTAGCGGAACATCACCTCGATGGCGCGGCCAGCGAGCTTTGTGCGTCCTTCGAGAAACCCGAGTTCCACCATGAAGTGGCAGGCCACCACTTCCGCTCCCAGAGATTCCATGAGGGACGCGCAGGCAGCCATGGTGCCGCCGGTCGCGAGGAGGTCGTCCACCAGCAACACGCGGTCGCCCATGCCGGCTGCATCTTCGTGAACCTGCACCGTGTCCTTGCCGTACTCGAGGTCATAGGAAACAGAGCGCGTGCGCCAGGGCAATTTTCCGGGCTTCCGGATGGGCACGAAACCGACGCCGAGCTTGAGCGCAAGCGGCATTCCGAAGAGGAATCCGCGCGATTCAGGTCCGGCCACGATGTTCACACGGAGCTTCCGTGCACGCTCCGCCATGAACTCCAGCACCGCTTCCATCGCCGGGGGCGACTTGAGCACAGGCGTGATGTCCTTGAAGAGAATCCCGGGCTTCGGGAAATCAGGCACATCACGGATGAGTGCCTTCACAGCATCGGCAGAGAGCATGGGCATCAGCCTCCGAAGAGTCCGGGGCAATCGACAAGTCGCGTGCCATGCTCATCGCACATGGCGTACTGCTCGCCGGCGAACATGCCGAACGAACCCGTGCGGCCCTTCTTGTCGATGGCATAGAACTTCAGTTGGAAATCCGGTTTGCCGTCGGCGCGCTGCAGGTGCTTCATCTTGGTGAAACGCACCACGCGTTCGAGAGCTTCCTTCGCCGCGTCGGTCGGGTGCGCACCGCGGCGCATGGCTTCCACCACCATGCCACTGCCGAGAGTGATGATGTTCGCCTCTCCGCGGCCCGTGCTGCCGGCAGCTCCGGCGTCGTCATCGACATAGAGCCCCGCACCGATGATAGGGCTGTCTCCGACGCGCCCCGGAATCTTGAAGGCAAGACCCGATGTGCTGGTGCATCCGGAAAGATGGCCGTCCTTGTCGAGACCGCAGCAATTGACCGTGCCGGTGATGCCGAACCATGCTTTCACATCCTTCGGAAGCAACGCCGTCTCCTTCGGGAAACGGTCGTCCTTGTCGGACAGCGTGGCCTTCCAGTGCAGCCACGCTTCACGCGCATCGTCGGTGAGAAGGTTCTCTTCCTTGAAGCCATGGTGCTTCGCGAACTGCTTCGCACCCGGCCCGACGAGCAGGCAATGATCCGTGTAGCGCATCACCAACAGCGCCACGGAGGCCGGGTTCTTGATGTCCTGAATGGACGCGACGGCGCCAGAGAGCCCAGTGCGACCGTCCATCACGGACGCATCGAGTTCCACCACGCCGTCCTCGTTCGGAATGCCCCCGAGGCCCACGGAGTGATCGCTCGGATCATCCTCGACGGTGTTGATGCCCTTCACGATGGCATCGAGAAGTGGCGTGCCCTTGCCATGCAGTTCGTACGCGAGTTCGAGCGCGCGCTTCTTGGTGTTCTGCGAACCGACGAGGCAGACCGTGCCTTGGCGACGCACGAGCACCTCCGGCGCTGCGGGTTTCCAAGTCGTGGTCGTCTGCACACACGCGGTCGTGGCCAATGCCGCCGCGGCACCCGTCGCGAGAAACCCGCGCCGGGAGAGATCTGCCTCTGTCATTTCCCCTCCTCCATCTCGACTTCCGCCGCGAGAGCTTCCGCTTCCGTGTCTTCGTACTTGAGGCTGAGCGTGAACGCCTTCCAGTCTTTTTCCAGGGCGTCCCAGTCCTTGTCCTTCCAACCCTTGAAGGCTGTCTCGACAGCTTCGGCGATGCTGTGTTGTTCCACGAAGGCCGTCATGTAGGTCTGGATGAGTTTCTTCCGCGACCACACGGGATGCTGAAGGAGAAAGTGCACGAGCGACCAGCCCTCGGCATAGGCAAGCCCCGCAACCGCGTAGTACTGCGACTGGTCCCAGCCCACGAGGTCCTTGATGGGAATGGTCTTCCCGCGCCGGATGGCGGACTTGATGGTGCCGAGGCGGTACTCGTTCACCTTGCCCGTGATGAGCTTGCTGTTCTCGGTGCGACTCCCATAGAAATATTCGCCAATGCCTTCATCACACCAACTCGGGAAGGGCACGCCGGAGCCGCAGTGCTTGTGGAAGTACTGGTGCCAGCCTTCGTGCGCGAAGACACCGAGGAGATCCATGCTGAACTTCGCGGCCAGACGCTCGCGGAGTGACTTCGGTTTGTCGCCGGTGGTGGCGGCCGCGACCGCGACGCCGCCGATCTTCGCCGTCATGTAACCGACCATCTCGCCATCCTGCTTCGAGTAATAGCCGCCGGCGCCGGGAGGTGCGCCATACTTCAGGAACCCGTCACGGTCCTTGAAGATCTTCACCACGTAGGCCTTGCCCTCCTGCTTCACCGGAGTGAAAAACTTCTTGTAGGCGCCGAGCATCGAGTTCATGTGGCGCGCCACCGTTTCGACGTGTTCCCACGGAGCGTTGCTCTGGAACTCGTAGCGCCCGATCACTTTCCTCTGCCAGCCGGGCGGCACCTGATCCTCACGCCAGTCACCCTTGGTGAGTTTGACCGGCGCTTCCTGGGCTGCCAACGAGAGCAACAGAAGCAGCAAGAAGCAGATTCGGCGCATGAGCGCGAGTCTACTCGGGACGTTTGCCGGGCAGGCCCATGTTTCGGGGCATCCCGGCGAGAACGAACGTGATGAGCCGGAGGTAAATCCCCGTGCGCTGGCGTGTGCTGCGGTGCAACCCGAGAGTGAGCAACGTGGGCACGAGATGCGAGATGCCACTCACCACGAGGCGGAACCATCTGAACAGGGTCAGCAACCCGGCCTGCATGCCGGTAAACGCCCGCCGGTAGCAGAGCAGGCGCGAGCGGAGCATTTCCATCTGTGCGCACGGTGCGCGTCGCGACGCCCTTGCCGTGCACCACGCGCGCTTCCGGAACGAGCAGGATGGCCCCACCGGCGCGCGAGAGCCTGCGGCAGAGATCCACCTCCTCGAAGTAGAAGAAGAATCCCTCGTCAAAACCCTGCACGACCTCCAGTGCCGAACGGCGCGCCAGCATGCACGCACCCACCAGAGCTTCGACACTGCGTGGGGCCGCGCCGGCGATGCTGACGGGAAAATTCTTGCGCGCGAGCCCCGCTTCCCCCGCGATGGTCGGCAAGAAAGCTGCTGAGCGTTGCGGCGCGCCGGAGTCGGATGTGAGCTGTGGTCCCACGAGCACGGCTGCGGGATGCGCCTCCAGCGTGGCGAGCAATGTGTCAAGCGCTTCACGCGTGAGAACGCAGTCGTTGTTCAGGAACAGCACGTACTCGGAATCAGAGGCACGCATCCCGAGATTGCATGCGGCACCGAAGCCGAGGTTGGCGCCCGCCTCCAGCACGCTGCACGTTGGAACGGTGCGCCGCGCAACAAGAACGCTGTCATGCGTGCTGCCGTTGTCCACGATGACGACGTGATCCCGCGTGGGTTCAATGGCTTCAATCAGTGCTGATAGCGCACGTTTGAGCAACGCTGAACCGTTGCGATGAGGGATGACGACAAGCACGCGATGACGACAAGCACGCGATGACGCACGTGCGCATGCTAGCCACTTGCGAGAAATGCGCGAATCACTCGGAGCCGACATCACAATGAGGCGTCAACCGCTTTTCACTCACAAACACGCCTCGCTGCGATTCTTCAATGAAAACTGGATTCTGGACCCCGTTTCGAAGTAGCTTCGCAAATGTCGCAGAGCTCCGCGCGGCGGTGCGTGCGATGTGTGTCCTCTCTCGTTTCCGCATGTCCCCCCGGGTGCGCGCCCTCACGGCGTCGCCCAAGAACCATCAGGAGTCACCCAAGATGAAGCGCTTCCTTCTGCCCGCGATGGCGATGCTCGCCATCGCCTCCCTCGTCACCGCCCAGTGCGCGGTGCTTCCGGTCGCCACGGCCGGCGGCAACGGCCAGACTGGCTACATGTTTGACATTGAAAACATCAGCGCGAACCCCGTGACCGTCACGGGATTTGATGTGCGCGGGCTTGGCAACTACGCCACGACCATCAACCTCCGCACGTTGAATGTGACCGGGTCCTTCACCGCTCTCGCGGCGAACACGACCACGGCCGCGAACTGGACGCTCGTGGGCTCCGGGCCCATCACGTTGAGCACCGCCGCAAACTCGGCCCTGCCATTCCCCATCGCGATCACGATTCCTGCTGCGACCAAGCAGGCGGTCTACATCACCACCTCGGTGGCGGCGACCAACCTCTCGTACACCACGGGCCTCGCTGGCACCTATGGCACCGCCATCATCGCCACTGACGGCGTGCTCAACGTGTACGCCGGTTGCGGCAAGGGCCAACTCACAGGCGGCGCACCCTTCGGCGGGACCTTCGGTGGTCCGACCGTCGGCGTGAGCAGCAGCCGCAACTTCCGGGGTGCCGTGACCTACCAGACCGGTGCACTCGCGAGCTGGGAGACCAACAGCTTGGTGAGCTCCGTCGACTTCAACGGCGTGAACGGCACGCCTTGCTCGAAGGCCCTCACCACGGTGTGTGCAGGAAGCCCCGTCAACGCAACCTTGGCCTCCAACGGCGCTGGCACGTTCTTTGATGTGTTCTTCAACCTCAGCCCGACGGTTGGCAACGGTGCAGGCGCCATCGCGACGGCCGGCGGACAGCTCGTCAACCTGGACATCATGGGCGGCCTGTTCATGCTCAATGGGACGCTCGTGCCGCACCCCGGCACTTTCAGCATCCCGTTCGGCGCACCGGCCGGGCTCACCATTTCCGCGCAGCAACTCGTGCTTGACCCGACCCACGTCGACGGCATCAACTTGAGCCAGGCGGCTCAGCTTGACGGCCTTGCCGGTGGCGGCGTCGGCCTCGTCGGCCCTGCGGGCGACGACACCGTGCTGACCATCGTCGCGGGAGGAGCTCCTCTCTGCGCACCGGCCCTCACTTTCTACGGCACGACCCAGACCACCTACCACGTGGTGACCAACGGCCGCCTCATGTGGCCGATTGGCAGCACCTCGTTCTCGCCCACGGTTGCCGCCGCACAGGCGACCACCGGCACCCTCGGCATCTGGACCGACTACAACACCGCCATCGGCGGAACCGTCACCCTCGACCTGGTCGGTGGCGTCTTCGGCGTGAACTTCAACGCCATTGGCTACTTCGGAATGGCCGGCACGGCGTCGACCTTCCGCCTCGAGAACGACAGCAACACCGGCATCGTGAAGATCGCAAACATCGCGCAGGGGTCCCAAGCGCCACCACCCGCTGGTGGAACCGCGAACTCCTTCCTCGGCATGAGCCCCGGCATTGGCGCAACTGATCCCGGCCAGACCCTCTTCAGCCCGTTGGCATCCGGCGTGACCGCGAACGCGACGGACATGCTCTACAACTTCGGACTCGCCGGCACGCTCGCTCCCGGCATCACGTCCATCACCTTCGCCCCCAACGTCGTGGGCAACTACGACTGGTCGAGCCTCTGATGAGAGCTTGATCGGCCCGCCACCCTCCGGGGTACGGCGCTGACAGCAAGGCCCCGCGTTCGCAAGAGCGCGGGGCCTTCTGCATTGTCTGGCACCGCGCGCAGGACGCTTGTTGACACGCGTCAACGAATGCCAACTTGGTCCACATTCCGGACCTCTGCGCACAGGGTTTCACGCGCCACGCCGCTACGCTTCTGGAACCTCAGGAGTCACCCGATGAATCGTTGCCTCGCGCTGCCATTGGTTTTCATGGTTCTCTCATCATTGGCTTCCGCCCAATGCGCCATCCTCCCCGTGACGAATGCAGGAGGAAGTGGCGAGGCTGGTTACATGTTCGACGTGATGAATCTCTCTGCGAGCCCCATCACGATCACGGGCTTCGCCGTGCGGGGGCTCGGCAACTACAGCACCAGCATGAATGTGTATTCGCTGAATACCCCCGGCTCATTCCTGACCAGCACGACCAATTTCAATCAGGCGTGGTTTTGGACTCTCCGCGGCTCTGCGCCCGTCACGCTGCACACCGCGTACAACACAGAACTGCCCATCCCCTTCTCCGTGGCCGTTGCGCCCAGCACGATTCAGGCCTTCTACATCACCACCACGGTGCCGGGAACGAAAGTCTCGTACCTCCCCGGGGGCTTTGCCTCTCTCAACACCATCATCGCCTCTGACGGCGTGCTGCAAGTGCGCGCCGGTGTCGGCAAGACTCTGGATCAACTCGGCCAACCTTTCGGATGGACAATTGGCGGCCCGACACCGAATATCAGCTACAGCTGCAAGTTCCGCGGCACGGTGCGCTACCAGACCGGCGCGCTTCCGAGTTGGCAAACCAACAGCGCAGCGAGCTCATTCCAGTTCAATGGAGTGAATGGCGCGCAGTGCACGAAGGCTCTCACTTCGCTCTGCGCAGGCAACACCGTGACAGCAACGCTTGGATCAAACATCGCGGGAACGCTCTTCGACGTTGCACTCAGCACAATGCCGAGCGTGGCCAACGGCAGCGGAGCTCTCGCAACGGGCGGCGGACAACTGATCAATCTTGACCTCCTCGGCGGGCTTTCACTCTTGAATGGCTCGATGCTGCCGCACCCCGGCAACATGAGCATTGCTTTCGGTGCGCCATCTGGGCTCACGGTTTCTGCGCAGCAATTCGTGCTGGATGCAACGCATCCGGATGGCCTCCAACTGAGTCAGGCAGCACAACTCAGCGTCTCGGCCCTTGGCGGTCTCGGCCTCCCGGGACCGACAGGAGATGACACCTGGATGACCATCGTGGCCGGCATGCCGCCCTACTGCGCACCAGCACTCACTTTCTATGGCACTGTTCACAACACCTACCACGTCATCACCAATGGTCGCATCACGTGGCCGACGCCGAGCCCGTCCATCGCGGTTTCGGTGGCCTCCGCAGTCCTCGCGCCCTCCTTCTGCGGACTCTGGTCCGACTACGACACCAACGCCGGCGGCAACATCACCCTTGATGTTGCGGGAGGCATCGTGGGCGTGAACTACAACGCCATTGCCTACTTCGGTCAACCCGGGAACGGCGTCCTCGTTCCGCATCGAGAATGACAGCAACACGGGCATCGTGAAGATCATGAATATTGCGCAGGGTGCGCAAGCGACCATCAATTCCGCTCTGCTCGGAATCAGCCGCGGTGCCGGAGCAACCAATCCAGGTCAGGCGCCCTTCAGCAATGCAGCGACCGGAGTGACCAGCAACGCCACGGACATGCTCTACAACCTCGGGATTGCAGGCACTCTCGCGCCGGGCATCACGGCCATCACCTTCGCGCCCAACGCATTCGGCAATTATGACTGGATGAGCCAGTGATGCGCGCTTGAAGCACGCCGCGCGAATTCACATCAGAGAATCGACTTGCCATGCGCGGAGAGGATGAGCTCCACGCCAAGAAGCGCGGTCTGGTTCTGCACATCGGCGACCGGGTCCACTTCCATCATGTCCATGGCGAGCATGCGCCCTGAATCATGGGCCATCTCGGCGAGGAGATGGCTTTCGCGATAATTCAGCCCGCCGCGGACAGGCGTGCCCACGCCCGGTGCGACCTGCGCGTCCACGCCGTCCATGTCGAAGGAGAAATGGAACCCTGAAGTGCCCGCGCAGGCGAGTTCGATGGCCTGTTCCATCACACGGCGCACGCCCATCTCGTCCACATCGCGCATGGTGAACACATGCACACCCGAGCTCTTCACGAGGAAGCGCTCCGAAGGGTCCACACTGCGGATGCCGATGAATACCACGTTGGTGGGATTGACCGCGGGAGACAGGCCCGCGAGGTTCGCGAGCGCTGCGGGCCCTTCACCAATGAGGCACGCTACCGGCATGCCATGGATGTTGCCGCTGGGCGAGGTCTCCGGCGTGTTCATGTCCGTGTGCGCATCCACCCAGATGAGACCGATGCGCTGGCCGCGCTGCGCTGCCACAGCCGCTGTCGCGCTCACGGACCCGATGGCGGCCGAGTGGTCGCCGCCGAGCACGATCATGGAGCTGTCTCCGTCCGCTTCCAGCATCACGCGCTCGGTGACGTTGCGGCACACCTGCGTGATCTCTGGGAGATAGCGCGCTTGGGGGTCTCCGGATCCGATGCTCTGCGGGACCGGGACCGCCACGTTCCCGAGGTCTGTGACCTTGTGCCCGAGAAGCCGCAGATCTTCGACGAGACCGGCAACGCGGAGAGCGGACGGCCCCATGTCCACGCCACGGTGCGCCCCGCCAAGATCGATGGGGACGCCGAGGATCTTCAGATGCCGGGGTTGCATGGCTTCGACTCTATCGGCCGGCGAGTGTCCCTCGATGGTGTCGCCGCTGGGAGACAAGAAAGGAGGCTCTTCCGAAACGCACCAAGCACGTGATCGCACTCAACTTATTGCGCAACAGTGACTTGAGTGATTCGCCGCCTGAATGGCACGGCATTCGCTTTGGCTCCATCAGGTCCGATGAAGGGCCTTCAAGGAGAGCCAAATGAACGCCATCGCCACAACCGCTCGCGCCTCAACCCGCGTCACCCTGCAACAGGGTCTTGCCTCCGTGCAGTTGGCCCTGCGTGTCGGCCTCGTCGCCGCCGCACTCGCCGCACTCAGCGGCGCTCTGCCGGCCCAGTCTTTCCTGAGCCTCCTCTTTGGCAACCCGCACCACGGCGGCGCCTTCCAGATCGCCCTCGGTTCCGCGCCCGCGGGCGTGCACTGCTGCGACAGCTCGTGCAACCGCTGGGAGCCCGGCCACTACGCCATCGTGAGCGAACGCGTGGTGATTCCCGGCTGCGTACGTCAGGTCTGGGTGCCGCCCTGCTACCGCACCGAATGGAACTGCTGTGGCGAGCCCGTCCAGGTGCTCGTCCGCGCAGGGTACTTCCGCACCGTCCGTGATCCGGATCGCACCGAGTGCGTGAAGCGCCGCGTCTGGCAACCCGGACGCTGGCGCCGAGTCTGCGGCGACTGCTGAGAGGAGGTCGCTCAGACGCGCAGCCACCGGCCGCGTCTCCCCCAAGGCCCGCCCCCGAGCGACCCGCTCCGGGGCGGGCCACTTTTCGTGAGCAGGGAAGCCTAGTATTCCTCCCCGCGTACCGGGGCCGCGCTCGCTCTGAGCCATGGCTCTGGATGCCAGGAGAACGGGGATGATCAAAGTCGATGGGCTGACGCATCGCTACGGCGATGCGCTCGCGCTGGCAGGAATCAGTTTCGAGATTCCGCGCGGGCAAGTGGTGGGGTTGGTCGGGCCCAACGGTGCCGGCAAGACCACCACCATGAAGATCCTCACGGGCTACCTCGCCGCGGCGTCGGGCACGGCCGCCATCGGTGGCCACGACATCGTGAAGGACCGCCTCGCCGCGCAGAGCCTCATCGGCTACCTGCCGGAGAACGCTCCCATCTGGCGCGATCTCCTCGTGCAGGACTACCTGATGCTCATGGCCAAGCTCCGCATGGTGCCCGCGAGCGAGCGGCTCAAACGCTTCAGTGCGGTCGTGCGCGCCCTCGACCTTGAGAGCGTGCTGGTGAAACCTGTTGCGCATCTCTCGAAGGGCTTCCGCCAACGCGTCGGCCTCGCGCAAGCCATGATTCATGATCCGGAGGTTCTCATCCTCGACGAACCGACCTCAGGACTCGACCCCGCGCAGATCATGGAGATCCGCGAGGTCATCCGACGCATGGGACGCGAGAAGACCGTCATCCTCTCCACCCACATCCTCTCGGAAGTGGAAGCCACCTGTGATCGCGCGCTGATGATCGTGGGCGGACGCATTCACGTGGACGAGGACATCGCGTCCATCCGCCACGGGCGTGGGCTGCGTGTGCGCATTGCCGCCGCTCCAACGGGCACACGCGCGAAACTGGCTGCGATTCCTGGCGTGCTGGCCGTCGAGGAATCCGCCGAAGCGGATGGCAGCACGCTGTTCCGCCTGCAGACCTCCCCGGATCGCGATGTGGCGACAGCCGTCGCAGAATGCGCCCGTGCGGCGGGCGTGCTGGTGACGGAGCTCACACGTGAGCGTCATGACCTCGAAGAGATCTTCCGCGCTCTCAAGCACGGCGACAGCGGGAGGGCGGCATGAGCAAGACACAATGCGGAAGCTCGCGAGCGGCGGCGCTCGCCGGACGCGAAGTCGCCGCGGCTCTCACGAGCCCACTGGCATGGGTGTTCACTGCGCTTTTCATCGGCGTCGGTGTCACCACGTTCTTCCTCGTGGAGCGCTTCTTCGCCAGTGATCAGGCGACAGTGCGCGGCTTCTTCCGCTGGATGCCGGCACTCCTCGCGCTGGTTGCTCCTGCACTCACCATGCGCAGTTGGGCGGACGAGAAGAAACTCGGCAGCTACGAGATGCTGCTCACGCTGCCCATGCGCGCGCGAGAGCTTGTCTGCGGCAAGTTTTTCGGCGCCGTGGTGGTGCTCGCACTGGCGCTTGTCTTCACGCTCGGCATTCCTTTCGCAGCTGACGCGCACGGCGCTCTCGACTGGGGCCCGGTCCTCGGTGGCTACCTTGGCTCGCTCCTTCTCGGAGCAGCCTTCATCGCCATCGGGCTCTTCGCCTCCTCGCTCGTGCAGGATCAGATCCTTGCGCTGTTTTTCGGCTGGGCCATGTGTGCCCTCGCACTGCTCCCGGAAGCGCCCTTCTGGGAATCGCTGCTGCCTTCGGGAGCCGCTTCCGCCCTCAAGAGCTTCGGCTTCGGGGCGCGCTTCGGCGCGGTGGAACGTGGCCTGCTCGATCTCGGCGACCTCGCCTTCTATACGGCAGCCACCTTCTTCTTCCTCGCGCTGAACGTGCTCGTGCTCGAATGGCGCCACCGGAGGGATCGCTGGCAGCTCATCCTCGCGGCCGAACTGCTGCTGGTGAACCTCGTCTGCACGGTGCACATCACGGATGAGCTGCACCTGTGGCGCGCCGATCTCACCGAAGGCGCTCACTACAGCATCTCGCCTGCCACGCGGGAACTCATGGCCGATCTCTCCGAAGGTGGCGAGATCGTCTTCTATCACTCCGCACTCGAGAACCAGCACGAGAAGCTGCGGCCTCTCATCGATCCTCTGAAGGATCTCATCGGCGAGTTCGGCGCTGCCAGTGGCGGACGCATCAAGACGCGCAGCGTGGAGCTCGACAAGGCCGGTGAACAGGCGCAAACCGAAGCGGAGTCCGGATTCGGCGTGCGCCCCTTCCCGATCCCCGTGCGCGATGCGTTCCAGTCCGGCTATCGCAGCACCTACTTCAGCGTGGTCATCTCCAACGGCACGGATTTCGAGCACCTCAATCTGGAACAGCTCATCAACGTCGTCGAACGAGGCGGCACGGATTGGGAAGTGGAGCTTGGCGATGTGGAGTTCCTGACGGCACGAGCACTGAAAAAACTCGCACGCGGCTTCGGCAGCGTGCCGGGCGCACTCGTCGCCCACGACGTGAAGGCCGAGGTGGAGGTGTTGCTGACTGCGCCCGACACCTTGCCGGAACATCTGAAGACGCTCCGCGAAACCGTGCAGCAGGTCGGCGACCGGCTGACGCGTGAGTCCGCGGGGCACTTCAGCCTCCGCATCACGGACCCTTGGGACGGCAAAGCCTCGCCGGAAGAGCGGAAGTCCGCGGACCTCGAGCTCAAGCGCAAGCACCGCATCACTCCCGTGCCGCGCGATTACTTCTCGGAAGACTCGTACCACGCTTGGGCGGTGTTGAAGGTCGGCGAACGCAAGGAAGTACTCGGGCTGTACAGCTCGCAGACGGCACTCGGCGCTGCCGATGTGAAGACACATCTCGAAGGCGCCCTGAAGCGCCTCATCCCCGGGTTTCTTGCGGTGGTCGGCTTCGCCTCACCCAAGGTGGACATGGACCCCATGATGGCTCAGTTCGGCCAGCGCCCGCCACCCGATGAATTCGCATCGTTGCAGGAACTCCTCAGCAGCGAGTACGAAGTGCGGCGCGTCAATCTCATGGGTGAAGCCCCGGAAATCCCGCGCGAAGTGGGCACACTCCTCGTGGCGAGGCCAAAGGCTCTCAGCGACAAGGCCCTCTTCGAACTCGACCAGTTCATCATGCGCGGCGGCCGGCTCATCCTGCTCGCCGACAACTTCACACTGGATGCGGAAGGCTCCGGTCGTACGGGGAGCATTGAGGTGGCTGCGGTAGATACCGCATCGCTCCGCCCGTTCCTCGCCCATTTCGGCATCGTGCTGGCGCCCGACCTGGTGCTCGATGAACGCTGCGACTACCTGCCGCTCCTGAAGACGCGTCAGGTCGGCCGCGAACGTGTGCGCTACATCGAAGATGTCGCCTACCCGTACTTCCTCACGCTTCCGCGCGAGAGCATGGACGCGGAACACGCCATCACGCGCGAACTCCCCGGCAGCGGTCTCTTCTGGGCCTCGCCTGTCTCCCTCGGCAAGTTGCCTGAGGGAGTGCAAGGCGTGGCGTTGCTCCGCAGTTCCGAGAAGTCGGCGCTGAAGGTGGATGCGACGGACGTGGATTCGGTGCTCGACGCAGGCTTCAAGGCCGGCCCCGAGGCGAAGGCCCACGGACTCGCGGTGGAAGTGAAGGGCTCCTTCAAGTCGTTCTTCGCGGACAAGGCCATCCCGGGCATCGACAAGCCCGTCAACGCCGCGGCCGACGCGAAGTCACGCGGTGCGCCGCTCGCAGAGTCCCAACAAGCGGCGAACCTCCTCGTCATCGGCGATTCCGATGGTTTCACACCCACGGTGTTCCGCGCCTTCCAGCAGTCGGAGGATGTGTTCCAGAGCAACTTCCGCTTGCTCACGAACGCCATCGACGAAGGCGGCGAAGACAGCGATCTGATGCCGCTCAGAAACAGACCGCCTGTACGCCGTCCGCTCGAAGGTCTGTCGAAACTCTCACCGGAAGAACGTGGCTCCGTCGCTGAAGCGAGCTTCATGACCACGCTCTTCGGTTCCCTTGCAGCGCTCGGTGTCTGCGGGCTCCTCTGGTGGATTCGTCGCCGCGCACAACGTCCCATTGCCCTCGTCGGAGGCTCCAAGTCATGAACCGCCTCGTCCTGGTCCTCGCTGCTCTCGCAGCACTGCAGATCGTCATGATCACCACCTGCCTCGGCCCGGCGGAATCCGCTTCCACGCAGGGCGCGGTCGTTATCACGCAGCCTTTTGCCGCTCTGCAGGACGTGGACATCCACGCCCTCGAAGTCACCGAGAGCGACGGCACAGCGGTGAAGCTCGCACGCGGTGCCGAGAAAGATGGCGCTCCGGGTGCCTTCGGCCTCGTGGACAAGGGCAACTACCCCGCCAAGCAGACGGAGGTGGACAACCTCATGGGCGCCCTGAAGAAGCTCTCGACGGGGCGCGTGGCAACGCGGCAAGAGAAGTCGTTCACGGCGCTTGAAGTGGCGGACCAGAACTTCAACCGCCACGTGATTGCGAAGAAGAAGGATGGCACCGTGCTGGCGGACTTCTTCCTCGGCAGTGGCAAGAAGGGTGGCTCCATCTTCTTCCGCCGCGCCGGGGGGGATGTGGCCCAGCATGCAACCGGCGTCGAAACGTGGGAGTTCTCCGCCAGTTCGAGCTCGTGGGTTGATTCGCAGTTCACCGAGATTCCGGTGGACGAGGTCACTCTGCTCACCCTTGAGCGCAGCGAAGGAACGCTGCGCCTCGAAAAGAGCGAGCGCGTGAAAGTCGTCGAACCGCAAACACCCCCGAAAGAAGGCGAGCAGCAAGAGACCGAGGTGATCTGGACCGAGACCACGGCCGTGCCACCTCGCATTGCAGACAACAGCAAGGTCGAAGCGCTCCTCGCATCCCTCGGCCGCATTTACATTGCTGAACCGGTGGGACAGGGCGAGAAGCCGGAACAGGGTTTCGAGAAGCCCTCAGCTCGCGCCACGCTCCAGAAGAAGGACGGCAGCACCATTGTGCTCTCCATCGGTGCGAAGCGTGAGAAGGAGAACGACTGGTTCATCAAGAAGAGCGGCTTCGACTGGGTTGCCACCGTGCGCAGTTACACCGTCGAAGATGTGTTCCAGAAGAAGTCTGACGCGCTGCAGGCAGACAAGAAAGACGAAACCCCCGTGCCCGATTCCGGGCACGAGGGCCACGATCACAAGAAGTGATGCTCGCCGGCGCGCGTGAGAACGCGCGCCAGTGCTGTGCATCAGAAGTTCGCGGTGAGCTGCGCCCAGAACCAGTCCGCGTCGCGATCGGCGCCAGGATTGCCGGCTGCCGTGTCGGTGACGAACTGACCCGCGAAGAAGCGCGAGTAGCCGAACCAGAGCAGGGTGTTCTTGCCGACGTTCCACTTGGCCGAGAGATCGATCTCGCTGCCGACGTGGTCGTCCGCACCGGCAAGTCCGCCACGGATCACACCCGTGCCGGCGCCATACCAGCTGTCATTCACCGAATCGAGAGTGAAGTCGTGGAACGCCACCTCCACACTCCAGTCGGCGCAGGGCTTCATATCGAAACGCACGGCGATGTCCGTGCCGTTCTTCCAGCTGAAGAGATCCATGAAACCCTGATAGGCATGACCGAACGGATAGAGCGGGTTGAAGGTCTCGTACTTGCCGTCGGCGGCATTGTCATCACCGCTGCCCCAGGTCCACTCAGCACTGAAACGAGGCTTCCAATCACCATCCAGCGTGTAGCCGACGGTTGCCGCATACGCCGAGGCATCGACCTCGCCTTGCGCGCTTTGACGGCTGCCTGATTGCCAAGCGAGGTCCGCAGACCAATCGATGGCACCATGCTTGCCCTCGCCGTGGAGAGTCGTCGTGCCGATGGAAACAGGCACCGTAGAATTCGGGGATTCGAGCCAGAGGTACGCTGCCCCGAGGGTCACGTCCTTCAGGCCCTTGTAGGTGAGCGCGACGGACTCAACGTGGTCCGTGCTGGTCGCTGGAGCCGCTGGGTCATCCGTCTTGATGACCTGCCAGCCGCCGAGCACTTCGAGGTCACCGAACGAACCGAAGACCTGCGCACCATCCCACGCACGACCGACTGGATGCCAATCCAGCGATGAAATCAGGCGCTGATTCCAGAGAGCCTGCTCGAAGCGGCCGAGACGCGCCGTGAGATTCGTCCCGCAGAGCTTCTCCCAGTCGAGATAGCCCTGGTGCAAATCAACGCCCGCCGAGTCTGTGAGGACAGAGCCTTCATCGCCGAGGTAGCGCGAGTCCTGAAGCTCCGCGAACACACGCACGTTGTCCGCCACGCGGGCATCCACATTCACGCGCGTACGCATGAATGCCAGAGCGTGATCGCCGACGGGGCTGCCCGGGCTGCCATAGCTGTACGGCGAACGGAACTCCGTGCGCATGCGGAACTGTCCGCCAAGGGTCGTGGCGGAGGCCTTCTTGGCGGTGACATTCACCGCGGCCTTCTCCTGCAGCGCGAGGGCGTTGATGCTCGCTTCGAGTTCGTTGCCCTCGTAGCCCGCGAGGCGGGATTCGAGTTCGACAACGCGTTGCGCAAGGCCATCGGCCTTCGCCGCCTTCGCTTCCAATTCCCTCAGGCGCTGCTCCACATCCTGCGCCGCGAGTACTCCCGCGAGGAGGAAGAGGCCTGTCACGAGTGATCCGAATTTCGACATGGCGAGTCCTTTCCAATGGACGGCGGGCAGTTGCCCGCAACCTACCACCACTGCCCACGGCCGAGAGTCCACAAGGTAGAGACACTTCGTCCGGGGTTCCGGATGGGTGTGTATCAAATGGAGGGCCAAAGCGGCGCTCCTGGTGCTTTCTCGTCGGAGAGCCTGCCTCCGGAACTTGATTCGTTGACTGGCGCCATGTCGCGAGAGTGCTTGGGTCGTGCCTCGGGATCGCGGCGAGGCGTCACGCCGCCCGCCCCGTGCGCGAATCTCCCATGCTGGAACGCACGCTGCGGCCGCGAAATGGGAACTTTCCCCACCTCCCTTGAAGGCCCCCGCAACGGGATCGCAAGATCCCGTCTCCCCGACCCGGACGGTCCGGAGCCCCACGGTGGGGCTTGGAGTGTCTCCGAGAGCGGAACCAACCCTCATGAAAACACTGGTCATCACGGAGAAGAAGTCGGTCGCGGACGACTTCTCGAGGGTACTGGGCGGCTTCAAGGCCAAGGGGAGCCTCGCTTACGAAAACGATCACATGGTGATCGCCTGGGCCAGCGGACATCTCCTCGAACTCCAGGACCCATCGCTCTACGAGAAGCGCTGGAAGCACTGGTCGCTTGGCGAACTGCCGATCCTCCCGGCGAGTTTCGTGCGCAAGCCTCGCGACGGCTACGGCAAGGGAACTGAACTCCTCACGCATCTCGTGAAGCAGATCGCGCGCGCGGACGTGAGCAAGCTCGTCAATGCTTGCGACGCCGGCCGTGAAGGCGAGTTGATCTTCAGCCTCATTCTTGAACATGCCATCGAGGGCAAGCCCGACTGCGGTGAGAAGCCGGTCCAGCGTCTCTGGTTGCAGAGCATGACCGCCAACGCCATCCGCAACGCATTCCAAGAGCTGCGCGAGGCCGGTGACTACGCGCCGCTCCGCGATGCGGCCTATGCCCGCGACGAGGCCGACTGGATCGTCGGAATGAATGGCACGCGCGGTTTCACGCGCAAGTTCATGGGCCGCGCGAAGAGCTTTTTCGCCGTGGGGCGCGTGAAGACTCCGACCCTCGCCTTCCTCGTGGACCGCGAACGTGAGATCGACAACTTCCGCACGGTGCCCTACTTCCAGGTGGACGCGACCTTCAGCGTTCCGGGAGGCACGTACATCGGACGCTGGAGCGGTCCGGATGAGGACGGCAAGAAAGCCGACCGCCTGAAGACCCGCGCGCGCGCCGACGAGATCGCCGCGCGCGTGCAGGGCCGTGAGGGCAAGGCCACCGAGAAGCACACCACACGCACGGAAGCGGCGCCGCTCCTCTACGACCTCACCACGCTGCAACGCGAGGCCTCATCACGCTTCGGCTACACCCTCGACCGCACTCTGAGCCTCGTGCAGAGTCTGTACGAACAGAAGAAAGCCGTCACCTATCCGCGCACGAGTTCGCGCTACCTGCCCACGGATTATCAAGCCGAAATTCCGCGCCTCGCGGGCGCCCTGCTCGAAGGCGAGATGGCCGCCATCGCCGCGCGCGCTGTTTCGGAAGCCGGCGGTCTCGCTGGCTTGAAACCCATCCGCCGCGACCGCGTCTTTGACGACAAGAAGGTCAGCGACCACTTTGCACTCATCCCCACCGGCGAGAACCCGAAGAACCTCCGCGACGACGAACGCCGCATCTTCGAGCTGATCGTGCGCCGGTTCTTCGCCGTCTTCCTGCCGCTCGCGCACTGGGAAAACATCACGCGCGAGACCGTGATCGAAGGCGAGAGCTTCATGACGCGCGATCGCCGCCTCTCGAAGCCCGGCTGGCGTTGCGTCGATCCGGTCCCTGATGCGAAGGATCTCGCCGCTCTGCCGGCGGACGGAGTGGTCGGGACCACACTCGTTGAAGTGCTCGACAAGGAGACGCTGCCGCCTGCGCGCTACACGGACGGCACGCTGGTGAAGGCCATGGAAACCGCGAGCGCGGACCTCGCGTTGCCCGAAACGGAAGACTCCGAGAAGGTCCTCGAGGATGAACAACTCGAAGCCCTGAAGGAAAAGGGCATCGGCACGGCGGCCACGCGAGCGGCCATCGTGAAAGATCTGATCATGAAGCAGCTCGCGCGCCGCGAGCCGGGACGCATCGTTCCCACGCCCCTCGGTTGCACGCTGGTGCGCCTCGTGCGCAACCTGAAACTCGGCTTCCTCGCTGAGCCCGAACTCACCGGCGACTGGGAATACCGCCTCGCCCGCATGGCGAACGGCGGCTACTCGCGCAGGGAATGGGATGCCGCCATCCGCGAGAAGACGACGGAGATCGTGACCGCGCTGCGCGACAACCCGTTGAAGAACGAGGAAGTGTTCGCGGTGGATCACCCGGCGGGAGCCGTCTTCCCTTGCCCTGCGTGCAAGAACCCGCTCGTCGAGAAGACCTTCTCCTGGATGTGCTCCACCGAAGGCTGCGAGGTCAACGTCTCCAAGGATCAGCGCGGCAAGTACCTCTTCCCCGAGACCATGGCGCTCTTGCTCCGTGAAAAGCGCGCCGGGCCATGGACGGGCTTCGCACGCACACGCGCGGCCGGTTTCCTGAAACTCCGCGACGACCATCAGGTGGAAGTCGAACTCCTCGCCACGGTGGATGAAGGTGACGAGCTCCTGGAACAGGGTGATGATCCTTTCGAGTCCGTGCCCGACGGCACCGAGATGGGCAAGTGCCCGCGCTGCGCGAGCATCGTCACGCGCGATGGCATGGGCTACCGCTGTGCGAAGAACATCTCGCGCAAGAAGGACAAGGAGTGCGACTTCCGCCTCTCCGAGAAGATCAAGTACCGCTATCTCCCGCCCGCGCAGATCAGAAAGATGCTGAACGGCGAGAAGACGGACGAGCTCTTCGGCTTCGTGTCGATGCGCGGCAAGAAGTTCAAGGCCTCGCTCTTCTACAAGGATGGCCAGTTGCAATGGGAGTTTCCGCCACGGAAACCCCGCGTCCCCAAGGATCCGACCAAGAAGAGCGCGAAGGGTGGCCGCAAGCGGAAGACTGCAACAGGTGCTGCGACAGCGGTGGACGCCGCGGCAACGCCTGTCGCTGACAACGGAACACCCGGCGGGCCTGCGCTGCCCCTCGCCCCTGCTGCGGCGGCCACACCCGTTGTGGAGAAGAAGCCCCGTCCGCGCCCATCCCGCAAGAAACCGGCTGCCGAACCTGAATCCCCCTGAGCGCGCATTGCGCGTCTGATGGATTCACTGCACCGCTATACTCGGCCCGGCAAGGCACAGCATGCTCCGCGACGACAATCCGCTCGAAACACGCGAATGGCTGGAATCCCTCGATGCGGTGCTGGCGGCCGAAGGGCCTGAGCGTGCACGCTGGCTCCTTTCCGAGCTCACGCGCGCGGCGCGCCGACGCAGCGCCATCGGCAACATCCCGGTCATCACCGATTACGTCAACACCATCAACGTGACGGATGAGAAGCCCTACCCGGGCGACGCAGGGATGGAACAGCGCATCGAGAACATCGTGCGCTGGAACGCGGCCGTGATGGTCGCACGCACCAACAATCGCTTTCCGGGACTCGGCGGTCACATCAGCACCTACGCGAGCGCCGCAACTCTCTACGAAGTGGCGTTCAACCACTTCTTCAATGGACCGGATGCAGCATGCGGGGGCGACCAGATCTGGTTCCAGGGACACGCCTCGCCGGGCATCTATGCGCGCGCCTTTCTCGAAGGCCGACTCAGCACGCAGCAACTCGACCACTTCCGTCGTGAATCCACGGGGCAGGGCTTGTCGAGCTATCCGCACCCGCGCCTCATGCCGGAATTCTGGCAATTCCCGACGGTGAGCATGGGACTCGGCCCGCTCGCAGCCATCTATCAAGCTCGTTTCAACCGCTATCTCCACGCACGCGGTCTGAAGGACACTTCGGCCTCGCGTGTCTGGGCTTTCGTCGGTGACGGCGAGACCGATGAACCGGAATCGCTCGGTTCGCTTTCCATCGCTGCGCGCGAGCACTTGGACAACCTCGTCTTCGTCGTCAACTGCATCTTGCAACGGCTCTTCATGTAGTTTTTTAGCGTTCATTCTTCAACTCCGAAATGTTCTTTTACCACGGCAACAGAATCCAGCACACCACGAGTCCAAGCATTATGATTCGGACCACCAAGATCCCAACCTTCCA
>SXGU01085027.1_pt1 | contig 170689 bp, 134 predicted proteins | sample 3174531 | NCBI WGS metagenome assembly SXGU01 (sample SAMN11356863, study PRJNA531348) | freshwater metagenome | isolation source: freshwater sample F1-140 | place: China: Fuxian Lake, Yuxi | collected 2017-12-25
ACAGGTTCCCGACATAGAGCTTCATCGCGGTCTCAACTCAAACATGCCCGATAGAGGAGGACTGAACCGTGCGGAGACTCGGGCAAGGAATCGAGCGTCGGTGCTATCGACGCCTGCGGCAATCGCAGAAGTTTCGTCGACTGTGGAAGTATGCCAACCGCGCTCCCCGTTGTCGAGCGCAAATCTCGACGAAATTCCATGTTTGAGTCGGAGGAACCCAATGAAACGCCCCAAGCCGCTTCGGAGGAATCTGAATATCCGCTTTGAGCCATGCCGAAAAACCGTTGTAACTCTGTTTCAATAATGGACTTATAACCGGTGGTAAGTCATGCGAAATCCTCTCGCGAGCCCGACGCGGGTCGATCTCATGAAAATTGACAGCGAAGCCGCCGCTCGCCAAAATCTCCCTCCTGGTTGCGGCGCGGGGCGGCCCAACACGGTCGTTGGCGCGCACCTTCGACCGTTGAGCGTAAAGAGTTGTCGGTTCGCCCCTTTGCGATTTGTTGAAGCTCGGCTACTATCTCCGACCCCCGCGAGGCGGCCAGTTCGGCTGCACTCGGGTTTGAAAGGTCTCGATATGAAGCAGGACATCCACCCCAAGTACTACCCGGATTGCAAGGTCACCTTTCGCGGCGAAGTCGTCATGACCGTCGGCGCAACCGTGCCCTCGCTGAATGTCGAAGTCTGGAGCGGATCGCACCCATTCTTCACAGGTCAGAAGTCGTTCGTCGACACGCTCGGCCGCGTGGAGCGATTCCAGAAGAAGTTCGCTGGTAAGTACTTCGACAACGCAAAGAAGAAGTAGTCCTCAGTGCAATGCATTCAAACAGCCGCTCAAATCTGAGCGGCTGTTTGCTTTCTCGTCCGTGTCCCGTTCTCCTTGACAACAGTCATGCTCGCCGTCCCGGAAACTCTGACCCGCATCCTTACTGCTCTCGCAGAGGAGGATGCGGCACTCGAAGCCGAGATGCAAGATGAAAGGACGCATACCGATCACAAACGGATGAGCGCGATTGCGCGCCGCCGCCGCATCCTTGCGGCATCGCTTGCGCCATGGCGCACGCTTACGCAACTCGATGGAGAGTTGAGTGGGCTGATCGCGCTCGAGTCTGCTGGTGATCGGGAGTTCGCGAAGCTCGCTGCCGCTGAGCGCGCGGAGATTCTTGAACGGCAAACAGCCATCATTCGGACGCTTCGTCGCCAGATCGCAACAAGCGAAGAATCGAGTATCGCGAGCATCGTTCTTGAAGTGCGAGCCGGCGTCGGCGGACTTGAAGCCGCACTCTTCGCGGGAGAGATCTTCGAGATGTACCGCGCGTTCGCCGCAAGTCGCGGCTGGAAGTTCGATGTACTTGAAACCAAGCCTGGGGATGCCGGCGGGATCACGCAAGCGATTGCTTCAATCGATGGCGAGGGCGTATACGCGGCACTCGCGTTCGAGGGCGGCACGCACCAAGTGAAGCGCGTGCCCGCGACCGAAGCGCAAGGTCGCGTGCATACCTCCACCGCAACCGTTGCGATTCTCGCTGAGCCTGAGGAGGTCGAGTCCGAAGTGGATCCAAGCGAAGTGAAAGAGATTCTGACCACCGCACAAGGACCCGGCGGACAGAATGTGAACAAGGTCGCGACCTGCGTCCACCTCATTCACTTGCCCACGAAAATCGAAGTCCGCATGCAGGAGACGCGAAGCCAAGGGCAAAATCGCGAAAAAGCGTGGCGATTGCTCCGCGCTCGCGTCTACGAGGGACGACGCGCACTGGCAGAAGCGAAGCGAAGTTCGGAGCGCAAGTCCATCATTGGCTCTGGCGGTCGCGCTGAAAAAGTCCGTACGTACCGATGGAAAGAATCGATCGTGACGGACCACCGCATCGAACAACAATTCCCGTTGCCGATGATCATGTCCGGTCGACTCGACGCCATGCTCGATGCACTGCAAGAGTATGAAGTCGACCTTCGGCTTGAGAGCATGGGGTAACGCACTCGCGCACGCTCGGGCCTCGCTCTCGCGCGCTTCGCATCGATGCTAGTTTTCATCGCTGCTGTCCGTTCGACGAGCGCCCCACTGTTTGCGCTCTTTCTTGGGAGGCAAGTAGCCGCCGCGCACTTGCACCCTGTCATCGCCAAGCAGCGCGCGAAGTTGACCGACCAACTCCGCTCTCGGAACCACCTTCCACTTCTGCGTGCGAAGCGTCGTTCGCTGTTCGCGACCATCGAGGTGAATCACGACATCGACTGCGCGCGCGCCTCCACTTGGCGCGGTCGCGGCTTGCTTGAGCATTCCTGCCGCGACATGAAACGACTCATGCAGTCCGCCCTTCATGCTCGCGTGTTCTCCAACCTGCGCGGTATCGAACGCCAGATCAAGCCGAGTCGCCATGTGCGAACTTGCCTCTTGCAGCGGCATCACGCGATCAACGATGACATTGGGTTCGCCGCGCTTGCGATCGATTGCACCAATGACGAGCACGGGTCGATCCTGCGCGATGCACTCAGCGAACTTTGCGTAAGTCTCGGGAAAGAGCACCGCCTCCACCGCGCCGGACTTGTCGGTCAACTTGATGACCATCATCGCCTTACCTGGCTCTCGCCCCGACTTTGTGTGCAAGAGCTTCATGTGCGAAATCAACCCTGCGCAAGCGATCTGCGCGTCCTGCCCGAACGTGGCGATGCGTTTGAGGTCGCCACTTGTGAACTCTTCCACGGCTTCCTTCCACACATCGAGCGGATGCCCCGACACATGGAAGCCCAGCGCGTCCTTCTCGTGTTGCAACGACTCCATCGGAGGCCACGGCGCGACGCGACGGAGCTCCATCGTGGCAGTCGCCGCGGCGCTCTTTGCTTCGGCGAAGGCACCAAAGAAAGTCTCCTGCCCGCCCGCGCGGTCTCGCGCAATCGATGCTCCGCCTTGAATCGCGCTCTCGAGGCTCGCCACAAGTGAGGCGCGCGCATCGAGGCCGTGCATGCTGTCGAAACAACCTGCTTTCACGAGACTTTCAAGAATCGAACGCTGCACGCTTCGACCATCGACTCGCTCGCAGAAATCGAAGATCGACTCAAACCTGCCACCCTTCTCGCGCGCGTCGATCACTGCGCGCATCGCCCCAGCGCCCACGCCCTTGATGGCCTTGAGACCAAAGCGAATGTGCCCAGTGCATGCAGTCACTGCTTCGCCACTGTCATACACCACACTGAAATCTTCCGCGGAAAAATTAACATCCGGCGGACGAACTTCCACGCCGAGATGACGCTTGTTGGGCGCATCATCAGGGAAGGCCAACTTCCGACAGTCCTCGAGATACACCGCCCACTCTTCAACTTTGCGCGCCTGACTTTCAAAGCTCATCAGCGCGGCCATGTAGTGACTTGGGAAGAAGGTCCGGAGGTATGCAGTCTGATACGCGATGATCGCGTAGCCCGTGGAGTGGCTTTTGTTGAAGCCGTATCCGGCAAACTTCAAGATCAACTCGAAGAGCTCGTCCGCCTTCGCGTTGGGCAGACCACGCTCTGCGGCACCGCGCAAGAAGTTCGCCCGCGCGCCCTGAATCACCGCATGCTGCTTCTTCGAAATCGCCTTGATGACGGTGTACGCCTCGCGAAGCGCAATCCCTCCGAGGTGGTGCAAGACCTGCATCACCTGCTCCTGATAGACCATGATGCCGTAGGTCTCTTTGGTAAACCTCGTGACGACTTCATGCAGATCGGGGGTTGCCTCGCGTGCGTGCTTGCGAGCCACGAAGGTCGGAATGAGTTCCATCGGGCCCGGACGGAACAGCGCATTGGCAGCGATCAAGTCCTCAAGCCGGTCTGGTTGCATGTCAACGAGCAACCGCTTCATCCCACCAGATTCAAACTGGAAGATGCCGTTCGTGTCACCGCGTCTAAACGCCGCGAGGACCCTCGAATCGTTGAGCGGAATGCGATCGAGGTCGAGTGGATGCGGAATCGGTTCAAGCACGCCAGCGCGGTTGCGTCGCATCTCGCCCGCCGCAGGAACAGCAAGACCAACCGCCCGCCAAATCTCCTCGTCAGGAAGCGTTGCTCGAATGATCTCCTTGCAACGCTCGATGATCGAAAGTGTTCGCAGACCGAGGAAGTCCATCTTCAGCAGACCGACTTTCTCGCAAGTCGGGCCATCCCACTGCGTCACCACATCATCGCTTCCACCGGTCGCGCGGCAGAGTGGAACGATCTCATCCAGCGGACGCGTTGCAATGATGACACCAGCAGCATGGATACCTTGGCTGCGCGCGTGATCTTCCAGACCTCGCGCGTGCTCCATGACGCGAGCAATCCTCGCATCTCCCTTCACAGCCGCTGCGAGTTCAGGACTCTTCTCCATCGCCTCGTCGATGGAGATGTCGAGTTCGGCGGGAACCAGATTCGCAAGCGACTGCGCCTCCTGCGGCGTCAGTCCCATCACGCGCGCAACATCCTTGATTGCCGCTCTCGCCTTCAGTCGTCCGAAAGTGACGATCTGTGCGACATGTCCGTACTTCTTACGGACATACTCGATGACATGCGCTCGGCCGTCCTGGCAGATATCGATGTCGATATCGGGGTACTCCGCGCGATCAGGATCAGCAAATCGTTCGAAGAGCAGCCCATACTCCTCAGGGCACGCATTCGAAAGGCCGAGCACGAAGCCGACCATCGTGCCAACGCCAGATCCACGCGCGGTCGCAGGAATGCCGCGCTGCCGCGCCCAGTTCACGAAGTCCCACACGATCAGGAAGTACGCACTGATCATCTTGTCCGCGAGCACTTTGAGCTCGCGCTCGAGCCGCGTGCGAATCTCAGGCGTCACACCCTGCGCGCCATACCGCCACACCAGCCCCGCCTCGCACAAATCTCGGAGCGCTGCGTCACAACTCTCCTTGAGCGCGTCCTTCGCGTCAGCATCGCGCGCCGCGTCGTACGGCAGTACCTCAAACTTCGCGCAACAGGTCTTGAACCACTCAGTGAGATCACCCGACTCGTACTTCGCTGGCACCCCCGGATGCTTCACCCGAACGACCGGCGCATGCTTCTCGCCCTTCGGAAGGGTGACCGAACAACGCTCGGCGATGCGACCCGCGTTGAGCAACGCCTCCTGCTCCGCCGCCGCCGGAAAGAGCGCGCTCATCTCTTGCGGACTCTTCACATAGATATCTTCGGGATACTTGAGTCGCCCTTCCTCGCTCTTCAGTTTCTGCATCGAAATGCAGCAGAGCGTGTCGTGCACATCGTGATCTTCACGCAGCAGAAAGTGCGCATCATTGTCCGCAACAAGCGGAAGCCCGCACTCCGCGGCGAGTGCAATCAGGTGCGGATTGATCTCTTCTTGTTCCGCGACATGCCGTTGCAACTCGATGTAGAAGCGAGGTTCTCCCGCCTCGTTGGGCTTGAACACGCTCGCGTGCCACTTCGCCTCCGCGACCGCGAGCTGCCAATGCGTGAGCGCCGCACCGGATTTCACCGCGCCTGCGCGAACAAATGCCGTGAGATGAAAAGCGATAGACGAACCCAGATGCCCGTTGATCGCGATGAGTCCGTCGCCCCACTGCAGGAGCGTCGACTTATCCATGCGTGGCTTGTAGTAGAAGCCTTGCAAAAACGCGTCACTTGAAAGCTTGACGAGGTTTTTCCAGCCCGCAAGATTTTCGGCGAGCAACACAAGGTGAAATCCGCCGTCCTGAACTCCTGTGTGCGTGCGATCAAGTCGATCGCCGGGCTTGCCGTCCCGATCGGGCGCGACATACGCCTCGATGCCAAGAATTGGTTTCACTCCCGCCGCGTTGGCCTTCGTATAAAACTCATGAGCACCGAACAGATTGCCGTGATCCGTAACGGCAACCGCGTGCATTCCGAGTGCCTTCACCCGCTCAAGCAGTCGATCGATCTTGTTTCCTCCATCGAGAAGCGAGTACTCGCTATGCAGATGGAGATGCGCAAAACACGGCGACGCGCTTCGCGTCGACTCCGGTGCGGTTGAAGAGGAAACGGCCATGCGTCGATGGTACGCCCACCGCGCAGAGTTGCAACCGAATCACTGAGTGTCCGACGATCGATCCCGAACTCGGACATTTTCCCGTCCAAAGTCGTCTGGCTGCGAGAGATCTTGGCGGCTTGACGGACGCGACGCGATCAGTCGAAGCCCAGCACGCACCACGGCGAAAGCGATGAACAGCGCGAGCAACAGAATCACGCACGCGAATCCGCACAAGAGCAGCGCGAGAATCAAGATAGCGACCGGGACGGCGAGAAGCACCGCGGCAGCGGCATAGAGCACTCGACCCGCAACCGACCTCGGCGCCCGCGCGAATGGATTCGCTGCGCGAGCCCGCTGCGCTGCGCCCTGCGCCTGCGCCCCAAGACTGCTGAAACTGAATTGCATCACGCGAGCCATCGTGCGCGCATCGACTGCGTGAACACGCCTGGAGTTCCCTTGCCGATCACCGATTCTTCAACGCGAACCACGGGAAGTACGCCCCAACTGGAGTTTGTCACGAAGAGTTCATCCGCAGCGAGCACTTCATCGATCGTGATATCGCGAATACGTACTCGCGCGGCTTGACTGAGCGCCCACTCCATCACTGCCATTCGCGTGCATCCCGGCAGGACGGGATGCAACGACGGTGCATCTCCGTCCATCGCCTCATCGTCGCCGCGAGCGATCGGCGTCGACAGCACGCCATCCTTCACCACAAACACATTACTCACGCTTCCGCTTGCGAGAAATCCACGCGTCGAAAACCAAAGTGATTCTGTACAGCCCACACGCGCGGCGTGACCGAGCGCTTCGATCCGCGGCCAGTACCACAGGGTCTTGTGACCAAGAAATCGATCACTGGCGGAATGTCGATTCGTGGAAATCGTGACCGCCACACCCCTCGCGAAGAGCTCGTCAGGATAGAGCGTCGGTGGCTGGGCAACGATGATGATCGTTGGCATGCGGACTTCGGCCCCGCGCTGATCGTTCGGCCGCGCCCAAGGCAAACCGAGATCTCCTCCCGTCACAGTCAAGCGAATGCGCGCGTCCTGCATGTCATTGGCTTGAAGCGTGTCAAGCACCGCTTCACCGAGCGGATCAACGCGAAGTGCATCAGCGAGGCCAAGCTCCTGCGCACTTTTCTCAAGACGCATCAGGTGCTGGTCCATGCGCAAGACCGCGCCATCGCGCGCGAGCATCGTCTCGAAGAGGCCTACGCCGTGTTGCATGCCTGCGTCGAGCACACTCATGCGCGCCTCAGCGCGCTCACAGAGTTGACCATTCAACCAAATTTTCATTCGCACAACTCCATGTCCAATTCATGAACCTTCTGTGATAACCCGAATGCGGTACTCGGCCGCATTTCCGCCCGTCGCGTCAATGCTGAGGAGAATGGCTCGACCATCACGCAAGCGAACGGTCGCGCCGTGGGTCGCGCCTACATGAAGGAGGTCGCCCTCGACGACATCGATGACCGATCCATCCACTCCTTCGGCGCCAAGCATTTTTTGCAAGAAATCGGTCGCGAACTGTTCGGTGCGCCCGACCGACTTTCCGGTTGGAGCGAGCGAAAGCGATTCATGTACAAAGGCGCGCACGCTTTCGCGTGAAGCAAGCTCCAGTTTTCCATTCCACCAGAAAATTCCAATGGCTATGGCTGGGGCGAGCACAACGAGCAGAATGCGTCGGATTGGATTGATGCGGCGAAGCGTCATGCGTTGGAACTCAAACGGCGTGCAAAGGTAGCATGACCGTACGCAAACGGCACGCGCGAACGAGCGCGCGTCCGAGGCGGCCACCGAGATTTCTTGATGCAGCACGCCTGTTCAAACTGCGCCGCAACAATCCCCCGAAGCGCGCGCCGCTGGTCGGAGTGTCTGCGCGCATGGATCGCCACCTGCCCCATCTGTGCGGCACAGGTGGTCTGCCGCGATCACGCCCATCGCCGAGAGCTTCGGGTGCTGCTCGATCTCGCGGCGAGCGCAAGTCGAATCGTCGCACTACTCATTCTGTTCTTTGGAGCCTCGGTCTCGCTTGGCATCACGCTTTACGCATGGCTCTGGCGCGTCGAGTATCAACGAAGCGTCATCTTCGATGCATCGTTTCCTTATTGGCTACTCCTGAAAACTCCGTTCCTCCTGTACTGCTTGTTTGGCGCAGTAGGCGTCAGCCTCGCCTCCTCACAGCTCACCTACTGGCAACGCGTTGGGCGATGGTCCATCGTGAGCATCGTGCTCTCGTGGTGCTTCATGAATTGGTTTTCGATTACAGGGAGCGTCTCGACCTTCGACGGGCACAACATCGCACCAGTCTTCATGGGCATCTGCGGCGCTGTGCTTGGAGTTATCCTCGGCTGCGCGCTGAGGATTGACCGCGTTTGGAATCGGGAGGCTGCGAGGAGGAATCGCCGCCGCCTGCGCGCCACCTTCGCGAGGCAGTGAAGTTCCCCTATTCTCTTGCCTTGCGTAGCACATGACCTCACCCGTACCTCATCCTTCCGACTCAACAACCACGCGGACAGACCGCGTCGTCTATGGAACTCGGTTGTGCGCTTCGTGCCTCCATCCGATGGCTGGGTGCCCGATCGAACGACATGTGGCGAGCAACATCCTGTTCGCGCGCTGCAATGAATGCGGCATGCCAAGTCCATTGACTGAGTATCCATCCGCAGCCGGATGGCTCGCACAACTGCAGAGCCTCGCGGCAACCGCGGTCCTGGTCCTCTCTCTTCTCGCAGTCGTCGTGCAGATGTTGCTGTGCTGGGGAAGCGTTGCGTTCATGCTCATCGTTCCCGCAGAAATGCTGGTCGCGCCACTCTTCAATGCGTTTCAACTCGCGACGAAGAACCAAGATGGTTACGCTGCCACCGCAGATATGGTGTGGCTCGCGACCGAAGAAGGCCAACGAGCACTCGCTTCCGAATGCAGCGTGTGGAACGCGGGCTGGCTGGTCTTCTATCTCGTCTTCTTCGCGATGATCCCAGCGTTGGTCAGCGGAATGCTCGGCGGCGTCGCCTTCCTTCGCGGATCACTTCCCCGACGCATGCTGATGGGAAGTCTTGGACCTCTCGCCTTCTGCGTCGGCTGGTACGCCTTTGATGCAGGTGTATCGCCCACTCCTTTACTCGCAGCCCGTGGCATCACTCCCACCTGGGCCGAGGTTGTTGATCTGCATCTGCAGCCTCAACTGCATGTCCTCGCCGCGTTGACCCTCCTCGTCGGAACCCTCGTCGGAACTTGGATCGGACCTACCGTGCTGCGAGGCATCGCCACCACGATCCTGCCGCCGCGAGAACGAAATCTCGTGGCATGGATCTGGACATTCGCTGGCAAGCAAGTTCCTCGTCATTGACCGATCGACGCCGCGCTCGACGCGGGAGAGACGGCTATCCTTCGCCCCTCGCATGTCGATCATCACGCTCGCAAATCTTCGTTACACCATTGGTACGCGCGTGTTGCTCGACGGCGCTGTCGGTGCGGTTGAACCGTCTGAAAAAATCGGACTTGTCGGACGCAATGGTTGCGGCAAGAGCACGCTGCTCAAGCTCATCGCGGGAAAGCTGCAGCCGGATTCCGGCTCGGTGCAAGTGGCGCGAGGCACTTCCATTGGTTACCTCGAACAGGATCCCAAAGTGCCAACGGAAGGGACGCTCCTCGACGCCGCGATGGATGCGTTTGCAGATCGCGATCGATTGCAACTTGAACTCGAGCATGTCTATGAACTCATGGCGCACGCCCAGGGCGATGAACTTGAGCGCCTGATGACGCGGCAGGTGCACCTCGATGAGGCACTCGAGCGCGCCGGCGGTTACGCCGTGGAGCATCGTGTTGAAGCCATGCTGCATGGACTCGGGTTTACGAATGACGATTTCACGCTCCCCGCGTCCGGCTTGAGCGGCGGCCAACGCGCGCGCCTTGGCCTGACGCGACTCCTGTTGAGCGAACCGGACATCCTCCTCCTCGATGAGCCGACAAACCACCTCGACATCGCCGGCCGCGAGTGGCTCGAAGACTTTCTCGACACGGAGTTCGGAGGCGCAGTACTGTTGGTCTCGCACGATCGTTGGCTTCTTGACCGAGTTGTGCATCGCATTCTCGAAATCGATCGAGGCGGGATCTGCGAATACCCCGGCAATTACAAGGCGTTCCGCGCACTCCGAGCGGAACGCCGCCTGACTCAAGAGCGTGTGCTCGAGAAGCAACAAGACAAGATTCGCTCGGAGCAGGCGTACATTCTGAAGTACAAGGCCGGCCAGCGTGCGCGCCAAGCGAAAGGCCGCGAGACACGACTCGAGCGCTTCAAAGAAACCGAAGTGCAGGAGATCGCGCCCGAGATGGGGTCGATGGCACTTGAGCTACCGAAGCCACCAGAGTTAGGCGATTTTGCTTTCGTTGGCGAGGGACTCTCGAAGGCCTACGGCGATCGCGTCCTCTTTCACGATCTCACACTCGCGGCAAAACCTGGTGATCGCATCGGCATCATCGGACCAAATGGCGCGGGGAAGACCACGCTTGTGCGCGGCATTCTCGGAGATCTTGCGCTCGATGCGGGAACGCTGAAACTCAGCCCTCGCCTTGAGGTGGGTTGGTTCCGACAATCACACGCGCACCTTGACCGCGCACTCAAGGTCTATGAGTACCTCCAATCGACGATCCGATCACTCGAAGGAGGTCCGCGACCCAGCGAACAAGAAGCACGCAATCTCGCGGGAGCGTTCATGTTTACGGGAAGCGAACAAGAGAAACTCGTCGGCGACCTCTCGGGTGGCGAGAAAGCGCGCCTCGTCCTCGCTGGGCTCGTCGCGAGCTCCAAGAATCTTCTTGTCCTCGACGAACCAACCAATCACCTCGATATTCCGAGCGCGGAGCGGCTCGAAGAAGCACTCACCGGATTCGGCGACGGTCGCAATCGCTCGGGTGTCGTGCTCCTCATTAGCCACGACCGAGCACTGCTCGAACAAGTGTGCGAGAAGCTCCTCATCATTGACGGTGAGGGAAACACAAGTCTCTTCGAAGGTCGTTACTCCGAGTACAACCGCAAACAGAAGGAACTCGCGAGTAAGCAAGCGAGCGCGCTCGCGGCGTCGAAGAAGTCGTCAGCAAAGTCCACGGCGAAGCTAGAAGTGAAGCGCACACCCGCGCCAGTCGCAACGCCCGCTGCTCCCTCAATCTCCTCCAACGCAGCGAAGTCCCGAACCAACAAAGCGCCGCGCGAGCGTGGGCCGTATCAAGCGGTGTCGCAAGAGAAACTCGAAGCCCGACTTGCGGAAGTACCGCTCGAAATCGAAGGAATTGATCTCGCCTTCGCGTCGCCGAGTGTGGCGAGTGACCCCTCAAAGACACGCGCTCTCACGCAGCAACGAGAAGCACTCCGCACGGAACTCGAAGCGCTCGAAGCAGAGTGGATGCGACGCGCGGAGTAGAAGCTCGGACGCGCCCGCGCTGTGCGGAATGAAAACCCGCCTCCACCGGCGGGTCGTTGATCGGTTCGAAACGCCGCTTCGTCGCTACGCATTACTGCGGACACGCAACAGCACTTCGCCTTTCGTGTCGGTCAGTTCATAGAAGGAACCGAGCGCAAAGGCGGGCAGATCCGCGAACGACGCCGCGCATACTCCACCCACCGCAACCGCGGTTCCTACGGTCTGCATCGAGCCAGATTCGTCGCGAGTCCGCAGCACGAGTGTGGCGCCTTCGCGTAACCCATACGCGACGAGTGTGATCGTTTTCGATTTGCTATTTACATAGAGCACGGCACTCGCGTTGTCCGTCGGCGAATTCGCGCTCATGAGGATAGGCGTAGCCGAGTTGAAGTCGACACCAGCGAACCCTGGAGCGAGGTGTGCGATCTCACTCCGCATTCGGTCACTGTGCACCGCACCTGCCAACAGACGAATGTTCTCCGAGGCGCTCGCGTTGAACCAGAGCGTCACCGCGAGCGCGGCTGCGAAGAACAGTGCTGCCGCACGCCAGAAACTCTGCGCAAGAGGCGCGGGCGCCGTGCGCGCGGCGGAGTCACGCATAGCCTCGAGTTGCTCGACCACAGCGTGGTCACGCTGCGTTTCGTGCGCATTCCCCTTCGATTGCGGTTGCGCGTCGCGTCCAATGCGAGCGATCGTCGCGGGGCGCGCGGCATCCTCAACCGCGTCGATGACCCTCGCGATGGTTCGGAGTCGAAGCGAGGTCGGAGGCACATCATCGGACAGCGCATCAAAGCTTGTGGATGCCTCAGCTTGCAATCGAATGAGCTCCGCTTGCAACTGGGGAGTGGCTCTCGCGAAGCCTCGTGAAAATCGTGCAGCGTCTACCTCGTCGAGCATGCCATGCGCATCGAGCTGCGCATGCTCAAGAAGTTCGTCGCGATTGAAGTAATCCAGTTGAGTCATCAGTACTTTCTTCCGGTCGATCCGTGCAAACTGCCATACGGAACGGACGCTGGCCTGTTCCCTCGTCGCAGAGAAGTGGAGCAAATTGTCGCAGATATTCGCTGCAAAGAGGCCGACAGTCCCCATGCAAGTGCGCGAGTTGCATCACGCATGACCGGCACCTCGATCCGCAGAGGCGCGATCGCGAAGCTTCCCGAGTCCTCGACTCAGCGCGCTCTTCACCGTCCCGAGTGGAGTTTCGAGTTGGGTGGCGATTTCGCGCAGGCTGAAGCCTTGGAGATAGGCACGCTCGATAACTGCGCGTTGGAGGTCGGGGAGTTCCCGAAGTCTCAGCGCGAGTTTGTTTCGATCTTCCAAGGATGTTTCCTGCGCCTGCACGCCGAGTCCCTGATCCTGCAAGGACACGCCGCTCTCGTCGGCGCCGAGCCGTTCCGCTCGCACGGTCTGCTTCCGCAATCGATCGATAAGCAGCCGCCGGGTGATCAGCATGACCCAAGTCACGAGCTTGGCACGATGCGGATCGAACCGGTCCGCGGTTCTCCAAAGGCGCACAAAAATCTCCTGGGTGGCGTCCTCTGCTTCAGCGGAAGAATGAAGGACCTGCCTACAGGACTTGTAGACGAGTGCGCCAAATCGGTCATACAGCTCCCCCACGGCCGATTCGTCCCCCGCGGAGACTTCGCGCATAAGCCTCCAATCATCATTCGGGGGGGTCGAGATGGGCGGGTCGGGCTGCATGGTTGAACTTGCTTCCGTGGAACGGGTCAGGCAGTTTCAGGTCGTGCGTAACGAACTCCGACGCTGGGTATTCAGAACAGCGTTTGAGCGCGCCGGGTGGAATTTTACCATTCTGTGAATCGCATTTGCTCCATTTCCTGCCAATCCGTCTGAAAGTGAGTTACGCTGAGAGACGCAAGACTTGGCATTCGCACCTTACGAGGTGCAGATTCCGATTGAAGTTAGGAGCTCCGTGCCCGAGAGACCGGATCCACTACTTCCCACCGTGCCGGTGCGATGCACAAGCATCACGCTCGCGCTGTCTTGCTCCCGCAATAAAGTTGCGATTGAACAATTGCGTCGACGAGCTTTTACGCTCGTTGAGTTCTTGGTTGTCATCAGTGTTGTCGTGATCTTGACTTCGATGCTCATGCCCGCGCTGAGCCAAGCGCGCCGCGCAGGCGCGCGACTGCAATGCCTGAACAACATGCGCCAGATCGGCGCGGGCTTGATCACCTACACCGATGATTCGAACAATCGGTTGCCGTCATCGAGTTACACACCAGCGAGCTCGCCACGAATCGGCGAGATGATGTGCCTCACAACAACTGTCAGTAATGGCGAGGCGAAACCCGATGGATTGGGCATGTTGCTTTCTCGCATGGGTGGCTACCTCAGTGACGAGCGATGCCTGTTCTGTCCGTCGCACCACGGACAACATGACTACGAACGCTACATCCCTGACTTCGCGCATCCGAGTTTCTCGCAGCGCGTGTTTTCGAACTACCAATATCGCGGCGATATTGACTTCACAGATATCGCACGCCCACGCCGACGCGTTGATCCACTTTCATCCCGCGTGATTCTCCTCGCCGATGGCTTCCGCTCTCGGACGGATTTCAACCATCGCTCTGGTTCCAATCGCTTGAAGGGTGATGGGTCAGTCGATTGGTGGAGTGACGCGGGCGAGTATGTCGTGCACAACGCACCGACTGTGACAGACGACGGCGCTGCACCGCCCCCACTGCTTGAGCTTTATCTGAGCGTGTGGGCACGCATCGACAAACTGCCGCAGGACTAGTCTTGCGTGTGCGTCGACGGCATCAAATCAACAACTTGGATCGCATGACGGCCGACTTGCGGCACCACGATTTCGCTCCGTGCTGACTTCCAGCCTCGACCCACGAGCGCGAGGTCAATGTGCACACAAGGGAAACTCCTTGGGTAGCTCATGCCCCACCCCACGCCACTCTCGTGAAATGACTCGCGAAACGCGGGATAGAGCACCGAGAGTGAATCACTCCCTCGTGGAATGTTGAAATCACCAACGGCGATGTCTGGGAAAGTATCTCGAAGCCGCGAAAGGTCCCGACCCGTCGCTTCCGCGAGTGCTCCGCGCGGGAGTTTGACATCCGATGGAAAGTCAACGGCTTCAATGACAAGCATTCGATCGAGCGCGACAACTGCGAACCGCGAGACATTTCGACCTCCGCCTGCAATGAGCGGCGTCGCCTCTGTCACCTTTGTGCGCGACAGCAGCGCGAATCGTCCAGCGCGCGCAATCTCGAACCCCGCGCTTGCAAATGCCTCAAACTGCTCTCGACGAAGAGCCGAGCCTGGATCTGTAAGCACAATCGCGTCCGCGTCCATACTCAGCAAAGCACGCACCGCGAGCTCAACAGATTTCGGCGACGGCGAAGAAGCGTTCCAGTGCACGAGTCGAAAACCTTGCGTGGGCCGATCCTTCGGGAGACCCCAATCGAGTGCAACTTGTCGCACGACGAGAAAGAACACTCCGATGCCGAGCGCGCGCGCGTAGTTCGACCGGCTTCGCAATCCGAAGTACCCACTCACGAGAAGTGTGCACCCAAGCACAAACCAAATGCGCGGCGTCCACCAGAGGGATTGCAATGCGGCGACTCGATCGGTGAGCAGGTCTGAAAGCACGAATGCACAAACTGAAAACCACGCAGCACATGCAATCGTGTGCGTCAAGAGTGTGCGGCACTGTTGCGCGCTGATCACGATGCGTGCTCCGAGACAGGCGGCGCGATCGCGCGCGCAAGGCGAACTCCTTCCACAGACCCCACCGCGAGCCCACCTCCCATTCGTACATCACGCCCAGCATTCCATGCAATCGGAGTTCCATCAAAGCTCTGCACGCACAAACCCGCTTCCTCCGCGATCAACGCGCCACCCGCGTGATCCCAAAGTGCGGCTCCGCCCTGACTCTGTGGCGTAAGCACGAGATCCGCTTCATCGCGCGCGACAAAGGCGTACTTCGCTTGGCTCTCCGCATCGATCCACTCAACCTCGAGCTCCGCTCGCGTTGCTGCATCCATGACTCGCGACTTCCACGCGGCGCTCGACTTCGGCGCACTTGCGATGCGCACGCTCGATTTCGCGTGTTCTTCCACTCGCAATCGCCGCCACGGCGCCTCCTCAAGAGACGCGAGAGATCCCTCAAACGACCCGTGACCGCGCGTCGCAACTTGAACTACTCCACTGCCAACTGTGGGCAACGCATTCACCGCGAACTCCACGCGCCCGCGCTCCGCAAGCGCGAGGCACACGCACCAATGTCCACCGCGAACGAAGCTCCGTGTGCCGTCGATTGGATCGAGAATCCAAAACCGCTCTTCGGTACCGCGTGCGGGATTGCGCGTGATGAGTGCTTCAAGGTCTTGAGGTCGAATCCGCGACGAGGGCTCAATGGAACGGAGGATGTCCATCACGACCGCGATACCGCCAGGAATTGCGGCTAGTGAATCCGTTGACTCCTCCGCAAGGATCGGCGCCTCGTCATGCCTCACGAGCGACTCAATCGTCAAAGTCTGCAACGCGACATCCACAGCCGTGACGAACGAGCCATCCGACTTCCGCGCGATCGCTGACTCACGCAGTGCTGGACGAACATCGCGTGCCCGAAGAGCCCATCGCGCCAGTACTGCAATCAGGACTCGGTGAATCAGAATCTCGTTTGGTAAGTCGCAGTGGCAGTGCATGGCGCGGAATCGGAGAGATTTTATCCGCACTCCGCGCGCCATACAGGTCTCAACTGCGCAAACCCCTCGTTCCACTCCTACGCCGTGAAGCGACTTCTGAACAGTTGCGCGCCGTGCCGCTCACGCTCCCGAGCCTCGATCGGAACTCATCGCCTTCCACGCCGACTGCTCATGGCCATGCAAGACCATCGACCTCGAGCACGATCGGATTGAGCTGGGACAACCGAAGTTGGACGGAGGGAATCGCGCCCGAACGCAACTCGTGCTCACGGTGAACACTTAACGGGCACCTCCATCGGTCCGAAACCCCGGTCGCGGCATTCCCTGGCACGAACCTTGTCCATACGCCTTGTTGGATCTCGACGTCCGCAGACGAACTCTCAACAAGAAGTGGCGCAGGCGCGCTCGACCCTGCTGGCTGCAGAAGCACGACCTCCGTCTCTTGCCGTTGATGCTTGCGAAGATCGAGTTGCGGCCGCGTGACAAACCAATCGACTCGCGACACCCCACGAGCGCGAATCGTGAACTTCTGCACCGACTCCTCTTGGCCCCGCTTCAGCCGCAGTGACAGCGACTCCGCCTTGAGTCCTGGTTCAGAGAGTTTCAATGCAACCTGAATCTCGACGGTTTCGCCAGGCTTCACCACGGAGTGCGAAGGCCTTGCGACGGCACAGCCACACGATGACTGAACTCCGAGTATCTCAACCTCCTGCGATGCGGGTGATTCGTTCGTGAGTCGGAAGGAGTGCCGAACCTCAGTCGGAGCCTGCGTCAACTCGACATCTCCAAAGTTGTGCCTCCCCTCCCCTGCAAGCCATCCGTGCGGGGAACCCGCGGGGCTGGATTGCTCAGGAACAGCGGAGCGAGACGCAGACGAAACGAGGGCTCGCGGTGCGAACAGCGCGCCAAGAATGCCTCCAGTAACCATCAGCGACAGCGGAACAATCATCCGTTGTCGAACGCTTGTGACCTCGACCGTTGCTCTGCCAATCCACTTTCCCCGGAGAAGTCCAATGCCTAAACCGACGAGTGCGCCGAGCAGAGCAAGCAGTGCGGTGTCCGGTCGCCACCAGCTCGCGCCGAATCGATCCGCGCCTGAGTCGGGCTCGAGAGCGCCAACCGAGGGACTGACGAGATTTGCCTCAAGCCATGATGGCGAAACAGTTGCGACGGTAGCTGGCGCGGAGGTTTGATGTACTGCGCCGTCAATCTCTACTTCCGATGCCCCCTCCCGATAGCGAATCCGGAGACAGTCATCGAACACAAGGGTCCCAACAGGAATCTCATGCCGATCAAACTCCGCCGTGTGGCCGCTCTGCGGAGACGCCACAAACTCCAGTTCGGAGACGGTCACCGTCGGCTCACGCCCTTGATCGCGTGCCAACTGATCCGCCAGCGCAGTTCTGAGCACTCGTCGTGGAAGCCAATGCCCAGATCGATGCTCCCATGCAGCGAACTCAACATCCACTCGCCCCATTCGTGACCGCTTTCCATCTGGCTCGGCGCGCCAGCTCTCAACCGCGAGCGTCTCAATCTTCTGCGCATCGGTCCCTTGGAGGACGAGTTCGAGAATCGTTCGTTCACCGCCAAGGTCGAAACGAATCTTCGTGTGATCCGCGTCTTGGTCAAACCCGATGATGCTCCCGAAAGCGACCGACCGCGCGAGTCCGCCATCCCCGCAGATGAACGGCCAATCATTGAGGAGGAGTAAAGAAACGCAGTCGAGTGGTGCGTTGAATGCTCGGCGTGACGAGATCGAGTACTTCTGCTCCCGCGGTCGGTAGGTCGCCCAACGAGAACCGTCCCAAACTGCCTGTTCGACAATGCGGTCGCCGGGGAGTGTTGGTTCTTGCGCCGTATCCGCAACGACCGTCAGTTTGAGCTTGTCGCTCGTGCGTGTGGCAGCGTAATGCAGCACCCTTCGGAGATGGCTGCGTCCATCTTGTGTCGCTGGCGCCGGCATGAATTCGCGCGAGACCCACCCGTACTCCCCCGACGAAGTTTCGGCGGAAACTGAGGCGAGGCGTTGACCAAGTTTGGATCGAAAACTCTCCGCGAACTGCAGTTGTAGGTCACTCGTCTGGGCGACTTGCGCGCCTGGAACGAGCAAGAGCATGAGAATCGGCGCTGGGTTCATGGTAGGACTCCCATTTTCCTTCTGATCAAATCCGTCGCCCGTGGCGGTCAAGCGGGTATGACAGGGCTCAATGAAATGGATGTCATTGCAGCGGCGACTCGCAGTCATATCGATAGCAAGGGGAGATCATTCCATAGTCCACGCACTGCCATTCCCCGTCCACCTTCTCGCAGAAGCCAAGGTGATTCACTCCGCAGTCGGCGATGGGACCGTTCCATGTACAGGAGTGCAGAGGAAGAAGAACGCATTCCTCATTTCTGAGCCCCGCCCCGTCACACCAGTTGCATGCGCCGGAGGACATGCACTTGGGTGGCGCACCGTCATTCGGACCCGCACAGGGATTTCGCTCGACACACACGCTGTGATTATTGAGTTCCCCCAGTTGCGCGACCGCGATCCGCGCGACAACGATCATCGCGCACACTGAAAGGCCGACCGACCAGAATTGGTTATTCATCTTAGTTCTCCTATGTTAATGAACTCGGATCTTGAAAACTTCCTTTTTCGATCTCCGGGCGGAGTCAACGGCGCTCTCAAACGCCGCACGCCGCTCAGGCATCAGCAATGCTGCGACCTTCGTAAGAAAAGTCTCATGGTTTGCGACACGGCGGTCGGACAATCGTAGAAGTTGCTCCCTGAGTTGGCTCGCCTCGACTTCTCCTGAGTTGACGATCATGTGATCGCGAGCGAGCCGAAAGGCAATCTCAAACGCGCGAACCTTGAGCTCAGCTTGTTCTCGCACAAACAGTGATTTCTGTTGCCGGATGCTCAGGGCCACCTCCTCGGGAAGCGACCCGTTATCGAGCGATGCATCGATCCATGCATCGAGACGCGATTCTCCCCACAACGCCGCGCATGTGGCTGGCGCCAAGGCATTCTGTGCGTACGCCGTCCAAAGGATCGCGAGATCGTCGCGACCGGATTCTCGCAGCCACCCTTCAAGGCTACTGCAAAACACCCTGCTCGCCACGAGTTGCCGCGAGTTCGCCAACCGCAATCGTTCCAGTGATTTCTCCTCCTCGCGAGTTGAGGATTCCCCGTCTCCCTCCCGCCATTGCTTTCCGACCTTCCGTCCCGCATCCAATCGATCTCTGCAATAGTCATCGATTGCGAGATAGTATCGATGGACGAATTCGCAGACGCCTGACTCCTCAGCCAACTCTCTATGCACCGCATCGCAGAGCATGAATGCTCGCTCTTCGCGATTTTCCTCTACGAAGCGCGCCAAAATGCGCACGCAGTCCCCCGCGCGCCAGAAATCGGAATCTGGATTGCGTCGTAGCGCGCTTGGGCTGAAGAAGAGTGCGCGTCGAAATGCACGCGAGAAGCACGGCTCATTTCCCGATGGAAGTCCGAGTGCCAACGCAAGAGTCGCGCGCAGCTCGTCAACCTGTTTTAGGCTCTGAAGAAAACGATCCGCCTGTTCCGCGCGGATTCGGTCGTACAGACCACTATCCTCCATCCGCGCCTCGAAGTCGCTCCATGCGCGAGTCAAGCGCTCGCGTAACTCCGGCGTTTCTGGCTCGCCCGCGGCGGCGAGTAGGAGCGGATCCAATTCCTCTTCCTTGAGTCGGTTGAGCTCTTGCATCGAAGGCGATGGCCCCATGGCGTGCAACTCCCGATCGAGCACTCCGCACGCGCGGATGTAGTCTTCCGAAACTTGGGTTGCCTCATGCGTCGCATCTGCTGAGGTTGCAAATTGCTCGATGAGTTCCATGAGCTCTGGCCAAGCAACGAAGAATCTCAAGGCCCTCCAACATCCATCTGCCGCGCCCGAGTTCGACGAACCTGTGGCACTCGCTGGGGACGACGCGGACTGAACGGCTAACGTTGCTTGCGAAACCACACCGGCACGCGCGCCGACAGCGAGGGGAGCGGAGCTGCGAACGGACAATTCTGAGAAGTAATCGTGTCTTGGCAAAACCTCTGTTCCACTAGCCTTGCCAACGACCAACGCGATCGCCGCGCAGCCCGCGATGCGTATGCGATATGCCATCGGCAATCCACTCGAGATTCGAAGCCTGTTCCTGCCCATAGCACGAAAGACCCGCAACTTGTTCACAGAACCGTCCACCGATTGGAGCGCGCTTCCGAACTTCCATGCGCCCCACTCAATCCTAAGTCAGCGGTCGCTAGCCTATCCCCCCCGCCCTCCGTCAAGCAAGGAGGAAGAGATTTTTGTGTTTTTTTCTAGGTGCGTCTGACCGCGCGCAGTCCCGCCCTGCAATCACGACTCACTGGACAGCGTGGAGGATTTGCGATCTCTTCGCTCCCTGTCACTTGATTTCGTGCCACGCCTCCAATGTCCGCTCGCGGTGAGGCACAGAGCCATTGGGGTGAACTCGGCTCCGCTCCTCGTCGTGTCGAGACCCGCGCCAGATTGGCAGGCGCGCCTCTCGACGCTGCGTGATCCGACGCACCGAACCCCACTTGGCGCCTGCAATTGCCTCGATTGCATGGAGGCTGACTTGGCATCGACCTTGCCTCAAGCGGGGCTCGCCGTTGGCAACCCCAAAGCGAGAAGGATTTCACACTATGTCTACTTCAAAGATCATTGGTATTGACCTCGGTACTACAAACTCAGTCGTCGCCATCATGGAGGGCGGCCAGCCCAAAGTCCTCATCAACGCACAAGGCAACCGCACGACACCATCGGTCGTTGGCTTCACAGACAAGGGGGAGCGCCTCGTCGGACAACCCGCCAAGCACCAGCAAGTCACGAATCCGAAGAACACAGTCTTCTCGATCAAGCGTTTCATGGGACGCCGGATCGAAGAGGTTCGCGAAGAGCAAAAGCATGTCCCCTACACCATTGTCGGGACTGGCGATGACCTCGTGAAGGTCGACATTCGCGGCAAGCAGTACACCTCGCCTGAAATCAGCGCGATGGTCCTGCAGGAGCTCAAGAAGGTCGCCGAGGACTATCTCGGAGAGAAGGTCGACCGCGCCGTCATCACCGTGCCTGCGTACTTCAATGACGCGCAGCGGCAGGCAACCAAGGATGCTGGCGAAATCGCCGGCCTCAAGGTTGAGCGCATCATTAACGAGCCAACCGCCGCCGCACTCGCGTACGGACTTGAGAAGAAGAAGAACGCGCGTATCGCGGTCTTCGATCTTGGTGGTGGTACTTTCGATATCTCGATTCTCGATGTCGGTGACGGCGTCTTCGAAGTGCTCTCGAGTAACGGCGATGGCCACCTCGGCGGCGATGACTTTGACCAACGCATCATCAACTCCCTCGCAGAGGACTTCCGCAAGAAGGAAGGCATCGACATTCGCAGCGATGCGATGGCGCTGCAGCGTTTGAAGGAAGCGGCCGAGAAGGCGAAGATTGAACTCTCCACGCAATTGGAGACGAGCGTCAACCTCGCGTACATCACTGCAGATCAGAACGGACCCAAGCACCTCCAGACCACGATTACCCGTGTGGGCTTCGAGTCGATGTGCGCAGATCTCTTCGCACGACTCCGTGGTCCTTGCGAGCAGGCGATCCGCGACTCCAAGCTGAATCCTGCAGACATCGAAGAAGTCGTGATGGTCGGCGGATCGATTCGCATTCCGAAGGTCCAAGACATCGCCAAGGAAATCTTCCAAGCCAAGACGCTCGATCGATCCATCAACCCAGACGAAGTTGTCGCGATCGGCGCAGCCATTCAAGGCGGCGTGCTCATGGGCGATGTCAAGGATGTGCTCCTCCTCGATGTCACCCCGCTCTCACTCGGGGTCGAGACGCTCGGAAGCGTGATGACCACGCTTATTCCGCGCAACACGACCATTCCAACGAGTAAGAAGGAAGTCTTCTCAACCGCGGCCGATGGACAAACTTCCGTAACCATCCATGTCCTGCAGGGTGAACGGCAGTTCGCTTCGGATAATCGCACGCTCGGACGATTTGACCTCACGGGTATCGCGTCCGCACAGCGAGGTTCCCCGCAGATTGAGGTTGAATTCGCACTCGACGCCAACGGCATCCTGAATGTGAGTGCAACCGACAAGGCGACGAACAAGAAGCAGGAAGTGAAGATCACCGGATCCTCTGGACTCTCGAAGGATGAAGTTGAACGCATGAAGCGCGAGGCAGAGGAGAACGCCGCGAGTGACAAGACTCGACGCGAGCTCGTCGACTTGAAGAATCAGGCGGAGCAATTGGTGTACGGCACAAAGAAGGCACTCGCAGATGCGGGCGAACGCGTGCCAGCCGCCCTGCGTGGCACGATCGAGAGCGCAGTCGCGAATCTTGAAGAGCGCATTAAGAGCGACGACAAGGCCGCGATTGAAGCCGCAATGAAACAGCTGAGCGACGGAAGCGTGGAACTTGGCAAGATTCCAATGAGCGACGCAGGAGCTGCACCGAGCGCTGGATCCACTGAGAGTGCAGGCGGCGCCAAGAAGGACGATGTGATCGACGCCGACTTCGAAGTCAAGGACGCATAAGGACGAAGCAAGCCAGTCTTTTCAGGGCGTGCGGACACTACAACGGTGCACCGCACGCCCTTTTTCGTGATGGCGTAGGATCTCTTCGTTATGCGATCAGGAATGCAATCCGTCAAAGGCATCCCCGTCTCCCCGGGGATCGTGATGGGTCGCGCCATTGTGCTTGGCAATGCGGAGACGCATGTCCCTCGGCGCATTATCGAGTCAGACTCGCTCGACTTGGAAGTCGCTCGTCTCGATACGGCACTGCAAGCGGCTGTCGAAGATCTTGCGATACTTCGGGACCGCACGGAGGCGCAGATTGGCCGTGATGCCGCGAAAATCTTCGGATTTCACCTCGGTCTTCTGCAGGATCCAACTCTTCTCGCCCCGATGCGCACGCGCATCATCACCGATCGTGTGAATGCCGAAGTGGCTGTCGCCGATGCCTTTCAGCGACTTGCCGATCAGTTCCGCGCGCTCGGAAGCGAAATGTTCAGTCAGAAGGCGAACGATGTCCTCGATCTTGACCGCCGAGTGCTCGCGAAACTCATGGGTGAAGACGAGAATCGCCTCGCCACTTTGACTGAACCGTCGATCGTCATTGCCCATGAACTTACGCCGTCGCAGACCGCAGGGATGGACCGCACGATGGTCATTGGCATTGCGACAGACCTTGGCGGTCGCACCAGCCATACTTCGATTGTCGCGCGAGCGATAGAGATCCCCTGTGTTGTGGGGTGTAGCCGAGTGATGGGGCGCGTCGCCGATGGCGACATGGTCATCATCGATGGAGACACCGGCGTCATCATCGTTCGTCCTGATGCCCGCACGCTCGCCGAGTATCGCATTCAGCAGGAGCGATTCTCTGTCTACCGCAGCATGCTGCGCAACACCGCGCAACTCGAGTCGGTGACGAAAGATGGCACTCGCATTCAGTTGCTTGGGAACATTGAATTCCCACACGAAGTTGAGAGCGTGTTTGCCAACGGCGGTGATGGCGTCGGCTTGTATCGCACTGAGTTTCTGTATCTCACGAGTGATCATGAACCGACGGAAGAAGAACAGTTCGCGGCGTACAAGAGCACGATCGAACTCCTGAAGGGTCGCCCTTGCACGATCCGCACGCTTGACCTCGGTGCGGACAAGTACACGCAACAGCGAGCATCCGAGCCGGAACGCAATCCGTTCTTGGGGCTCCGATCCATTCGCTACTGCCTCCAACATAAGCCACTGTTCAAGACGCAACTTCGCGCGATCCTCCGAGCCAGCGCGTTCGGCCCGCTGAAGGTGATGTTCCCTCTCGTATCAACAGTGATGGAACTTCGGCAGGCGCGGTTGATCTTCAACGATGTCTGCGAAGAGCTTTCTGAGGAAGGCGTGCGCTACGACCCAAACATTCCGGTCGGCATCATGGTGGAGACGCCGAGCGCTGCGCTCATGGCAAATGCCTTCGCCAAAGAGGTCTCCTTCTTTTCGATTGGGACCAACGACCTCATCCAATACACACTCGCGGTTGACCGCGGCAATGAGCGCGTCGCTCACCTCTACTCAGGCGCCAGCCCGGCCGTGCTTTACCTCGTCAAAACCGTCGTCCGAACGGCCCGCCGCTCGGGCGTCGAATGCTCGCTCTGCGGCGAAGTGGCCGGCGAGGCGATTTACACGATGTTGCTCATTGGGCTTGGGCTTCGTACACTCTCCCTTGTCCCGAGTCAGATTCCGCTCATCAAGCGAGTGATCCGCTCGACGACAATCGAACACTGCGAAGAGTTGGCCCGCCGGGTCGGCTCCTTCGATTCTGAGCGGCAGGTGCTGAACACCCTCCGCGATGAACTTCGGAAAGTTGATCCTGGATCCTTCGCCGGCTGGGTAGCCGAGTAGGAATCTTGGATCGCAATGAACATGTGGCTGACCACGAAGTTTGCGCTCGCGATTCAAACAGCAAGCGATGAACTTTGGGTGAGCAAGTCAACGGTTTCCGCGGCAGCGCGAGTGGCGCATCGCATCTTGCGATCGCCTAGCGTGGACCCTTCGATCGAGCGTGCACTTCTCCACGAAGTGTTGATCGAAGGGACATGAGGCTGCTTCGGAGAGGATGTCGAGACGAGAGGCGCACGCCGCCTCACCACTCCATCCGCCACTCGTCCGCGCGCGTACCCTCGTGCGCTGCGGAACAGAGGTGGTGGAGCGCGCAGCAGGACGCAGTCCCACTCGCATGGATGCTCTCGGCGACCCACTTTCTGCGCACAGCGCAGGAAGCCTGCCACTGACTTCCTCAACCATCGTGCGAAACCACTTCCACCACACAGGTGGCGTGGACCTTGCTGTCCCCGCCGCCGCCGAGCGATGGCGCATGCCACTCACTCGTTGCACAGAAGGAAGGCGTCTGATGACTGAGTACGAAATGGACGGAGCTACGGAGAAGAACACGAACAATCCAGGCCGCGAAGCGGATGGCGCAGAGACAACGGCAGAGCAAGCGGAACTCGCGGAGACGCTCGCGGCAGAAGCCGGAGTGCCAGAGCTCGATGCAGCTGATGAAGTTCATCCCGATGCGGATCAGAACCATCGTGGATGGACCGGAGCAAGTCCGCCACTCTTGGATGAGGCGCCCGCACACGAGTGGAACCTTGAAGCATGGGAATCCGCTGGGACCGCGTTTCGCGCGGAGCATGACGAAGAAGTCGCGGCCCACACCGACGATGAGGGTCATGACGATGTCGTCGATGGTGACGATGGCGAGCAGGTTGAAGAAAGCGACGATGAGTTTGACGGCGGCGCGGAGAGCGACATCGCCGATGCAGCAACGGATGGCGCAGATACCGACGATGCGCAGTCAAGCGCACTAGGTGCTGAGGGAAATCCCGCGGTGGCAACGGAGGGGCGCCGAGGCCGTCGGCGTCGAGGTGGCCGCGGCAGACGAGGCGGCGAGAAGGTCGCCCCTGTCGATGGCGCACGCGCGGCATCCCATGCATCGGGTGAGGAGCGCGATCATGACGAGCCAACGCGCCGCGCGGAGGCGAAGCCCAAAGTCGTCATGCTGGTGAACGACAATGCTGGTTCCGAGCTTCGCATTGCGATCCTCGAAAACAACACGCTCGCGCAGTACTTCTCAGAACGAACTTCGACCGCGACGAATGTGGGCAGCATTTACAAAGCGCGCGTCCTCAATGTCGAGCCTGCGATCCAAGCAGCGTTCGTTGACTTCGGCGAGGGCGCGAATGGATTTCTCCATGTCAGCGATCTCCATCCGAAGTACTTCCCCGGCGAAGAGCGAACGGAAAAAGTGGGCCGGAAGATTCCGCGGCATGACCGCCCGATGATGCAGCACGCGCTCAAGCGTGGGCAAGAGATTCTCGTTCAAGTGCTGAAGGAAGGACTTGGATCGAAGGGTCCCACGCTCACGAGCTATCTCTCGCTGCCTGGGCGATTGCTCGTGATGATGCCTGACATGGACAACATCGGCGTGAGCCGAAAGGTTGAGGACGAGGATCAACGGCGCGCCATGCGCAAGATTCTCGATTCGCTTGAACTGCAGGAAGGGTTCGGATTCATCCTGCGCACAGCGGGATTTGACGCGACCCGAACCGAGCTCATGCGTGATGCGCAGTATCTCACGCGCCTCTGGCAACAGATGGAGAAACGCATGCACGCGGTGGGCGCGCCCTGCCAGTTGTATGCGGAGGGCGATGTCTTACTGCGCACGATCCGCGATGGCATCGACGGAGATGTCGAAGCAATCATCGTCGATAGTGAGAGCGCGTTTCGACGCGCGAAGGCATTCCTTGAGGTCGTGGCACCGCGCGCAAGTGAACTGCTGCGCTATTGGGACCGAAGCACTCCACTGTTCTATGCGTTCGACATCGAACGGCAGATCGAACTCATTCACTCGCGGGAAGTCCCGCTTCCTTCCGGTGGCGCGCTTGTGTTCGACCAGACGGAAGCACTCGTTGCAATCGATGTGAATAGCGGTCGCTCTCGCGCGGCGCGTGACTCCGAGACAAATGCGTACAACACCAATGTGGAAGCCGTTGACGAGATTTGTCGTCAACTTCGACTCCGCGATCTTGGTGGTCTCGTCGTCGCAGACTTGATCGACATGCGATCCGCGAAACATCGGCGAGACATCGAGGAGCGCGTCCGCCTGCACCTACGGAAGGATCGCGCGAAGAGCACCGTCGCACCGATCTCGGAATTCGGCATCATGGAACTCACGCGTCAACGCATGCGTCCAAGCATGCGCAAGACGCACTATCACGACTGTCCAGCCTGCGCTGGCACCGGCGAATTGCGCAACCCCGACGCGGTGGCGAGCGATGCCATGCGGCGACTAGCAGCGATCCTCGACATCGACCGTGTGCGTCGCGTGGAGATCGTGGTCGGAAGCAAAGTTGCAGCCACTTTGCTTTCCACCAAGCGTCGCGCCCTCGTCGAGATCGAAGACGAATTCGGCAAGACTGTCTCCGTGCGCATCAGTGATGCGATTCCGCCAGACCGCGCTGATTTCTACGCCTATGACGAGCGCGATACGGATATCGAACTTGAACGGATGCCCAGACTCGAGCGCCCCACCATCGCGAAACTTCCTTCCGTCGTCGCGAGCGATGACGAGGGCGACGAGGATGGCGGCGCAGACGGCGACTCTGAGCAAGTTGGTGGTGGTCGTCGACGACGGCGCCGACGACGAAAGCCAGCGGCAGCGGACGCGACGGCGCTGATTCTTTCCGGTGGATTCGATGACCTGCCTGACCTCGACGCCGCGGAGCCCACGGTTGCAGAAGCGTTGAAGCATGAAGCGCAGAAGCGAGCGCAAGAAGCGACTGCTCGCGCAGAGGCCGATGTGCGAGCGCGTCGAGAAGCGAAAGAGCGCGCCCAGCGCGAAGAACTTGCGGAGTACGAACGCGCGCTCGCCGAAGCGCGCGCTGCAGCTCGCATGCGTGCACATCAACGCGCAGTCGGCGAAGCGATCACACTCCGCGCGAGCGGCGATGTCATCAAAGTCTTTGAACTCGCGAAGGAGTTGAGTCAGGCGAGCAAGGATCTGCTTTCGCTTTGCATCGAACTCGACCTCGGCAAGAAGAGTCACATGACGAAACTCACCGGCGCAGAGGCGGACGCGATCCGTCTGCACTTCGGTGCCCTGCCGATGCCGGAACCCGATCCGGAGCGGCTCGAAGCGCTCACCGAGGAAGAACTTGCGTCCGTCGCGATGGAGTTTGAAGCGCGCCGACCGCAGGCGCGGGGCGACGCCTCGCCTACGGCGCAAGCACACGGTGGTGAAAACGACGGTGCAGAGGCCGGACAAGGCGGTCGAAAGCGCCGCCGACGCCGACGAGGTCGCGGACGCAATCGTGACGGAGGCGATGCAGGCGAGCAGCCTCGTGACGCAGGTGCATCGTCCGAGTCGGATTCCGGTTCAGGAGGCGACGCGGATGAGGCTGACACATCTGAAGCAGCCGCGTCTCCCGCCATCGAAGGCGACACTTCAGGCGGCGGTGCGCGGAAACGACGAAGGCGTCGAGGTGGTCGTGGCCGATCCTCCGCGCGCGGTCAGGGCGATGCCCCTGAAGCAGCAGCTGCTTCACCGGCACAGCCCCACCCACATCATGCGCGAGACACAGCCCACGCCACACGCAACCCGAACGAACGCTCTGAACCTCGCGAAGGTTCACGACGGGGCCGTCGCGGACGCGGCGGCCGACGCGGAAACGGCGGTTCGAGCGAAGATCGCGGTGGCTCGGGAGCGCAAGCTCCCGCGAGCGCCCCACGCGCCTCGGCACCTGCACCTGCACCTGCCCCCACCCCTGCTGCAAGTTCTCCAGCACCAGTGAAGCGCGGCCTCTATGCGCGCAATCGCAAACTCTCCCCGGGTGAACGACCCAAGGGCGACGACCGCTGATGCATCGACGCGTCTTCATCCTTGGTTCCACGGGATCCATCGGGAAGAACACGATTGATGTCCTTCGCGATTTTCGCGCGCAGCGCACTCGAGGCGTGAGACAACTCCCGCCAGAGTTCGAGGTTGTTGGCGTCAGCGCGCATCGAAATGCGGAAGAAGTTGCGCGCCAAGCGCACGAGTTTCATTGCAGCGCCGTCGCCGTTGCTGAGCCCGATGGCGCGTTGGAAGTTCCAGCGGATTGCAAGACATTTCGTGGCCCTTCCGCTCCCTGCGAAATGCTGCAGGCGTTCGCGCGGCGAGGCGATTTGGTCGTCGTCGCGATTGTTGGCGCGGCCGGTATTCAGCCAACGCTCACGGCCCTCCGCATGGGGTGTGATCTCGCACTCGCGAACAAAGAGACACTGGTTGCCGCGGGTTCGATCGTCATGCCTGAAGCAGATCGACACGGCGCGCGCATCATTCCCATCGACAGCGAACACAACGCGCTCTTCCAATGCCTGAAGTCCGCAACCCGTTTCGAGCGCGGATTTGCTGATGTGCGCCGCGTCGTGCTGACAGCTTCCGGCGGCCCGTTTCGAACATCTTCTGCAGAAGAACTCGAGCGAGTGACCGTCGCGGAAGCATTGCGCCATCCCACTTGGACGATGGGACCAAAGGTCACGATTGATTCCGCGTCATTGATGAACAAAGCACTCGAGCTCATCGAGGCGCACTGGCTCTTCGGATTGCCGAGTGAGCGGCTCGACGCAATCGTGCACCCGCAATCCATGGTGCATGGCTTCGTGGAGTTTCTCGATGGATCCACGCTCGCGCAACTCGCTCCGCCGGACATGCGCACGCCGATTCAGCATGCGCTCACCGATCCGCAGCGCTTTGAAGGTCCTTCGAGAAAAATCGATTGGCAGACGATGCGCTCGCTCGAGTTCGAACCGGTTGACCACAAACGCTTTCCCGCGCTCACGCTCGCACATGCGGTGATCGCTCGCGGCGGCCTCGCCGGCGCGATCTTCAATGCCGCGAATGAAGTAGCCGTGCAAGCGTTTCTTGAGAGGCGCGTGGGATTTTGTGACATCACTCGCATCGTCGGCGCGACGCTCGAACGATTCGCACCGCAGAAGAGCGCGGAGGGCATCACGCACTCGCTCGATGCAGTGCTCGATGCGGATGCGCAAGCTCGCGCCTTTGCAAGGCAGACCATGGGCTCGATCAAAGCACCTCCTTTTTCTAGATCCGCCGCCAGTTCGACCTCGCTTGCATGATGGCACCTCGCGTGCGTTCACGATTCCTCGATTGACTCGATTCACTCCTCGAGACTTCTCCCTTGGGCAGCTTCCTTCTTATTCTTCTCGGATTCGGTCTCCTCATCGTTGTGCATGAACTTGGTCACTTCGCCGCTGCAAAGTGGGCTGGTGTTCGGGCGGATGGATTTGCGATCGGTATGGGACCCGTGCTCTTCTCCTATCGCCGCGGCATCGGTTGGTGCCTCGGAAGTGCAGACGCGCGCGTCGTGGCGAAACTCGGGAAGCGACCGATCGAGTGCAGTGACGAAGAACTCGCGACACACGGACTCGGCGAGACGGAATACTCACTTCGTGCACTTCCGCTTGGCGGATATGTGCGCATGCTCGGTCAGGAGGATGGGCAGCCCGTCGAAGCAAGCAGTAACCCTCGATCGTTCGCAGGGTGTCCAATTCCCAAGCGAATCGTGATCATTCTGGGCGGCATCGCGGCGAATCTCGTGCTCGCGATCGTCCTGTTTCTCGGCGCGTTTCTGCACGGAGTGAACTTTGAAGCGCCGATCATCGGCACGCTTGACCCTCAAGGCGCTGCGGCCAAGGCAGGCATTCGCGCTGGCGATCGCGTGCTTGCGGTCGACGACGAACGGATCGATACCTTCAATGATCTCGTCATCGCCGCTGCGATGAGCCGACCCGATGCTGAGATGACGATCTCACTCGCTCGAAGCAACTCGAGTGGCGACGAGCAAACGATGGTACGGGTCGAACCACAAGTGGATGCGACGAGCGGACTGCGATCGCTCGGCATCGCTCCGACATCGAGTGCCACGCTGACTGCGATTCGCGAATCAGATGCGCTCGTGCGCGCGGCGATTCAAAACGCCGGGCTCCCCTCCACAATCATCCCAGGTGCCCGGCTCGCGACACTTGGAGATGATGCTGTGGCGAACTTCGCTGATGCGCAACGCATCGCCGCGGCGAGTCAGGGCACTCCTCTCGCTTCCACATGGGTCCTTCCAACCGGAGCGGAGGTCGAAGCTGCAATGCAGCCGCGCGCACTCTTCTCGAGGTTTCTGTCGACAACCGCGACCGGCGCGCCACGCGTCGACGAGGGTCTCGCCGGGCTTGCTCCATTGTGCGCCGTTGAAGCGATCGACCCCTCAAGTCGGAATCGAGATGTTCTGCAGACGGGCGATGTCTTCCTGAGCATCGGCGACCTCGCCGGCCCCAAGGGCGCGGATCTCATTGACTTCGTTCGTTCGCGCTCAAGTGCCGAGATTCCCGTACGAATTCTGCGACGGGGGAACGGCGACGCCTCGGCTGATATGGAACTCTCGTTGACGCTCCAGACAGATAGCGATGGACGCATCGGTGTGTACCTCACGCCCGCATGGGACCTGCCGTTTCTTGCGCGCAGCATCGCATCCACAAGCACGAACTCGGCGGAAGAACCGACGCCAGCTTCGACACTCTCGATCGTTCCGACCGGGCGATTGATTGCGCTCAACGATACACCCCTCTCGAACTTTTTCGATCTCCGCGCGGCACGTCGTCGCGCACCGGTCGATGGCGACGCAAAATCACGCGATTTCAAACTCACGGTGCTCGATCCGCGCGCGGGCGCGCAACCGAGTTCGATGTCGTTGCAATTGACGCGCGAACAACTTGTCGCGATCCAAGCGCTCGGTTGGCGATTCCCGATCGATCCGAACTACTTCGATCCGGCGTATGTGCTCTTGTCCGCGAATGGTGACCCGCTTCGTGCCGTCACCATGGGATTTGAGCGAACCTACGCAGTTGGGAAGAGCGTCTTTGCGACCATCGATCGTGTTGCCCGCGGTTCAGTGAGCGCGACCCAATTGCAAGGCCCAATCGGCATCCTCCATGTCGGGACCCGCGTCGCCGATGAAGGATTTTCCTATCTGGTGTTCTTCCTCGCACTGCTTTCCGTGAATCTCGCGGTTGTGAACGCACTTCCCATTCCGATCGCAGATGGAGGATTGCTGCTCTTCGCACTCTACGAAGGGATCCGTGGAAAGGCCCCGAGCGTGCGGTTCCAGTCGATGGCCGCACTCTGCGGCATCGTCTTCGTCGCTGCATTGTTCTTGTTCACCTTCGCCAACGACATGCGTCGACTTCTTGGACTCTGATGATGGAACCCGCGTTGCCAAACCCAACGAACAGCAACGCGAGCGTTGTATTGATCACGGGCGCAGGCAGTGGAATCGGAGCCGCAACAGCCCGTTTGTTCGCGGCGAAGGGTTGGCGCGTCGCCCTCGTCGGACGATCTCTGGCGAAGCTGGAATCAGTGCGGCTTTCGCTGCCGCGCGCAGCGACGCATGTGTGCATCGAAGCAGATCTCCGGGACGCGCATGCGGCGCGAGGAGCGGTGGATCAGGCGATCGCGAAGTGCGCCGGTGTCGACACCCTCATCCTCGCCGCGGGGATCGGCGTGCAGCGCCCAATCGCCGCGCACACGGAGACGCTCATCGATGAGACTCTTCGCGTCAACGCGATCGCGCCCGCCAACATGATCGCGCAAGCGTGGGAGCATTTCATTTCGCATCAAAGAGGCTGTGTGGTACTCGTCTCGTCGCTTGCGAGCTCCGACCCGTTCACGGGATTCCTTGCCTACGCGGCAAGCAAAGCGGCGCTTGATAGTTTGGCGCGCTCGATCGCGATCGAAGGTCGAACCCTCGGCATCGATGCATTTGCATTGAATCTCGGCTGCGTCGAGACTCCGCTGCTCCGACGCCTCTTCAGCAAGGACACCGTTCCGGCAGCAAACGCGATGGCGCCTGAGGTCGTCGCGCAAGTTTGCTTGGACTGCGCCGAGGGTAGACGCGCGGCGCAGAGCGGTCAGTGCATCATTCTGCCGAGTCCTTGATGCGATCAATCTCGCCGACGGCTCATGGCGCGATCCATGTCTCGTTTGTCTTCGCGTGACTTAATGGATTCACGCTTGTCGCCTCTCGTCTTCCCGACACCGAGACCAAGCAACACTTTCGCCCGCCCACCCTTCCAGTAGATTTTCAACGGCACGAGCGTTCCGCCCTTTGCTTTCGTCGCATCCGTGAGACGGATGATCTCGCGTCGGTGCGCGAGAAGTCGGCGACCCCTCGTCGGTTCGTGCTGTCTTGCTGCGCCCGCAGCCGGATACTCCCCGATGTGGACACCAATGAGCGTGAGACTGACAGGGGCTAGCTCCCCTTTCGCCCATCCTTCAGAGAGGCTGGCAAGACCAAGCCGGAGCGACTTCACTTCGCTGCCGCGAAGTTCGATTCCGCATTCAAGCGTCTCGAGAATCTCATAATCAAACCGACTTTTTCGGTTCTCGATGACCGGTTCACGGTCCTTCGCCTTGTCCTTACGCTCTGCCATTTATGGATTTATAGGAATCGGAATGGGTTTCTCGGTCTCAAGAGTTCTTCGAGCCGAGCCAGAACCCTATCCGCAGACCCGCCATATGGCATGGCCAGCGAGTCGATCAGATCGTACAAAATGTACAAAATAACGCACCCATGCCTCGCCAGCACCGAACTTTGGGGAACAATACCCCAGCATGCACGCCCTCTGCATGGGGTGCGATCCGTCCTCCCTCCTCAGTCTGATTCTCTCCACCGGAGCCCAGATGAACTTTGCAAGTTTGACGCTTTCTGTAGCGCTGTGTGTTTCTTCTTTCGCACAAGCCCAAGTCCAAGGCGCATCGAGTGGTCCGGATGCAATCCCGTCGACTCCCTCGCAATCGGCATTTCTTGCTGAACATCCAGGCACCGGATTCTTCACGCGTGAGAGCAGCATTACGCGCGTCTACGGTCCGGCGTTCTCTTCTGGCGCGACACCGATGGAGTCCGCCGAGTCGTTCCTGCGATCTTGGACTCCGATCTTCGGCGCGCAGTTTGGTGATCTCCTCGCGATTGGTCAGTACGAGGACGGGCACTGCTTACAGCCGTTGATGGTGGATGAAGACACCGGGATGGACAAGTTCACGCTCGTCTCCTACTCGCAGTTCGTGCAAGGCGTTCCGGTGTTCCGTTCGAGCGTTCGATGCCTCGTGCGAAACGAGAACGGCTTTCCCCTCGTCCTCGTCTCGAATGAACTCAAGGATCTCGGCGACTTCGCCACGACTTTCACTGGCAAGGTGGTTCCGCCAAGCCGCATCGATATGAAGAAGGCGACCCGCTACGCGCTGAATGAATTCCGCGCCGCGCCAACCATTTCTGCGCAGGAGATGGTTGTGTGGGCTGGCTACGAAGAGATCAAGGCAGACAAGCCTGTCCTCGCTGTGAAGTTCATCGCCGAAGGCGGCAATGTCTTCGATGAAGCGAGCCGCCAGAAGTTCCTCTTCGTCGTCGAAGCGTCCTCGGGACGAATTCTCTATCAGGAGAACATGATCCTCAACGCTGATCTCACGATCAACACGCGAGGCATGGGCACGGAGAACATGGTTGCTGACGCGTGCGCAAACGAAGTCTCGATGGCGCTTCCGTACGGCAAGATTACCTACGGCGCGACGACGATCTACGCAAACGCAAATGGCGTCGCGCTCGCGATCATCAGCGCGAACACAGCGTTCACTTCGACGACTTCAGGTCGTTACTTCACGATGAACAATGTTCCCGGCCTCGAGAGTTCCATCACGACGAGCTCCGCGGGCGGCGTGCTTGACTTCATGCACAACTCTGCGAACTCGGTTGAGTTGACGAGATCCGAGGTCAATGCGTACATCCAAGCAAATCTCGTTCGCGATCTCACCTTGAGCGCGAGCCCAAGCTACCCAACGATTTCCACGCAGCTGAACTGGCCGATCAATGTCGGTGTTGCCGGTACCTGCAATGCGTTCTACGACGGGGCTTCGATCAACTTCTATGCCTCAGGCGGCGGATGCAACAACACCGGCTTCGGTGATGTCGTGCATCACGAGTACGGGCACCACCTCGTCGCAGTCGCAGGCTCGGGTCAGGGCGCGTACGGCGAAGGCATGGGCGATGTGATGGGCGTCCTCATGAAGGACCAACCGGAACTCGGCGTCGGATTCCAAACTTGCTCCGCTGGTATTCGAAACGCTGCGAATACGTGTCAGTACTCCTCCTCAGGATGCTCGAGCTGCGGCTCCGAGATTCACGCGTGCGGCCAGCTCATTTCCGGCTGTGTGTGGAGCTTGCGCAACGCTTTCGTCGCGCAATACCCCACGACCTATCGTTCCAAGCTTGCCGCGCTCGCGGTCAATGCGATGCCGCTGCACACCGGAACGACGATCGCGGGCGACATCACGATTGACTACCTCACGCTGAACGACAACAACGGAAACATTGGCGACGGCACTCCAGACTACGGCGCGATCAACGGCGCGTTCACTGCGCATGGTCTTCCAGGACCGGCCGTCGAGTTGCTGAGCTTCAGCTTCCCATCAGGGATTCCGACGCTTTCGAATCCGAACGGTTCGACGTCGGTCGCAGTCAATGTCGGCGCATTGAGCGCCACCCCCGCCGCTGGTTCAGGCAAGATGTACTGGCGCAACGGCACGACTGGAACCTTCAGCGTGTCGAACATGACGCAGGGCGCGGCGAATCAGTACACCGCAGCACTCCCCGCGCTTCCTTGTGGCACGACGCTGCAGTTCTACTTCGCGGCGAACACCACGACCGGCATCGCTGTCACGAGTCCTTCGAACGCACCCGTGACATTCCATAGCGCATCGGTCGCAACTGGTTCCTCAAACACCTTTGTCGACACCGTCGAGACCAACCTCGGATGGACGCTGACGACGGCTGGTGACACAGCGACCACAGGTCAGTGGGTGCGGGCTGATCCAGTGGGAACTATCAACGGGACGACACAAGTGCAGCCTGAACTCGATGTCACAACTGGCACCGGCGTGAACTGCTTCTTCACTGGTCAGGGCACCGCGGGCGGAACACTTGGCGCGGCAGATGTGGACGGCGGCTACACAACGCTCACATCGCCAACGATGAGCGCAACGGGCAACGAAGCGCGCATCTCGTACTATCGTTGGTACTCCAACGCGCAAGGTGGCGCACCAAACGCTGATACGTTCCGCGTCCAGATTTCAAACAACAACGGCTCGACGTGGGCCGCGGTTGAAACCGTCGGTCCCGCGGGCTTGGAAGTCAATGGTGGGTGGATCTACAAGAACCTCCGCATCGCCGACTATGTCACCCCAACCTCGACGATGAAGATCCGCTTCATCGCTGATGACGCTGGAACGGGTTCTGTGGTTGAGGCCGCAGTGGATGAGGTCCGAATCTCCGTCGTCGAGTGCGGCGCCGCGGAAGACCTCAACGGCGACGGCGTCGTCGATGCCGCAGATGTTGCAATCCTCCTCAACAACTGGGGCGGATCGGGCATTGGCGATATCGATGGCAGTGGCGTCGTCGACGCAGCGGATGTCGCAGCCTTGCTCAATGCTTGGGGCTAAGCCTCTCGACTGATCTCGGACGCGTCAAGATGAACACCAGCGGGAGCCCTTTCGAGGGCTCCCGTTTTTCGTTTCCGCCGCACGCTCCCCGCATCGCGCATGCCTAGATTGCTTGCCCCCCTCGGGGCGCGGTGCTACACTTCTCCACCCTCACTCGTGAGGAACGCTGCTCAGGTGGCGAAATTGGCAGACGCGCCAGCTTGAGGTGCTGGTGGGAGCAATCCCTTGGAGGTTCAAGTCCTCTTCTGAGCATTCGATACCGCCCCCACTCTGTATGCAAAGTGGGGGCGGCGTCGTTTTTGGTCCCCCGCTGTGAATCCCCGCCGATTCCATTGATAACGCTGACTCCCATCCTTGAGCCTTGCTCGCTTGACGCGACCCTTCGCGTCAACGAGACATTTCACTCCATCCAAGGCGAATCGACATTTGTCGGTTGCCCCTGTTTCTTCATTCGGCTCGGTGGGTGCCCTCTGCGTTGCCATTACTGCGATACGGAGTATGCATTTCGAGAAAGTGCGCCACGCACACTGGGTGCCCTGCTGGATGAAGCACGGCGCGTGGCGTGTCCACTGGTCGAGCTCACCGGCGGCGAGCCGCTCGCGCAAGCTCGCGCGTTTGCGCTCATCCGGATGCTCTGCGACGCGGCGTTCACCGTGCTCATTGAAACCTCAGGGTCGATCGACATTCAGCCCACGGACCCGCGCGCCATCCTTGTCATGGACCTGAAAACTCCCGGAAGCGGGGAGTGCGAAAAAAACCTCCTCTCAAATCTCGCTCATCTTCGACCACATGACGAAGTGAAGTTTGTGCTCACGAGCCGCGAGGATTACCTTTGGGCGCGCGAGATGATCAAGACGCACGCACTCATCGACCGCGTGCGTGCGGTCCTCATGAGTCCCGTTGCTGCCCAAGCGCGCGGGAAAGAGATCGAGGGTTGCGCGCCGCTTGATCCGCGCGCGCTCGCCGAGTGGATCTTGGCTGACCGACTGCAGGTACGCCAACAGACACAACTCCACAAACACATTTGGGAGCCTCAAACAAGAGGCGTTTGAGTTCAAGATTGCCGTGTTCATTTTCCAGAAGGAGCATCTCGATGCCAATTTACGAATATGTCGCTGTTGAAGATGGAACCGTGCTTGAACTCCTCCGTCCGATGAAAGACGCGGATCTCAAAGTCGAAGACCCGGAACACTTGGGACGCACCTTTGTTCGCCGACTGTCGACCTTCGGGCTTGGCTCAGGCGGCGCGGAGAGCGCGCCCGCGAGCCACTCTACACACATCCATTCCGGAAGCTGTGGCTGCGGCAAGCCGAACGGCGGTTGTGGGCGTGGCTGATGGAACTGCATTCACTCTGCATGGCGTCGCGTTGACGAGCGGCGACTCTGGAACTCCGAGCATTCATCATGCGTGGCGTGCGTGGCCGGGTGCGACTGCGGTGCTCGGTCTCGAACGACTCGACCGCGCGGGGCTCATTCGACGCATCAAGAGTTCATGCGAAGATGGTCGCTCCCATCTTTGGCGCTTTGATACACCGCTGAGTATCGCGCACGAGCACCTTTCAAACCAGAGCATTTCAAGAGAGTGGAGTGCGATGGCCGCATGGATGGCTTCATTTCCATCCGCTCGTGACTGGCGACGCGCGATGCGCGCGACCGATCGCAAAGAACTTCGGCGCGATTGCGACTGCGCGCACTCCGCGCCTCTCGCGCCCACAAACCTCCGCCTCTTCAAACAGACTTGGGCGCTCATCACGCAGATTGCGTACCCGCTCTCAGCGCATGGCATAGGGATCGGGATGGGGATCGAACCTTGCACTCCGTCGCACCAAACCCGCGTCATCCTTTGTGAAGCCAACGCAACGAGCGTCCTCGAGCGAGCGGGTGTTCCGGCGAGTGGATTCCGCGGCGAAGGTAACGCACCGATGAGTCGGCGCGAGTCGATCGTCTCGTTCATTCGAACAAGAGGCATTGGATTGAGTCCAGAGGTCGCAACGCGCGCCGCGCAAGATACGAGTGGCGACATCGTCCACGCGCTCCTGATGACCACCGACCCGCAGCAGTCCGTCGTGCCCGCCGCTGCGAGACTCGAAGGTTGGATGACTTAGCGACCTGGCGCGAACTCTTCTCGCGCAGGCGAGTGGAGCACGCCTCAGGCATGCGCCATGACGCACTCAAGGCGAACGACGAGATCCTGAGCGAGCATCTTTTCGTGGCTGACTTCGCGCGGGCGCTGGTTTTCCCTGCCTCGACGAACTCGCCGACTTCGGAACCGCGCGCTCTCGCGCCCCTGTGAGCACGCGTGCATGCGCGTCGAGTTCGATGCCCGCACCTTTGGACTTGCCCTGCGCGCGACTTCCGTCGCTTGAAACTTCGCGTCGCTCTGCACGCTTCGCGCCCTCAGCTGGCGCGTGTCCTGGGCGAGCTGCGAGGAGTCCCGCGGCACGACGAAGCGTGCGCAATTCCGCGCTCATGAGCTCACGCCATTCCCCGACTGCAAGACCCTTCAATTGAATCGGGCCAAACTTCACGCGACGAAGTTTCTTCACGGGGTGCCCGACCCTTTGCATCATGCGGCGAATCTGACGATTGCGTCCCTCGCGTAACTCCATATAGATCGTCGTCTTCTCCCGATCTCGCTTGATCAGTCGGAGTTCACTTCGAGAGGTCCGCGACCCTGCTCCCTCGCGCTCAGGCAGATAGATGCCCTCCTCGAGCGTCTTGAGGTCCGCAGCGTCAATGCTTCCACCGAGGACGACTTCATATCCCTTGTGCACTTCGTAGCGCGGATGCGTCAATCGATTCGCAAGTTCGCCGTCATTGGTGAGGAAGAGCAGTCCTGAACTATCGAGATCGAGTCGGCCAACGCAATAGAGCCGCGTGTTCAACGGGTGCTTGATGAGATCGATCGCACGCGGTCTTCCTTCAGGATCGCTGTTCGTGCACACGACACCGCGCGGCTTGAAAAGCACGATATACACATGCTGTTCGGTTGGCTTGAGTCGAGTTCCTCCCACGCGAATGTCATCTGACGCAGCATCGACCCACGCCGGAAGCGTGTTCACGAGATGGCCATTGACGACGACTTCGCCCGCGAGAATGAGCGCCTCGCATTCGCGGCGTGACGCAACTCCCGCATCGGCCATGACGCGTTGCAATCGCTCTCCTCGCGCGCTGTCGTTGAACTGATGGGTTTCTTGGCTTCGTGCTATCCGGCGCTCGCGCATGCGGTGAGTGTACGCTGCCAACATGCTTCATTGCGCCAGCATTGCCGCCATGGTTCTTCTGCTGACGACGCCGCCCAACGATGCACGCACCGCGCTCGACGCATTCGGCCCGGCAGCCCGCGCGCGGGCCGAGGCCTTGCTGGCAAGTCTGCCACTCCTCGCTCAGCGTCAGCATCGCCCTGATGTACCCACCCCACTCCAAGCACTGTTCGAGCGCCCTCTGTTTGCCGAAGGCATTGTCGATCAATTGAGCCCGGTCGAGCAAGAACTTCGCGCGCATCCATGGACTGCAGTCGGCAAGAGTGCCGCTGCTTCATTCGGCGTTGCACTGACGGATACCGAACCGCACGGCACCTTCAAAGTCGAACATCCGATGGCCTGCATCTGGCTCATGGACTTTCTGCTCAATGGCGCGCGACCCATCGTCGAAAGCGCGATTTCCAAGGAAACGCTCGGCGCATCATTCTCATCGGAGATCGCACGTGTGCTCAACGATCGAACCGCCGATCTCCGCATTCCTCCCGAAGATGCCCAAGGGAGGGCGCTCGCGACCACTGGTTTCGCAAGCGTCGATCGCGCGAAACTCCTCGCTGCCATCGAACATCTCCAAGTCGACTTCGCGATCACAGAGGGGATTCCAGCGATGGAAGGTGATCCACTGCCCGAAGAACTCAAGAGCGCGGTGCAAGGAAAGGTGATCACCTGCGAGAAGATTCCGGATCTTGGTTGGGTGATTGTCGGTGGCCTTGAAGCCAATACCTACGACCTCGGCGTCGTCGCCGCAGTTTTCGATTTCGGTGGAGATGACACCTATCACTGGCGACACGGTGCGTTCGATCATCGAGGCGTCGTCGATCTTGCAGGAAATGACTCGCACGATGGCGGCGACTTCGGACCCGCATCGGGCGTCGGAGCTCTCGCCTTCATCGACGACCACGCGGGCAACGACACCTATCAAGGCAGCCTCGCGAGCGCCGCGGTCGGCATCTGCGGCATCGGGGTGATCGTGGATCGGGCCGGCAACGACATCTACCGAGGGAAAAACTGGTCGGTTGGTGCAGGTGTTGCCGGCGTCGGCGCGATCGTTGACCTCGCCGGCGACGATCGATATCAAGCGGGCATCTTTGGCGTTGCCCTCGGAGGGCCGCTTGGCGCAGGCTTCGTGTTCGAGGGCGGCGGCAATGACCTTTATCGGGTGAAGGGGGAACGCCTCTCCGTCTACGGACTCACGACATGCGATTGCTCATGGGGCATCGGGATGGGATTTGGATTTCGCCGCGATGTGAGCGGTGGAACCGGTTTCATCGATGACTTCGGAGGCAATGATCACAGCGAGAGCGGCGAATTCTCGCAAGCATGTGGCTACTACTTTGGACTCGGCGCGATTCGAGATCGCGCGGGGGACGATATTCGAACCGCAGATCGATACAGCGTCGCCGCGGCGGCGCATCAAGCGGGCGGCATATTCCTCGATGCATCAGGCAACGACAGCAATGCCTGCGCGACCGCAGCCAACTGTGGAGGCGCATGGGATCAGAGCGTGGCTGTCTTCATCGACTGCCATGGCGATGACAGTTACCACTGTGATGGGCTCGCCATCGGCGCTGCAGCGCAACAGGCACTTGGCCTTTTTGAGGATCGCGCGGGCCGCGACCGTTACCGCTTCGCTGGACAGTCTCTTGGTTCAGGCGGGATGAACGAGTACCACTTCAAAGACGCGGGGCTTGGTTCGCTTTCCCTCTTCCTTGACCTCGGCACCGCGATCGACCTCTATCTAGGCGACGGAAGCGATGGGATGCGTCGTGTCACATCTGAAACAGTGACGCCGGAGATGGCGCAACTCGACGCCATCGCGATCGATCGGTGACTCCGCGACGGGCGCGCGCTTGCGTCAAAGCATCGTAACGGGTGGCGTGCGTGGCGCGGCGACATCAAGGCGCAAGACCTCGATCGCGAGGTCCTTCGCATCAGGCGCGCGCGCGTCACTGCGAGCGGTGCCATCCGCATCGAGTTCTATAGAAGTGAACGCGCGTTCGGTGCGTTGTGCCAACTGCCGTAAGCTCGCGCTCACCACTCGCATCTCGTTGGACAACTGCTCGCGAACGACTGTCGCGATGCCCCGAGCGGCAGACGCGATTTTCGTTGGGTCGCCGCCGAGCACGATGGGCTCCCATGGCTCAAGCGCGCGAAGCGTCGCGTCGATTCCCGAGCGCGTGCGCGCCATGCGATCTTCCGCAATCGCGAGACTTCCAGAGGTTTCTTCGCCGCGCTCGACGAGGAATCGAATCGAGTCCTGCATTCGGCGAGCCTCTTCAAGTTTCGCTGTGAGCGTCGTGGCGGTATCGGCACAGGCTCCGCTGAGCGTTCGGGTGACATGCAGGACATCCTCGCGAAGCGCACGCAGTGTCTCCCCGCGCGCATCGAGTTCTTGCACGCCGCCCCCGAGCTTTGATTCAACTTCACTGAGCGTATGGCGCGCACATGCGAGTCGCTGCTCAAGGCGTTCAATCGCACGCTCAGCCTCCGCGCGCATCTGTGCAAGATCGCTGGTCTGAGCCATCCGCGCATCGAGGTGCGCGGTTGCCGCATCGACGCGCTGAGCAAGCGCGTTCGTCACTTGATCAAGCCCTTGTGAAAACGCCGCGAGTTTGGACTGCACGGTGTGTTCGACTTGCTTCTCAATGTCGTTCAATCGAGCGAGCCGCCATTGCACTTCGCCATCAAGCCATGCGAGCTTCTCCGCAAGCAGCGCATTGACATGCTGCACACTCTGATCCGCGGCGCGCGATGCTGCTGCGGCAGCTGCGCTCTCCATCGCCTCGTTCGAAGACGCGACCCGTTGAAGAAGCGCTTCACCCGACGCAAACTGCTGCTCCATCGCGGGAGTCGACTGCTCCGCGCGCTTCAGTTGCACATCGAGCGCTTGAAGCATGCGCACACCGAGTCGCAGCCGGTCCTGCAGTTCATTCGCATGCACGACCGCACTCGTCGAAGCTTCGCGAGACTCGTGCAATCGGGTTTCGAGTTGACTCAGCGTCTGCTCCCCTCGGGCGAGCGTTTCAGCGACGCGCACGGTGCTGAGATGGGAACTTGAGTGCGGGTTGGAGTGCCGTCGCGGCTCCTCCGCACTCGCACGCGGCGCAGCAACTGAGAGCGGCTCGTTCACCGCGACGCATACACCCGTCGAACCGGCGTCAATCTGGAGTTCTTGCATATCGCGTCGCATCCTGCTTGGCGTTGAAGAAACCTGCGTGAGTCCAACCCGTGTTGGGAACTCGCCTTGGGAGAGACAAACCTCCCCTCTCGAACCCACGCAGACCTGCCTGTCTTTCGGCGATTCGGCTGCTCGACCGCGAATCCGCGCAGTCTTCAGCCGCTCCCGATTGCAGGAATTCTGAGTTTCTTTTGCAGATCCCTCCATTTGGCTCGTTAGACGGTCGAGAAAAATGGGGTGACCCCCTTCCACACATCCAATGGCACCGATCGTGGCTCGCTCGCTCAGTATGTTGCCGTCGAGAGGCATGGACACGGGGTCGTCGCCCGCGTGACTTGTCCTGTCGTTGGACAGCGCGAGGCACCCATCATCATTTCCGAGATTGCTGACGCTTTGAGCGCCAACAATTTCCCACGAAACTCAAGCCTCGTGCTTGATTTCAGCTCCGTCACAGTGCTCTCAAGCATGGGTTTGGGCATGCTGATTGACCTTCGCAATCGTTGCAACACGATGGGCCTGCGACCGGTGATTTTCGGCGCCAACGGCCAGCTCCGCGACTTGCTTCGCATGATGAAAATCGACCGTATGTACGCCCTGATGTACGGCCGCGAAGACCTCTACAAGGCCGTCGCGTAATCCAGAGGGACTGCTACACTTTGCCGCTCAAGCCGCGTTCCACGAGGTGCGCGGCCTTTCCTTGTGCCTGAAGCGTGAAGTAGCAGCTATGGGTCTTGAATCCGCCCTCCCCACCGACAGCGTCGTCACCACGCAACTCAATCGCGTCGTCAACTGGGCGCGCCGCTCAAGCGTCTGGCCACTTCCATTCGCGACCGCATGCTGCGGCATCGAGTTGATGGCGACCGCGTGCTCGCGCTTCGATCTCTCGCGTTTCGGCGCCGAGGTCATGCGCTTTTCGCCACGCCAAGCCGACCTTCTCATCGTCGCCGGGCGCGTCAGCGTGAAGACCCTGCCAGTCTTACAACGCGTGTACCAACAGATGGCTGAACCGAAATGGGTCATCTCGATGGGCGCATGCGCATCGACGGGCGGGGTGTTTGACACCTACGCGGTCGTCCAAGGTGTCGATCAGTACATTCCGGTGGACGTCTATGTCCCCGGTTGTCCGCCTCGGCCGGAGATGCTCATCGAGGGGATCATGGCGATCCAACGGATGATCGACGAGGAGAACATTCCGCGAGACCCAACTGGGAAGCGCCTGCCGCTCAAGATCGCGCTGACTCCAAACTACGAGGTGCGTTCACAACCGCAACCGTCGCGCCAGCCGACCCACGAGCCCATCGCGGTACCTGGCTGACGACCTCTTGCTCTCGTATCCTCGCGGATATGACGCGCGCCCTCGAATTCCTTCTTGCCGTATCGCTCGTTCTCTCCTGCCCTACGAGTGGATGGGCGCAAACTTCGCCGGCGGCGAAGGGAAGCCCCACGAAGCTGACGCCACAGGAGTGGACGATTCCTTCGGAAGACGGCCTCTCAGATTCGATCTATCGCGGGCAGCTCATCGAACCGCTCACACCAAGCCCGAGCGCAGACGGGAAGTATCCGCTCATCGTTTTCCTCCACGGCGCGGGAGAACGCGGTGATGACAACCGAGCACAACTGACACACTTCCCCGAGATCGCAATGGGTTTCGAGTTTCAGCAAAGGCACCCATCGTTCCTTCTTGCGATGCAGTGCCCAGCGCATGAACTTTGGTCCCCCATCGACATCGAGGGCGTGCAGAAGCGAGGCGAGGTACCAAAGTTCGATCCAAAGCCGACGCGCGCGATGCAAGCGGTCTTGCAGGCGATCGACAAGATCCTCGCAACGAAGCCAATCGACCTCACGCGGGTGTATCTCACCGGTCTCTCGATGGGAGGATTTGGATCCTTCGATCTTGCGGTCCGGCGCCCCGACTTATTCGCAGCAGTCGTTCCGATCTGCGGCGGCGGGGATCCGACGACCGCGTCGAAGGTCGCATCCATTCCGTTCTACATCGTGCACGGCGACGACGATCCGATCGTGCCCGTCGCACTTTCGCGAGCGATGTGCGAAGCAATCGCAGGGGCGAGCGCGGATCTAGCGCGCGCGCAAAGGCCCAAGCCTGATGCCGCGAATCCGCGCCCAGTTCCCAAACGCAAACCAAATCCGATGTCCCGCGAATACGCCAAAGTCGGACACGCCTCCTGGGTTCCGGCGTACACCTTCGGCGAAGACGGTGTCCTAGACTGGATGTTCGCGCAACACAAATCGCAAACACCGACCGAAGCGGACACGAAGAGCGCCCCGACAGGCGGCACGGCGCAGAAGTGAAACCTAGCGCAGTTGCGTCACCCAATCGCGAATGCGTCCGACGCCCTTCGTGATTGCTGCTTCGCTGCATGCGAAGGAAAGACGGATGTTGCCACGCGCACACGCTCCGAAGTCCTCGCCCGGAACAACCGCAACATGAACTTCTTCAAGAAGCGCATCAGCAAAGGACTGTGCACTCGTGATGCGCGCCCCGAGGGGCGAAGTCTTCCCAAAGTGACGACTCACATCGGGGAACGCGTAAAACGCCGCGTTGGGTGCCACGCTTCGAATCCCCGGCACGCTCTCGAGCGCGATGTGCATGAGCTTTGCCCGCTCTGCAAATCGCGCGCGCATCTGCTCGACGCCTTCGGCGCTGTTCGTAAGCGCTTCGACGATCGCGGGGTAGAAAAAACTCGGGATGGAGTTCGTCATCTGGCCTTGCAGTTTGATGATCTCCTTTGCCATCGCGATGGGCGCCGCGAGATATCCCACGCGCCAACCAGTCATCGCGTAGGACTTGCTCAGTCCATTCACGGTGATCGTCCGATGTGCAAGCGCTGCGAGTGAACCTGGTGAAAAGTGCGTCAGCTCCGGAACGATCTCCGGATAGATGAGCTTCTCGTAGATCTCATCACTGATGATCGCGATGCGTTCATGCAGCGCGAGCTCCTCACAAAGTTCTCGCACTTCTTCAGCGGGATATGCGACGCCACACGGGTTGGATGGCGAGTTCCAGATGATGCCGACCGTTCGGTCGGTCACCGACTCGGCGAGTTGCTCGCGCGTGATACGAAAGCCGTGCTCCACCGCACCCGGAATCTCGACGCACTTCGCGCCAGCCAACTCGATGAGCGGCTTGTACGAAACCCATGCCGGCGTTGGCAACAGCACTTCATCTCCGCGCCCAGGTTCGATGATCGCTTGCAGCGCCATGTAGATCGCATGCTTCGCGCCGACGGTAATCGTGACCTGTTCTGCCTTCGTGACAATGCCATTCTCGCGTGAGAGTTTCTCAGCGACTGCTTCTCGCGCGGACTTCTCGCCTGCAGTCGGCGCATACTTCGTCATGCCGCGTTCAAGCGCAGCGATCGCCGCTGCCTTGATGTTTGCAGGCGTATCGAAATCTGGTTCACCCATCGCGAAGGCAACCACATCGTGGCCCTTTGCGCGCGCAGCGGCGACCTTTGCGCCAACCGCGAGGGTTGCAGACTCGGACATGGAAGCGATTCGGGAGGAGACAAACATAGAACGCGTTGCGAGCATCGCCGGAAAGGTAGCGGGAATAATCGAACTCGACGCGACGCTGAACTCGACCGCTTTCGGCTAGCATTCGCCGCCCATGCACTTCGACGCTCACCAACCCATTCTCCAAGATCTCGAGGCGCGAATTTTGACGATTCGCGACTCGCTTTAACTTCGACAGCAAGTCCGAAACTCGGCGTCAACTGAACGAAAGGCTCAGCGCCGAGGACTTCTGGAGCAATCCGAAGGAAGCGCAAAAGACCATCGACGCACTCAAAGTCGTGCGTGCGCAGATCGAGCCGCTTGAGAAGGTGATGCGCGAGTTCGAAGACGCGCAAGTTGGATATGAGCTCGCCAAAGAAGGCAACGATAAGACGCTCTTGAAGGAAGTCGATGAGTCGTTGTTCCAATTGCTCGCGCAAATGGACAAGGTTGAGCAACAGTCCTTGCTCGGGGCCAAGCACGACCACCGCAATTGCTTCTTCACGATTCAAGCCGGCGCTGGCGGCACCGAAGCAGAAGATTGGGCTGGCATGCTCGAACGCATGTACCTCTACTTCTTCGAGGAGATGGGGTGGAAGGCGGAGGAACTGCACCGCAACGCAGGTGCCGAAGCTGGCGTCTCCGAAGTCGGCTACCGCATCAGCGGACTCTTCGCGTATGGATATCTGAGTTGCGAGCGCGGCACGCACCGACTCGCACGGGTTTCGCCATTCAACGCAGAAGGCAAACGACAGACGAGTTTCGCCACTGTGGATGTGACGCCCGAGTTCGAAGAGACCGACCTCGAGATTCCTGAGAAGGATATTGAAATCACACCTTTCGTTCGCGCAAGCGGACCTGGCGGACAAAACGTCAACAAGGTGGCGAGTGCGATTCGACTCACCCACCTTCCCACGGGCATCCAAGTCGTCGCGAGTACCTATCGTGAACAGCCGCAGAATCGCAAGCAAGCGTTCACCGTCTTGCGCGCGAAACTCGAGCAGCTCGAGGAAGAGCGGCGCACGGCTGAGATCAGCGCCGCAACTGGAGGCAAAGTGACGCGAGACTGGGGAAACCAGATTCGCAGCTATGTCTTCTACGACAATCGCGTCAAAGATCACCGCACCGGCCATGAAGTTGGTAATCCGATGTCAGTGCTCAACGGCGCGCTCTGGGGATTCATCGATGCAGAGTTGAAACGCCGTCGAACCGAGCGCGATCTCAAGGGATGATCAAGGGATGATCAAGGGATGATCAAGGGATGATCAAGGGATGATCAAGGGATGATCAAGTGATGAGCGCTCGAACGGGTGGATCCGCGCAAGCCTGCTGTGGAGTTCCCATGCACGAGACTGACTCAATCGAAACGACACATACAACGCCGGTGCTCTCGACGCGATCGATCACCGTGCATGGAGCAGCGGGCACACCGATTGTCGATCGCGTGTCACTCGAGGTTCCACAAGGATCCATCGTCGCGATGCTCGGCCGAAGTGGCGCTGGAAAGAGCACGCTGTTCGCAGCCATCATGGGCTTGGTCGAGTGTGATGGCGAAGTGCTCCTGCACGGAACGGATGTGTCGCATCGCGCGCCGCATGCTCGCGACATCGGACTCGCATTCGATGACGCGGTCCTCCACGAACACCTCAGTGTGCGCGAGAACATCGACAACGCGCGACTGCCAGCATCGAGTGGGCAACCGGCTTCACGGACGGCACGAGCGGATGCCGTGAAACATGTCGCCGGACGGTTAGGCATCACCGCGCTTCTTGATCGACGCCCAGCAACCCTCTCCGCCGGCGAACGACGGCGCTGCGCGATCGCACGTGCGTTTGCACGAGAGGGCGCCATCGTCCTGCTCGATGAGCCGTTCGCGAACCTCGACCGTCCGACCCGACTCGCACTTCGCGCAACACTGGTTGAAGCCTTGCGCGAAGCAAAGAGCGCGGCGCTCGTCGCGACACACGACATCAGCGATGCGATCGCGGTTGGTTCCCACCTCGCCGTGCTCGTGCACGGTCAACTTCGACAATTCGGGGCGATGCGCGAAGTGCTCGCGCGTCCATCCGATAGCGATGTCGCGGCGCTGCTTGGAGATGACGCACCCTGCGTCGCACCTGTCACGGTCGATGGTCGCACCGAGCAGTTCGGAGTGCGCCCTAGCGATTGGCGTCTCACGGACAACCACACTTCGGGGAGCGTCCTTCGTGTGCCGATGCGAACACACGGCATCGAGCCAACGGCGATGGGTGCTGAACTTCTCGTGACCCATGTCGATCACCCTCGCGAGGAAGGATCGTTCCGAGTGCGCGTCGCGGAACATGAAGGAAGGCAACTCTTACGCGAAGGAGTCTGCACCGCGTTCGTGCAAGCACAAGACGCGCTCGTCTTTGGCGAAACGCAGCCAACGCTCTGGGGCGCGCGCCCACTTCTAGGATTGTTCTCTGAAGTTGCCCAAGCGCATGGCTGAAGTTTCCGATGGCTGCGAGTACGCTGTCATCTCGCCTCTTTTCATTCGATCGAGCATGGGCAACGAACCGCTCTACCCCCCCTACCCGCAGTGTGCGCGCGCGGAGCTGCAGCCGCTCGACCGCGCGACGGATCTTGAGTGGCTTGCGACGGATGCGCGTGGAGGATTTGCATGCGGAACGCTTTCTGGCATTCGCACGCGCCGCTACCACGGCCTGTTCATCCATGCCAGCCAGCCACCCGTCGCGCGAAGGATGCTGGTCCCGTGCGTCCTTGAAACGGTCACCGTGGGCGAGGAGAAGTTTCCTCTCACCAGTGCACGGTGGGCAGACGGCACGATCGCACCCAACGGGTCGGACAGTTTGGTGCACTTCGCCCTCGAAGATGGCATTCCGACTTGGACATTCGAAGTGCGTGGGAACCGGATCGAGCGCCGCATCGTGCCGCTTCCCGACGGTGCAGGCTTTGCGATCTGCCACTTGCTCCGTGACGCGTCTGCGCCGCTCAGTATCACGAGTTCGCTCTTCGTCGAGCATCGCGAGTTCCACGCGCTCGATGCCAACGCACTGTGGATTCCCACCATGCGGCTCGAACGCAATCGCGCCAGCATCACGCTGCCCGCGAACGCGCACGCCGACACGGCAACCACGCTCATCGTCGAGTCCCAATGTGATGGACAACGTGCCCAATCTCACGCGATCCAGCCCGCAGGTGGTTGGTGGCGAAACTTCCGACTCGATGAAGAGTCCTCGCGCGGCTACGACTCGCTTGCTTCGAGTTTCCATGCCCTCGACATCACTGTTACGCTGAACCCGGGCGGCGAGTCTTCACTCGTCTGCTCCACGGCTTCAGTCTCGAACACCGCGGCATCGCATCTGCTGTCGTCTGCACGCGCGCGCAGCGCCGTTCTCTATGACGCTGCGGGTGACACTGTCAGTGGTCCGACCTCACGGCAACTCGTTCGTGCCGCCGACCAATTCGTTGTTACGCGCAGGAGGCGAGATGGTCAAGTTGGTCGCTCCATCCTCGCGGGATTTCCCTGGTTTGAAGATTGGGGCCGCGACGCGATGCTCTCGTTGCCGGGGCTGTTGCTCGCGACTGGTCGACTCGACGACGCGAAACTTGTCCTGCGCACCTTTGCAGAACATCTGCGCGATGGACTTCTTCCGAATCGATTTCCTGACCGCACGGGCGACGCCGAATACAACAGTGCCGACGCGCCACTTCTCTTTCTCGGCGCGTTTTGTCGAACAGTCGAGCAATCGGGCGACCTTCACTTTGCGCGCGAACTTTGGCCCAAGACGGAAGAGATCATCTCCGCATTTCTGCGAGGAACTTCCAATGGCGTGCGCGTGATGGATGACGGACTCGTCTATGCCTCGCAACCTGGAGTGCAGTTGACTTGGATGGACGCGCGCATCGGAGAGTATGTCGTGACGCCTCGCCGCGGGAAACCTGTCGAACTGAGCGCACTCTGGCATGAAGCGCTGCGTGGACTTGAAGCACTCGCGGCACGCGTCGGCAAGGATCCCTCGCCGATCAGCGCCTTGGCGGCTCGAACCAAGTCTGGGTTTGATGCGTTCTGGAATGCGCGGGATGCGTGCCTCTTTGATGTCGTTGAAACAGAGGATCAAGATCTTCCCGATGCCGTGCGCGTCAATGGGAACGATGCCTCCATTCGACCCAACCAGTTGTTTGCGACGGGCTTGCGATTCCCGCTTCTCCCCGAAGATCGAGCGCGCGCGGTGCTCGCGGTTGCGCTCCGAGATCTGCTCACGCCCTACGGTGTGCGAACGCTTTCCACGCAAGACCCACGCTACGCACAGCGCTATTGCGGTGACCAAGCGACGCGCGACAGGGCATACCACCAAGGAACTGCCTGGCCGTTTTTGTTGCTTCTGCTCGTGAGTTCACATTGGAGACTGCGCCGCGATAGCCTCTTCGTGAGGGGCATCGCATTCGCATTTCGCACACAACTGCGCGATGGTTGCATCGGCAGTATCTCGGAAGTGCGTGATGCAGAGGCGCCGTTCGCGCCGGGCGGTTGTTTCGCCCAGGCGTGGAGCGTGGCAGCTCCATTAGAATTGCTCGCTCGATTCCCAGACTTGCATCATGTGCTCGACATCGCCCACAATCCGACGAACGGCATGGTTCGAGATGAGTCCCCCATCGCATGACGACAAGTGAACGCGAACGCATGCTCGACAGCGACGCGCGCCATCATTGGCGGCGATGGGGTCCCTATCTCTCGGAGCGCCAATGGGGCACGGTTCGCGAGGACTATTCGCCCGATGGAAGCGCATGGAGTTACTTTCCACACGATGACGCGAGAAGTCGCGCGTTTCGTTGGGGAGAAGATGGCATCGGCGGATGGTCGGACAAGGACTGCACGCTCTGCCTCAGCCTTGCAATGTGGAATGGTCAAGATCCGATCCTGAAGGAGCGGCTCTTTGGCCTCGTGAACGAAGAGGGAAACCACGGCGAGGATGTGAAGGAGTATTGGTTTCACGAAGATGCGGTGCCAAGTCATGCGTGGAACCGCATGATGTATGTCTACCCGCAGCAGGCATTCCCCTACGCCACGCTCGTCGAAGAGAACAAGCGCCGCAGCAAAGCCGACGATGAGTTTGAACTCGCCGACACGGGGATTCTTGACGCGTCGCGGTTCTTCGAAGTGTGGATCACCTACGCGAAACGAACACCCGATGAGACCGTCCTGCGTGTGGAAGTCGTCAATCGCGGGCAGGAAACCGCGCAACTCGAATTGCTCCCGCAGATTTTCTTTCGCAATACTTGGTCGTGGAGTGGCGGTCCTCGCCCGACGCTTGAGCGAGGTGAAGAAGCTGGGACTATCCGCGCTCGCCACGAAGCCCTCGGCAACTATGTGCTGCGATTTGATCCGCGCGCGCAAGCGTTGTTCTGCGAGAACGACACCAATGTCATGCGGCATGGGAACGCGCCGCGCGACGGCCGCTACTTCAAGGATGGCATCCATGAACGGGTTGTGCATGGATGCGTCGATGCAGTGAATCCGACAAATCGTGGCACGAAAGCAGCCCTCTGGCATCGACTCACGATTCCCGCTGGCGGTCGAGAGTGCATCGACATCACACTCGCGCCAGAGGCCACACCGTTCACGCTTGCGCAAGCGAGCGCGGTCGTTGAGCAACGCCTCAGCGAGGCCGATGAGTACTACGAAATCCTGCAAGCACTCGATCCAAACCCCGAGATCGCTCGGATGCAAAGGCAAGCTTGGGCTGGCGTGCTGTGGAGTAAGCAGTACTACGAGTACGACGTGCGGCGATGGTTAAATGGTGATCCCAAGCAACCCCCGCCGCCCGCCGCGCGCAAGCAAGGACGCAATCATGATTGGCCGCACCTCTGTGCATCGAGCGTGCTTTCGATGCCGGACACTTGGGAGTACCCATGGTTTGCGGCGTGGGATCTGTGCTTTCACTGCGTTGCCATCGCGCCCATCGACGCGAGTTTCGCGAAGGACCAACTCAAGAAGCTGCTCACCGACCACTACATGCATCCCAACGGCGCGATCCCCGCGTATGAATGGGCCTTCGGTGATGTGAATCCACCAATCCACGCGTGGGCTGCCATGCGCGTGTATCAGATCGATCGCCGAGCGAACGGCGTCGACGATCTCGATTTTCTCGCGTCCGTGTTCAACCGGCTCCTGATGAACTTCACTTGGTGGGTGAATCGTAAGGACGCCGATGGGCGCAACATCTTTGAGGGCGGATTTCTTGGGCTCGACAATGTTGGTGTGTTTGATCGTTCACAGCCGCTGCCAACCGGCGGGAGGTTGCGACAAGCCGATGGCACGAGTTGGATGGCGATGTTCGCGCTCACCATGATGAAGATGGCGCTCGAACTCGCACACGACCGCCCCTTCTATCAAGACTTGGCCGCGAAATTCTTCGAACACTTCTTGCAGATCGCCGAAGCGATGAGTTCCGCTGGACTCGGACAAGGGCTTTGGGACGAGGAAGAAGGTTTCTTCTTCGATATGATCGAAGACCGCAACAACAAAGTGATTCCGCTGAAGTTGTTCTCGATCGTCGGCTTGATGCCGCTCTTCTGCGTGGAAACGATTGAACCAGAAGTGCTCGAGCGGCTTCCCGTCTTTCGAGAACGCCTTGAGTGGTATCTCAGAGAGCGGCCCGAGCTTGCCGGACTTGTCTCGCGCTGGACCGATCCGGGGCGTGGTGATCGTCGATTGCTTTCGCTGCTGCGCGGGCACCGCATGAAAGCGCTGCTGCGCAAGGCGCTCGACGAGACGCATTTTCTTTCGCCCTATGGCGTGCGAAGTATGTCTGCCGATTTGCGCGATCGACCGTTCGTGTTTTGGGCGGAAAATCAGGCGCACACGGTGCGATACGAACCTGCGGAGAGTCGAAGCGGACTCTTCGGCGGAAACTCCAATTGGCGCGGACCAGTATGGCTTCCGATCAACTTCTTGCTCGTCGAGAGCCTGCAAAAATTCCACCACTACTACGGCGATGACTTCAAGCTTGAGTATCCAGTGGGAAGCGATCAACGCATCACGATCCTTGACGCTGCGGACGAGATTGTTCGTCGACTCGCATCGCTCTTTCTCCCCGATGCCAACGGCATCCGCCCCTGCATGAAGGTGCATCCGACTATCGCGCAAGATCCGACCTTCCGCCGCCTCATCAACTTCTATGAGTACTTTGATGGCGATACAGGACGCGGCTGCGGCGCTTCGCACCAGACCGGTTGGAGCGCCGTCATCGCCAAGTTGACGCTGCCTCGCCGCCTCGGCGACCCAAGCGCTCCACACCAACAGCGCGGCGTTCATGCTGATGACGCACAGAACGCGTCGTAGCGCTGCGTGCTCCTCGACCTCACTCTGCTAGAATGCAATCCGCAAGGTGGGGTGGCAGAGTGGTTGAACGCACCAGTCTTGAAAACTGGTAAACCCGTCAGGGTTTCAAGGGTTCGAATCCCTTCTCCACCGTTTGACACGCAGAAGGGATCGCCGCATGGCGATCCCTTCTGCGTGATCGAGCAAGAGCGCCTCTGCGAACGCGAAAACGCGCGAGCGCCAAAATCAGCGGGAACGGTGCGAGACTTGTATTCTCCGCTGATGGATGCAATTCTCGCTGAGTCGAATTCGACTCCGAATCGTCGTCAATTCAACCTCTCCATCACCCAACGACTTTCGCAAGCATGCGCGGCACTGCTCGCATGCACGGCGACGAGCATCACGCTCGCGCAATCGTCGAGCGGTCTCTGTCGTTACCCCGACATTTCGAAGGACTCGATCGTCTTCGTGTACGGCAACGACCTCTGGCTCGTGCCGAAGTCAGGCGGCGTCGCGCGACCGATCGCGAATCCTGCTGGCTTTGAGGGCTCGCCGCGTTTCTCTCCCGATGGCAAGTCGATCGCGTTTCGCGGAAACTACGATTCGGCGGCCGACCTCTACACGCTTCCAATCGAAGGTGGAGTTCCGCACCGCGTGACACACCATCCGAGCGCGGAGTCGCTCTGTGATTGGACGCCCGACGGAGCATCACTTGTGCTCGCATCAAGCGCGCTCGAAGGACTCGCTCGCGCTCAGAAGCTCTACACCGTTCCAGCAACGGGCGGATTGCCGACGCCGCTCCCCGTTCCCTACGGCGCAAGCGGTTCACTCGATCGGACAGGCGAGTGGCTCGCCTACACGCCGCACTCCACGGACACCCGAACATGGAAGCGCTACCGAGGCGGCATGGCGACGGATGTCTGGATCTACAACATCAAGACCAACGAGTCCAAGCGGATCACGGATTGGGAGGGAACCGACACGCTGCCGATGTGGCACGGACGAAAGGTGTACTTCCTCTCCGATCGAAACGCCGAGGATACGAATGTCCTCAATGTGTTCTCCTACGACATCGACGGCGGAAAGACCGAGCAAATCACACATTTCAAAGGCACGGATGTGAAGTGGAGCGCGATCGGACCGGACACCGATGGCGCTGGTGAAATGGTGTTCCAGTGGGGCGATCACATCTATCGTCTCGACCTTGCAACCAAGCAGAGCGTGCCCGTCGAGATTGCTGTTCCGGGTGATCGAGAAGCCATGCGGGCGACGACCGTCGATGCTGCGGGCGACATGCAAGGCAGTTCGATTTCCCCGAGCGGCAAGCGCGTTGCGCTCGTTGCGCGAGGTGACATTTGGTCCGCACCGGCGGAACTCGGAACGCCCCGCAATCTCACCCGAACGGATGGCGTGTTCGAGCGGAGCGCAACCTGGAGCCCAGACGGAAAGAGCATCGCATACTTTTCTGACGCCACAGGCGAGTACGAGCTCTACACGATGGCCGCGGATCTCAAGAGTGCTGATGGAAGGGTAAGCGCGAGCCCAGCGCCTGCCGTGCAGGTCACCAAGAACGGAACCGCCTTCCGCACCGCGATCTCGTGGACACCAGATTCGAAGTCCGTCGTCGTGCAAGACAAGGCTGGCAACATCGACCTTGTGAAACTCGAGAGCGGCGCGATCACGCATCTCGACCGCAACCCCGAGGGGCCCCGCCCGGTCGACATCTCGATCTCGCATGACTCGCGATGGATTACGTGGAGCCGATCCTGTGATCAAACTGAGCTGGAAGCGATTTACCTCTATGACACCAAAGAGGCGGACGCCGCGAAGGCGCTGACGCAAGTCACGAGCGGTTTCTTCAGCGATAGCGAACCAACATTTGATCGAAAGGGCGATTGGCTTGTCTTCAAGAGCAGTCGCAGTTTCACGCCAAAATACGGTGAATTCGATACGACTTGGATCTACGACAACGCGACCGTGCTCCTCGCAGTTCCCTTGAAGAAGGACTTCAAACTTCCTTGGCTCCCCACGAGTGACGAAGAAGGACAGAAGGACGACGCGAAGCCAGCGAGCGCGGGCGAAACGCCAGCGGCGACGCCAGAGGGTGCGCGTCAAGGCGGTCCCCCGCAAGGCGGGCGTCGACGGCGAGGCGAGTTCACTGTCGCGTCAGACTCTTTCGAGAGCGGCTCCACCGAACTCAACGAAGTGCTCGTACAAGACGCCGCTCCGATCTCCCCTGCTGCAGGAGATTGGAAGGGTGCGTGCCAGATCGGTGCCGTCTCCGTCGACTTCACGATGACGCTCACGGTTGCCGCCGATGGCGCCGTCGAGGGAAACACCGTTTCCGCGCATGGCAACGCGACGGTCAAAGGATCGTTCGACACCGCGAGCAAGACGCTGCGGCTTACTGGCGCGCTGAATGGACAAACCTTCGAGATTGAAGGCACGATCGATGGCGACAGTATGACTGGCAATATGTTCACGACGGACGAAGAAGGTGCGCGCGTGACATCTCCTTTCACAGCGACGCGCACATCGCCAAGTAAGGGCGCAGCTGGCGAAGCTGGGAACGGCCCGAAGAAAGAAACAAAGAAGGAAGTGCTCATCGACCTCGAAGGATTCGAGTCACGCGCGGTGCAGTTGCCCGCTGCTGCAGGCGCATTCGGCTCACTCGGTTTCAATGACAAGAACGAGTTGCTCTACGGTCGTGATGGCTCCGTGCGCATCCTCGACCTCTCGGAGAAATCGCTCCCCGAAAAGACCGGGGCCACTGGCCTTCGCTTTGATGTGAGCGCGGATGGCAAGAAGCTGTTACTCGGCGGCCGCGGTGGCGCATCGATCGCCGCCGCGAGCACGGGCGCAACACCAAAACCGATCGTGACTGCACCGATGCTCGCCGTCGTTTACCCAGCGCACGAATGGAAGGAAATCCTCGTGGACGCATGGCGCATCATGCGTGATTACTTCTATGACCCTGGTATGCACAAGGTGGATTGGAACGCGATTCGCGCGAAGTACGAAGCGATGCTTCCATCCGTCGTCACTCGAGAGGATCTCAACTTCCTTATCGCGGAGATGATCTCGGAACTCAATGTCGGCCACGCGTACTTGCAAGGCGCTGGTGATGTGGAGGAAGTCGACACGCGAACCGTTGGACTCCTCGGGGTCGCATTCGCGCGCGCAACCAACGAAGACGGCTCCACCGCACCGGCTTGGAAACTCGCAAAGTTCTTCCACGGCGGCGCATTTGATTCAGACGCTCGCTCACCGCTCCAAGCGCAAGGCCTTGGCGTGAGCGAGGGCGATTATCTTCTCGCCGTGAACGGTGTCGCGATTGACCCGAGCGTTGATCCTTGGACCCCATTCGTCGGCCTCGCAGGAAAATCTGTGGTCCTCACTGTTTCCAAGAAGCCAGCCCTCGACGCCGATGCCAAGGACATCGTCGTGACGACGATTGCGAGCGAGGACAACCTCCACTATCGCGATTGGGTCGAAACAAAGCGCAAAATGGTCGAGACACTTTCTGGCGGAAAGGTTGGCTACATCTATGTTCCGAACACGGGCGTTGATGGGCAGACCGAGTTGGTGCGCCAGTTCTTCGGTCAGCGCACGAAGCCCGCGCTGCTCATTGATGATCGTTGGAATGGCGGCGGTCAGATTCCGACGCGATTCATCGAACTCCTCGATCGCCCCGCAACAAACTTCTGGGCGCGTCGCGACGCCCGAGACTATGCATGGCCGCCAGACGGTCATCGTGGACCGATGGCGATGCTCATCAACGGGCTCGCCGGCTCGGGCGGCGACATGTTCCCTTGGCTGTTCAAGGCGGGCAAACTTGGTCCCGTCATTGGCACGCGCACGTGGGGCGGACTCGTCGGAATCTCAGGAAACCCAGGCCTTCTCGACGGAGGCACCATCAGCGTTCCAACCTTTGGCTTCTATGAAGTCGACGGCACATGGGGGGTTGAGGGTCATGGCGTGGATCCTGATATCGAAGTGATTGACGACCCCGCACTGATGACCGAAGGAAGGGATCCGCAACTTGCGAAGGCCGTGGAGGTGCTGCTGCAACAGCTCAGTGAGCGTCCGTACAAGCCCACACCCAAACCCGCATATCCCGATCGTCGCGGCATGGGCCTCCCAGTTTCAGACCATTGAGATTGCATCTCGTACACAAGAAAGACCGCGCGCCCATGAACTTGGCGCGCGGTCTTTCGATTGCACGACTGAATTGCCGATAGATCATCGATGGCAAAGAACGCTAGTTCCTCCAAGGGCATTCTCATCGCGCTCGCACTGCTCAGCGCTTTCCTCTTTCTGCATGCGTTCGGCGTGATCCCGATCGAAAAAGTTGGAAACGATGTCGCTCGCTGGATTTCGCTCGTCACCTTTGCAATCTCCGCAATCGTCTTCGCGAAGGACGGCCTCGCCATCTGGTGCGGCGGCTGCGCTGCGCTTGCGGTCACGCTCAATCCCATCTATCCACTGACGCTTGACCCCAATGCATTTTTCATCGCGAAGATCATTGGAGGAGCGTTCGCAGGTGCGACAGTCGTTCGCAATTGGTGAACTCCAACTTGCCTGCCGTGCGATTCCGAGGATACTGAACAGGTGTTGAGTGATCCCACGCACACACGGCAGCCTGCGTCCTTGCGCGGATTGACCGTCTTCGGTTGCACCGTCGCACTATCGCTTGGTTTCGCGTCGCGCATGACGGGCCGTGCGCCATCGTCGGAAGAGCCGAGCACATCGCTTCCACCTCAAGTGATTGCGCCCGCGCGTCCCCTTCCCGAGAAGACTGCGGTGCACGCTTCGCACTGGGCGTACCAGGCTGTCAAGAACCCGAAGCGCCCGCGCGTGCAGAATTCTGCGTGGGTCCGAAATGAGATTGACAGTTTCATTCTCGCGCGTCTCGAACAAGAAGGAATTCGCCCCGCGCAGGAAGCTCCTCGTCGCACGCTTCTCCGGCGCGCGTACCTTGACCTTCTCGGCCTGCCGCCAACGGCGGAAGAGGTTGAGTCATTCGAGCAAGACCGATCCGCTGATGCCTACGAAGGGCGCATTGAAGCCCTGCTCGCTTCACCACGCTACGGTGAACGATGGGGCCGTCACTGGCTCGATGTTGCGCGCTACGCAGACTCCAATGGCGTCGATGAGAATGTTGCCTACGCGAATGCGTATCGCTATCGCGACTATGTCATCGATGCGTTCAATCGCGACATGCCCTTCGACGAATTCATCGTTGAACAGCTCGCCGGGGATCTGCTCCCCGAAGCGCCAGTCCCCTCGCCAGAGAGCGACGCGCGAGCGCGGGGACGCATTGCAGCGCTTGGATTTCTCGCGCTCGGCCCAAAGATGCTCGCCGAACCGGACAAGGAAAAGGAGCGCGTCGATGTCGTCGATGAGCAACTCGATGTCGTCTCGAAGGCGTTCCTCGCCCAGACGGTCGCCTGCGCGCGTTGCCACGATCACAAGTTTGACCCGATCTCGCAAGCAGACTACTTCGCGCTGTCTGGGGTCTTTCGCAGCGTCTCGACGTTCGACAACATCGCGACCGTCGGTCATGTTGCGCAACGCCCGTTCGCGACGAGTGCCGAAGTTGAGCGTGTGCGAGTCTGGAAAGAACGCGCGCAAGCACTCGACGGTGTGCTCAACGGTGCGCAGGTGGCGTTGCGACGCGTCGAACACAACGAGTTTGCGCAGCGAGTGCACGACGCGATCACGAAAGAGCGCGCCGATTGGTTCTCGCTTGCCCTCGACGCAGAGCGAACCGCACAGGCGCCCCTCCCCGTGCGCGAGGCGTATCTCACCGCTCGTGCAGATCGAGCGATCCATGAGCAATCGAAGCCCGCAGAACTGCCGCGTGTTCTCGTCGTCAAGGAAACGAAGGTCGACGAGACTGCGCTCCACGATCGCGGCGATCACATGTCACCCACCGGAGCGGTGATCCCACGCGCCGTGCCGGCGGTGCTCGAACGAACGCTCGCCGCACCGACGTTCCCATCCAACGCGAGTGGACGACTCGAACTTGCCCACTGGATTGCGGACGAGCAGAATCCTCTCACCGCGCGCGTGATCGCAAATCGCCTGTGGGCATGGCACTTTGGTGCTGGGCTTGTGGATACTCCGAGTAACTTCGGCATTCTTGGTGGAAGGCCATCGCACCCCGCCCTTCTCGACTTTCTCGCTCAACGGCTTGTCGCCAACGACTGGAGCGTGAAGTCGATGCACCGGCTCATCATGACGAGTGCGACTTATCGACAGGCGAGCACGACCCACACCGCCGTCTCCTCAAGCGATTCCGACAACCGACTCCTCTCTCGATTTCCTCGCCGCCGCGTGGAAGCGGAGAGTCTTCGCGACGCCGTCCTTTGGACTTCGAGCACGCTCGATACAACGATGGGCGGCACGCTGCTCAGCTCAGCCGACCACGACTATGTGACGAACGATCAGTCCGGCAATGCAGCGAACTATGACGCGCCGCGACGCACCGTGTATCTCCCTGTCATTCGAAACGCGATGTTCGGGCTCTTCACGGCGTTTGACTATCCCGACGCAAGTACGCCGATCGATTGCCGATCGCGAACCACCGTCGCTCCACAAGCGCTCTTTTTCATGAACGCGCCGTTCGTCGAGGAAGCCGCGAAACGAATCGGCGCGATCGCGCACCAAGCAGGAGCACAACCGAAGGAGCAGATTCGCGCGGCATTTCGTGCAACGCTCGCGCGCAGCCCAGATACGCACGAAATCGCGGCGTCCGAAGTGTTTCTTTCCGAACTCACGCAGGATGGCCTCAGCTCCGACGACGCGCTCACCCGACTTTGCCACACCTTGCTTTCCACCAATGAATTCGTCACGATGGAGTGACGCGCACGCGCCACACGACCCATGCTTTGCGATCACCGGCACAATCCGATCTCCAGACGCGATGCGCTGACAAATCTCTGTGCGGGATTTGGATCTCTCGCACTCGCTGGGATGCTCGCCCAAGACGCCCGTGCAGGCGGAGGCCTCCTCGCATCGCCTCACTTTGTTCCTCGCGCGAAGCGGATCATCTTTCTCTTCATGCACGGCGGTCCATCGCAAGTCGATACCTTCGACTACAAGCCACTTCTGCAGCGGGATCACGGGAAGCCCCTTCCGTTTGCAAAGCCGCGCGTGCAGTTTGCCCAAACCGAAAATCTACTCGCGAGTCCTTGGAAGTTTCAGCAGTACGGACAGTCGGGCGCCTGGGTGAGCGACTTGTTTCCACACGTGGCGACGCTCGTCGACGATCTCTGTTTCATCAAGAGCCTGCATGGCTCGAATCCCGCGCACGGCGGGGCATTACTCAAGATTCATACGGGCAGCGATACCTTCATTCGGCCGTCCATGGGCGCCTGGATTTCGTATGGACTCGGTACGGAGAACGAGAATCTCCCGGCATTCATCACCATTTGCCCCACGCTCGGTCACGGAGGCGTGAACAACTTTTCAAGTTCATTCCTTCCCGCACGCACACACGGGACACCCATCGGTCATGCAGGAGTACCCGCTTCGAAAGCGCAGTTCGAGCACATGCTCGCCGGACTCCCACCGGAACTGCAACGCAAGGAACTCGACTTTCTCCAAGCGCTCAATGCGCAACACCTCGCTCGCGCCGGAAGCGACATCGCGCTTGAGGGACGCATCGAAAGTTTCGAACTTGCGTATCGCATGCAATCCACCGCGCCGCTCGTCATGGATCTCAGCAATGAGACCGACGCGACGAAAAAACTCTACGGGATGGACGAAGCGAAGACGGAAAACTTTGGTAGACAATGCCTTCTTGCGCGGCGATTTGCACAAGCAGGCGTTCGGTTCATTCAATGCACGCATAGTTACAAATGGGATCAACACGGTGATCTCCGCAATGGTCATGCATCGAATGCAGCAGAGGTCGATCGCCCGATCGCTGGCTTGATCCAAGACCTGAAGTGTCACGGAATGCTCGAAGACACACTCGTACTCTGGGGTGGAGAGTTCGGTCGTACGCCAACAGCTCAGGGCGGCGATGGCCGAGATCACAATCCGCACGGCTTCACCATGTTCATGGCTGGAGGCGGAGTAAAGAGCGGGTTTTCATATGGCGCGACCGACGACTACGGTTACTACGCCTCTGTCGACAAGTGCGATGTGCACGATCTACACGCGACGATCTTGGCACTGATGGGGATTGATCACGAGAGGTTGACCTTCCGCCACGCCGGGCGCGATCACCGACTCACCGATGTCCACGGAAGGGTCGTCTCCGAGATATTCGCCTAGGAATCCAAGCGGACTCGCGTAAGGACTTGGGTTCTCCAGAACTGTTTCTAAAGCCGCTTGCCGAATCGGTCGAACCTGCTATTCTTCCCAACCCGCAGTGCCATGCACTGCCTGAGTTGCGGGCGTAGCTCAGTGGTAGAGTGTCACCTTGCCAAGGTGAATGTCGAGGGTTCGAATCCCTTCGCCCGCTTGAAGCGACCGCAGCAGTAGGCCCTAAGCCTGCCGCTGCGGTCTTTTGGTTGGCGCACACCTCGGCGCGGTTAGGATCCGAGTGACCGGCACGCTTCCTCGTTCGAGAATTGCCTCATGCGAACATCCATCATTGCCCTCTCGGCCGTTGCCCTCTTCTCACTCGGCGCAACCATCGCCTCTGCGCCTCCGTCGCTGAAGTTCACATCCATGGGATTCTCGATCGCGCCAATCATCGCCACTGAAGACGCAACGGAATTCATCCCGCTCACCATGTCACTCCCCGCGACTGAAGACGGTTTCACGCCGAGCGTCAGTGTGCTCATCCAACCCTGGGAGCAGACAATGGAGGAGTACCGAGAGCAATCGATCCGACAACTGAAGGATGCGGGTTGGACCGTGCTCGGAGAGGGTTTCACGGCGAACACTGAGGGCGGGACCGATGACGCGAAGGCGCTCGTCCTCGAGTACGAGGGTGGCGAGGGCGACGCACTCGTGCACTATTACGCGAAGGCTAAAGCGCGACGAGGCAACATCGTGCTTGCGACAGCGAGCGCCTCCGCGCTCGCATGGAAACAACATGCCGTGACGCTGAAGACATGCGTCGACAGTCTCACCGTCGATGGCGCGCGCAAGCCGACAACTCCACCAGCAGCGGCGAAACCAGCCAAGCCGTGAGTGGCGCATCGACTATCACGCTCCGATGCGACGCCGCGCGATCTCAATTGACGCTCGAACCGTCGTTTGGGTGTGTTGCGACAAGTTGGCTCGTCGATGAAGCGGAGTTGCTCGCGCTTCCTGCGCCGCGCGAGGAATTTTTACGCTCAACTCGCACCGGGGGCATCCCGTTGCTCTACCCCTACGCGAATCGGCTTCGAACCGATCGATTCTTGTGCGCCGGCCTCGAGGTTGATCTGTCGCGCGAACTTTCACTCAAGCGCGACGCAGGAGGACTTCCGATACACGGCCTTCTCCTCCGATGGCCACACTGGGTGCTCACGCAGCCGAGCGAAAGCGCCCTCTGCGCGAAACTCGATTGGGCTGCGCATTCGTGGTTGATGCATGCGTATCCGTTCGGACACACGCTTGAACTTCGCTGGGAGTTAACAAAGATCGCCGACCAAGCGGCGCTCACGATCACCACCACAATCCACGCGGACCGCGACACACCGGTCCCAATCGCGTTTGGCTGGCATCCGTACTTTCTCGCTCGATCGCCGAGCGCAGCGACAGCGGAGTTTCCATCAATGCGTGAGGTGAAACTCCTCCCTTCCGGCGTGCCTTCGGTTCCGCTCACACTCGACCCCAACCGCCGACACCTCCCCGTCTCTATCGGGAGTGGAGTTGATGCGCTCTTCCAAATCGAATCGCCCTCCTCGCAGGTGGTCCTGCGAGAACCGACCCGCTCGATCGCAATCGAGTTCCTTCAGGGCTATCGTTGGATGCAAGCGTTTTCGCCCCTCGGCGCAAACTACGTCGCCATCGAACCGATGACCGCCCCGACTTCAGCCCTCTCCGATGGGAGCGCAGCCGTTATCCCAAGCGGCGAAAGCACCTCTGCGAGCTTCTGCGTGCAGGCCCCCTGTCGGAAAAACTGACCTATTTCGAACCGATTCCGAAGGATCCTTTGCTTCAGATACAACCGAGGGTAGACTCCGTCCGGAGGTCGACCAAGGGGTCCGACATCGTTTACGGTTGCCGCAGCAGGCAACACCTGGCTTCCCGGCTAGGAAAGGGCGTAAGCGATGTGGATTGCCGTCTTCGGGCGGTGCTTGGCGGCACAGCGTTAGGGAGGGTCCGGTCATGTCCAGCAATGCGTTCGCCTCGGCGGGCAAACGGGATAGCCGCATTCCGGCGACCGTCCGCGAATCGTCACCCAGTAGCGAAAGTGCTGCGCTCGCAGACGCAGCCAGGATTGTGCTTCAAGCAATCATCGGTCGCTAAGAAGTCTTGATCATCAAACGGAGGGGAAATCGACAGCCGTGCGCGAATGCGAACGGCTGTTGCTTTTTTGGCTTGCAGAAGTCCCCCTCGCGCGCACACTCGACAAACCCTCGATGCGAATACTGAGTCCTAAGCCGCCGCGCAACCAACAACGCGCCAAACGCATGCTGTCGCTGCGAGCATCTGCCATCGTCCTCGCTTTCCTTTCAATGAACGCGACATCGCGTGCGTGTGACGGCGATCTCAACGGCGACAACACGGTGAATGCGCAGGACATCGCACAACTTCTCTCAGCCTGGGGCGGAAATGCGGGTGACATCAATGGCGATGGCATGACGGATGCCGCAGACTTAGCCGCGCTACTCGGAAGCTGGGGAGAATGCCCGGCACCCGTTGAGTGGACGGTTCTTACTCGGCTCGACAACAACACAACCACGGCGATTGACGCGAACGGAACCACTGTTCGAACCTGGACTGGAACCGGAAACGGCGCGAGCATCGGCTACTTGCTCAGCGACGGCTCGCTTGTGCGACCAGCGATCTACGCACAAGGAAGTTTCACAGGTGCGGGACGAGGCGGCCGCGTGCAGATCTTCTCTCCCAGCGGCGCGCTCGCGTCGGATCTCATCATTGCATCTGCCGCGTTTCAGCAACATCACGACATCTGCCCCCTTCCCAACGGGAACATCTTGTGCATCGTGTGGGAGCTTCGCTCACAAACCGAGGCCACCGCGGCCGGACGGAGCGCGATCGCTGGAAACATGTACTCCGAGCGCATTATCGAAGTGCATCCGACTGGCATGAGTACCTATGAGATCGTGTGGAGTTGGAGCCTCTGGGATCACCTTGTGCAAGATGTGAATCCCGCTCTCGCGAACTATGGGGTGGTGTCGCAGGCGCCGCAACTCATGGACATCAACTTCGGCGCAATCGTGAACAGCGATTGGATCCACCTCAATGCGATCGACTACAACCCCGCGCGCGACGAAATCGTCGTGAGTTCTCGCTCGCTCAATGAACTCTGGGTCCTCGATCATTCCACGACGACAGCTGAGGCTGCGTCACACAGCGGCGGCGCGCGCGGCAAGGGAGGCGACCTGCTCTATCGATGGGGCAATTCTCAAGTGAGTCGTCGTGGAACAGCCAACGACCAGTACTTTCGCGTCGTCCATAGTGCGACATGGATCGATGAAGGGATGCCGGGTGCTGGAAACATCCTCGCGTTCAACAACGGTGATCGGACCGGATCAACCAATGATTGGTCGCAGCTCGTCGAGATTGTTCCCCCTCGCGACAAGACCGGCGGGTACACGGTGCCAGCGACCGCCGCATTCGGCCCTGTGAGCCCCGTGTGGACGGTCGGTCAACAAGGTGGGTTTTACGGCGGCCCGACGCAGTGCGGAGCGTTTCGGCAGAGCGATGGATCGACGCTCGTCACGCTGACCAACAGCGGAACGATGTTTGAAGTCAGCGCAAGTGGATCAACGACCGCGACGCAGCAACTCACCGGGCAAGTCGCGCGAGCTGTTCGCTATCGCCTTGTCAACGGGGCGTGGATCGGTCACTAGGCGATGCAACAAAGCGCTCGCCGTGCGAGTCCGGAGTAAAGTGCGGCAGTGGCCGACTCGTTAGAACATCGCGAAGCACTGCTACCGCTACTCGCTGACGGTGCGCGGGAGATAGCCCTACGCTTCTTTCAATGCGAAGAGCTTGGCGTTGCGGAGAAGGCCGACGCATCGCCCGTCACGCAGGCCGATCACGCGATCGAGGAGTTTCTTCGTTCGACCATTCACACGCACTTTCCAAATGACGCCCTCCTCGGCGAGGAGTTTGGGGAAGCAAGCGGCGCGAGCGGATATCGCTGGATCCTCGACCCAATCGATGGCACAGTCAGCTTTGCCAATGGCGTTCCGCTCTTTGGAATCTTGATAGCGCTTGCGCGCTGCACACAGGATGGGCAAGACGAAGTCATCGCAGGTATCGCAGATTTTCCAGCGCTCGGTGAACGAATCATGGCGAGCCGAGGGCGCGGCGCGCTCTGGATGCGAGATGACAAGTCACCCAAAGTAGCTCGCGTCCGAACTGGAGTGCGCGCACGCGATGCAGTGATCTGTACGAGTGGCAGCGAGTACTACTTCAAAGCGAATCGCGTCGACGCGTTGCTGCGCGTCGCGCGCGCGGTCGGTCGCCTTCGTGGATGGAGCGACTGTTACGGACTCCTTCTCGTTGCGACGGGGCGCGCGAATGCGATGATCGAACCCATCATGCGCCCATGGGACATTGGACCATTCGCAGTCATTCTGCCTGAAGCCGGCGGCACACTCACCGATTGGACAGGAATGGCGCGCATCGATGGAGGAAATGCCATCGCGGCTGAACCCGTGCTCGCGCACGAGCTTCGAGCGCTCCTCCAAGATTGAGTTCGGCCATGCGCGACGCGTGAGATTTGTTCGAAGATAGGGGCAACAACCCGCTTGGGACTCATTCCTAGATTATGTTGAAGCCAATGACACCACGCGATCCCAACCGGAGGCACGCACTGAAGAGTGGACTCGGCGCGCTCCTGGCGATGAGCGCGTTTGAGCGCATCTCGAGCGCGCATTCCAACTTCGCAAACTTCCGTGCGCCCCCGCTTCCACCGGCACCTCCGCGATTCAACCTTGACCCGGTGCTCCGCCTCCACTCGCTCGGTGCGAGTGAAGTCATCGGAGGCGTGCCCTTCGCCCCGACTTGGTTCGGTGATAGGTTCGGTTCAAACACACTTCCCTTCCACTCGTGCGAGAATTGCGCTGAATATCCACCACCTGAAGAGAGCATCGATGTTGCGATCATCGGCGGTGGACTCTCAGGCCTTGCACTCGCGCATCAACTGCGCCATCGCGATACGGTGCTGTTTGAACTTCGCCCGCGGCTTGGCGGCAATGCGATGGGCGAGTCATTGCAAGCGCAATCGTGGAGTCATGCCAGCGCGTATTTCATGCAGGATGATCCTGGCACGCCGCTCCAAGATCTCTACGACGAACTCCACCTGCCGCAACAGTGGAGGCAGGACAACGGCAACTTCTCCTTCGCGTATGACGGCGCGATCACGGAGGATCTTCTTGGAGCAGACGCGAGCCCAAAGCATCGCGCGTCCCTCGCCGCCTACCAAGCGGCAGTCAAGCAACTCGCGTTCGGTGAGTATCCAGACATTCCATTTGACGGAAAGCCGTCGCCCCTCATTCTCGAACTTGATAGCCGGTCGTTTCGTGATGATCTCTTGCTGCGATGCGGCGAGCTTCCACCACGGCTGCAATATCTGCTTCAGGCGTACTGCGCGTCGAGCTTGGGGGTTGGCACCGATGAACTCAGCGCAGCTGCGGCATGGAACTTCGTCGCTGCAGAAGAGTTTGGTCGCAATGTGCTTCCTGCGGGAAATGCCGGGCTCGCACGAGCGCTTTGGCAACATGCGCGCGTCCAAGGCAACGGCGCGCATGGCGCCCGCTTCCGATCGCATGCCACCGTTGGTGCCGTAGAACTCACCGATGGCGGCGCACTCGTGTATTGGCGAGATGGCCAAGGAAAGCGGAGAACGACCTTTGCGCGGCAAGTCGCGTTCGCCAACGCGAAGCACATCGTCAGGCACATGCTTCCATGGCTTGAAGAGGCCGACGCAGCCAAGCGCGAAGCGATGCAGCTTGTGCCAACGATGCCGTATGTCGTTGCGAACATCGTCTTGAACGCGCCGCTCGGTCACGACTTTTACGATCTGTACCTGAATGGCAGTAGCGCGTTCCCCGCAGATGCAAATGCGTTCGAAGCTGCGCGCATCATCACCGACGCCGTGAATGGCGGGTTCGCTGTGCACCCAACCAACAAGGGCGTGCTGACGGTGTACTGGCCGCTGCCATGGCACACCGCGCGATTCACCATCGTGCAAGAATCGGACTGGCGCGAGTCAGCGATCCGCGCGGCGCCACAGATCCAAGAGTTGCTCGCACTGCTGCGAGTTGATGTCGGTTCGGTCGAGCAAGTGCGGCTCGCGCGCTGGGGTCACGCGATGCCTTTCGCGCAACCAGGGACCTACTCCGCGGGACTGCCGCACGAGTTGCGTCGACCATTGAACGACCGACTGTGGTTCGTGAACCAAGATAACTGGCTCCTTCCTGCAGTCGAGACGGCGCTTACCGAAGCCCTTTGGGCGGCGCCGCAAATCGACAGCGCGCTTTCCTGATGTCGTGAGCAGCGCAATCCATGCACCGCGCTCTCGCGCCCGAAGGTGTCGAGTAGCAAGAGTCTGACTTCGCGCAAGAATTCACCCGGAACTTTGGGAGGATTTTTCGATGTGCCCTCGAGCGCATGGTTCAATGGCACGACATGGAAAAGACGAGGTTGGAATCGATCCCGCACTGGGCGACTCGCGCCCTGGCACTCGCGCTCGCGTTTGCAAACGAGCAGTCGCTCGCGCACGACGGCATTGAGGCACACGCAACGCATCGCATGATGTCTCAGCGCTTCACGCCTCCGTGGAGCGGCGAGCGTGGGGTGGTCACTGCGCTGACCGCAAACAGACCTGTCGCGCGGTTGGAGGCGATAGCGCATGATCGATCGCTCACACGAGCCCTCGCGCAGAGCGAGGCCACCTTCACGATGATCGGACTACCAGACACGCAGAACTACAGCGAGTTCTTTCCGTCCACGTTCATGGCGCAGACGGAGTGGATCGGAGTGAACCGAACACCGCTCGGCATTCGATTCGTTTCACACTTCGGCGATGTCGTGAATCATGCGTTGGATGTGACGGAGTGGAAGAATGCGGATATCGCGATGCGCGTCCTCGATGAGTTGGGCGTCATCTACGGCGTATGCCCAGGAAATCATGACATCACGCCAGAGGGAACACCTAGCTCACCGTATGTGCCGCAGCAGTATCTCGAATTCTTCGGAGCCCAACGATGGAGCGATCGGCCTTGGTTCGGAGGCGCATCACCATCGGGAATGAGCACCTATCAGTGTTTCAACGCCGGCGGCGTTCCGTTTCTGGCGCTTCACCTCGACTGTGATACACCCATCGCGGAACTCGCGTGGGCGCAGGGCATTCTCGACAAACACAAGGATCGTCCAACACTCGTAACGACACACAAGTACTTGCAAGATGCAGAGGACTATGTCGCAGGCGTCCCGATCGTCCCGAGTGGTCGCTACCCGTCGAGCTGGTACCTGCAAGAGGGCTTCTACAACCCCTACGGAGTGCAAGCGGAGGAGTTCTTCGCGTGGTTTCTCCGAAAGAACACCAACATATTCCTCGTGCAGTGTGGTCACTTTCACGAGGAGTACCGACAGGCAAGCGTGAATGTCGACGGGCGCATCATCCACGAGGTCCTCGCGGACTTTCAAGACGATCCCAACGGTGGCGATGGATGGTTGCGCGTGATGCGGTTCGACACGGAGGAAGACCGCATCGACTTCGAGACTTACTCGCCGACACTCCGCGCGATTCGGATGACTGACGAGAGTCACTTCTCGCTCAGCGTGCCATTCGATGCATACAGCTCGCCGGAGGGCACACAGTTTCGTGCCTTTCAAGAGGGAGTTGGAGACTACGCCGGCACGCGCGACACTTGGGTGAGCGAAGCAACGCCTGACACGAGTTACGGGCAATCGAGCACGCGCGTGTCCGATGACGATGTGAACAACGCGATCTTGAGTGACGCTGCTGGTCAAGCACTCATCCGATTTGAGAACATCTTCGGCGTTCAAGGCATTCCGGCTGATGCGACCGTCACATCCGCGACGCTCGTGCTCGACATCCCTGACGACATCGACAGCCCTCTCTACGACCCGGACTTCTTCGTCTACCTCGTCGAGCGACCATGGACGGAGAGTTCCACTTGGAACTCGCTTTCCGACGGGCTTACCGTGGGTTCTGACTTGAGCGCGCTCATCGCGGTCTTCGGGGGTGACAGCGTGCCTGACTCGGACACGATGCGGCGCATCGACATCACCTCGGCAGTCCGGCTTTGGCAACAGGGACATCCCAACTTCGGCATCGCGATCCTCCCAGAGATCATCGTTGGCAACGACGACGGCATTGCCATCCGCACGCGCGAAAATCCGAACACCATTCTGCGGCCACGGCTCGAAGTTGTCTTCACGCAAGCCGAACCTCGACCCCGTTCCGACCTCACGGGCGATGCAATCGTGAATGCCGCAGACCTCACCCTACTTCTTTCCGCTTGGGACACGCAGGACCCGTTCGCTGACCTCGACCGCGATGGGTTTGTCGGCGCAGCCGATCTCGCGATGCTACTCACTGGATGGTCGTGAACGACCCCGCGCCTGTCTGCCTCCATGCCGCACCTTGCAGATCGCGGGCCTCAACTCGTTACGAGTGCGTCCCAACTCGCGTCAAACGCGAACGCATAGTTCCGCCAGCGCCCGATGCTCGAGCGATTGATTTTCCGGCGAACCTGCTCATGACTCAGTGTAAGAACGGTGCGCTCATTCGCTTCCGGGCTCAACACACTCGCATCAAACGCAACCCCGAGATGCTCAAGCACGCGTCTGATTTCGATTTCTGGCTTGTCGACGAGCGACTCATATTGGAGACGCAGCGCTCGAAGCGCGAGGGCCTCCAACGATGGAGCAACGAGCCTCTGATGCGCAACCATGACTCGACGGATCATCTCGAGACTCGCTGTAAACCCGAAAGACTGTGGGTGAAAATTCGAGAGAAACATGCTGATCGCGCAGTCCCGAGGATCTCTCTCGATATGAACGAGTGCGATGTTGGGCAGCACGGCAGCAACGGCTGGCAGCAACCGCCACGCTCGAAGTGTCTTGTCGAACGTGTGCGACGCTCCCGCCCTCCTCCTCATGCGCGCGCCTTCGAGATACGCAGACTGCAGTTGCGTTGCATCCTCAGTCGGCGAGTCGCGAAGTCGGGCGGGCCAGAGCCCCCGCGAAACAAGCGCATCGCCGATGTCAGAGATTCCTTCGTACTCGCCGATTCCCGCGATCAACGGGTGCCGATCGAGCATCTGCTCCACGAGTGTCGTCCCGCTGCGTGGAAGTCCCACGATCATCGCCGTGGCCTCACAGTCGGGAACTCCTGCGCGTCGGCCGGGACGACTCAATCCTGCACGCGAAGCGCGCGCGAGCAACGCCAATTGCTCATTCGCGTCAAGCTCGACTCCCGTGATGTCAAATGGCGGCGTTGTCTGTTGGTGGAGCCACTGAGCAAGTTCGAATGCTTCTCGATACCGAGCGTCCGCATCAAGCATGCGAACCGCTTCGAAACCCGCGATCCGTTTCAACGACAGGCTCCGGCTCGCCTCCGCGCAGGCGCGCATCCGCTCGATGCCGCGCGGACGATCGGTCTGGGCGATCTGTCGCGCTTCGAAGAGCGCGCCGCGTTCGTCCGACTTCCAATCAGCCCTCGACGCAAGGAGCGCCTCGGCCTCACTCTTGCGACCTCCGCGAGACAAGATCTCCGCGAGCATGACCGTCGCCTCGACGGCGTTAGGCGGTTGTTGTGCGAGAAGCCTTCGGAGGCGATCAACCGCGAGCGAAGTGCGGCCGAGCCGGTGATCAACGACAGCGCGAACCAAAGCCAAGTAGGGGTGATCGCTCCGCACGCGAAGGCCAAGCTCTGCGAGGTCGAGTGCCTCCGCGAGTCGACCACTGCTGAGCGCCGCGTTCGCATCCCGAAAGAGACGGTCAACCTTGTTTTCTGGAGGAGGCATGCCTCCGAGAGCCTACAGCCGAGGCCGCGGCGGTGACCTTTTTTGGAAAGGACACGCTGAGCAACAGCGATGCGACAGTCTCGGCGTCCATGATTCAGAGACTCACCGCCCGCGCAGCGTCGATCCACTTCCTCTTCGGAAACCCTGGAGCTTCATGCACGGCGCATTGGTCGAGGATCCCCCTCGGTTGGTTGGGGACCGCCCCTCCTGTCCTCCAACAATCGCACGGACTGCCTATCACATTCGAACCCGTCCTCATTCGTTGAATGCGCTCGAAGTCGGGCGAGGTCGAGATCGGGCAGCTAGGGCAACGCGAGGTGAGGACGCAAAGGGATCCGTCTCATGAACGCTCCCCTCACCAACTCCGCGGGTCGCTGATTACCTGCGCGCTCCCCCGAAGCCTTCGCCCTGACTCGAATTCGCGTCTGTCGGTTCGTGCAGCGCGCTCTCACAATCCCGTTCGAGGGACAACGCAGCTGCACTCTCGGCTTCCAAAAATTGCCCCGACTCGGAGCGCCTGCGTGGGAGGTGTGACTCCGAACGCACGCTCTCTCGGTTCTTTCGCGCCCTCAATCGCAAACGCGAAATGCACGTAGCGCGGCGCGACTCCGTGCGCACGGTCTCGCGACAACATCGACCCGCATGCCGAGGCTCGACCTCTTCCCCACCCACTCCGAGGATTCTGCGAAACCCCGGCGCACCACTGCTGCAAACGGCGGCGCTCGATTGGGTTCAGCGGCTCGCCTCCCTCCACCTGCCCTGAGGCATCGGGGCTAGCGCAGCGCATCGCGCAAACCTCGTTGCCGAATGAGCTTTCGCTTCGAACCAGAAGAGGCCTCCCAAACTGCCCCCACACAAATCGCGTTGTTATCAGCCGAGCCAGGTGTGCGCGGGGTAAACGATGGAATTCTCCAAGAAACTTCCGCTGTTTCATTTGACCCCTCCAAACCTTGCGTCACTCTCACCCCTGAGTTGCCGCTTGACTCGCGCACGATTGAGAGCGTGTTCGAATCACGGTTGCACTAGTTTGTTCGACCGTCTGAAAACACCCTTTTTTGGAGAGAATATGAAGACCATTCTTGCAGTTGGCGCGCTCACAGCGGCCGTCGCATCCGCCGCATCGGCTGATGTGACCTACACCCTCACGAACCAGACATTTGCTGGTTTCGCCTTCAGTGAAGCAGCGACCGCGGGCAGCCTTTCCGGCACCCTCACTGGCGCTTCGATCAACATCGTCCTCGAGGCCTCGGTTTCGTGGACCTACGCGGATGACCTCTGCGTGTATGTCGCTGGAACCCCTCTCGCAACTGGCGGCATGCTCCAGTGCGGCGGTTTCTCGAACCTGAGCGCAGCTCAGCGTTACTTCTGGCCAAACGGCGCTAGCTCGGCACCAGGCACCACGTCGATCGGAACCGTGAACTTCACGACCGGCATTGACATGGCTGCGAATCCAACCATGTCGGTTTGGATTGGTAACGGCTACGGCGCAGCGGGTACCTCCGGTACCTTCAGCGGAACCATCACCCTTCACGGCGTGAACGCAGTTCCAGCACCAGGCGCCATCGCTCTCCTCGGTCTCGTCGGCCTCGCTGGCCGCCGTCGCCGCTGATTGCGAAACCAATGACTCACAACCGTTCTCCGGAACGGGCAAAGTGAGATCAGCAGGTCAACTCAACGCGGCGCGATTCGTAAGATTCGCGCCGCGCTTGTTTTTGTTTTCCGCAGTGTCGACCACTGAGGACAGTGACGGGAATGGGCACGCGGTAATCGCGGCATCCAATGGATGCGATCTCGCAATCCCCATGCATTCGAAAAACTCTTGCGCGCGGCTCGCGAGATTCGCACACAACGCCTCGCGCTTGACTCTTGCCTTCTGCTCCGTGGTTTGATGAGGTTTGGCGGCTTGACTCGGGAAGCGTTGATAGAGGAACGAGGCGCGCACAACCTCACAGCGAGTGTTCGACGAAACCGAAGGCGCGCTGCGCGATCCGCAGGACGCGGTCAGCCGCTAGCACTCACCCAAGCAGCTCGGAATTGCCTCACGATTCTGTCGCACCTTCGATCGCTGAAGCCCAATGTTCAAAGGTCTTTTCGATCGCCCCCCAAGTGCTGAACTGTTCAAGCCCAGCGCGGCTGGTTGCATCGGTGTCTCGAAACCGGAGCATCAAAGTGCCATCAGCGCCGTTGGAAATCGTGGCATCGACTGCCGCGTACCCGCGCCCAGCACCCATCACGCGACTCGGAAGCGCGATGTTCCGAAGCGGCTTGTTCGGGACCGCACGGACGATCTTCGCCTGAACCACGAGCACATTCGGACCCGCAGCCGCGGCCCGCGCGTAACTCTTGAAAAACGCTGATTCAAGGTCTTTCTGTAGTTTCGCGCGCAAATCATCGAGTTGCGCCGCATCCACATCATCGCCTTGCGTGGCGTCGGCGGTGATCGTCGGATACTCCACCAAGACAGCGTTGAACTTGGAGAAATCCGCGCCCTGCGTGCGGATGATCTCTGGCTCAGGATCAACAAGCGAGTCCTTCGTGTTTGGGCTCATCGGGTCCTGATTGAGAAGACCCTGACCGCCGCACGCGCTCAGTGCGAGTGTGACTCCAATGCAGACCCATGCCGTTTGAACTGTGTGACCGATGTTGCGCATCTGCGCAGCATAGCTCACGCGCCACGAATCGCCGAACTCCGTCCATCGGGCGCGCAGCGTCATTGCGCGGGTGTTGCGCCTTCATCTCCACTTGGATCGTCGGCGGTTTTTCCTCGCACCGTGTTTCGTGGTTTACTTGGTTCAGGCCCCGGGACTGCCTCCTTCCACCGCGCGAGTTTCTGCATCCACTGCGCGCGCAACTTTCCGGTGGCATCAAGCGCGATCGCACGATCGAGATTCGCGAGCGCTTGTTCGCGATCACCTGTCGACCAGTAGGCAAGCGCAAGCGTCTCAGCCGCGCGCGCGTCACTCGCTCCTGCAAGCGCGTCGGCTCGCTGTGCGAGTTCGAAAGCCCAGGGAAGATCGCGATGCTGCACATACGCCGCGTTCAGCACCGTTCGCGCGATGGACCGCAAAACCGTGGCATCGGATGCGTACTCGAGCGCAAGCGTTTTGCCATACGCGTAGCCCTCTTCCTCCTCACCCATTGAACCAACCAGAGCTCCGAATCGGATGAGTTCAAAGACCGACTTCCGCTCGGGAAATCCCGCGATGATCGCATCAAGCAGCGTCCTCAATCCAGACCAGTCCCCACTCTTTTCACACGCGGCATACGCTTGATTCACCTCATCGCGCGCGCGTTTCTCCTGCGAGTTCAGAATGAACTCGGCACGAATGGACTCCGGTTTCCAAGTCCCATCGAGTACCGCGCTCAGTGGTTTGTCGAGATCGTCTGGATGGCCATACCACTGCACAGCCCCATCGCGGACGATGAAAACTCTTGGTGTCGTGTGCTGAAGCGTCGCAAGTTGAAACTGAGAAAGCGTGGACTTATCCGGATCCGCTGCGATTGGATAGGTCATGATCGCGCGACGGTCATCATCTCCGAGCCACGCCGTAACAAGCGCGGGCTCCTCTTCAGTCACCGCAAAGAGCACTACGCCTCGCTCCGAAAACACTCGCGCGTACTCTGCGACGAGCGGCGCGGACTCTTCACAGTGCCCACATGTCGTAAGAAAAAACTCGATCAAGTAGACCTTCCCAGGCTCCCAGGCCGTGAATGGTCCGCCCTGCACCCACGACGAGATTTGTGGGAAAGGCACCTTCGCACTAGGAAACAGGCGCGGACGCGCCTTTCGCCAACCGCCAGGAGCGGAGCCGTTTGGAGGGGCTTTCTGAGATACCGATGGAGGACTCGTGACTGCAGGTGTGTTCTGCCCTATCGCGCGCGGCTCGACAATGGCTCCAAACAGAAAGGCGATGGTGACGCAGGCCCGCCGTACGACCGTGTTATCCATTGAACAACTCCTTATCGACTTCCGTCCAATCCAAGCGTTCAGCGACGCTGCCGAGCGATGCTGCCAACCGTTCTAACGGCAAACCCTACCTCAGACGACGCATACCGGCAAGATCTCAAACCCCGTCCAAAGCCGCATTCTGGGAACAATCCGCAACGCTCGCTCGAACCTCTCCTTGACTGCGTATGCTTTCTGGGCGATTCTTCCCTTGTATGAGCGCACAACGATCCATCCTGAGCCATCGAGCGAGTGGGTTTGAACGCATGCGATCACGCGGGTTCACGCTTGTTGAATTGCTCGTCGTTGTTGCCATCGTCGCGTTCCTCCTCGCGCTCGTCCTCGTCAGTGCGGGAAAGCTGAAACAGCAGGTTCGACTCACAGAGTCGATGCAGCATCAGCGCTCCATCACAACCGGCTTTCTCGCCTACTTCGTGGACAACAATGGCAAGTTTGCAGGTGTCGATACCGGTCTGCATCCAAGCTACGACTGGGTCGTGAGCTCCGTTGCAGGGAACACAGATGAGGAAGGGTTCGAGAAAGAGTCAGCCATCACGAATGGCGCGCTGTGGAGTTATGTGGGCAACCTCAGCGCCTACAAGAGTCCGTTCGATCCACACCCGCTTTCCGAGCGCATGCGAAGTTATTCGCTGAACGGTTTTCTCGCGTCTACAGAGACCGCCGCTTTTTGGGGCGGTCCTCCGAGTGCTCAAGTCGACCGTATGTCGAAGGTTGTGCACCCCGCCGAGACGCTTTGCTGCGTGAGCGAGTTCGACCACCGAAAGTACAACCATGATGGCTGGATGATCATGGGGAATTTCAGTTTCGTTTGGCGTGACAAACTCCACAACTGGAACCCAGGCTATTGGGAGTTTTCATACATGGATGGGCACACCGAGCCCCTCCACCATGCGTCGAATCAAACAGATGTTGATCACTACATGAACCTTGAGCAGGAGAGCTTCTTCTTCGAGACACCAGACTACAAGTGGCTCGTGCTCCATCTTTATCCGGGACAAGATTGGTGATCATTCGCTGCATTCGTTCCGTGATTCTCTTCAGCGCGATCGGAATCGCCGCGTTGGGCACCCTCTATTTCGCACATGGCAATCCGACGAGCGCCGCGAGCGGCATTACGACAACCGCTGACGAAGGGCGCGCCTCGGAAGCCGTCTCCCACGCGCGTCCGCTGACGAAGGATGAACTCGAGACGCTGACCGCGTGCCCAGTTGCGAAGATTTCCGTTGACGAGCGATCAGCGGAGCAAGCCAACGAGACAAGTGGCGAAGCGCAAGTCCGATTACGCGCCGCGCAAATCGTCTCCGAAGATCGATTTGAGCAGTTCCGAAATCTCGCGAAGCCGTATCTCACAACTGTGCGAAGCATGCTCCCACTCGATCATCGATTTGCGACGAATGAGATCACGTCGGAAGAGTCAGCGCGCTATTGGAAACTTGATGCGACAAAGAACGCGCAGTGGCGAACTGTGTGGAACTGCATTTATGACAAGCAGTGGTCGATCGAGGACCGTGGTGCGATGATGCAGTGGCTTCTCTTCGAGTCAACGACGAGTCGCTGACTCAAACAGCGCGACTCGCTCGCTTACTCGTCTTCCTTCACTCCGAACTCTTCATGCGCGTGCTCGCGCTCCTTCTCAATCTCCTCAAGCATGGACTTTGCCTCCGAGAGCTTGCCGTCCATGATGGCGAGTTCGAGTTGCAAGAGCGCTTGCGCGAGACGAACCATATCGCGACGGAAGTGTGCGGAAACCTTCGCCTTCGCTGCATCGTCCTTCGCGTCCTTGAGCATGTCCGCGGGCATAGGGGCGTTCTTCGCAAGGATGCAGCCACGCTCCATATCGCCGATGAGCTTGAGATTGTCTGCGGTCTTCGACGTGTCTTCGATCGAGTCCTTGAGAGACTTCAGGGCTCGATTCATTGCTTTCATCGACCCGCCCATGCTCGGATTTTCACCGCGAGGCCCGCGCGCTGCGCCGCCATCCTGACCCTGGCGGCGGGCGCCTCCGCGACCCGGGGCTTGCTCGCCGCTCGGCGCGTCCTGCGTAGGACCAGACTTCGGAGCTGCGGGCGCGTCCTGCGCAATCGCCGGCATCGCCGCGACAAGGAGAGAAGTAGCGACCGCCGTGACGGCGGCAAAGGAGAGGCGTGAGAAGCGTTGGGATGTCTTCATGGCTGTGTCTTCCGAAAGAGAATCATCGATGAAACAGTCGAGCAAGAAGACCAGCACGCGCCTTCGAGTGACTCAGGAGAAGTTCTAGCTCGCCGCAGTCAAAGAAGACCCCCTTGCAAGAGCCGCACTGATCGATCGCGACATTTTCATACGCCTGCTCACACATCTGCGCCCCGCACTTGGGGCAGCGCAGCCAATGCGCAGACTTCGCTGCAGCGCTCTCCGCTGCCTTTCGCTTCGCGTCGAGTAGTGCGCGCATCTTCTCCAAGGCTTTCGCGTCGAGTTCGTGAAAGCGTGCGTCTTCGTGACTGTAGCCGGTTGGTTCCGTGATATTCGACATGGGAAATTCCGATTGGTCACGAAGTATACGCGACCATTCAGACTCTATCGACAGCTTGGTACGTCGTACTGAGACTAGTCGCAGTTTCCCCACGCGCTCAGAAGCATTGACATGTCGGCAGCATCCGTGATCCCGTCGTGATTCAGATCGGCGAATCCTCCAGATCCCCACTGTGACAGCATGGCCGCCAAGTCCTGCGCGTTGACCACGCCGTCGTGCTGCGTAGGTGCGATGTCCGCAACACAAACACCAGGAACACTGTTCGGATCGGCGGGATCACTTCCCGCTTGAATCTCATCGGCATCGAAATAGGTGTCGGTGTCGCGGTCAATCCCGAGACGCACCTGAGTTCCCGCAGGCACAAGTGTGTAGGTCAACTCGCTTCCCGTCGACGCGAGCGCGAGCAACTGCGCCGGAGAGAGCAGCCCCTCCGCCGCGCGATCACTCCGGAAACTTCCACCCTGAAACACCCAGCCGCGTGGCAAACTATTTTGGTTCCCTTTGACGATGAGTGCGACCTGCCCAGTCGATGCGATCGAAACGAGCGAGTTGATACGCGCCGTGTCGCTTCCAACGCCCGTGGCGGTTGTCTGCGCGCCAACGCCTGCGCGAGTTTCCGTGCCAAAGGAGAGACAGAACGCTTCGACATCTCGGCGCTGCTGGGCTCCAGTGGCTCCGCCGGGGAACGCGAACCCAACCGAAAGAAGATCTTGAATCGTGGCCTCTTCGCCATTGTGATCGAATCCAAATCCGCGCAGCGCAACAGTGGAACCACGATTGGCGCCGACCTTTCTCCACACATCGCGCAAGGGCGCGTTCTTGCGATTCTGCGCCTCCCCACCTGGCGCAGGGATATCAACAATGTTGTTTGTGCCTGCGATTCCCGAATGACAGTTGAGACACGTGAGTCCAGGCGGTGCGCCGAAGATTTGCGCGGTGTTGAAGATCGATTGACCGTTGACCGGGTTTCCGGTTCCGCCGATGCCCGTCACGACTCCGCCAAAAATCGGCAGCGATGTCTTGAGTGAATTGTCGAGATTGCGATTCGGATTCGGGGGAAATGTCAACGACGCGAGATAGTCCGTCATGGAAGCCATCTCCGCCGCCGTCAACTCAGACGCGCGCCCTTGCAGGTGCGTGAAGGCCACATTGAATTCAGTGATGTCGTCTTTCTCGCCGCGCCAATGCAATGGCTCATTGCCGATGATGCCAAAGAGTGTCTGCGTCGTCATGGGCCCCTTCATTGGATGCCATGCAATGCAACCCGGAACCTGACAGGTTTCATCAAACGCTTGGACGGCGCCTGTCGGATCACCGAGGTCCCATCCAAGTCGGTCGCTACGCCCATCAATGTGGCATGTCGCACAAGAAGTGTGCCCAAGGCCCGATGTGAGGTTTGTGTCGAAGATAAAACGCCGTCCATTCTTGACGGCAACCGGTGTTGCGTCATGAAACGGAACACGCGCGGTCTCCACGAGCGAGGTCGTGTTGATACTGCTGACAGAGCCGTCGAAGCGATTGAGCACATAGACGAACGCGCCGTTGGGCGCTGCGACGAGTCCGCTTGGCCCTTCACCAACCGCGACTTTGCCGATGCGAGAGCCGCTCGCGTTGACCGCGACAACTGCATTAGAGCCAAGCGACGCGACGAACGCTGAGTTCCCATCCGGCAACCACGCGACGCCACGCGGATCGCCGATCGATTGATAGCGCTCGAGCTCTGGAATCGACGAGGATGTATAAGTCAAGTGCGGATTGAGATCGAAGATACTCGGTGAACCGGTCCCACCACTTGCAACGAGTGCGCCCATCATCTTTGCGAACTTTCCGTCAATCATCGGTTCGAAACGAACCTGATTGCCCGCTTCGATGCCTACCGCGAGAACGGAACCGTCGGGCGCAACGCCAATGCTGGCGACGCAACTCATCAATCCCGTGACATAACTCGTCGAGAGCGTCGTGGCATTCACCACGGCGATGTCGTTGTCGACGACATCCCACGGAATCTGATTCGTCCAATTCCGGTTGTTGTCATCGATCCACTGATTCGCAGCATTCTTCCGCGCGATGTGAGCGACTCGCGGCGGAATCGGCTGCCCGACCGTGCGCGGAGGATTGAACGCAGTACCAGCATTCGGCGGCGGATTCGCGCCCGCATAGGGACCTGCGGGATTGTTGACTGCTGCCCGTGGAATCACGGTCGTCTTGTTTCCTGACTCGAAAATCGCAACATAGACCAGCGTCCCTGATGGACTCACGGCGAGCGCGCGTGGTTGCGCACCAAGAAGCGCAGTACTCGTCAATGCGGGCGCAGCGCTCGTTGGATCAAAGCTCACGAGCCGCGAAGATGCCGCGAGCGAGACGAATGCGCGAACTGGTTTCACTGTGAAGACGATGTCCGCTGGTTCGTCACCGACGAGAATCGTTCGCGTCACTCGCATCGACGCAAGGTCCACGACACTCACAGAGTCAGAAATCTGATTGACGACCCACGCCTCACCGTTCGAGCGGGCCCGCACTGAAACCGGATCGACACCAACGGGAACAGAGCCATAGCGCACTGGAACCCCGCCGATGAGATCGAACACCTCTAGCTGCCCGTCCGCAGTATTGACGGCGAGCAGTTTCCCCCCGTCCGGAGTGACATCGATCGGATGCGATTGCGGCGACTCAAAATTCACGAAACCGGTCTGCGCGAGCGCGTTCGCGGCAGTCAGCACTGTGCATGCAGCGGCTCGCAGTGCAAAGCCAAACTTCGATCGTCGGTGCAATGAGGTGTGTGTGTGTGTCATGAGAAACCTTCAGCCGCATTGCCCCCTCAACATGCCACGGGGACGACACAACGGAAACTTGATCCTTCAAGTTTCCCGGTGAAAGCGCGGGACTACTCCCAACGCGAGTCAGTCTTGCTTCGCTGGCGCCTCAGGGGCATTGGTCGGTTTCTCAGGCGCGCCTGCCGGCGCAGCGTCCTCCGCACCATCCTCCTGCTTGTCCTCAGACTTTGAGGATTTCTTCGCTGGCAGCTTGCTCGTCTTGGCCTGGGTGGCGATCGCAGCCGAAAACTGCTCGCTCGTCGGATGTCCGATGAACGCGATCTTGCCCTCCGTATCAACGACGAACGCGCAGGGAATGCCGCCTTGCTTGGCTGCTTGCATCCACGCCTTGCTCATCGAACTATCGTTGTCGATCGCAACGCGGTACTCCATTTTCTCGCCCTGACTGGCAACGAACTTCTTGACGCCAGCCGCAGCGCTCTTTCCTCGCTCCGCGCCAGCAACTCCGATGAAGATCATGTTTGGATTGGCCTTCTGCAACTCAGTGAGGTGCGGAATGCTCGCAACGCATGGTGGGCACCAAGTTGCCCAAAACTCGACGACATACGCTGTGCCGGGTTCCAACTTTCGCACGCGCTCACCCTTGACCCATCCATCCACGGAAATCTTCGGAGCTGGCGAGCCAACCTTCAGGTCCGCTGCACGAGTTCCGGCGCCGAGAAGAACGGATGAAACAGTGAAGGCCGCGAGGATTGATGCGAGCTTGTTCATGGAAGCAGCGTACCGCCTGCACCCAAAAAAGCGCTAACTTAACGAGGTGCAATCCGATCTTCAGCATCGCCGCGACGCCTGTCGCACTCTTCTCGGAGCAGCCGTGACCGGCGCGTTTGCTCCGTTGAGTGGCTGCACAACAGACAGATTCGTGCACCCCATCATGATCACTCCCAATTCCCGCATCCCTGTCATGCTGAGTACTTGGAAGCATGGACTTCCCGCGAACACTGCTGGCCTCGCGATCTTGGCGCGCGGCGGTACTGCGCTCGATGCCGTGGAGGCAGGCGCGATGGTCGTTGAGATTGATTGCCCCGACAAGACCGTCGGGCTCGGCGGAATGCCCGATCGTGATGGCATTGTCACGCTCGACGCCGCGATCATGAGTGATGACGGCCGCTGCGGCGCTGTTGCTGCGGTCGAGGGGGTTGTCCATCCGATCACTCTCGCGCGTCGCGTCATGGAAGAGACGCCGCACTGCCTTCTTGTGGGAGAGGGCGCGCGACACTTTGCGACGGCATGCAAACTCGAAGTGCGCGAAAACAAACTCACTCCCGAAAACGAGAAGGCATGGCGCGAGTGGCTTGTGGAGAAGCAATACGCACCGCTCATCAACCCAGAGAATCACGACACTATCTCGCTCCTCGCGCTCGATGCGCAGGGCCATCTCGCCGCCGCCTCAACCACGAGCGGATTAGGGTTCAAGATGCACGGCCGCGTAGGAGATTCACCCATCATTGGCGCTGGTCTCTATGTAGAACCCAAAGTTGGTGGCGCTGTTTGCACGGGCCTCGGTGAGATGGTGATCCGAACGCTCGGCGCGTTTGTCGCTGCGGACTGCATGCGCCGAGGTGCGAGCCCGCAAGAGGCGTGCGAAGAAGCGCTTCGCATCATCATGCAAAAGAACTCCGCGGACCCCAAGACCTACCAAGTCGGCATGCTCGCGCTCGATTTCCAGGGCCGCGTTGGCGCCGCGAGTGTCCAGACTGGATTCAACTACGCGCTTGGATGGACCGAGAAAGGGTCGACCTCGAACACGCTGCACGACGCAAAGTTTCTTGTCTGACCGCGATCATCAGTACAAGACGCGAAACCGAATCGTCCCCGCCACTGCGCGAAGTTCGCCGACGACCGCTTCGTCGTAACTCCGATTCACATCCGTGACGACATACCCACTCGTCTCATCGGTCCGAAGCGACTGCCCAAGAATGTTGATCTTGCGTGCGGCGAGGATCCCGTTGATCTGCGCGAGCACACCCGGTTGATTCCGGTGGAGATGCAGAAACCGATGCGAGCGAGGAGTGGCACTCAGCGAGATCTCAGGCAGATTGACGGCGCCCGCCGTCGCGCCGAGATTCACATAATCGACCAACCGCGACGCGACGAACGAGGCAATGCCCTGCTGCGCCTCTGCCGTCGACCCACCGATGTGCGCCGTCAAGATCGTGTTCGGGATGCCGCGCAACGGACAATCGAAGGGTTCCTTGTTCGAGTTCGGCTCGTGCGGGAAGACATCCACACCCGCGCCGCCCAAGTGTGCGCTTCGCAGGCTCCGGGCAAGCGCGTCGAGATCGACGATGTGTCCGCGTGCGAGATTGAGCAGAATGGCACCTGACTTCATGCGGCCCAACTCACGCTCACCAATGAGGTGCGTGTTCTCTTTGCGACCGTCCACATGCACACTCACGATGTCACTGCGCGAGAGCAAGTCGGACATGGACTTTGCTTTGCGCGCGTTCCCAAGCGGCATCACCTCCGCGAGATCGTGATAGATCACTTGCATGCCCATCGCCTCAGCGAGCACGCTCAGTTGCGAGCCAATGTGGCCGTAGCCAAGAATGCCGAGGGTCTTTCCGCGAACTTCGGCGCATCCAAGCGCACTCTTTCGCCATCCACCGCCGTGCAGAACGCGGTCACTCTCCGTCGCCCGGCGCAACAGCATCACAATCTCTCCGATCGCCAATTCCACAACGCTCCGCGTATTGGAGTAAGGCGCATTGAACACGGCGACGCCGCGGTCTTGCGCGCCACGCAGATCGACCTGCTCTGTCCCGATGCAGAAACATCCAGCCGCGAGCAAGCGATCAGCCTCGGCGAGAACTGTCCTCGTCAGGCGCGACTTCGAGCGAATGCCGAGAATGGACACGCCTTTGATCGCGCGACAGAGGTCGACTTCCGAAAGCGCGTCTGAGATCGCCTCGACGCGATACCCCTCCGCTTCGAGTCGTTGCGCGGCGTCTGCATGAATGTTCTCAAGCAACAGCGCAACCATGCGCGACTTTGGGTAACTCGGCGCGCCGGGAAGACTGTAGATCCAAAGCAGTTCATCAACGCCGCGCACGACTCGATCCGCGCGAGCGACGACCGCTTCCCGTTCTACATTCTCGCAGTACGCAACAAACTCCGATGCCGCACCAGCATCGCGAATCTCGCTGTCTGTCGCGCCATCACCAACCGCGACCACGCGTCCCGCGAGCTTGAGCCGCTTGACTGCTTCAGATTTCCCGCCCACGCGAGCAAGGGGCGATGTTCGATCAAACCCACTGACGACGCCATCTTTGGTCCAAGTGAATGCATTCGCGACGACACGATCCTCTGGAATACCTAACTCCGCACAGACGGGAACGACATACTCACGAAATCCCGAACTCACGACGAATATGCGCCCGGCGTTCCGCTTGACGAGCGTCTTGTGCCGACGAAAACTCGGCGAGAGTCGCGCCTTCAACAACTTCACCGCCGCGGCCACATGCGCCTTCGTGATCGTGAGCATCGCCAGACGCTTCGCAAGGGACTCGTCAATGCCGATGCGCCCCTCCATGCCGTCTCGCGTGATGCCTTCAATCGCGAGTACTTTCGCCTCCGAATCAGGGTCTTTCGCGAGCGCAAGCTTGGCGATCTCGTCAAGTCCCTCGGCTGCAACGATGGTCGAATCAAAGTCGAGGATAAGGGTCACTGCATCCATGCGGGTTACCTCTAAGGCGCGGCCGACAATATCGTAAAGCGACTCACTTCGGAATGCAGAGCAGATCGAATCCGTGCGAGCAGTCCATACCCTGCAGATCGATCGCCTCGCCGAGCATGGATTCATCGCCACCATACCGATGCACGCGATAGCCGAGGTCGACAAAGAACTCATAGAGCGCGCGGCGCGCCTGCGCACTGAGATGCGAGAACACCTCACTCTTCACCACCGGGCGATACCGCTCAAGCAGGGAACGAATGGACTTGAGCACTTCTAGATCGTGTCCCTCAACATCTGTCTTGACAAAGGTGAGCCGAGCAAGTCGCTCACCATGCTTCTCCGCAAGCAATGACGCGAGGTTCACGCCCTGCACCCTTTGACGGAACTTCGGACGAAACCGAGAAGCCGCGACTCGCTCTCCTCCATTCATAAAGTCGGGGTCACCGTACTCGAACTCAACCTCGCGACTGCAGTCGAGCGCCGCAAGTGGGTAGGCCGCGATGTTTGCGTGCGTGCGAGTGAGCGCTGCGTTCTGCGCAAGGATTGGGAAGATGAAGCGATTCGGCTCGAGCGCGACAACCTCGCCAGAAACCCCCGCAGCGCACGCAATAGCAAGCGTCGAGTCGCCGCAATGTGCGCCGACATCAACCGCAAGGTCGCCCTCTCGGACAAACTGACGCATCTCATCAATCATCTTCTCGGTGATCTGCAGCGACTGCGCGCGCGGGTGCGTCCACTGTGCGATGGTCAACTCGCCGTATCTTCCGAGCGATCGGTGTTGTTCGACTCCCGCGAACATCTTTGGAGCGGGCGCGTGGACGAAGTACAAGAGTTCACGGAGCTTCATCGGACTGGTCCTAGTGCGTGAAAGTGCTTCCTCGAAAAATCAGCGCAGAGCACTCGCTCAAGGAAATCCTTCACTCTGAATCGGTGGTCTCGCATCGAAGGTTTGTAATCGGCATCGGGCGCAAAATCTCGATTGGCGACCGTCGCAAGCCACGCATGGGCGACAAGTGGATGAGTCCCGCTAAACGCGCCGAGCGCCCGATGATCGACCTGGGAGTAGGGCTTGGCGGGAACGATCTTTCCGCCCCACATTGCTGAGATCGCGAGCGCCTTCGCCAAATGCGCCTCGGTCGGTCGAAGCCAGCCGTAATGAAACATCCGCGCGCCGGAAGGACGCGCGTTGGGATACCGCATGCGGCGTGTGCGGTCGATGATGGTGTAACACTGCGCATCGCTCGGCACGACGAAGCGCTTGGAGTTTCGCAAGAGCCGAACCTCTCTTCGATACCACCGCGTTCCCTTGCCCAAGATGTCGGGGCGACCATAGAAGTGAAGGTACTCAAATGTCAGCGCTTCGACTCGAGGGTCCTCGTCCGCGGCGTCGATCGCCGCTTGGATCTTCGGCAAATCGTCCTCGTGCACGACTTCATCACCCTGGATTGAAAGCACCCAGCGAGCACGGGTCTGAAAGAGCGCGAGCATCGTTTGCTGCGCGTACACGAACCCGTTGGGCACCGAGGTATTCCAAACCGACTCCACAACGCGAATCTTGGGGTCGCCAATCGAACGCACTGCATCAAGCGTTCCGTCCTCGCTCTCTCCGACAACCACCACGAATTCATCCACGATGCTCAAAACAGAGCGAATGCTCTCGATGAATGGATACCCCAATCGGACGCCGTTGCGTACAAAGGTGATCGCCGCGAGTCGTGGCTCCATGCGACGCATCCTATCGGGCGAACGCCCCGCAGATTTCGATGACTGAACCTGCGAGCGGCGCGCGTAGAACCGGCTTCCCGCTAGAGTAGACGGCGTGAAAGTCGTTCGCATGCATGATGACGCGTTGTCGCAGGTGAGTTATCTCATCGGTTGCACACAAACCAATGAGTGCATCGTGCTCGACCCACCTCGGGATGTTGATCGAGTCTTCAAGACCGTCGACGAAGCCGGCTGGAAACTCCTCGGTGCGTTCGAAACGCATTTACACGCGGACTTCGTGAGCGGTCTTCGCACCCTTGTCGAAGGTCATGGCATCCATGCGTGGTTGAGCACGGAAGGATCGGATCTTCCTGCGTGGACATCAAAGTGCGCACATCTCGTGCACGCATTGCATGATGGCGACGAAGTCTCCATCGGGCGCGCTGGTCAATTGCATGTTCGCGCGATCCACACGCCCGGACATACCGCTGAATCCATGTCCTTCGCGGCGTTGGGCGAAGAAGGTCGCGTGCTCGGTTTGTTCACGGGCGACTTCATTTTTGCAGGCGAAGTCGGTCGACCCGATTTGAGTTCGAGACTCCTCGGCGGCACCGATCCACGCATTGCAGCACGCGCGCTGCGAGAGGCACTCCTCAAGCTTGAAGGGTTCAGTGGTGAAGTGCCGTTGTATCCAGGACACACCGCAGGCAGCATGTGTGGTCGAAAGATCTGCACGCTCCCCCGCTCGTCCATGGCGATTGAACGGCGCATCAACAAGTCGCTGCAATGCGCGCACGACGAGGAGGTCTTCGTCGAGCAGGTAACGCGTGGACTGCCAGATCCGCCCAGCTATTTCAATCGTGTCAAGGCGATGAATGCGATCGGCGCCGACGCGCAAGCGCTCCCAGCACCAGAGTTCTTGGAAGCAAGCGCCTTTCTCGCGCGATCCCGCGAGCCAGGTTGCGTGGTTCTCGATACACGGTGCTTCACCAGATTCAGCGAGGCCTCGCTCCCGAACTCGATCTCCGTGAGCGTCGACAAGTGGTTTGCATCCGCTGCTGGGAGTTACCTCGAACGCGATGACCGCGTCCTCATGGTGGTGGAACCTACGCTGCTCGAGAAGGCGATTCGAGTGCTGTTCCGAGTCGGTGTTGATCGATTGCTCGCGTGGACGACACCGGCCGAACTCGAAAGTCTCTCTGACGACGCATTCTTCGAAACGGACATCAACGAGATTTCACCACGCGAGGCTCGCAGACGACTTGAAGCGGGCGAGGCAACCTTTCTCGATGCGCGATTGTGCGGCGAGTACGAATCTGGTCACCTCCCAGGCGCGATCTTCGCTCCCTTCACACAGATGCCACATCGACTTGCATCGCTGCCCCGTGATCAAGAGATCATCTGTTACTGCCGAAGCGGCAATCGATCCGAACTCGCGTGCGCATACTTGCGTCGCCACGGATTCAAAGTGGCAAACCTCCGCGGCGGATATTGGCCGTGGGCTGGTCGCGGTTTCCCGATCGAAGTCGGCGCACCTGTCGGTGTTGCGCACTGCTAACGCGGTGAGTTCGAAGTCAAGGTCGCTTCGTCAGCGCGTGCTTCACGCCTGTCGCCCACACCGCATATCCCTCGGGAGAAAGGTGGAGGTAGTCGGGCATGAGTGAGCGCGGGATCGAACCATCGGGGTCGAGAAACTTCGAACCCAGGTCCAGACAAACAACGTGTTCATCGGAGGCGAATCGGCGCGCAACAGCCTGATTCACTTGCAGGATGTCTCCTCGCTGCTGGTTGAATCGCTCGCCGCGCGGGAAGGTCGCGCAGGCGATGAGCGTCGCATCCGGCACCTGTGCGCGAATCGTCTCGATGACCTTCACCGTGCCGTCGAGCGTCTCGCGCGCGTCCGCCGTGCCGTGTCCAAGGTTGTTCGTGCCGATGAGCAAAATCACCGCCTTGGGATGCAACCGCGTAAGAGGCGCCTCCTGCAATCGATAGAGCACATGCTCGGTCCGATCTCCTGAAACCCCGAGATTGAGCGCACCTTCTTCAGCGAAAGTAGCCTTCCAACTCGCCGCTCCAGCGTCCTCCCAACCTTGCGTGATGGAATCGCCGACGAAGACGAGCGCCACCGGCGCGCTCTCCTTCGCGCGTTGGATGCACAGCGCCTGCCGCTCAAGAATGCCGGGATCCGTGCGCGGGGCGGCGATGACAGACGCATGCGTCGACTGCGATTGCTGACTCGGCAGCACTGAGGTCGCCCCGACAACGAGCGAGAGAATGTCGACGATGGCAGAGATCATGTGCGGAGCATATCGCCTCCCAACAAGGAACACGCCAGATCGAGCGCGCAAACGCAACAACAGCACAGCGCGAAGCTGTATTGTTCACGCTTCGTTTGCGAACCGTCGCCCACCCCTAAAGGACTCGAAATGACGCAGCACAAGATCGAAGGCAACGACAACTCTCGCCGCAACTTCATGGCCGACACGCTCGCAATCGGAGCTGCCAGCGTCGTCGCACCCTACGCGTTTGGAGCGTTGGGAACGAACATCCGCCCCTCCGCAAACGGATTCATCAATGTCGCATTGATCGGCTGCGGTGGTCGCGGCGCCGGCGCCGCCAACGACACGCTCACGGGAAATCCTGGGGTACGCCTTGTCGCTATGGCTGACATCAACACGACGACAGCGAAGGCTGCGCGCGATGAACTCGCGAAAAAGTTCGGCGATCGAGTCACTGTCAAAGATGTTGACATCTTCGATGGAATCGACGGCTACCTCAAAGTGCTCGCGCGCGCGGATGTTGATCTCGTGATTCTCGCGACTGCCCCTGGCTTCCGTCCTCAACACATCACAGCCGCGGTCGCTGCAAAGAAGCATGTGTTCGCCGAAAAGCCAGTGTGCGTGGACACCGCGGGCTATCACATCTGTTTGGCCGCGCATGACGCAGCGCTCGCGCAAGGCACGGCCATCGTGACCGGTACGCAGTACCGTCGACAAGACAGCTTCGTCGAGGCGATTGCGAAGATCCGCGAGGGCATGATCGGTGATGTCGTCGGCATGACTGCGCGCTACTGCTCGAATGGCATCTGGTATCGCGATCGCAAGCCTGGCATGAGCGACATGGAGTATCAGATCTACAACTGGATGCACTTCATCTGGCTCTCCGGAGATCAGATCACTGAGCAGGCCGTTCACAACATCGACTGCATTCACTGGGTCATGGGCGGCCCACCGACGCGTGCGTTTTCATCCGGAAGTCGTTGGCAACGACCCGCGGACAGTGAGATGTGGGACGGATTTTCCGTCGATTATGAGTGGGCCGACGGAAAAATCTGCTCGCTCCAGTGCCGACACTGGCCAAACTCCTCGAATGACTTCGGCAATGTGGTGTACGGGTCGAAGGGTGTTGCGACAATCCGCGCGTTCTCTGAGGGGTCTGTGATCCGAGATCACAGCGGCAAAGAACTGTGGAGAACGAAAGGCGATATCGGCGCTGCATATGTCGCCGAACACAAAGCGCTCGTGGCCTCGATTGCGGCAGGCAAACCGATCGTCGAACTCCGACAAACCGCTGAAGCCTCACTCATGGCTGTCATGGGTCGCGAAGCAGCGTATTCAGGAACCGTGGCAAGTTGGGAGTTCATGACGACGGAGTCTAAGCTCGCGCTCTTCCCCACAACCATTGACCTGCAGGGCAGCGCGCCGACACCGTTCGTCCGCCGACCAGGCGAATACAAACTGACCTGACGCAGGTCCCGATCAGCTAATGGACGCAAAGACTCACGCCTGCGGTGAGTCCAAGTCCCCATGCAAGCCACCCCACTTCATTTCCTCGGCCTGCGGCAAGTTTCATCACGGGCCAAAGGAGGAATCCGAATGCGATGCCGTGCGCGATCGAGAATGTAAGTGGGACTCCGGCAATCACTGCGAGCGCCGGGACGCTCTCCGTAGCATCATCCCAAGGGATGCGTTTCACCGCGCCAATGAGCAGCGCACTGATGAACAACAACGCGGGCGCGGTGGCCGGCGCGAAGCTCCCAAAGCTCTGAAAGAGCGGCGCAAATGGGAGCGCAAGCAGGAAGCAGAGCCCAGCGACAATCGCGCACAAGCCGCGCCGTGCGCCGATGGGCGCAGCCACGGCGCTCTCCATAAATGCGCCGACGGAACTCGTGCCGATGAGTGGGGCCGCGACTGATCCAAGCGCATCGGCAAGAAGCCCACGCTGAAATCGAGGATCGAGTTCGTCGCGTCCTTCGGCAACCGGTGTCGTCTTCGCATCCTTCGCGATGGTTCCCGTGACAGCGAGCAGTGTGCCAGTGGCATCAAACAGGATCATGAAGAGCAAGACGATCGCACCGAGGAAGAGAGACGGGTCGAGCATCGCGCGCCAGTCGAGTCCCAAGAACAAAGGCGCGGGCGATGGAGGAATCGCGATCACGCCAGTTGGTAACTGAAGCCCGTGCATAACCAGACTCGAACTGACGGCATGCGACTGTGCGATACATGCTGGGAAAAACGGCATCAGTTCGCGAGCCAACAATCCAAGTGCAAAGGTAAGCGCGATCCCCACGACAACGGCACTCTTGAATCCGCGCGCGTGCAGCGCGATTGTCGCGATCAAGCCGAGTGTCGCGACGATGAGATCCGGAGAGAGCGGTTCAGAAGTAAAGGAGACAAAGGTGCCTTGACTCGCAACGACGACGCCCGACGCCTTGAGCCCCAGAAACGCGAGAAACAGTCCGATGCCACCGATGATCGCAGCGACCAGTGAGGGCGGAATCGCTTGCGCGAGCAGCCGTCGCATGCCGGTGACACTAATCGCAAGCAGAAGCAACGCGGAAAGGAATGTCGTCGCAAGTGCCGCACGCCATGGCTCTGCATACCCCGCTGCCGCTGCTGCAGGAACAAGTGCCGTTGCGAAGAAAATGTTTTCACCCATGTAAGGGGCGGCTGCGATTGGAAGACGACCGACAATCCCCATCAATACGCATGCGAGGGATGCGGCAAGACAAGTTGCCGTAAAAGCCGCGTCCTCTGGAACTCCGAAGTTCATGCCGACCGCGCGGCCAGAGAGCACCGCTGGCTCGATGACCATGATGTATGCCATCGCGAGGAAGATCGCCATTCCCCCCTGTGTCTCAGTTTTCCATGAACTCTGGACTTCATGAGTTTCGTCGCACATTGCTTTGCTCCGCATAGATACATCCTCGCCGACAAGTGCTTCTTCACGCAAGTGAAGCGGTTGCGAAGGCGCGGCGCGACGAAGGAACTATGCGACTTTGTCCGCGAGCAAACACTCAAGGACCGCGTCGATCGCGCGGGCAGCGTCACTCGCAGCCATACATGGACCGCCCCGCGCCGCCATCTGTTCTGGAAGTTGTGGGACATGAATAAACCCGCTGCACCGTGCACGAGAGTTCCCGATAGCGATGTCATGCAGGGACGCGTACATGACTTCGTTACAAAGGAACGACCCCGCACTCAGCGAGGTTTCTTGCGCGACGCCTACCTGATCGCACGCGAGTTGCAGTTCTCGTAGAGGGAGCGTTGCGAAGTAGGCCGCCGGACCTCCCTCGATCACCGGGAGCTCCTTCGCCCAGACGCCGGCGTTGTCGGCAATGGAGCTGTCGCGAAGATTGATCGCAACGCGCTCAAAGGAAATGCGCGATCGTGTTCGCGCTTCGCCAAGGTGCACAACGACTTGTGGTGCGAGAGCCCCAATGGCGCGTCGACTCACGGCTCGCGCGCCTTCCGCATCACACCCTCCGATGACCGGAAGTTGCGCGAATGCCACGCCCCGCCTCTCGAACTTTGGCGCGAGCATCGAGGCGATCACCATCGTCGGATTCACAGGGCTCTCGCCAAATGGCTCAAAGCTCGTCACCAATATGCGCGTAGGCGGCATGCTCTGAAGCGTAACCCAAGGCTTACGAACGCCGGGGCGGCGACCTTAGAGCTCGATGTCGTCACCACGCAGTGGCTCAACCGCCGTCACGCCCACTCGCGTCTTCGCCGCCACTGCAAGTGCGTGACGCGGCTCTGGCTCACCGTGTGTGAGGACAAGCTTCGGCCTGGTTTTTCCAGCGAATCCGCCTGCGATCCACTCAAGAAGTCCGCTCTTGCCGGCGTGAGCGCTCAAGCCGCCAATCGTGTGAATCTTCGCGCGGACGAGCACATCCTGGCCCAACACCCGGACATGCGATCGCTGCCCTTGCGAGGCTTCGACCAGCGCGCGACCGAGCGTGCCTTGTGCCATGAATCCAGGCAGCACCACCTGCACACCATGTCGCCACAGATTGTGTCGAAGGTGATGCACGATGCGACCTCCGTTACACATCCCTGAACCCGCAATGACGACCATCGGCTCCCAGAGCGTGTTGAGCTCTCGCGATTCCGCGCCACTTAAAACTGGCTTTGCGATGGCGAGGTCGCGCGCGAGCACACCCACTCGACACGCGTTCTGCAACTCGTCATCAAGCAAGTCGCAGAACGAGGTGTAGAGCTTTGTCGCTTTCGCAGCGAGCGGTGAATCGAGATACACAGGAACTTGTGGCGACCGACCTTCTCGCGCAAGTTCCATCACAGCATGAATCATGAGTTGCGCGCGACCAACGGCAAATGCCGGCACCAACACCTTGTGCCGCGCCCACGCCGCTTGACGCAGAATCTCGGCGAGTTCCTCAAAGGTCTCGGCCGTTGGTCGGTGATCACGATCTCCATAGGTGGACTCGCAGACGATGAGATCTGCATCTTGCGAACACAATTCAGGATCTCGAATGAACGGCATTCCCTTCTGCCCGATGTCACCACTGAACACGACGCGCTTCGGCATACCGCCGGTTTCCGTGATATCGAGCACCACGGACGCGGATCCGAGGATGTGCCCGGCTTCTTGAAACCGAAGTTGAACTCCCGGCGCGATCTCGCGACTCTTGCCGAGCGCGAGTGCGGTCCACTTGGTGGTGATCGCATCAACATCCTCGCGTCGATACAGCGGCTCGACCTGCGGCTTTCCCTCCCGCTCACGCCAACGGTTCTCTCGATCAGCTTCCGATTCTTGAATCCGCGCAGAGTCCTCGAGCATGATGCGCGACAGCTCCACAGTCGCAGGGGTTGCATGAAGTGCCGCGCGAAGGCCACGGAGCAGCGGCAGGCGACCGGTGTGGTCTTGGTGAGCGTGGGTCACGACGACCGCGTCGAGTGCCTCAGGAACAACGACTCCAAGATCGCGATTGCGATCGTCGTCGCCTCGCGATCCTTGAAACATGCCGAAGTCAATCAGCACCTTCGCGTGCGAGGTCTCGACGAGGTAACCCGATCCAGTGACCTCTCCAGCGGCTCCGAGGAATCGAATGCGCATGCGGAAACACTATCAGAACGCTTGACGAACACGACCGCCCGAGCAAACTGCTCGGGCGGTCGAGAATGACAAAGTGTGCTCCGAACGACGAACTCAGCGGCGGCGGCGAGCGGCGAGACCCGCGAGGCCAAGGAGTGCGATCGCGCCTGGCGCAGGAACTGCATTGACCATGATGTTGTCAATGCGGCTCGTGCCGGCCGCGGCGGTCGTCACCAACGAGGAGAATCGAACGAGGACTGATGCCTGATTCGATGCCGTTTCGCCGAGTGCAACAGTCGTCGTAAAGACGAGAGGCTGATTCGTGATCGAATTCCACGAAGTCGTGCCATTCCCAGCGAGTCCGGCTTGAATGACGGTGTAACTCGTAAGCGCGGTTGTCCAATTCACTCCATCGTCGATGCTCATGAGCACGGTGAAGCTCGACGGGCCAGTGCTGCTTCGGGTCTGATCCCAACTCACATCAACCGCTTCGACACCGATCGTCGAGAAAGCAATTTGGTAGTAGTCACCGATTGCCCAGTTGTTGCTGCTGAAGGAGAACTGTGACCCGTTGCCCGCGGGGCTCGAGTACGCAGTCGCTGCAGCGACATGGCTGCTGCTGAGCATCGAGCCAGCGATGGAATCGCCAAGGTCCGCGGCGCCGTAGTTGTATGAGGTGCCGATCGTGCCAGATAGAATTCCGGTTGGCATCGTCCAACCAGCAACAAGCGATGCGGACGCGCCAGCAGCAATAGTGGACGTCACCGCCGCAGCAATGAGAAAATGCTTCGTCATCTTGGTCTCCTAAAATCTCTGAAAAGGGCAAAAGGGGAAAAGGGATTACAGAGGGCTGATCTGACTGCAAACTGACAGCACGGTGAGGGGGCACCGCTACTGACCCGTCAAAGGTAGTCTCAGAGCGCGTCGAGTCCACAAACTTCGCGGATACTGACACTCTTTGAACAAATGCCATAGCGCGAGCCCGCCGCGAAGTCCTATAAAAACTGCCGTGAGTAGCGGTGAATGAGAAAGCCGTTGCGGCATCCAACCTTCAAAACCGCCGTTCAAGCCCGAGCCACATCGCTCCGCTCGCCGCGCCACCTTCAGCGCTTGCTGCGTCGAGTCCGATGGGTGCCATGAATGTCTCGTCGAGCGTTCGCCACCCGGCGTTGAGTGAGAACATCCACTCCTCCGGAAGTGCAACCGCGACCTGCGCAGTCGCACCCCACGATGCATCGGTTCCGAGATTTGTTCCTCCCAAGTCCGCCTGCATGGCGAATGTCATGCCGTCGAGCACACTCCAAGACGCGCGCGCCCCGACCAACGCGCCTGCAATCGCTTCCATGTCCGAACCCGGCGCCAGCGTCCCCTGCTCCACCGCGTAAACACGCGTACCTGCGAGCAAATCGACCTTCACTCCACCCATCTGTTGCGCGTCGTCATTGAAGAGGCGAAGCGCCGTTTGTGCGTCGACGAAAAAACTGCGCGTCCCCAGTCCGTTCCCGAGGTCTGCGTCGTCCAACTGAACAATGCGGCCATCGAGCACAACGCCAACGAGATCGTCATACCACGCCTCGCCTCGGCCGGAAAAACCAAAGCGATTGGGCGTTTCCGAATCCGCCGCGTCAAGCTGCGCGACCGGCATCGCGATCACACTCTGCGCAACATCGATACCGCGCAACGGGATCCACGAACTGGGCTCGAAACTGAACTCCCATCGCTCAAGATTTGCGCGCTCACCATCGGGACCGCTCTCGGGCGTCCAATGGACCTTCGGTTTGACGATCTCATTGGGACCATCGTCTGGCTCGGGCACATTCGCGTCAGGCGCGGTTGGGTCAAAGATCTTCGGCGGATCGACCGCTTTCGCTGGTGTGCTTCCGAATGCAGGATTGGATGTCGGAGTGATTGGTGGGCGCGCTGCGGAAGGCGTCACGGGTGGCGCGATGCCCGCACTCTGCATGAGCGCGCCCAAGAGGAGGATGGAGAGCGAAAGGAACTGCATGCGCGAAGGAGCCGAGGCGACCGCAGAGGATAGGCAGTCAGGCGCCTAAAGGCGCTGCGCGACGATCGCGAGAGCTCGGTCCCTGCGCGGCGCAACTCGGTGCTTACGCGGAGCAACTCGCGCTTCGGCAAGCTATCGTTCAGAGAAGGATCGCCGCGCCAGAGTCCCTTGAATCGGAATCTCGCACCATGCTGCTCTCTGCTTCCCTCGCGTGCGCGTGCCTTGGGTATTCAACCCCGCCACGCGAAAAACTCCTCATCGTCGCACCTGCCGCCTTCGCCGCCGCGTTGGAGCCGTTCATTGCGTTCAAACGAACGCAGCCCAACATCGAGCGATGCGACATCCTGACCCTCGAGGGTGCACTACAGGAGGGTGAAGCGCGTGGCGATGCGGCTGAGCGACTCAAGCGAGCGATCTACACGCGTTGGATGGACAACACTTGCGACGCCCTGCTCCTCGTCGGCGACTGCACGCACATGCCGTTTCGGTACATGATGCTCGACCGCGGGACGAAGCCAGCGTTCGACACCGCCTTCTATCCGAGCGACATGTACTACGCTGACCTCGCGCGCGAGGATCGATCCTTCGACGATTGGAATGGCGAGCGCGACTCTTTTCACGCCGAGTACTTTGGCGAGGTCCATGGAGAGACGGACAAGCAAGGCGCAATCAACTTTGACGGTATCTCCTACCTTCCGGAGATCAGCGTTGGTCGTTGGCCAGCGAGAACCAACGAAGAGGTCGAGATAATCGCGTGGAAGACGACTTGCGCTCAGCGAGCTTGGGCAGAGTCGCGCGAGACGATCCCGGAAGTGCTCTTCGTCGCTGCAGGCGGTTGGATCGACAACCGCGTAGCAATCACCAAACTCGCGCGGCCATCAACTGTCGGCGATGTTGCTCCGTGGAGCGCGCACTTGATGAGTTTCTTCGACGCCAAATCACCTGCTACAGAGCATGAACTTTTCAAGGCGCTTTTCTCTCGCGTTCCACGCATCGTCTGCCATACGGGTCATGGTTCCCCTCAAGGATGGGACCAATGCCTAGATATCCGCATGCTCGAGTTCGTCTTACGGAACCCCTCGCTCCCCGTTCTGTTCTCTATTGGCTGCTCAACTGCCGAAGTGGCTCCGCAGCCTCCCTACACCGCGTATCTCGATGTGCACGGCATCGAGCACAAAGGAACGAATGCTGGAGAGGTGTTCACCGCGCCTCCGCCGCCCCCACATGTACTCCAAACGACAGAATTCGACGCGACAAGCATGAGCGAAGAGGCGCTCCGCGTGCGAACAGGCGGCGCGCCATGCGTGATTGGATGCGTCACAGGAGCACAACCCTGCGCCCATACGCTCCTCGACGGATTCGTCGAATCGGCGCGAAAGAACCCGCAACAGTCCGTCGGTCAATGGTGGAAGTCCGCCCTCGCGCATTATCACGCGACGGAACGCCTCAGCGAAATCAAGTCCGACGAAGGCTGGTATCCGCCGAGCATCTTCTTCCAAGGCATGAAGTTCATTCTCTTGGGAGATCCAACTTCGCGACCACTCGCGAGCGAAGTACGCGAGAGCAAGCCGTAAGTTCCGTCAGCCACGCGATCGGCGCGCTGTCGGCGCACGCATTGGATCTCGCGCGAGTTCAGCCTTGCGCGACGGAGTGAAGTGCCACCAACTCGTCGGAGTGCCACCGCGGCATTCGTCGATCGTCGCGAGAAAAACATCGATTACGCAAGGATCGTGCCGTTGCTTCGTCAGAGCACAGAGTGATTCATAGAGTTCGTACGCGTCGTGCCGAGCGAGTTGCGCACGCGACTCAATGCCGAGCAGTTTGAAATCCCCAAGCGTCGCCTTCCCAACATTGGCGAGTGTCGCGAGTGAATCTGTCGTGGCTCGTCTCGTTCGCGGCATGAGCGAGTTAGCCCACAAGGAGATCCGCAGTAATCTCCTCAAGCGTCGCGCAACCCGCGAGCGCCATCGCAAGATCGAACTCGTTCTGGAGAAGTTCAAGCACGCGGTGCACACCCTCTTCGCCACCGACACCGAGTCCCCAGAGAATTGGCCGTCCGGCGCTCGCGCCGTGTGCGCCGAGGGCGAGAGCGCGCAAGACATCCGTGCCACGGCGGATCCCGCCGTCGACGATGACGCATGCGCGATCCCGCACCGCGTTTGCGACTGCCTCAAGACTCTCGGCGGTTGCGGGCGCTCCGTCGAGTTGTCGCCCCCCGTGATTGGAAACGAGCACGCCCTTCGCGCCTGCGTCGACCGCACGAAGCGCGTCATCCTCTCGACAAATCCCCTTCACCATGATTGGAAGCGTCTGCTTTGACACAAGCCAGTCAAGGTCCTTCCACGAGAGCGATGCGTCAATCGTCCAGCCGAGCGCTTCAGCGATGCCACCACCCGTGTGCCCAATGCCACGCTCATGCGCATTCTGTCCATCACGCTGACGGTCGCTGCGCATGAGATTGACGACTTCGATCCCAGCTGGCAAGCAGAACCCATTCTGTATATCCCGCTCGCGGACACCCCACACTGGCGTATCCACCGTCAACACCAAGGCGGTGCAGCCTGCGGCCTGTGCGCGAGCAGCCAAATCGAGCACATGTGCACGCTCCTTGCCGATGTAAAGCTGCATCCACACATCGACATGCTTCGCTGCGCGACAAACTTCCTCAACGCCAGTGGAACTTAGACTCGAAAGAATGAGCGGAACGCCTCGACGCGAGGCAGCCCTCGCGGTGGCAAGTTCACCTTCTGCACAGGCAAGTTTGTGAAGCGCTGTCGGAGCGACAACAAATGGGAACGCGCACTTCGAACCCATGAGTGTTGTCGCGGTCGTCCGCGTACTCACATCGACCATCACGCGATGAAAAACTCGAATTGCCTGCCATGCTTCCACATTCCAACGCAGTGTGCGCTCATCCCACGCACCGGAACGGAAGTAGTCACTCGCCATCTTCGTCATGCGCGCGTACGCAACCGACTCAAACTCTTCCACGCGGAGGAATTGCCTCGGGTCGAACGCCGTGGATGGGGCGTTCGAATCTAGCAACTCCAACCCCCGTCGACGACAAATGTCGCGCCGGTGGTATAGGAACTCTCATCACTCGCGAGGTGCAACACAAGTTCCGCAATCTCTTCTGGAGTGCCCAATCGGCCGATGGGTTGGCGAGCAACGAACGCTTGGCGAACTTCCGCGCCACCACCGAGCGCTTGAATTCGCGCATCAAGCGATGGCGTCTGCACGGTGCCCGGACAAACCGCGTTACAGCGAATTCCACGCGACACGAAGTCTGCCGCGACGGATTTCGTCAGGCCGATCACCGCAGCCTTCGTCGTCTGGTACGCGAAACGATTCGGCACGCCCTTCAAACTCGACGCAACGCTCGCCATGTTGACGATGGAACCGTTTCCCGATGCAAGCATGGAAGGCAAGCAAGCTCGAATCGTGCGGAACATCGAACGCACATTGAGATCAAGCGCGAGCGACAAGTCCTCTTCCGTCGCGTCGAGAATGGAGCCGTGATGCACCATGCCCGCGCAATTGAAGAGGACATCTGTGCGACCCCAATCTTGAAACGCGTCCCGGATACTCGTCGCATCGAGCACATCGACGCGACAAGTGCGCATTCGAGGAAACTCCGCGGCAAGTGCGACAAGCGCAGACTCATTGATGTCTGTCGCAAGCACTTCTGCGCCTTCGCGCAGGAACGCGAGGGCGCTCGCTCGACCGATGCCTTGTCCTGCGGCCGTAACCACCGCGCGCTTTCCAGCGAGCCGCCCCCCGCCTGTGCTCATGCCTGCAGTCATACGTGCACTCCTTCACGATTCGCTTTGCGCGCTTGCCAAGCACTCCCGTTCGGATACGAGAACGCGCGCAACGACGCATCCTTGATATCAGAGGAGTACCCCGGCATCGTTGGTGATTGATATCGACCGCCGCGCACGATGCATGGCGCCTCGAAGTGCTCGTGGAGATGATCCACAAACTCGCAGACGCGACCTTCCTCGCTTCCCGTGACACAGCAGTACTCAAAGTGCACGAGGTGATTCACAAGTTCACAAAGCCCGACACCGCCTGCGTGGGGACACACTCGAACTCCGAACTTTCGCGCCAGCAAGAGCACGGCGAGCACTTCATTCACGCCACCCAATCGGCATGCATCGATCTGGCAGAACTCGATCGCCTTCGCCTGCAAGAGTTGCTTGAAGATCACACGATTCTGACACTGCTCCCCTGTGGCAACGCCAATCGGCGCAACCGCACGCGCGATCGCTGCGTGACCGAGCACATCATCTGGCGAGGTTGGCTCTTCAATCCACCACAAGTCGAAGGACGCGAGTGCGCGCGTCCAAGAGATCGCCTGCTCGACATCCCAGCGCTGATTCGCGTCGATCATGAGCTTGCGTGACGGGCCAATCTCTTCGCGAACGATGCGGAGGCGACGCACATCATCGTCAAGGTCCGCGCCAACTTTCACTTTGAAGTGGTTGAATCCGTCCGCGATCGATTCGCGACACAGCGCCCGAATCTTGTCATCGGAATACCCAAGCCAACCGCAACTCGTCGTGTACGCCGGATATCCGCGCCCTTCGATCGCGCGCATGCGCGCGAGCTTCTCGGCTGACTGCGCGTGGAGCATCTCAAGTGCCTCCGCTTCCGTCAGGGCGTCGGTGATGTAACGAAAGTCAATCGCCGCAACAATCTCTTCGGGGGACAGCGAGCACAGGTACTTCCACAACGGCAAACCCGCCTCCTTCGCGAGGATGTCCCAGATGCCGTTGACAACCGCCGCAGTGGCGAGATGCACCACGCCTTTTTCTGGCCCAACCCATCGCAACTGCGAGTCACTGGTGAGTGTGCGCCAGAACTCGCGCATATCCCGGCGAAGCGCACGAAGCGTGCGTCCCGCAACCAACGGCTCAAGGAGCTTGATCGCTGCAACGCAGAGATCCGTGCCTCGCCCGATGGTAAATGTGAAGCCTCGGCCTTCGAGCGTCGGGTGATCCGTCACGATGCGGACATATGCCGCGGAGTAATCGGGGTCAGGATGCATCGCATCAGATCCATCGAGCGTGTCACTCGTAGGGAAACGAAGGTCGATGACTTCAAATCGAAGAATGGTGATGTCGTCGCGCACTGCCGGTGAGCCTATCCGAGTTCCATGGGTCGCAGCGCGTAGACGCGCTGCGCGTTTGCGCCGAGAATTGCATCCCGCTCAATCGGCGAGAGTCGAGCGATGCAGTGCTCCACGGCTTCGAGCCACGCTCCCATCGAACTACAGAGCGCAACGATCGGCCAGTCGCTACCCCAGAGCAATCGCTCTGAGCCGAAACAATCGAGCGCGACTTCAATGAACGGACGGAAGGTTTCTGATTCCACGCTCGCGCCCGCCTGCGCTGGCAGCCCCGAAAGTTTGCACACCGCGTTTGGATACCGCGCGAGTTGGATCAAGGCCGACTTCCACGCTCGCCATCCACCCCACTGCGCACCGAGATTCAACTCCGGCTTCGCGAGGTGATCGAGCACCACTGTCAGCGGCCGATCGAATCGCTGCGCAGATTGCATGAACTCAAGCAATACAGGCAGATGCCTCGGATGGACGAGAGCGTCAAACGCGAGTGGCCGCTCGACGCCTTGCAAGACTGCCAAGGACTCGACAACCTCCGGACGAATCAAGTACGCATCGTCCTCGATGTCCTGCAGCATCGGTCGCACGCCTACGAGCGTTTCGCCGCCGGGCAGGCTTCGAAGAGTCGTGATTTGTTGAAGTGTCTCGAGCGCTCCTGTGAGCGGCAACCATCCAACGACGCCTGCAACCCGCGTCGTCTTCGCCGCGAGGCTCAGCAGATACTCCGTCTCCGCGAGCGTTGGCGCTGCTTGAACGAGGACCGCGCGCTGCAATCCCGCAGCGGCGAGTTGCTCGCCCGCTTCGTGTATGGAATACATCCGTCGCAAACTTGGCGGCGCGGAGGCAAGCCAACCGTAATCACCTCGAGCTGGATCCCACACATGGAGATGCGCGTCGATCCGAGGCGATTTCACTGCTCGCCACCAGGCTGCGGGATCGGCGTCGCGCCCGTCGCGCTACTCGCGTAGCAGGCTTCAACCAAGGCCATTGTCTTCCACGCATCCTGCGCGCTCGACACCAAAAACTCATCTTCTCCCGCGAGGTATCTCTGCAAGTTGCACATCGGTCCCTCAAAAGCCTCGGGAAACCAAGAGCCGCGCAACGGGATCGATTGCCATCCTTCGGACTGCGCTGCGTGCACTTGAAGCGTGTCGGGTAAGCCGCGCGGATAATCGAGATTCACTCCCATCTGTACGATCGCGGCCCCGCGCGTCCCTTCGACACGCAACTCACTGCGCTGCTGTGCAGCGCCGAATCGGTGATGATGATTGGACGCGACAAGCGCCCGAATCTCTTCGCCATAGTTGAGGATGACAGCGGAGCGTGAACTCGCGAGTTGTCGTGCATCAGGATGCGCCACGGTCTGCGCCCAGACACCACGTGGCTCTCCAAGCAAGTGACGCACAACATCGAGGTAATGGATCGAGTGCATCAAGAGTTCCATGCGCGCATACTGCGCCATGAACGGCCAGTTCTCCCACGGCATCGCGCAGTGCAGGCTCACTTCGCAATCAACGATCTGCCCAAGCGTGCCCTGAGCAATGAGATCTCGCAGCGCGAGCATCGACGGTGCGAATCGGAGCTGAAAATTGACTGCGGCGACGATGTTTCGCGTGCGAATGATCGACAGTAACCGCGTTGCCTCTGCGAGGTCGCGGCCAAATGGCTTCTGCAGCAGCACGGCCGAGCCCTCGGGCAGGCGCGAGAGAATGGACTCCATTGCCTGCGGCGGAACCGCAAGGTCAAACACCACTCCTGGCATCGCGAGCGCGGCGTCAAGTGATTCAAACGCAATCGCATTGGCGAGCGTCGCAGTGCGACGCGCACGAGTCGCGTCAATGTCGAAGACTCCCGCGACTTCGAGTCCGACGGCTCGATAGGCAGGGAGGTGCGCGTCGATCACGATGCCGCCAGCGCCGAGGCAGACAATCTTGCGCGAAACGGCGGGAAGTTCCCACTGCTGCCGCAGCGCATCGTGACCTCGTGGTGTGTACATGTTGGGATTAACGGTCAGCATGAGAGGACGAGAGTGCAGGGTCCACGGGAATCGACGGCGCAACTTCGAGATCTGCCGATCGCAGCGCCTTCTTGAACTCGCGCGCGAATTCCTCGGTCGCGCGCGACTGCAATGCGCGTCCGGGGCGCACGACGAAGTTCCCCAACTCCGAATCAATCCCGAATCGCACTTCGCGAGGCTCGATCTCATCAGGGTCCGAGACATCAACAAACACGAAGAGCGCACTTTCTCCTCGGTAGTAGTCCCCGACGAATGGAAGATCAATCTCGCCATGTTCTCGATCGATCCGAGGTCGAGCGACGCCGCCCGCGAGCGCGCGAGCCTCAGCTTCGGGAGTCAGGGCACCAGTCGCGCGGAGTGTCGAAAGAGTCACCTGCCACGCGCGCTCAGCGTTGCCGTTCACCTTCACGCGCTCTCCGCATCCGATGAGCACGGTCACGAACGACGCCACGAGCAAGTACACAAGCCGCTTCATGGCATTCAATCATGCCGCGCACGACGGGCACGCGCAAGCGAGGCGCTCGCGCGGCATCGTTGAATCAAGGTGTCTTGCGGGTTCGAGTTGCTCGGTAACTCTCGCGCGCACTCGGAGCGCGAACACCCTTCGCAACAGGCTTGAGGCCCTCTTCCTGCACCGCGACTCGGAAGATCTCAAAGGTTGTTTCAGTGAGGAGCTTTCGCACCGATGCTTGCATCCATACGAGCCGATCATGAATCGCACACGGTGTTCCAACGCCACAGACCCCCCCGCCGAAGGGGCACATATCGCTGATGTCCTCTCGCTCGAACAACTTCGCGACTTCTGCCAAGCAAATCTCCTTCGGCGTCCTGCCGAGGGTGTAGCCACCGCCTGGTCCGGGCGAGCCTGCCACGAGTCGCGCTTGCGAGAGCGTGGCAAGAAGCTTGGCAACCATGGCGCGCGGGAGCCCGCGAGCGTCCGCGATCTCCGAAGCAGAAAGGCGGGTTGTCCCGCCGTCCCAAACTTCCGCGAGCCGACTCATTGCCGCGATTGCTGTTTCAGTCTGCTTGCCGTACATCGGTGGATACTCTTAAGGCTTGATGACAGAAAATCGGAAGGCGTTCCGAGATGGACACCTATGAAATCATGATATCGGGATCTATGTTTTCGAGCAATTCCAATCGAAGTCCCTCGGGAGCCCCAGCACCGCTGGAATCCGAGTTCCCTCGATGCCACCGGCGGCTGATTCGATTTCTTACCAAACTTCAGAGATTGCGTGCATAGGCTATGTACGGCGCTATAGTCAACGCGTGCACCCCCCTCGCATCTTTCAAGTTCGAACCCAAGAACAGTGGCGATTGTTCCGAAGCAGTGCAAAGAGCCGAGTGCTCCGCGCATTCATTGACAAAAAACCACGATCTGTGGCAGACGCCGCCCGCTGGCTCGGCCAACCTCCGCAGTCCGTCTACCCCCACCTTGAGGCGCTTGAGAAAGCTGGAGTACTCACGCGCGTCGGTTCAGAAGGCACGATCCGGTACGCATTTCCGTTCGACGGCGTCAGCCTCAACTTGGATGGACAAGGCGAGACCGCGAGCGAAGGATGGGATGAGGTCATCCGCGGCACCTTGCGCACTGCCGAACGCGTGTTCACGGATCGCGCCGCACGAGGTCCCGCGCAAGAGGCAAACCGACACTCGCTTTCCGCGGATGAAGCAGTCCTCACGCTTGACGAGGCAAACGAATTCGCGGCAGACCTCCGAGCACTGCGCGCGAAGTTTCATGAGGCGACCGTGCGTGGTCTCAGTCGAGGAGCTGACGAGCCGAGCGTGCGCGTGAGTCTGCTTCTCGGCGTGACCGAGATCGAGCACGGCACCTCGCCGGCGCGCCGCACGCCAAATCGAGGCGTCGACGCACTCGCGTCAGACACCTAAAGAGAAGCCGGCCAAGGCTTCATCAGCAAGATTCGCGCGAGGGCTTACATTGCTCGCCTATGGCATTGCCCCACCTGACGGACGACGCGGTTCGCACCTGGACTCGTGAGCAGAAAGATCGTTGGTGGTTAGAGAATGTCTTCCGCGGCAGCATGCCGCAATTGACGATTCGCTCGGCGCTGACGGGATTCCTGCTCGGCGGCGTGCTCTCCGCGACGAATCTCTACATCGGTGCAAAGACTGGATGGACGCTGGGCGTCGGCGTGACGAGCGTCATTTTGTCGTTCGTCATCTTCCGCGCGCTCTCCAAAGCGACTGTCTGCAAGGACATGACGATCCTTGAAAACAACGCGGTGCAATCGATTGCAACGGCGGCGGGATACATGACCGGTCCGCTTATCTCCGCCCTCATGGCGTACATGTTTGTGACCAACTCCACGATGGAGTGGCACAAGATGCTCATCTGGAATGTCATCGCGAGTTTGCTCGGCGTCATGGTTGCGTTCCCGATGAAGCGTCGCTTCATCAACGATGAGCAGCAGCCCTTTCCCGAAGGCCGTGCGTGCGCCGTTGTGCTTGATTCGCTCTACCCCGATGCACCGCAGGGCGGCACCAAGAACATGGTCAATGACATGCCCGTGCACAACCCGCAGGCTGCGAAGGATGGCGGTGTCGACGCAGGCGTGTTCAAGGCGAAGGCACTTGCGGTCGCTGCGCTCATTGGCGCCGGACTTCAGTTACTCGTCGCCGGCGGTTACATGGCAATCTTGCAAATCACGGTTCTTGGATCTGCAAGGGCGAAAGAGGAACTCATCAAGATTCCCGAGCGCCTCGATGCGTGGTATTACAAACTCGCAGCAGACAAAGGTCTCTATGTCCCCAATGTGAAGGGCGTAAGCCTTGATCAGCTTGGGGCACATGTCGCCTTCGATCTCTCGATGATCGGCGCAGGCGGCCTGATGGGAATGCGGGTGGCATCGAGTGTGTTCATCGGAATGGTTGTGAACTTTCTCATCGTCGCGCCAATGATGATCTCGGCCGGTGAGATCGCGCCGAAGAATTGGAAGTCGATCGTCCAGCCTGACGGTTCTTACTCAATGGCTGAGGCGGTGTTTGGTCGACCACATCTCACGAATTCATGGTGTCTCTGGTGGGGTGTTGCGATGATGGTCACTGCCTCGATGGTCGGACTCTTCGCGAAACCGAAGGTGATTCTCAGCGCATTCACCGGGCTCTTTGCCAAGAAAGCCCAAACTGAGGACTGCGTGAAGCACATCGAGTTCCCGATCAAGTGGAGCATCATTGGCATCCCCGTAGCGTCCGCAGCGATCATTTGGCTGAACTGGGTTTGGTTCGACATTGACCCGCTCATCGGTGCGCTCTCGATCCCGATGATCATCGTGCTTACGCTCATTGCGGCCAATGCAACCGCGCTGACCTCCACGACGCCCACTGGGTCACTCTCAAAGATTACGCAGTTCACGTTTGGCACGATGGCGCCAACGAACCCTGCGACGAATCTCATGACGGCAGGCGTCACGACGGAAGTCGCCTCCAACGCATCAAACCTCTTGATGGATATCAAGCCTGGCTACATGCTCGGCGCGAAGCCCCGCCAACAAGCGATTGGGCACTGCATCGGCATCCTCGCCGGCGCACTCGCTTCGACGCCGTTGTTCTTCATTCTGTTCATGTCCAATCAACAACCCGATGTCTCCGTGAAAGATCACATCACGAAGTCATGGGCTGTTCCAGGTGCGATCCAGTGGGCAGCGATTTCAGATGTCATCGGCGGCATGGGCCAAGAGGGTGTGCAACTCGTTCAAAAGAGTGCGGAAGGAATTGAGAAATTCTGGGGCGTGCTTCCGGTTTCTGCCGCATGGGCAATGCTCGCAGGCGCCATCATCGCGATTGTGTTTGAGTTGTGGCGCATCACGAGCAAGGGGCGCTTCCCACTCAGCGCGGTGGGCATTGGGCTCGGCATCGTGCTGCCTCCCGACTCAACCCTGATGATGTTTCTCGGCGCGTCAATCTTCGCGTTCTTCGAAGGCAGATACCACGAGAAGATCGGCACCTTTGGCTGGCGACTCTGGGTGGACTCGAAAGAGGCTGTTTGCGCAGGGCTGATCGCTGGCTGGGCTCTGCTCGGTGTCGGCGACGGTGTGATCGCGGCCTTCGGTCACTATCACGAAACGGTTGCCGAGGCAGACGCGGCGGCAGCGGAGTCACAGACAATCAGCACCAACACTCCAATGACTCCCGCTGAAGGCCTCGCGGCGCAAGTGCTGAGTTCGCGTTGATCGAAGTCGATAACCGCGGCATCGCTTGCGCCTTTCCGGCGCAAGTGCTCTCATTCTCGACATCCGATCTCGACAATCTCTGCGTACCCCTGCAATGGCGCGCTCATCCGGCGCGTTCTCCAATCCATGCACGCCTCGAGTCGCACGCGCATGAACATCGCGCATTTCCATCACTTGCCTCCTCGACTGACGCTGCCCATCACCCTTGTCGCTGCAGCACTTGCTGCAAGCGCCGCGCCGCCTCCCGCCTCTCTTGATCGCCCGTCAGCAGCCAGACGGGATGACCCGATGGAAGAGATGCAGAACGACGCGATGGATTCCGACGCCATGGGCTCGAGTGGGATGAGTGCCGGAGAGGTTCGACAGAAGGACCCTTCCGAACTCACACAGGCAGAAATCAGCTTCTTTGAAAGCAAGATTCGTCCGGTTTTGAGTGGCGCGTGTTTCAAATGCCACAGCGAAGGATCGCGAGTGCGCGGCGGCCTTCGCGTTGATACGCCAGACGCGATGCTGCGCGGCGGCGAGAGTGGGCCAGCCATCGTTCCCGGTGATCCAGACTCGAGCATTCTGATTCGCGCGCTGCGACACTCGGATGAAGATTACGAAATGCCTCCATCGGGAAAACTCTCCGATGCGGTCATCGCCGACTTCGAACGCTGGGTGGAAATGGGTTGCCCAGATCCGCGAGCGAGGGAGAACTTTGGAACGACATCAACGACGCCGGACGCGTACCGCGCTTCTGCGAGCGGCATCGACATCGAGAAGGGCAAAGAGTTCTGGGCATATCAACTTCCAACTCGCACAGAACCCCCTGCGGTGCAGCATGCAGACTGGCCACGCGGCGATGTTGATGCGTTCCTCCTCCACGGGATGGAGCAGCATGGCATCGCCCCGGTGAAAGACGCGGAAAAGTCGACGCTTCTTCGCCGAGTGAGCTACGACCTCACCGGACTTCCTCCCTCCCCGCGCGAGGTCGACGCGTTCATGCGAGACAAGTCGAAGGATGCGTATGAGAAGCTCGTCGACCGTCTGCTGGCGTCGCCTGCGTTCGGCGAGCGATGGGGCCGACACTGGCTTGATGTTGCGCGCTACGCCGAATCGAGTGGCAAAGAGACGAACATCCTTTACCCGCACGCGTGGCGGTACCGCGATTGGGTGATCGATGCGTTCAACCAGAACACGCCCTACGACCGCTTCATCGTCGAGCAACTCGCGGGTGATCTTCTTCCCGCGCGCGATGATCGTGAGTTTGCGCAACTCTGGATCGCAACGGGATACCTCGCCCTTGGCACCAAGAGTCACAATGCGCGCGGGCGTGCGCAGTTCCAAGCAGACCTCGTGGATGAACAGATCGACGCAATCTCGCAAGGCCTGCTTGCGACAACCGTCGCCTGCGCGCGTTGTCACGATCACAAGTTCGATCCAATTCCACAGAAGGACTACTACGCACTCGCTGGGATTTTTGCATCGACCGAAACGCGCTACGGAACCGTTGCGCAGCAACAGAACAATCATCCTGCGCAACTCATTCGACTTCCGGAGGGCGTGGGACTTCCCCTCGGACCAACGCAACCGGAATCGGTGCAGCGCTTGCTCGCGGCTGCATACGACCGAATCGCGGCGACAGTCGAGAATGCACCCACGGCTGCAGAATTGCGCGAAGCACGACTCGCCGAGAGCCGCGGTGAAAAGCCGAAGATCGATCTGCAAGCTGCGCAACGCGCGCGCAATGCGCAAGGTCAACTTGAGGTCTACAACCATCTCGCAACACGATTCGACACGGACGGAAAGCCAACGAGTGGCAACTTGCTCGCGATGGGCGCTGCCGAGTCTGGTCGCGTCATTGCGGTGCCACTGCTTGAACGCGGCGAGATCGACAAGGCTGGGGCGATTGTGCCGCGCGGGGTTCCCCAAGTCCTGTGCGTCGGCGCGACACCCGAACTTTCAAGTGCGTCGAGCGGACGGCTTGAACTCGCGCAATGGATCGCAAGCGACACGCATCCGCTCACCGCGCGAGTGTGGGTCAATCGCGTGTGGCTGCATCTCTTTGGGAAAGGGCTCGTCCGCACGCCTGACAATTTCGGATCGAGCGGACAAGCCCCGACACATCCCGAACTGCTCGACGCGCTCGCTGTCGACTTCATGGAAGACGGGTGGAACACGAAAGCATTGATCAAGAAACTCATGCTCTCGCGCGCCTACCAGCTCGATAGCACGCCCGACGCGAATCAAGCCAAGGTCGATCCCGATGCGGATTGGTACGGTCACATGCTGCATCGACGACTTGAAGCCGAAGCGATCCGCGACTCGATGCTCGCCGCGGCAGGAACGCTCGATCTCGAACGGCCTGTGGGCAGCATGGTCAACATGGTGGAAGGCTCAGCGCGGCTCGACCAGTTCATGCAATTGCTCATTCCCGACAGCCGAACACGGAGTCTCTATCTTCCGGTTGTCCGCGACGCGGTGCCGCAGTCGCTGCAAGTGTTTGACTTCGCGGAGTCAAGTTTCGTGACCGGCGATCGCGACGAAACAACCGTTCCCACGCAGGCGCTCTATCTGCTGAATGACGAAAATGTGCTGCGCATCGCGGATGCATTTGCGAAGCGTCTGCAGCGCGACGAAGGCACGACAGATGAGCGCGTGCAACGCGGTTTCGTGCTCGCCCTCGGACGCAAGCCAACCGGAGCAGAGGCATCCGCATCACGCGCGTTCATCAAACACTTCGAGCAGGTCGCCACACGCTCGAGCGCCGCGCAGCCTCAAGAAACACCAGCGCAAGCTCGCGGCAATCGCCGTGCGAATCAACCATTCGGCCAGCGGATCCGCGAGCGCATGGGACGCAGCGACTCAACCATCCCTAACGACCCTGAACTCATCGCGCTGAGCGCGTTCTGCCAGTCCCTCTTCGCCACCGCAGAGTTCCGAACGCTCGACTGACGCATCGAAGGAGATGTTCATGCACTTTGACTGCTGCTCCAATAGTGAAACCATCGTCTCGCGGCGCGAAATGCTCACGCGAGTTGGATGCGGGTTTGGTGCGATGGCATTCGCCGCAATGCTCGCGCAGAACAGCATGGCAAGCGCGATCCTCGGACCTGACGGCCGACCAGCACTAGTGGCGGGCGGGAAGTCCGCCAAAGCGAAGCGTGTGATTTTCCTCTACATGGCGGGCGGTCCGAGCCATCTTGACACCTTTGATTACAAACCTGAACTTGAACGCGCAGACGGAAAGAATCTTTCCGTTGGTCGGGGCAACGGTCAACTGCTCGCGAGTCCTTGGAAGTTTCAGCAAGGCGGAAAGAGTGGACTCTGGATCAGCGACCTCTTCCCAAATGTTCGCAACTGCGCCGACGACATTTGCCTCCTGCGCGGCATGAAGACTGCGGTGCCCGCACACGCGCAAGCGAGTGTCATGATGCACACTGGCTCCTTCCAGTTCGTGCGGCCGAGCTTTGGCTCGTGGGTGTTGTATGGACTTGGAAGCGGCAATGAGAATCTCCCGGGATTCATCACCATCAATCCAGGTGCGGGCAACGGAGGGGCGCAGAACTACGGCGCGTCATTCCTCCCCGCTTCGGTGCAAGGAACGCGGGTCGATGTGGGCCGCAATGGAAATCGTGGAGGCGGCGGCGGTCGTGGCCAAGCGACACCAGATGAGCCGATCGAAGACTTGCGCAATGATCGATATACGCGCAGCGCGCAACGCGAGCAGATCGACTTTGTGCAGGCTCTCAACAAAGAGCGGCAGCGACGCGAAAAAGACAACGCGATTGAGGGACTGATTGAGAGTTACGAACTCGCATTCCGCATGCAAGCAGAGGTTCCGGAGCTCATCGATCTCACCAACGAGAAGCAGTCCACCCTCGAGATGTACGGCATCGGAACCGCAGCGACTGATGGCTTCGGCCGCCAGTGCTTACTCGCACGACGATTCGCCGAGGAAGGCGTACGGTTTATCGAAGTCTCGCAAGGCGGCTGGGACACGCATCGCAACCTCCGTACGGATATGGAACGGCAATGCGGCGCTGTAGATCGCCCGATCGCTGCGCTCCTCACAGACCTCAAGCAGCGCGGCATGCTCGATGACACGCTCGTCATCTGGGGCGGCGAATTTGGTCGAACACCCTACGCTCAAAATGGCGACGGTCGCGATCACAACGCGAAAGGCTTCACGATTTGGATGGCGGGTGGTGGCGTCAAGGGCGGACTGAGTTACGGATCCACGGATCCGACGGGCGGCGAAGCGATCGATGGCGTGATGGACATTCACGCATGGCATGCGACCGCGCTCCACCTCATGGGACTCGATCACTCGACGCTGACATTCAACCACGCAGGGCGTGACTTCCGTCTCACGGATGTGAAGGGTCGCGTTGTGCCTGAGATTGTCGCGTGACACTCCACGCATGCCCATCGGAACATCAGCCTCCGGCACTTCGGGCGCCGCAGACTCGGAAGATCCGTACCCTGTGATCCAAACTCACGGAGCCGCGGCCGAGTGGTTGATCGTGAATCCAATCAACTCGCCACTCCGCGTGACATCGACGCTTACAACCGTTCCCTGCTCACCCAAGCTTGCCTTCGCGGCTCCAGCTATGTCAAGGAGTGCAGCCCCAGGATGCGCCTTTGCTGCCCACGTCCCCGCGCCAGGATTTCCTTCCGGGATCGAGACGACGATCTCCGTCAAACCGCCCGCACCCTGAGAGGTGCTAATCGTTGAGCCCATGACGAGCACGTGCTCCGCCGTGTCACTCCGACAAGCACACAATCCACATCCAAGCAGCGCCACAGAGAACATCAACATTCGGTTTCGCGTCAACATGTCGTCCGCCCATTCGTGAAATCGCTTGAAACAACCGTCGCTGGAGCGGTTCGGCCAGCATCCAGCACGTCCACTCCACCTCGAACCGCCCGGAGTGTGCTGGATCGTACGCGCGGCATTCGACCTCGACTCAGGAACGGCATCTGATAGGCGAAAAAAGAAAAAAGGGTCGGAGCGATGTGCTCCGACCCCTGCGATCAATGCGTAGTTAGCCTCGATCAAACTCAGGCTGTAGCGCGCTTGGTGAAGACGGAGATGATCACGAGAAGCGCGATCAGTCCAACAAATCCACCACTGCCGAGCTCAGTCACGAACGCCATGAGGTTGCTCGTGATGCCGGAGAAGAACCCAACATTGTTCGACCCGAAGATGATCTGAACAAGGACGCCGAGTCCGATGAAGAGCAGCATGATGTCCATGAGTTCACGGGCCCAACCTTTGATCGAAGCGAATGCCTGCATTTGTTGACTCCTGGGGATTCTGATCATTGGACGCGCTGCACGATGCAACGCGCCCCATGGCTGTTATCGTGCGGTTGCTCATTTCTCAAGAAGTTTTGTCCATAATTCATTGACTGCGATCCGCTTGGACCGCCCACCCACATCAAGAACGCCATTCTGGCGCGAAAAATGGGCTTTTTGACCAAGCGCGGTGCAGGCTGCTCAAACCGTCGATCCTGACTCGAACGCAGCAGAGCGACCGTATCCAATCCTCAACTCGTCAAACCGGTTGCACGAATCCAGGACGAAAGCGCGTGAGCCCCCTTGCGCACATACGGGAATGCGTTCGTCTCACCTCAACAAGATCAGGTCACTCTTCATCATGCGCTGCAGGACGAACAACGACCCGCTCTCCGTGCAAGAGTGCCGGACAGCGCCGCGCGAGTGCCACTGCATGCGCGAGATCATGCGCGCGAAGGACGAAGTAACCAGTCAGCACATCGCGCGTCGGCGCGTACGAGCGTGCTTCAACCACATCATTAATGCGCTGGAGCAAGATCTGTTCCCGTCCAGCAGGCGCACCTGAGACGAACAAACCTTGATCTCGCAACGATGCAACCCACGCGCCATAGAGTTCCATGAGCTCGCGCTGTCGCGAAGATGGGAGCAGCGCCCACGCATTGTCGTCCTCGTACATGAGCACGAGAAACGGTGACAGCCCTTCGATCGTCACTTCGCACCACTTGGCGCCGGCGCAACAGGAGGCGGCGAGTCGGGCTTCACGCGCGTCATCACGAAGTCAGCGTGATCGGCTTGTTTTCCGTCTTGCTTCGCTGACCAATGCGAAGTGACATGATCCGCATCAATGAACTCAAAGACGACTGCATTCATATGCATCGCATTCTTGTCGGGAAGATTCGTTGCATCGATCATCTCAAACGCGGCACGCTTCGAAGTGGGGGATTTCGCAGCGAGCCGTGGTTGATTGCCAGCGGCGCAGTAATGCGTGCAGAGCAGCCGATCACCGTCCATGTGAAAGACCGTGATCATTTCATGTTCCGTATCTTTGAACAGCGTCTCCGCGACTGCACTGCCGGCAGCGATGACTCGATACTCCACGCTGCCATCGCTCTTTCCATCGCCGTCCATGTCGACGCTCCAAGAACCCTTCATGGCCTTGAACGGATCGAGCGGCGAAGCATGAATGTCAACCTGCAGCGGGCTCTGGGCCAAAGCAACGGCGGAGACGATCAAGAAACTTGTCGCGAGAAGAACCTGCTGTCGCATGACGAATACCTCGACTGTTTGCGGCGCGAAGAACGGCACAGACAGACTACCAATTCAGGATCAGGCCCGCGCCGCACCCGTCGCGAGCCGCGGTGCACCGATCGCTATACTCAACCGCAACGCTGCGGGCATAGCTCAGTTGGTAGAGCGTCAGCTTCCCAAGCTGAATGTCGAGGGTTCGAGTCCCTTTGCCCGCTTGTTTGAGCGCTCGCGACTTGGATTCTGCTCCAAGCCGCAGAATCCTCGCTCGCTTTCGACTGCGCCGGGCCGAGTGAATCGGCACCGGCGCAATGCAAGAGTTCTGTGAGCGATTCTGCGAGGCGATGCCTCGCGCTCCAAAGTCAGTAGCGGGCAACCTGCGTTCGCCAAGCGAACGCAGCGGGTGAGATGCAATGCATCTCGCACCGGGATTACGGTCTGAGCCTTCGGCTCAGGAACGAGCCCGTTCGCAGCGAACAAATGAGCGCTCGCGACAATCGGAATTCGAACTCAGCCCGTCCATCCACTCAAGAGGATGGCGAGATCAGCGCCGCCGACCAAGCCATCATTGTCGAGATCTGCGACGGTCCCGCTTGCGCCCCAGTAAGTCAGGACGAACGCAAGGTCGATTCCGTTGACATGCCCGTCACCATTGATATCAGGATCGGGTGCCTCCACCACAACGCACACACTTGCTCGATCATCAATGGTCCCGTCGATCATCGCTTCTTGCGTCACGATCGTGATGTCGTTCGTCAGCAGCATCGCGCCTGGTTGAACGATGAGTCGTCGTGCATACACAACTTCAGGTGCTTTGCCCGGTGCGTTGTTGAATGCATCCACCAGCGAAACCGTCGCGCCCGCCATGATTTCAAGTTCACCGATAAGCGAGACATCCGTCTCCTCGCCGCTGAACGCGGACTCAACGCAGCCCACATCGAGACTCGTCGCTTCGAGGGACTGCACACTTCCGTCACAGCCGTTCAACGAGAGCTTCGCATCATCGAAGCGCACTTGATCGCTTGCGCACGCGAGTGCCATGTCGCCGCAGACGGAGACTTTCCAAACATCCTCGACAAATCGCAGGCCGCCCGCTGGTCCGACTTCGACCGCTCCCTCCACACGAATGCCGTCGCCGACCTGCGTACCGCCGCTGCCTCCGCCGTTGAAGTTTGGCGCCGAAATGACATTCCCGAAAATCACGCCGTTGTTGACGAGACTTCCTGTGATGTAAAGCACTCCAACCTGAGCAAGGATCTGCGAGCCCTGCTCGTTCGCGACATCACCGACTACCACGAAATCACCAATCGCGATGACTCTCCCGTCCGCATTCATCAAATCGCCAAAGCACTGCCCCGAAACAGCGACAGTTGCAGCTTCCGTTCCGCCGCTGCTCAGTGTTTCGGTGAAGAGATCCCCAACGATCGCCGAGTTCGCGAGAATCGCGCTACCTCCTCGCACGACGACGCGATCCACATCAATTAGCGCGTCCACACCAACGAGGCGCCCCACAGGATCAGGCGATCCTGACAGCGAACCAAGGATGGTCAACTCATCCGCGCGAATCGCCCCGCCGAAGCAGCGTACGTCGCCGAACGGTTCCACTTGAAGAATGTCCGTTCCACCAAGCAGCGAGAACAAACCATTTTGATCAACTGTGAGGGAGCCAGCCAACGCGGTCTTCGCCGGCGCCGCGATCTGCATGGAGCTTCCTGACTCAATGGCAAGTTCTCCACCCGCGAGAATCGAGAACGCAGGATCAGCCACGGTGACGCGGTCGACCGAGAGCGTCACGGCAGTACCGACGGGCAAGCGCATCGAGCCGCCAATCGCGAGATCCGCGTCGGTTTCGATGGAACTACCACTTCGCAGCGTGGCATTCCCGTCAATCAGAGTCGTCGTCGGACCATTCGAGATGAGTTTGTTGAGCGGAGGAAGGTCAATCACACTCTCCATGCCGAACACCAAGCATGGCGTGACAGTTGCGTGCTCCGGCGAACTACAGCTCACAAAGCGCGCAGAAACGGAGTCTGCAGGTGAACTCGTGCCATCCGGATTCGAAGAGAAGACGCCGCCTTCCAGGATGATTCGATGGGTAGCGGAGAGATCTGCTGAGCCGCTCGCCATGCGCAGATCGACTGCGCCCAACACGCGAACAGGCGCGTTGGAAATCGTCCGCGTTCCGGCGCTGGCGAGAATGCCGAATTCAATCGCAGGCTCTGACGCGTCGGTCGCGTTTGATTGAAAGTAGCTCGTCGCATCATTGCCTGCACTTCCAATGAAGAGCGTTCCCTCCGTGACCACTCGGGCACCGTAGTAGAGGTGTACGACACCTGGAATACTCAATTCTTGAAGTCCGTGGATCGCTCGGTTGTATGCGACGAATCCGCCCGTCGCGATGGGCGTGACCTCAATGGTCCAATCCGGTGGAGTCGTCAGCGCCATAGACACGGATACATGGAGCGCACTCATCGCCCCATCGCTTGAGACCGCGCGCACCGGCAGCGAATTGGTTGAAACTGCAACGGTGTGATCAGCACCTGCGGCAAGAATGTTGAAGTCGCCTATCTCAGCGTGCGTGTCGCCGCGCCCATCTCCGTTGTAACCCCAGCTCACGAGCGAACCATCTGCCTTGAGCGCAACCGTGTGGTATGTCCCTGCCGCGATGCCAGCCACAGCGCTCAGTCCCCCAGGAGTGCTGCACTGATCAGCATTGTTGAATCCCCAACACGCGACCGTACCATCCGTCTTTAGCGCGACTGTGTGAGCGAATCCGCCTGCAACATGAGCTACTGCAGTGAGGCCCTCGGGCGCAACGCACTGACCGTACTTGTTGCTTCCCCAGCAGGCGACCGTTCCGTCAGCCTTGACTGTAATGGTGTGCTCCTAACCCGCGGCGATCTCGACCACTGCGCTGAGCTTCGCCGGAGCGTCGCACTGCCCTCTTGAGTTGGATCCCCAACACGCAACCGAGCCATCCGATTTCGCGGCGACGGTATGCGCATTGCCCGCGGCGATTCGTGACACGGCTCCCAACTTCGCGGGTGTATCGCATTGCCCTTGATTGTTCGAACCCCAGCACACGACTGCGTTGTCGACCTTGATCGCGACGGTATGCGCGCTGCCGGCGGCGATGCCGATGAAGCCTCCGAGCTTGTTGGGCGTGTTGCACTGTCCGTCCGCGTTCGATCCCCAGCACGCGATGGTCCCATCAGGCAAGAGCGCGACAGTATGTGCACCCCCCGCCGCGACATCCGCGATCGCACCGAGTCCTGCTGTCGCGTTGCACTGACCGTTCACATTCGAACCCCAACACGCGGCACCTGGCCAACCACTCTGAGCATTCCCATTCGAGACGATCAGCAGTGCGGCGGCAAGAGATACAGACAGCGAGTCTTTGAGCATTTCATTTCTCTTTAGGTTTGGCCGGGGCCAACCTGTGAAACTTAGCATAGATCGCCTCCAATTCAAGTTCGCTGACTCAGAATCATGCGTCTGCGCTCGTCGAATTCGTCGCTAAGCCTGTCGTCTTTCCGTCGGAGGGACGTGCGAAACTCCCTTGCACCACATCAACCGCGAACATAGAGGAAAAACTTACGAATACTGCTCAGCCACCAACGCGCATACCGCGTCATCGAAGCAGTCGTCGCGGCGCATCTGCAGGAAGAGTTCGTGGAGATCGGCTGCACTGAGTTTGCGTTTCTCAGCACCTGAAACATCGAGGTAGACGCGGCCGCGGTGCATCGCGATGAGCCGGTCGCCGAGCGATGCAGCCTGCTGCATCGAGTGCGTGACCATCAGCGTCGTCGAACTCGACTTTCCGATGAGTTCTTTGGTAACGGCGATCACAAGCTCCGCGCTGCGCGGATCAAGCGCAGCAGTGTGCTCATCAAGCAGGAGTACGGGAGGGTTCGTCAATGTTGCCATCAGCAATGTCACGGCTTGCCTTTGACCGCCGGAGAGAAGTCCGATTGGGTCGTCGAGCCGATGCTCAAGGCCGAGCCCGATCTGTGCGAGAAGAACTCGCCACTCCTCGCGCTTCGCCGCACGCAGCAGTGGACGAAGCGTTCGCCTCTTTCCTCGGCGCGACGCGAGCGCGAGGTTCTCGGCAACCGTCAGTTCTGGCGCGGTGCCAGCAAAGGGATCCTGGAAGACCCTTCCGACGACGCACGCGCGGCGGCACTCCTCACCATCGGTGACGTCATGGCCATCGATGATGATCGAGCCGCTGTCGACTTTGAATGCCCCCGCGATCGCTGCCTGCAGTGTGCTCTTTCCTGAGCCATTTGTCCCAATGACGACCGTGAAACTCCCTGCCGAGAAGTGAAGGGAAACGCCGTCAAGCGCACGAACTTCGTTCGCGCTTCGGGGATAAAAGGTCTTCGAGACCGCGTCAAGCCTAAGCACGCGCGCCTCCGTTGGTACGCGGTGCATCAGACATCGCGCGGGCTTGGTTAAATCGTTGCAGCCATCCGGGAGCAATGATCGCAACAAGCACAACCACAGCCGTCACCAACTTGAGATCATTTGGATTCAAACCGACGCGAATGGCGATCGCGACGAGAAGGCGAAACAGCAGCGCGCCCACGAGCGCGCCCGCGACCGCGAGCGAAATGGAACGCGTCGTTCCGATGAGCGTTTGTCCGATGATGACGCTCGCGAGTCCAAGCACAATCACGCCGATGCCCATTTGCGCATCGGCGAATGTCTGCATCTGGGCGACGAGCGATCCACTCAGTGCCACCAACGCGTTCGACACGCCGAGCCCGAGAATCATCATTCGATCCGTACTTGTGCCGAGCGCGCGAAGCATGCGTGGGTTGTCGCCGGTTGCGCGCATCGCGGCGCCAAGTTCTGTCTTAAGAAGCAAGACGAGCGCGAACGCCGCGAGGAGCACAAACAACGCTGATGCAAACAGCAGTCCGAGGTCGCCACTAGGGACTTCGCGTCCAAGAATGACGGCTTCGTTGCCCCAGACCCAGCGCGCCGCTGACTCGAATGGCGTAAAGATCGTGTGACTGCTGATCGGCAAGTTGCTGCGCCCCATGACACGCAGATTGATTGAATAAAGCGCTGTCATCACGAGCACGCCTGCGAGGAGTGCATGGACTTTGAAGTGCACATGAATGATGCCGGTCGTCATGCCCGCGACTGCTCCCGCGACGAATGCCGCGAGCGTGGCGGTGACAGGATCGCATCCATCGACGATGAGTCTTGCGCTGACCGCAGCGCCAAGGGCGAAGGAGCCGTCCGCGGTGATATCAGGGGTGCGATAGATGCGAAACGCGACGAATACGCCGAGTGCGAGAATCGCAAACACCAATCCGAGGGCCAGTGTCGCGATCAGCAGGCTCATGAGGGCACCTCGCCGCTTTCGAGTTCCATCACCCAAACCACGCCGCGCGCGAAAGCAGATTCAAGACCCGTTGCATCCTCAAGACCATGCATAACCCCCTTCAGAGGTTGCTCAATCAACAGGGCGCCGACGGCGCTAGCGTCCACTGTGGAACGCGGAATCGGTCGGTAGGTCGCAGTTACCAGGTGCGCATGAAGATGCACATCAACGCCCGGCCTGTGAGTTGGTCGCAGTTGCGTGCGCACGCGCCCATCAAGCGATGCGAGATCTCGTGACGCGCAAGCGATGATCACCGCGACCATCGAATCGCCCGCATGCATCGGCTCACCCGAAAATCGCAGCGCCTGACGAATCGAGGAGCCCTTCATTTCGCTGACGCTCTGCGCCCAGCCGTCTGGCGATGTTCGCGCCCATACACCAAATGCGCCGGCGCACTCCCCTGCTGCGACAATCGCGACGGGACCGTCTGTCGCAGCCACGATCGCTTCAGCAAGTCCACTCAGAGAGACGGCGCCCGCGTCGTTTCCATCGAAGTAGCCATGCAATGCAATGGGACCTCGCGCAAGGAGCCCATTTCGAAGAAAGCAGGAGACCGCGCCTTCTGCACTCGATCCAAGGCAATCGGGTCGACTCGCGGCTGCATGCGCAACCACAGCGGCTGAACCCGCGATGAGCCCTTCACCGTAATGCCCTGCCGCTCCTTCGCTGTGCTGCGCGAGCGCGACATGCCCGAGTGCGACGACATCGTGCGTGACTTGAATAGCTTCCGAGTCAACACTTCGCAGGCGCGCGCGAGGAGTTTGCTTCGACACACGGCGCAATGCGCCCGTCCAACTCGTTCCGATCGAAATCGTCTCCTCTCGGATGCGCTCCACGGGTGCGACCGCGCCGAGCAGCACTTCAAGCTTCGAGATCCGAAGCATCTCTCGAACAGCATCACTCGCCGCAACAACCGCAAGTGAGCCACCGACGCTTCGAATCCGCGTGAGGGTTCGAAGCAAGACCCCGATGCCGACTGATGAGATAAAGGTGACCCGTTCGAGATCGAGCTCAATGCGCGCGCGTCCGCTCCGAATCGCCGCGTCAAGCTCGATCGCGGCGAGCTGGGACCACGACGCATCAAATCGACCCTCAAAGCTGACGCATGCTGCATCGTCGCGCAGGCTACTCGTCACATTCATCGCGACGCCTCTGTCTGTATGAGGTCGCCTTCTGACTCCGCTGCGACTGCGCCCCGCGAGTACTCCTCCGGCAGCTCAAGCTTGAAATGCTTCATCAACTTCCAATTCACGAGAATCGTTGTTTTCTCTGTCGCTTGAAAGGGAATGGTCGCAGGATCTTCACCACGAAGCACGCGGTCGACGAGGCGCGCGGCGACAGCGCCAACCTCAACGAAGTCGCGAGAGACCGCGAGCGTCGCGCCTCGTTTCATGGTCGAGGGCGCGAACGAAAACACCGGAACATTGGCCCGCATCGCGCTCTTCGTGATCGCGCCAAAGCCCGTACTCGCGGTGTTGTCAGAAATCTGCAACATCACGGGGACGCCGCTCGCAAGCACCGCATCCGCCGCTTCAGGCAGTTCGGTGGGCTTCTCCACACCCATCGAAACGAGCTCAACTCCCACTGCCTCGAGCGCGCGAGCCCAAGTGTCTCGATAGAACACGCTATTGGATTCACTCGGCGCGTAGGTGGATCCCGCACGGCGAAGATTCGGGAAGACAGCCGTCGCCACTCGGATCATGCGCTCCCAGTCCGGAACGATCTCAGCGCCGGTGACATTCGGTAGGTGATCCGAACTTGAAACTCCCGCGCCCGCGACGACTCCCGAAGCCACCATACAAAAGACGACCGGTCGCTCCTTGATTGTGCGAACAGCGCACTGCAATGCCGGCGTCGTGAATGGAACGACCACATCCGGCTTCTCACTCGCGACCGCCGCAACGATCGTGTTCAGCACTCCGATATCGAGCTGCGCATCATGCAGAACCATGCGACAGGTCTTCCCATCCTCATATCCAAGCGTACGCATCTCCTTGAGAAAGCCGGCGTAGGACTCCTCAAAATTGGGCGTCTGGTTGTAAGTGATCACCGAGATCAACGGCATGTGCACCGCGTTCGATGTGTCTCCCGCCGCCTCCTCACGGGCCTTCGATCGATCCGTGAGAACAAGAACCACTGACGCGAGCGCTATCAAAGTAAGACCGAGTGCAAGTTTCCGAATTCGCTCCATCATGGGTCGAGCGCCGCGATGGCAAACGTGGTTTCTGCGGGACAATCGCAGGTGCAGGACAAAATCCCTCTCAGCGCGCGCGCAAGGGTAGCGAATCACGATGCAGTTCGCTCGTTGACATGGCGTAGGGGGAGAATCGAAGTACTCTCAGTCGCATGCAATTCGAACTTTCGCTCCTCGTCAGTAGCTTGCTCGGCATAAGCGATGTAGGCGCTCGGCCAGCCGAAGAGCACCCTCGCCCCGCTGTACCCGCGGTTGGCGCTGCCGCGACGAAGCCATCGGGTCCTTCGATGAGCCGAGGCATCGCGCCACCCTACACCGAAGTGCCGGGAGATCGAGAGTTCAATGGCGAGTTGATCGTGCGACCCAAGCAGCATCTCACGCGAAGCCAGCGCGCGCATTGGCGATGATCGCCTCAGAGTCCGTCCGCTCCTATGCCGCGACCGACGAGTTCATCCTGCGCATGCCGCCATCGCCGGAGCGCGCGGGCGCGACAGAAAATCGACGGAGCGCCGAGCTCCTCGCTTCAGGTCTCTTTCAATACGCGCACCCGAATTGGATTGTCTATCCCCTCTATGTGCCCAACGACCCGCGACTCCCAGAGCAGTGGCATCACGCGATGATGCACTCCGCGGAGGCGTGGAACATTACAAGTGGATCACCAAGCGTCATCGTCGCGGTCACTGACACGGGCATCATTGGGCACGAGGATCTGTTGAATCGAGTGAGCGGATTCAATGCCGTCTCGCTCGTACCCGAGGATGAGGGCGGCGATCTCACGGATATCCACGGCCACGGCACGCACGTCGCGGGCTGCGCAGCGGCAACCGGCGACAACGGAATCGGAGTCGCGGGCGTGGGTTGGTCACTCTCGATCATGCCGATTCGCGTGAGCGAGGCGGCCAACGGCGGAGCCTCGTATGAATCACTACTCGCGGGATCCCGATGGGCGATCGAGCATGGCGCGAAAGTCACGAGCGCGAGCTACTCGGGCATCGGGTACGACGCGATCGAAACCACGGGCGAGTACATCCGTTCACTCGATGGGTCCTTCTTGTGGGCGGCTGGAAATTCTTCCACCGACCATGAGGGATGGGACTTTGAGCATGTCCTCGTCATTGGTGCGAGCGATGGCAATGATCAGCGAGCATGGTTCTCAAGCTATGGTCGAGGCGTCGATCTCTTCGCACCGGGCGTAGGCATTTTGAGTACGACAACCGACGGCGGGTATCAAGCGTGGAGCGGGACGAGTATGGCGACTCCCGTCGCCAACGGAGCACTCGGCGTCGTTCGCTCGGCCAACCCCGCACTCTCCGCGGCTCACGCCGAGTACATCCTGATGCACTCTTGCGACCCGTGGCCTGGTGGAAGCAATTCGACTCAATGGGGATTCGGACGCATCAACCTCAAGACAGCAACCGAGCAGGCACTCGCTGCAAACTCGCCGCAACCACCTGTCGCACGCGACGATTTCACGCGCTCTTTCGTCGGCGCGGTGATCGATGTCGATGTGCTCTCCAATGACTACGACCCGAACATGGACACGCTTGTGATCGATTGGGCCGCGAGCACGACATCGCTCGGTGATCCCGCGACGATCATTCGCGCTTCCGGCGCAGGTGCGCGTGATCAACTCCGCTGCGTGTTTTCACCGAGTGCGGCGGTCGGGACCCGCACCATCGCGTACCGCCTTCGCGAACCGATCTCGGGGGCGACGGCGAATGCGGTCGTCACAATCACGCTTGATCCACTTCGCGCGCCGCACTATCCGGTCGGCGAAACCGCCGGAGTGGATTGCGACTACTACGAAGTGATTGGCGCTAGCGCCCTCCCAGACTGGTCAACGCTCACGCCGTATCTGACAGAAATCGTGCCTGCAGTGAATTTCCAAAGCACAAGCGACAACTTCGCGGGAAGCGGTCGCGCCGACAATGTTGGCGCGGTCTATGAAGGCTGGCTGCGGGTTCCAGCGAGTGGAGTGTGGACTCTCGCGATCAACTCCGACGATGGCTCGCGCCTCTCGATCGGCAGTGAAGTCGTGATCAACAATGATGGACTTCACGGCATGCAAACCGTGAGCGCGCAACTTGCGTTTGAAGCGGGCCTCCATCCGATCCGACTTGAGTTTTTCGAGAACGGCGGAGGCGCCGGCTTCATCTTCTCATGGAGCGGCCCCGGAGTACAAGCTCAGACGATTCCCGCGGCATTTCTCTTTCACGGCGGCGGCGTATCACGGGCCGACATCAACCATGACGGACGCGTCGACGCGGCAGACCTCTCCAATCTTCTCGCCGCATGGGAGACCACGACAGCGTCTGCGGACATCAACGAGGATGGATGGGTCAATGCAGTTGACCTCTCCCTTTTGTTGTCGGCGTGGGGCGAGTAAACGCTCCTTCAGCGCGCGAGAATCTTCGACCACGATCGCTGCATGCGATCGAGTGCTTCGTCAAGCGTTTGTGGAGTTGTCGCGAGGCTCAAACGAATGTGGCCTCGCGCTCCGTTCCCAAACCACCGCGGGCTCCCAGCGACGACCCGAACGCGAGCGTAGCGTTCGATCCGCTGCGTGAACTCTTCTTCATCGATGCCCGTCTCGGTGATCCGAGGGAACACTACGAATGTGGCTTCAGTGAGCTCGGAGATCTCGACGCCATCAAGAGCGCGCAAGCGTTCAATTGCATGCACTCGCTGCGCGGCAATGTGCTCGAGGAACGCGTTCTGCCATGCGCCGCACTTCTCCAGAGCAGCCGTCGCGGCGACCTGAGAAATCGTCGATGCCCCTTCTATCGTGTGGTCGAACCCAGCATCCGCACGGAAGGCGTCTGCGTCCTTCCCTGTCGGCGCGATGACCGCGCCAATGCGAAGACCTGCGAGCGCGAAACCCTTCGAAAGACCGTAGATCACCCACGGCTGGGCACCGCCTTGCTGAGCGGCGGCGAATGAAGTGAACAATCTCCCGTCAAGCACGGTGTCGCTCCAGACCTCATCGCTGACGATTGCGAGTCCTCGCTCAGCTGCAAATGCGGCAATGCCTCGGACTTCATCATCTGACCAAAGCGTGCCCATCGGATTGTGCGGATGGCAGACGAAGATGGCCCGTGTTTTTTCGGTCACCGCAGCCCGAAGTGTGTGCCGCGTGAATCGACCGCGATCGTGCCGCCAAAATCGGATCGTGCCACCCGCGCGCCGAACGCTTTCCGCGACGAGAAAGTCCACCGGATCTTGCACGATCACTTCGTCTCCAGCTCTCAGCAGATGCCGTGCCACAAGAGCGATCGCGCTCGCTGCCGCATTCGTCGCCGTAACGGAGCATGGATCGACTTGAGCACCCTTGTTGACATTGAAATGTGCCGCGACTGCTTCGCGAAATGGTGCGAGCCCTGCTGCCGGGCCATAGCAGAGATGCGGCCGCGCGATGTAGTTTGCGATCGCCTCGACAACCTCCGGCGCAACGGGAAAGTCTGGGTCCGCCGCGGTTAATGGGATGACGCCAGGCTCCACGCTTGCCCATCGAAGGTTGTACGCGCGCTCGCGCAGCACATCGAAGTCGGGCGACGCAAGGACAGAGTGAGCGTTGGCAGCAGATGACATAGAAAAATCCTCAGTCCGGTTCAAACGCATGTTCGTCGAAGGGCATCATGCGACTAGCGGGATCGCGAGTTCCCCTCGATGAAGCGGGGCGAGAAATGCCGCTCGAAGGCGCTGACCCTCGCGAAACATATGGGCGTGGTGAGGTCGTCGCAACTCCGAGTACCGCGCGAGCGCGACGCGAACATCGCGTTCATCTCTCGCGGTCTGCAACACTTCGCGGAGGCAAACAGCGTCCACGAGTGCGCCGTTCGCGCCTTGGCTCGTAAATGGAAGGCACGCATGCGCTGCATCACCAAGAAGCGCGAGATTCTCCTGTGCGAGTTGAGCGAGCGGTGGAAGATCACGCGTCGGCCACAAGTGCGAGTCGGCGAAGTTCGTTGCGAGGAATGCTTCAACAACCTCGGGCGCCCAACCGCCGATGCGCGCCCGAACGAACTCAGAGAGGGTCCGCGCGTCTGCACTTGGGAGGGTCCAACGCGTCGCGTCAAACTGCACAAACCAGATCACGCTTGCATCACTCTGCGCAAGCATTCCGATTGCAAATCCGCCCTCGGCGTCATGAAACTTTCGAAATGAGTTTCCAAGACGCGCCGCGAGCGCCGTCGAGCGCGCGACGGACACGATCTCCATAACGAGAGGTCGATTGAGGCGTGCATGCGGAAACAGCTCGCGTCTGACTTTCGAGTTCGCTCCGTCACACCCAAAAAAGACATCGCCCTCGATGCAGGTTCCATTTTCAAGTTCAACGGCACGCGTGAGCCCGCTCGCCTCGCGAACGAGGCGTGAGAACGCCGCGCCTTCGAGCACCGGTACTCCACGGCACGCAGATCGCAGCATGCGCAAGAACACCTCCCTCGAAATGCACACGCTAGCGTCGATCTCCACATCGCTTATGGAACGACCATCGTGTCGGCACAATTCCACGCGATTCAGCACACGACCCGCTCTGAACCAGTCGTGTTCGGGCGCGATCGTCTGAAGCGCATGCAGTCCATTTGGCATCAGAATGAATCCCATCCCTGCAGCGTCGCCTGCAACGCGCCGCTCGAGGATCACGCGCTCACCCTGCGTCTCCCGCAGCGCGGCCGCAAGAGCGCAACCAGCTACACCACCGCCAATCATGACCGCGCGCATCTCCGGACTCCTCGTTCGCGAAGCGAACACAAGTGGAATGACGAGGTTGCGCCGAGGACGATCGACGCAACCCGTGCACCGGAGATCCGTTCGACGCAACAGAATCTCTCACCCGGAGGAGCATGATTTTGGCAAAACTCTTACCCCTGCATTCGCGATTGCAACCGAAACAGACCTGCGGGAACTAGCGGCTTCCAACGCCAGGTGAGGCGCCAGGGCGCGCCGTTGCATGCGCTAACACCTTCGCGACGACCTCGTCTCGACTGGGTGGTTTCGCAAGATAGTCCGTGCAGCCGGCCTCGATGCACCGCTCACGCTCCCCAACCATCGCGTGCGCGGTCAGCGCGACGATCACACCTCGGTATCCAGCGGCGCGCAGTTGCTTCGTCGCAGCGTAGCCGTCAAGCAGGGGCATCTGCATATCCATGAACACGAAGTCAAATGGAACGGTTGCACGAGCTATCTGAGCGACCGCCTCTATCCCATTGTTCGCGCACTCGACATGTGCCTCTGCCGCATGCAAGTAGTACCGAAGCAACCCCTGAACGTCCTCGCTGTCTTCCGCGAGCAAGATGCGCAACCCAGTGAGCACACCCAACCTCGGCACGTGGTGCGTGGGCTCGTTCTCAAGCTTGTTCGTAACTGGTGTAGGGTCGGGTTGCACGGTTTCAAGAGTGACTTAGAAGCTGGAAACTCTATGCTCGCGCTCGGTCTCAATCCAGACGCGTCCCACCCGAAATGCCTGCGCGTCGGACTCGCGCGCTCAGTTTATTCGCGATTGCATCTCGCCAAGCTGCCCGCGATCACACAGCCTCGCGAGGCTCTCAACGCATGCGACTCCTCTACAGAGGCGGAGCCTCATCGACGCAAAGAGGGTAACACGCGCCACACCAACCCGAACGGACAATCTCGTAGGATTGTACCGTGTCGCTGACTACAAACTCGATTCTCGCAATCGCCTTGTTCGCTTGTTCCGTCGATCGAGGCGAATCGGTTCGCGAGGAAGTTGCGGCTCCTTCCAACGATCTCGTCGCGCGCCTGTCCCTCTCGCCGCACTACAGCAAGTGCGTGTTGATTGAGGGACTCCCGATTGTCTCCTCATCAAAGGTGTCGAACTACGCCATCCTCGAAGCGGCGTATCTCATTCGTGAGTCGATCGGACACCGACCGGAGATCCTGCGCGCGATGGCCGCGAACCGCATTCGCTTTTCGATCATGGCGCCCGCGGAGATGACGACTGATCTGCCTGAACATAGCGACCTCACGCCGCGCGAGTATTGGAACCGCCGCGCGCGCGGACTCGGCGCAACGGCAGCGCGCCCTGCCGTCAGTTGCGGCGAGGAAAATCTGCTGTGCCTGCGAGGAGATCCATACTCCACCGAGAACATCCTGCTGCACGAGTTCGCGCACGCCATTCATGAAATGGGAATGAACACGATCGACGCGACCTTTGATCGGAGGTTGCAGCAGGCTTTCGACCTCGCGAAGTCGGAGGGACTCTGGAACGGCACCTACGCGATGGAGAATCGCATGGAATACTGGGCCGAGGGCGCGCAGTCTTGGTTTGACACGAATCGCTCAAACGACAAGGAACACGGCCCAATCGATACTCGTGCGGAACTCAAGATCTATGACCCAAGGCTCGCCCTCCTGCTCACGGAAGTTTTCGGAGATCGGGCGTGGCGCTATGTCAGACCTGATCAACGGGCAAAGACGCACACCGCTGAAAAGGAAGCGATCGGGCTTACACATCTCACCGGGTTCGATGTGAACTCTGCGCCGACATTCCGATGGTCAGAAGCGAACGCCCACCCAGCGTCTGCACAGCAACTCCTTCCGCTCCTTGCGCCCAACGACGCGCCTCGCGCGTCCTCACAAGACGCGTCGACGAACGCAACAATTGTCTTTGCGAATCAACGCAGTCATCCGGTGGTAATCGATTGGATTGACGCGCAGGGTGGTCGTCACCGATACCACACGCTTCGCCCAGGGACGGACCACCTGCAGCCCACCTTCGTCGGTCATGTGTGGGTCATTACGGCGGAAACGGAGACAATTGGCGTCGTTGTTGCCAAGCCTGGTGATGGCCGCGTGGAAATCAGATAGTCCCGCGAAGAGGGAAAATCGCTCCGCGCATCGGTCGTGCAAATGCTCGGAAAAGATGCGTTCCAAGATCGGTGCATTCGCGTGCACGAGGGCGCACATTCGCAGTATCGTTCCATCACGCGTGCCGCGATACAGCGCACTTCATGCGACACGGTTCGCGAGACAGTTCCAAGTCGAGGAATCCCAACCATGAGCTTGACAAGTTTCATCGTGATGGCAACCGCAGGATTGACTTCCCCTGCATCGGATGTCACACCACAACAAGAAGCTGCCGCGCAAGCCGAGCTCCAGTTGATCCGGACCGAGATTGCTGAGCTGCGCGCGCAAGGCGTCGATGAAACAGCATGGCTCACGGAGGAGCGTGCAAATCAAGTGCGCGCGATCGTCAATGATGTGCTCGCGGACAGTGCGAGCCGTGAATCACTGCAGTCTGTGCACCCCACTGCGGGATGGAACAACGGAATCTTTCTTGAATCGCCGGATGCGAACTTCAATCTGATCATTCGTGGGTCCGAGCAAATCCGCTTTACCTATGATCATCGGCCTTCCATCATCGGCGTGACTCCGGGAGGTTCGGAAAACACTTGGGGCACAGAGATTCGCCGACTCAAGTTCATCTTTGAAGGCAACGTGATCGACCCAACCTGGAGATACAAGGTCGAGTTGGTGTTTCCAGCTGGCAATACGGTGCTCGACGATGCATACCTTGAGAAAGAGCTCACCGCTGGCCTCAGTCTTCGCGCGGGACAGTTCAAGACACCGTTCTTGCGCGAGTTCCTCACCTCCGAAATGCTCCTGACGATGGTTGATCGATCTTCGATCGAGAGTTTCTTCAGCGCAGGGCGCGGTCAGGGCATTCAACTGCAATGGCTCGAGGGCAACCTGCAGCTCACCGGCGCGTACATCAACGCTGTGCAAGTCAAGAGCAATTACTTCTCAAGTGGAAGTACGAAGAATGTGGCGTGGGGATCCGAGGTGTTTGCCGAGTACGCCTTCGCTGCGCGAGCCGAGTGGAAGGCGGCAGGCGAATGGGCGCAGTTTCGCGATCAGACCGGTTGGATCGGCGAGGAGTTCGGCGTCCTCCTTGGACTCGCAGGCGAGATCGAGCAGAAGGACAATGATCAGGGTGTTCCGGCGATGTACGGAGATCTCCGCCCATTCGTCATGAGTGCGACGACGGATGTCCTCTTTCAATTCTCAGGCGCATCCATCTTCGCCTATGGCGTTTGGCGTGTTGTGGAGCCCGAGCAGGCTGGTCTCGCTGATGCAAATCAATTCGGATTTGTGGTGCAGGGTGGCTACTTCATCAGCGATACCGTCGAGCTTACAGCTCGATACGAGTACGGCGACGCCGACTCCAACCCAAACGACATTCCAGACACGCTGAACACGCTCAACGGCAACGGATATTCGATTTTCAACGCTGTCACGATCGGCGCGAATTGGTACATCCATAAACAGCGCGTGAAAGTTTCATCCGATGTGGGCTACGCGTTTGACGGCGTGGGAGCATTTGCCAACAGCGGCAACGGATTCCTCGCGGACGGGACGAACGCGAGCGGAGAGTTTGATGAGAGCGGCCAGATCGTGGCGAAACTCCAGTTGCAATTGCTCTGGTAGACGCTGTCCGCGCGGATCAAAGCTCCGTGACTTCCCCCTCTTCGGCAACGCGCATGCCGGCAGCTTCGATGGCTCGTCGTGCCTCGCTCGCTTGAAGGAGCGCGGGATTGGTGTGATTCAAATGAATGAATCGGATTTTCGCGCGCTCCGTTGGCGGAAGGGTTGAGAATCGCCGCATGCTGTGCGTGATGAACGGATGGGGGAATCCCGTCATATCACGACCCGGGATTTCTCCATTGGCGAAGAAAGTTCCGTCAAGGTACGCGACATCGACGCTCTTGATCAGTTCCTCAATGCGGACCCCCTGCGCATCCCATTGCTCCCATGCATCGATGTCGGGAATAAAAAGGACGCTGCGCTTGGGTCCGATGATTCGAAATCCGACGACCTCGGAGAACTCCTGTCGGTGCGGAACCAGAAACGGCTCAATCGCGACGCCGTCTGCAACCGCGACAGCCTCCCCCGCAACGAGCGGCTGTAGCGCGATGTTTCCGTAGCGCACGAGCTGCGACCATGGACCATTGGCGATGAGAAATTCCGTCATCTTGGGCATTGCGTAGACAGGGACTTCCTTCGCACCGAGCGACTCGTGGCCAAGAAACATCAAACCGGTGTAGTGCCCGATGTGCGCATGCGTGAGAAAGATGCCGTCAAGGACGGGCCGCTGCGCACCGCCCGCGATTCGATACAGCGCGAGCAGTTGCCGCTTGAAATCTGGCGTCGCCTCGATCATCCAGCGCTTCCCTGTGCATTGATCAAACACGCCGAGGCAGGCGACTTGCCGAGTGGCTGATGGGTCGTCGCAGCGAGCGTCGGCGAAGCTCCCAGTTTGCGGCACGCCGCCATCCTGCGCGATGCCGAGGACAACGACCGAGGGACCTTGTCTCGCCCCGCCTGTCGTGGCACAGCCGGCCGCGAGCAGAGAGCAGGTCAACGCCATCAAAGAGAGTTTCATGAAAGCAGAATACCCCGCTTGACTCAACTGCTTCGCATACTATAGTTCGCATAGTATAGGAGACCAAGCCCATGGCAGACGACCAGTTCATTCGCGGTGCCGGCATGCTCGCTGTCCTCAAGGTGCTCGAGAGCGGCGAACTCTACGGATACGCCATCGTCGAGGCGTTGGCGAAAACGCGTGGAAACGCCCTCCACCTTGGACAGTCAACCATCTACCCCATGCTGTACAACCTTGAAGCGAAGCGACTCATCAAGTCGCGTTGGGAAGAGTCGGGCGCACGGGCGCGCAAGTACTACGCATTGACGAAGGCTGGAAAGACGCGCCTCTCGCAGGACACCGAGCAGTGGCGCGACATCACGATCGCGATGGCATCGCTTGGGCTTGAAATGTCATCCCCAACACTTTCACCCTGCTGAAAGGAACTCCGATGTTCGGATCGACTCGACGCGCCGTGCGCGCGAAGCTGCAATCCTCCTCGCTCCCTCCGGAACTCAATGCGTTCATCGAGCGCATCGTCCGCGCAACACGACTCCGAACGAGCGAACAGATTGACATCACTCGCGAGCTTGTCTCGCACTTTGCCGAAGGTCTCTCCGCAGGCGCGGTGGCCCAAGCACTCATCACCGACTACGGTGATCCGAAGCAGAGCGCTCGAGCGCTTCGCACAAGCGCGATACGCAAACGAAACATCGTCGATCGCATCACGCGCTCGACGAGCCGATACGCACTCGCGGGGTTTGGCCTCGCATCTTTGCTTTACTTTGGCGTTGCGTGGTGGCTCTCGAGCGCGCAACCCGTCATCTCATTCGATGGCATCGCCGCGCTCAATGCTCGACGGCCGCACGCAGGAAGCGAGGGGTCAGCGTGGCCGATCTATCTCGACGCGATGCGCAACGAGGATGGCGTCATGTTCATCGCAGCCGATGCGACCCTCGATGTGCCCACGGATGCGATCGGCATCGACCCGTTGCATGACACTCGCATTCGCGACTGGATCAAGAACAATGCGAGCCGACTCGAAAAACTGCGCGAGCTGCGCGAGCATCCAGTCCTCGACCTCTCCCTTGAAACAGAGGAGACGATGGATCCCACACGCGCCCGGTTCTTCGAGATTCCCCTTCCCGACCTGTCGGAAGCGCCTGAATCCGGCGCCGCACTCCAACGATCCGCGTTCTCCATCCTGCTCCCTGAGATTCGCATGACGCGGTTTGCGACGCGAGCACTCTGCCTCGATGCCACAATCGCCGCGCAGAATGGTGATCTCTCGCGCGCCGTCGTCGATCTTGAGGCCGCGCACAACGCCGCACTGCATGCACAGGAGGCAGGTGTCGCGATCAGTGCAATGGTCGGGCGAATGGCTCGAACCATCATCGCCCGCACCGCCGTCTCCATCATCGAGAACTACAGCGATCGACTCAGCGAAACGGAACTTGAACGACTCGACGCGATCTTTAGACAGCGTATGGACGCCACGAGGTATTGCTTCGAAGGTGAGCGGATTTCGCTGCACGACATGCTCCAACGCGTGTTCACTGACAATGGTGAGCAAGACGGCGTGCTCCTCGCCGCGAATCTCGCGCCACTTTCCGCGATCGCGACCCTCGGACCAAACGGACCGTCAGACGCTGGGATGACGGGAGCAATTGGATTCGTCGCTGCTCCTGCGCAGGCGATGATGCACGCGAGTCGCCGCGATACGCTCGACCTTGTCAACAGTCTCTTTGACGACATGCTCCTTGCTGCAGCGAGCCCTTCCGTCAGCGATCAACTCGGTCGGATGGCCGCATGGGATCAGCGAGTCTCCGCACTCGACGGCGCGAAGTTTCCCTTCGTCAAACTCATCATGCCCGCGCTGAGCAATTGCCTCGGCAGCGAACGCGGCGCCGTCAGCGCTGAGGAACTCGCGCGAGCAGCAATCGGAATCGAACGCTTCGCGCGCAGCCATGGACGGTTTCCGGACGACATCGCAGAACTCCGAAGGTCGGTCGGACGCGACCTCGGTATCTCGTCAGAGCAGTACGCTCATTGGCGTTACGCGATACACGAGGGCCGACCCGTGATCTATGACTGCGGAGTGGATGGCAGCGATGACGGCGGACGAATCCCGCTTGGGAGATGGGAAGAGCCGGGACTTCAAGGTTCGATGGGTGAAGAAATATCCGTACCGACCGTGCTCGACCTTCGCAGAGCTGAAGTGTTTCGCGACGATGCCGTGCGCGCACTGCTGAGGCAGCGCGAAGCAGAGAGCGTACGGCGAGACATCGCTCCCGCGACTGCGCTGACACAAGCAGACGAACTCGCTGCCGCTCCGGCTCTCCCGGAAGCGATTCGCGGCGACACCGTTCATGTGCTCTGGAAGTCTGGATCGCTTGGCTCCTCCCGCCTGCTTCGCGCTGAACGCTGAACCGGTCATCGAGGGCGGTTCGGCCATTGCTCGAGTTTTGGAGGGATTGATGTATCTGCACGGCACCTTGAGGGCTCTTGTCTCCTTGGATGACGGATGGCGATTTCCCGCGCCGCTCCACTGTTCAGCGATGGCCTTGTTGCATCGCGCGCTCCCGCACACTCATGCAAACTTGAGGTTCTATGTCCTGTCGATACACACTCTCTCTCGCGGCACTCCTTCTCGCCCCCATCGCCAACGCTGACATCGGCTTCCCAGCCGCGGTCGATCTCGCGCGCACCGCGGTTCCACAGGGCACGCTGCTCGGCATTGAGTTACGCGAGCGACTCAACGTCTGGGCGTACGAGGGCGATCTGTATGACGCCGCACTCACGACAAACTGGGGACCGCGATTCCATCAGGACAGTGGCGATTTCCTCGGCCTCGATGTCGACGCGCCCGACGCATCCGATCTCTCGAACTTGCAAGCAATCTTTGATCGACTCGGAACGGCAACGATCGACTTCGCTGATGCGCAAGTCATCGCGAACGATGCGTCTGGTCGCTCGGACAACCAGCGCATTGCCTTTGACATGGAAGCCGGCGTGCTTGCGTTCCAAGTCGAGTACTTCGACGGTGTGACGAAGATGTATGTCGACAGCGTCACCGGCGGCATCATTCCACATCACAACAACGGCGACGACATCGAAGAGACGCTTCCAAGCACGACCATGGTTTCAGGCGTCGCGCTTGCGGAAGCGACACTTGGTGCGGGTTGGCACGCGTTCAAGGCGGAGGCTGAGATCGAGGACCTTGGCGGCGTTGTCGAAGTGCTGCTCTTCAATATGAAGTCGGGCATGCTCGCGGAAGCTGTTGTCGCAGGAAAGACGATCGTCGTTACTGAGTTCGCGCCTTCGGGATCGCAAGCGGCAAATGTCGCCGACCTTCAGGCAAACTGGGACTCAGTGCTCACGAACCTCGCAAGCGCTCTCGCAGCCGCTGAAATCGCCTATCCGGGCGCCGGCATCAACGAGGTCGAGCTGGAGATTGAGACCGAGAAGACCGGCACGACCATCTTCTGGAAGATCGCGCTTGTGACAGTCGACCTGATCGAAGTTGACTTCTTTGTCGACGCTACTGCGCCAGGTGGCGGCGGATTCCGATTCGCAACGGCTCCAGTGAACGCTGTGCCGGGTGACTTCAACGGCGACGGCGCCGTGAACGCACTCGATCTCTCTGAAGCCCTCAACGCTTGGGGTCTGGTGAATCCTCCAATGGACCTTGACGGCAATGGCACGGTCGATGCGCCAGACCTCGCCGTCGTGCTCTCGAACTGGAACGCCTGACCTCGATCACCATCGCCCTTCCGGGCAACGCAACATCCCCCCAAAACGCCGCGAGGTGGTGCTCATGCGCCGCCTCGCGGTGTTGATGGGATGCTGACACTCAAAATCGCAACGCGTTTGGAATTCGAAGCTCAAATGTCGCGCCGGTGTTCGCTGCAGACTCGACGAGTTGCAGAGAAGCGCCCATGTTCTCGGAGAGTGCGCGAGAGACTGAAAGGCCAAGCCCAAGTCCAAACTGCGTACCTCCCTCGCGACCCGCACGATCGAAGGGGCGCCAAATGGACGCGGCCCTTGCCGCAGAAATCCCTTCCCCGCTATCCGAAACCCGCACGACAATCGCGTCACCACTTCGCTGAACTTGGACCAGAATCTGCGCGCGCCTGTCTGCATGATGCCCATACTTCGCCGCATTCTCGATGAGGTTGGCGAGGATCTGAGAGAACGCGCTTGTGTCGATCATGACGCGCAGTAGATCGATGTCGATGCGCAGTTCGCAATCTGCTCCCTCTGCTCGTTCCGCGAACAACTTCAGCACGATGGCGCGCAAGTCAGCGATGTCGATCTCATTCGCGTGCGTTGCGCCCCTCGTGCCCCGCTCAAGGCGGGAGAGACTGAGCACATTCTCGACAAGAGCCGAGAGTCGCAGTGATTCGCGGCAGAGCGTATCAAGGCATTCCTTCCTTCGCGCCTCGTCTGTCACCATGCCGTCGCGCAACATCTCTGCGTAGAGTTGAAAGGTCGTGAGCGGCGTGCGTAACTCATGCGTGACGCTCGACGCAAACCGTGCCTGTCGGTCGCCGAATGACACACCCGTCCAAGCAGCGAGGGCGGCCGCGCCGAGTGCCATGAGCGCTGCTGCCCATGCAAAGAGAATTGCGGGCGTATTCGATGGCTGAGCGTCCGACGAAACTGCCAACGCAAACTCCGCCTCGAGCGCTGCTGGCAAACTCGCCAATCGCGATGGCGCAAACTGCGCGGAGGTATCCGAGACGGGCGCGAGACGCGCGGCGCTTGTCAAATCTGTGATCTGCCCAAGCAGCGAGTTTGAAAGAAGTACCCAGTCCACCAAGAACCCTTGCACCCGCGACTCAGTCCCGACTCGCACGCGGCGAAGAAACGCGAGCTCAGGTGGATCGACCGAAAGCCACGCTGGGACCAATGGGCCAACCATGTCATCAGGATCCAACTGTTGCGCCGGGACTTCAAGAGCGGCGCCCTTCATCCCTCCACCGAGCGCGCCATCAACCTGTGGGGAGACTTGCTGGCGCTTGCCCGACCGACTTGCGGCGAGCTTTGGCTCCGCCTGCTGCGCCTCGTTTGAAGTTTGAGCTCGCGTCGCGTAGTCATCGAACGCGCGTGCGGACCGTTCAACCTTGGTAGGTTCAGCTGTACTCCATGCCGTGGCCGTTGACGCGTTTGATGCCTCGGCTTGCGACACACATGCATCGAGAGATTGCTTGGAGTTCTCAAGCAACACCGCGAGTCGCTTCAATTGCTCTGCGCGTTGCGTCGGGACTCCATCCGCGAAGTACTGACCCTCTGCGAGATCGAGGAAGTTCCCTTCTGGGATCTGCGGGCTCGTCAACCTTCCATCGCTCGTCCACTCGAAGTGAATCGGAATCCACTCAGGCGCGCTGAGCAGGAGCGGGCTTGGCGCAAGGACCTCGCCTTGCGGAACCGCTTGCAGCAATCGATTCACGGTATCGCTCGGAGCGAAAAACGCTGCATACTCCGCCACGGGACGAGCAGCCTCTCGCGCGAGACGAGGTGTCATCCACGCGTCCATGCGCCAGAGCGCGAGTCGCATCGCCTCGGCGCGAGCAAGCTCTGCACGAGAGAGGGCCTGTTGGGTCTCAAGCGCGCTGAGTGAACTCGTCACGAGCCAGAGCCCACTGATCGTCGCCGCGGTTGCGACGCCAAGCGCGATCATCCAAGTCGATCGGCGCACCCTCATGCCTGCACCTCGGCATCGGACGCTAGTCGGTAACCCTTTCCGCGAACGGTTTCGATCAAGCTCTCGAGACCGACCGACGCAAGCGTCTCGCGAAGGCGAACGATTTGCATATCCACCGCGCGGGTGTCCGCGCCGCGTGGATCGACCGCCCAGACGACGCGTAACAGTTCCTCTCGAGAGATCACGCGATCCGAGGCTGACGCGAGCACACGCAAGACTTCAAGTTCTCTCGCACTGAGACTCGCGACCCCTTGTGCGCTTCGAGCCTCGCATCGCGCGAAGTCCACCACACTCTCGCCGCGCGTGAGCGTTCGAATACTCACTGGACGCTCGGCGCTTCGACGCAGCACGGCACCGACGCGCGCAAGCACCTCTCTCGCGCTGAAGGGCTTCACGACATAGTCGTCCGCTCCGTGCTCAAGTCCATCGACACGATCTCGCTCATCCCCTCGCGCGGTGACCATCACCACTGGAAGCGTCGGATGGACCGCACGAAGTTGTCGGAGAACTTGAAACCCGTCGAGCCCAGGAAGCATGACATCGAGCAGGACAAGGTCAGGGGCACTCTCGAGGATTTCCTTGACGGCGATATCGCCGCGCGCGCAGGAGAGTGGGATGTACCCGCCAAAGCGGAGTACATCGCACAATCCTGCGCGAATGGCTTGGTCGTCCTCGACCACCATCACTCGTGACTGCTTCGCGGTCATGGCGAGATCGTACGGTGTCAGTTCGTCGACTGGCTTGACTCCGTCACCGGCACAGCCGTAGGTGCCGCCGCGCTCGGAGCAGGCGTCAACAACGCCGGCGCACTCGGAGCGAACTGCATCCCCTTCTTGATGGCCTGTGAGCGAATCGCTTGCTTGAGCGCATCATCGAGCGCAACGCCTTGCGTCGCAGCGTTCTTTCGCGCGGCCTCGGCAATGAACGCGTCGCGCTGCGCCTGGAGTGTTTGGATCTCTTTCTGAATGCGCGTGCGCTCAACTTGCTTCGCCTCGACGATCGCCTTCTTCTGCTCAAGAGTCTTGCCGCGCATCTCCTCAGGAAGATCCGCGTCCTTGATGTCTTCGAGTTTCATCGCGCCAGCAGCACAGCCATCAACGATGTCCCAGGTTCGATTGTCGTAGATCGCGCTGCTCTTGCTCGCCGCGCGCTGCGCCGCCACGCCTCCACTCAAGCCGCGAGCGTTTTCATCTTGGGCGGTTTGATTCGCCCACGCCGCTTGCCCACGCTCGCCACATGCGAGATAGGTCGTGTTGATCGTGCTCGAAAGTTCGGTCAGCTGCTTATCGAAGGGGGTCTCGGCAACCACCGCACCCATGCCCTGATCGATGCAGAGGAATTGACCATCTGCAAGCCGCGCAACTTCACCCCATGCAGTCGCGATCGGGTCGGTCGGCGCGCCGCAGAAGATGCTATTCACGATAATCCCACGCTCGATGCTCGCCTTGCTGGCGTTCTGGTAGGTCACTTCAATGTCCTGATCTGCGCCTTCGTTACCCGCAACCACAATCACGCGAAGCGAATTCGGATCGGTTGACCACGCGAGCGACTTCGCCGCTTTGTCGACGACGCGTCCGACAAACTCCGTTCCGCCGTTGGTCTTGAGTGCGAACAGTTTTTGCGAGATCAGATCGAGATCTTCCGTGAGATCAGCGTCCACAACGACCCACCCAGTCGATGACTCATACGCGTCACATCCGTAAGTCAGAAGCGCGACGCGGACTTGGGGAACGGGCTTCGCTGTCGCGAGATCATTGACGATGCTCCACAGCCGCGCCTTCGCGCTGTCGATCAGTCCGTCCATGCTCCCCGAAATGTCAAGGCAGATCGCAAGATCAACTACCGGTCGCGCGACGGGGATAGCCGCCGGCGTCGCGGATGCAGGCGCTTGCGCGTATGCCGCAGTTGAAGTGAGCAGCGAGGCACCAGAAGCGATGAGGAGAGACGCGAGGAGAGTCGAAGTCGTGTGTTGCATGGGAGTGATTCCGTTGGGCTTAGCAGCCAGGTTCAATTGGGTTGCGGACAAGAATGTTCTTTGATTGATGATGAATGATGGTGTCGCCAGGAAGTGACAGGACAGACTGCCGGCCTTCTGCTGCGAGCTCTGCGACGAGGTCAAGGTGACGCGGCGTTCCAAACTCAACTGTTTCGTCAATGCGGATGGACTCGGTTCGATCGATCTGCACTTTGGCGCTCGACCTCTCAGCAACGAGCTGCGAATCGAGCCAAGTTCCATCGTTGTTGAAGAAACACCGATCGGACACCTGCTGGACATTCGTGATCCGAGATTCCTTCAGCGTCTGATTCACATAGCGATTGTCATACGCAAGCTGAGACTTCCCCTTCATCTCGTTGAAGTTGATGCCCTGATTCAGCGCACCTTCTCCGCTCCTTTGCGCGCCCGCGCGCGACTCGAGCAAATCCTTGCAGCCGCCCGCGAGCGCGTTCCAATCACCAAGATTGGTGCCCTCATCTGCGAAGAACGCGGTGTACTCCGTAAGAACGCCAAAGCGCGCGCTGAGTCGAACGATCTCATCGATGAGTTCCCGCGTGCGCGGGTCTGCTACGGGAGTACTCGCGACTGGTTGACCGGGCTGATCGGCCGCGAGCTGCCGCACTTCATCGACCAATTCAGCGATGCGCCGAGTCGCCCACAGCCGTGCGACATATCCCTGCCTCGTGGTCGCGAGAGCGGGATCAAACGGCGCGAGCGCGCTCACTTTGCCAGCGCCGCTGCGAGCGGAGAGCGCGAGAGCGAGTGGCGACTCACCGAGGTACGCCCCAAACACGACGAGTTGCTCGCCCGCGAACACATCAGGAATCCTACGAGGCGCGAGATCTCGAATGCGCTTGGTGTCCTCTGAACCATCCGGATTCTGCGCCGTAAGCGTGATCTCCGCAAGGACCGGACCACGCAGTTGCCGAGCGACCTGAGCGACTTTCACTTCGACATCTTCACCAGGCACGATGTAGGTGGCACGAGCACGAGTGAGATCAGCGATCCGATCGAGCAACGGAACATTGACGTCGGCGCCCACTCCGATCGAGTAGATGCGACGACCGTGCGAGTTTCCCTTCTCGACGATTTCGCGGATCGCGCGCTCCGAAGTTTGACCAACAGTGGGAAGACCGTCGGTCAGAAAGAGCACGATGCCAAGCGTTCCGTCAGCATGTGGCTGCCGCAGTGCTTCGACCAACGCGTCTGAGATGTTCGTGCCTCCACTCGGCCTGAGCGACGCGAGGTGCGTGCGCGCCTGCGCAACGCTCTCGGTGGAGTACAGCACGGGCTCGCGCGCGAACACGCCGACCGCATTTGAGTAATCGATGATGTTGAAGCGCTCGCCATCCCGAAGTCCCTCAATGACTTGAAGCGCGGCGTTCTTCGCTTGATCGAGCTTGCCGCCGGCCATGCTGCCAGATCGATCAAGCACGATGGTGACTTCACGCGCGATCGACTCCGAGGGCGTTGTCGGTGCTGCAAGTCCACCGAGCAACATGAAGTACCCACCACCTTGCGTTGGATCTGGATATGCCGCGATGCTCGTCGCAGCATGCTTCGAATCCGAGCTCAGAATGCTCAGGAGAAATGGTCCAGGCGCCTTCTGACTGAGCGCGTCAAGGACGAATCGCCGCTGATTCGGAGATGCGTCTCGGTGCACTTCAACCACACCGTGGCTCGGAGAATAAACCGCAGCGATGGGAGCGCTTTGCACGATCGCCAATTGCACGGTCCACGGTGTTGCCTGCCGCAAGCTCTCGCTTCGTGGGAGCGTGTAGTCCAGACGACCATCGATGCTTGGGAGCAATTCCTCCCATTCGATACGCACCTTCTGTCGACTCATCGCGGCAATCGGAAACACGCTCGAACGCACGAGCGTCGACCCAGCGAATTCAAGTAACCCAGGGTCACGGCTCTGCCGAACGATCGAGTCATAAAGTTGCCGTGCGTCGGTGCGAGGCATGACGCGCGCGACACCCTCATGCTGCGACACAGCGCCGCCGCTCCCGCCGCTGAAGGAAAATCCCGTCACAGAAGCACCAGCTGGAACCGGAACGAGAAGCACTGCCTCGGCGATCGCCGCTGATGGATTCTCGACATCGAGGTCGAGCGTGGTGTGCGCGACCCGGTCCTTGATGATGATGCCGGCGTCAACCTGCCGGAGCACGACCCCGGGGGCAACAGAAGGACGGAGAGGAATCACTCGGTGCTGGGGAACGATGACATGCGTCACCTCCGCGCCAAACGCTGGCACGACGGAGACCGTACTCGCCGGGGCCTCAACCTCTTGAGCAGAGGCTCTCGTCACGAGAAACACAGTGCAAACAAGTGCAAAACCAATCCTGACCGGGATGTGAGCGTGAGAGTAGAGCGCGTGAAGTATCTGCATGGCGAGAGAAACATAGATTGCCATTCGCCCTCCGTCGACCATGCATTTGTAACAAGCCCTTGCATCGCGCGCGCAGCGCCAACCTGCCGCACACATAACGCTCGTAGGGGGTTGACGCTGAGGCAATGGAGCACTTCGGGCATAATGCAGGGATGGCGGATTCACTCACACCACCGGCTGAGGCTGCGTCGGGACAAGTTGCACCGAAGGACGCAGCGTCGAAGCGGAGTTTGAAGTTTCGCGAACTTCTTCAGGCGGGCCGATTCGCCGCGCTCGCAGTTGCGCAGTCGAGTATCCCCACGATGGCCGCGAACCTTGCGTTTCGCGCGCTCTTTGGGTTGCTCCCCGTGTTGGTCGTCGCAACGATGGTTGCACGATCCGTCATGGGCGAGGGATTCGAAGAACTCGTCGAGAGGGTCATTGCCGCGTTCGGCATTGATGCGCTTCACCTTGCCTCAACTGATCCGTCGAACACCGCGACACCCACTGCCTCGATCGGTCCATGGATCCGACAACTTATCGATGATGCTGCGGCGATCAAGCTCTCGGGAATTGGAATCATCGGAACGCTGGTCGTGCTGTTCTCCGCGGTATGGACGATGACAGCGATTGAACAGGCCTTCAACACCGTCACTCGTGCTCCGGCAGGTCGACCGTTGTTGCGCCGCGTTCTGATCTACTGGTTCGTGCTCACCGCAGGACCCATTCTCTTCGCGGCAATTCCCTTCTCCCTCCGAATGCTCACCGAGGCAAGCGGCGGCGATGGCGCGATGCTCGGACGCGCACTCGGCGCTGTCATTGCGAACACCGGCAGTTTCGCCGCACTCTGGCTCCTGATTGGATTTGCCTTCGTCACAGTTCCCAACATTCGTATCGATCCGCGATGCGCCGCCATCGGCGCATGCATCAGCGCGCTGCTCATTTCGCTCGGCAAAGGCGCGCTTGCAGCGTCGCTCGCCGGATCGTTTGAAATCAACCGGCTCTACGGCTCGCTCGGGTTTCTCCCGCTGTTCATGATGTGGGTGTTCTTGATGTGGCTTGTCGTTCTGTATGGACTCCAACTGTCAGTCATCCTGCAATCTTTTGGCCGAGGCGGGCGCGCGTTCGCGGCGTCTGGTGATGGCGCGGATTTCTTTGAGCCCGCGAGTGCAGTAGACGCATTCACCGTGATCTGCAAGAGATTCGCGATCGGAAAGTCGACGCGCTGCGAAGATCTCCAAGTGCACTGCGGGCTCGCGCCGCGCGCGGCGCAGGAACTGCTGCTTGTGATGGAGAAACGGAAGTTGCTACTTCGAGCCGGAGCGAGTGCATCGGCGAGCAACTTTGTGCCCGCGGCGCTGCCATCTCACTTCACGCATGCCGCAGCATTGCAGTGCGGATTCGCGCTGGCGGATGGCGGCGAGATTTGCACCGCAAAAGACAGCGTGCAGCGCTTGCGCGACGCGCAACTTTCCTCACTCGCTGACGAAAGATTCTGAACGAGTCCAGCTTACAAAGTGCGACATTACTCTGGGCAGTTGCCCCAGAGGCTGAGGAGCATCGCAAGGTCTGCCGCGTCGACGATCGTGTCACCGTTCAAGTCACCTGGTGCGCCAGGGATTCCCCAGCTTGACAGGAGGATCGCGAGATCAGGCGCGTCGATGATCGTGTCGCCGTTCAAGTCGCCGAGGCAGTTTGATCCGCCGCCGCCACCCGCGATTTCGATCACGGCAAGGTGTGCGTAGGTTCCGCCAGATTCCTGAAGATCGTTCCACTGACCCGTAGATCCAAACATCTCGGCGTAGTGCTCGACGCCGCTTGAGTTGTTCGGTTCCCCAGCGTTCCAGTTGGTGTACTTCGCGGGAGTTCCATCCGTCCACGAGAAGACGCCCTCGTTGCCGAAGTCCGTGAAGCCAATCCAGATGCGTCGATCGACACCCGCGAGATTCCCGAAGTTCGCGTGCACGAACTCCTGTTCCGCGGCATCGCCGATGGAAGTGAGATGACCGCCAAGCGCGACGCCGAGAGATTCGGCGGCGTTGAAGCTCAGCCCGCTCACCGCGACGTAGCGGTTCCCAGTGACCTTGTCAGTGATGTCTGCTTCGAAGGCCATTGGCTGGATCGAGAAGGAGCCTGATCCCGAGATACCCGCTCCGTAGGAGCCGACGCGAATGAGGTAGCTCACGCCGCCCTCCGTTGAAAATCGCACTCGGGTCTGGAGCGCGCAAGCATCATCATTGCAGGCGATCGCTGCGCTGAGACACGCTTCGTGATAAATCGCGATTTTGCTGTCCCACGTTGCGAGGGCGCAGGTCGTCACATCGACCACACTCGTCTCTGGCGCAGTCCAGACAAACCAGACATCATTGAAGACTTGCTGGTTGTTAAAGAAGTTGCAGAGTGTGTCTGGGAGCCCGTCCGTTGTCGCGCCCACATTCGTCACCGCGAAGGTGCCATAGCCCTTGAGCGCTTCAGCCGAAGCACACTCATTCGCACCTTGAGCGCGTGCGTCTGAAGTGAGAGCGAGCGCAGTCGATACACCGCAGAGGAGAGCAAAGCAAGAGCGAAGGACGGGAGCGCGCATGACGACCTCAAGGTGGAATAGAACGGGCACGCGGCCGAGATGAGCCATCACATGGCACAACTCTCGACCGACCCAGGATGCAGGGACCCTGCAAACCTACCGCGAATCCAGTCGGGATCCACTCCGGAGCGTGATTTCCGACGAATGTGCTCCCTTCCGAAGAAAAATCCGCGCTTGCCGAGACCCTATGAGCATCCACTACGCTCCCCCGCCTCCAATCGCCTCATTCCCGCTCAGCCCATGCGTCTGCACAGCGCTCTCAACGCGCTTCAAACACGACCCAACCCGATGATTTTCTACTCACGAGCAAGCGTCTATGCCGCATTTTTCTCGCCGACTGTCGAAGTGAAAAACTCGATCGATCGCCTTGTCCGCGCTGCACTCGCACGAAAGCCCAAGTCGGTGATCGATCCGTGCTGTGGACCGGGTCTTTGGCTCGAACACTTCGCAACACACGGCGCGCGAGTCGCCGGAAGCGACCTTCAAGAAGCGGCAGTCGCGGCGGCGGATGCTCGACTCGCGGGGCACAACGCGGTTGTCGCCGTCGGTGACATGCGCGATCCACCAGCGATGCTCGGTGAGGACTTTGAATTGTGCATGAACCTCGACAACTCCATCGGTCACCTCGGAAGCCGAGAGGATGTTGTCGCTCACTTCATCGCGATGCGAAAACGAATGACGACGAAGAGCGCGTACATCCTCGGATGCGCGATTCGAGAGAAGGATGACGTCATCGTGCCTCAGACCGTGTTCGAGCGTGGACCCACGGAGGTTCCGGGCGGCGGGTTCGCGTCGCTACGGACGGAAACCCTCGGCATCGACCTCACCACTCGCTGCGAGCGAATTCGACAATGGACGATGAGCGCACATGTACCCGATTGCCCACCCCTCATCATCGAACAATACGACCTGCTGACCTTTGGCCTGTCGGAGTGGAAGGCGATTTTCGAAGAGAGTGGCGGTTGGACAGTGTTGCAGTGCTGCGACGCGACGGACGAGTCCTACCCCATCAAGCCCTTCACGCCTGGCGCTGGAGATGTGGTGCTGCTCCTCCAACCTCGTACGAAATCTGCAAGGGCGAAACACGCTGCGCCGCCGATCGAGGCCAAGCGCGAGAAATCAAAGGCGAACACTGTCATCCGGCAGACATCCAAAGCTCCCGATCGAAACGCCTCTCTGAAAAGGGCAAAGCGTAAACGCCGCGCGTTGCGCGATCGCTGAAACGCGGCGACGCAGGCGCGCACACTGAAGCGCCGTTACTCCGGAAGAATGAAACTCTCCGGTGAGAAGTAGCCTTCCCGGAATGGCGCCTCGCTCTTGAGCGAGATCGTGAGCCGACTAGGGAGTCCGCCGTTGAGTTCAGGCCCACCGCTCGCCCGATCACGAGGTGGAGGTGGCGGCCTATCCCCGGGATGGCGATCACTCGGAGCCCCGCCTTCAGGTCCACCGCCAAGGGGCCGAACTGGTCTTTGCGCAAATCCGCTAGGTGGACTACCTGATCCATTTCGCGGGCGAGAGGACGACCATTGCACTTCTGCGCGCAACACTCTCTGCGACTGTGGGTCAAGCCAGAGCGCGACTGCATCGGGCTGCGTTCCACTCCGCGTCGCGCGTGCGCCCGCCTCGAGCACATCGCTCCGCAACTTCGCTTCGATCTTTGTCGCGAGCTTTCCATCAGTGAGCGTGGTTGACTGCGGCGCACCGATCTCGTAACGCTCATCAATGGACGCGATGAGCGCCGCGATCGAATCGACGACCAAGTCACCGTCCTTCGCGGCAACCCAACCTGGCCACGCGAGCGAAACGCCTTCAGTGAATCGCCCCGCTCGATCGCGCATCCAAGAACGCGCGCCATCGCGGCCCTTCAGGAGGCGCGAGCCATCGGGATAGTCGATCAAGAGCAACATCTGCTCCGGTCCCCGCACATCGAGCCGCCCGAACAACGCTGGCGCATGGCGATCATGATCTGGAGGATCGAGACGAAAGTCGAAACTGCGATCAACCGCGAGCTGCTCCACCCGTGCCGCCATTGCGAGAAGGTGGCTTGAGCCCGAGGCACTCGGCCAAACCATGAACCCGATCACGATGAGGGCCGCAACTGCGATACCGACCCAGCGCGCTTGCATGCTCTGAAAGAAAGACGATTTCGCCCGCCATTCTGCGGCCGGCTCCGCGCAATCGCGCAAGCACGCGTCAACGCGCGCTCGTCGCGACGCATCCGTTGTGCTGAGCGCAATCGAAAGTACCCCTTCGACGAATCGATCTCGTGCGTCGACCTCAGTCGCCGGCATCGCCGGATACGCATCAAACTCTGATTCAGTGCTCATGCGAGAAGACCTTTCGATTGGAGGCACCTTGCGACGGCCGCGCGGGCTCTCTGCAGGCGCTTCTTCGCATTCTCCTCCGACAACGCGAGAAAGTCCGCAACGGCGCGAAGTCCGCGGCTCTCTTGGTAGACGAGTTGGACAATTGCACGATGCTCATCCGCAAGTCGATCCACGCAATCACGAACGGCGGCGATCCGCTCATCCTGCTCGAGGTTCTCGCGAGACTCAAACACTTCCGCATGCCGCGCGATCGCATCAAGGGTCGACTCATCGACGAAGAGTGTTCCGTGTGCTCTCCGACGCTTCATCGCGCACCGCGCGACGATGCCCCTCAGCCACGGCCCAAACGGACGCGAACGGTCGTAGTCCCCGATGCGCCGCCATGCGACCACGAAGGCCTCCTGCATGAGATCGTCCTCGATCGATCGCTCCCGACAAATCGCGCGAATGAAAGCAAGCAAGGGACCAGACTGCTCGCGCACGAGCACTTCGAAGAGTTCACGCGCCGAAGGCGTGCCTGATCGACCCTCTGAGGAGTCGGCAACATGCTTCGCGCAGTCATCCGGTGGAATTGGTGTCGTCATGCCGTAGCGTCCGCCACTCGCACTTGCCCGCAAGGACTCTGGTCGGGACAGAATAGTCATCGCATTTCCGAAACAACTCCATACCGCGGCGTGCGCCGATGCCGCAGTATCTACCGACGCTGCCCAGAAGCGAGGCGGAAGAGCCGAAGGGAAAAGCCAAGTCCAAGTGTCCAAGATTGATCGCGACCGATTCTAAACGGCTGTGGCGAATCGAGAGGACGCTCCGACGCGGCCCTCGACTCGCCACTCCGTGTTGCACTTCCGCAAGGTGCATCATTGCTCTTGGATTCACCCCTGCGCTGCGGACCACCGACCCAGGAACCGTGCCTCGTCGAGGGAGTTGTAGATGCCATCCCCATTGAGGTCACGAAACACCGTCGGATCGCCGTAGAACGCATTGAGGTCCAAGTCGTCAACCGCGAGGTCGCGGTTCCAATCCGCCGTCGGATTCGGTGCATGGGGGAAGACATCGCCGCTCGGCAGCGCGTGGCGCGATCCGATGGTCACGAGGTCGCCAGTTCGTTCGATCGGCAGCTCCACCCAAATCGTTCGGCCTAGAGCGATGCGACCATCAAGCAGGCCTCGGAACTTTTCACACGGCTCGTGTGGTTTGTCCTCAGTGCCGTCACGAGACATCGCAGGATCCGCAGAGCCCGGGTCAGCCCCTCGCTCTATGACGCCGGTCAACGCAAGACCAAGAAACGCAGACCCCTCGCGATAGAACAGTGAACTCGATTCTGTCGAATCAAGCCAGAGTCGCAGGCGAGCATTGAGCAGTTGGACCGTGACTTCGCAACATGCGACTGGTTGCGGCGGCGCCTCGTCGATGCCATTCTTCGAACTGTCAAGGGCAAACTCCATCTGCATGGGAAGACGATGTGGTGATCCATCCAAAGCAACTCCACCTTCCGCGCGGTAACCCGCCGAAGCGTCACCCGCGGATTGGCACGCGACGAATCCGCGCGAACCAGCAAGTTGCAACGCGATGGTCTCCACCGGGAGCACGGGAATTGGATTGAGTGTCTCGCCACTTGGCGTATGGATGAGGAAGACGGCGCACTCCGCGAGAAGGTCCATCACCCGCTCGAAAATCCTCTCGATGTCATCCCACGCGAGTTCATGCTCCTGCCGACGCCGTTCAACACAACTTGCGTAGGAGTCGTCGATGATCTTTGAGAGACACGATCGCTCGACCTCTCGCTCGGCGATGCACGGCGCGACCAGGGCAGGATTCTCGTCGGCCAGTTTCCTGCAACAAGCAAGCGACGCCTCGTGCACTTGCTCGAGCATCAGCCTGCCCGCATCGCGGCTTTTTTCACATTCGCACCCAAGCAGCGGAATGCTGATCGCGAAGGCGAATCCAGCTGCGCGCGAAATGACCCACGCGCGCAATTGGTTTGACTTTTCGAAACGACTAGATACATGCATGATCCCATTGACTCCTTTCCATCACGCCCAGTCCCCATCCGGGGTCCCCACTGAGGCATGTTGCGAGTTGGCGTGCCGCCGATCTCTCGGCCTCCGATTCACGCCGCGCTGCCATTCTGATGGCGCAATTCAGCATGGAAGCGAAACTCTTCCAAAATACTGCCGCAAACTCCAAAATCGCGCGTTGGCTCGACTTTCACTACGCTTCGCACGTGATGTCATCTGCTCCTACCCTTTCATACGTGCTTCGCCCTCTCGCCATTGCGTACCTCGCGATCTTCACCGCGGGCTGCGCAAGCCACTCACCCGTCACGCCGATCGCTCTCGCGTTCGACCGAACCGGGAGTTTCGCTGGCATCGGTGCACCAGGGTGGAACGGCGCTCAACTTGCCCTTGCGCAAGACGCTTCTGATGGATCGCCAACGATCGCCGCGACAGTGCACGACACGAAAAGTAGCCCAGCTGCCGCTCGAGAAGTTGGAAACTCCGCGCGCCGCGACAGGGTTCAAGCGATTGCGGGATTCGCAGACAACGATCAGTTCCTCGCGATGGCGAAGGCCGCAGCCGGGACTGGCATTCCGCTCGTGAGCGCTGGGGCGACGGATCCGCGCATTCCCGAAACTATCAATACGCCGATCTATATGGCCTGCTTCACCGACAATGTCCAAGCCGCGGCGATGATCCAGTTCGGCATGCAGAAGTTTGGACCGCGCTGCATTTTGATCTTCGACGCCGAAACAGATTACACACTCGGCCTCGCGACTTATGCGCAAGACTCGATCGTCGCGCGCGGCGGACAACTCGTCACACAACTCGCGTTCTCCGATAGCGTCGGCTACACCACTGCAGTGCGCGCCGCAGCGAACAGTGCTGCAAACGCTGACTACATCCTTCTCGCCGCGCTCCCCGATCGCGCCGGCTGGCGTGTGCGAGCGCTTCGTGATGCAGGCATCGCGCTTCCGGTTCTTGGAGGAGACTCGTTTGATTCGCCGGAGATTCTTTCCGCCGATGCACCGATCAGCAATGTCTACTACGCCGCGCATGCGTGGTTCGGACGCGGTTGCACACCTCGCGCCGAAGCGTTCGCAGCTGCCTATCAGAAGGAGTTCGGCGTCGCGCCAACAGGATTCGCCGGTCTCGGATACGACGCGACCAACTTGCTCATCGACGCGACATCGCGCGCGAACGGCGGATCGCTCGCGCGTGCACTCGCAGAGACCACGCACTTCGAAGGAGTCACTGGAGTCATCTCGTATGCCAACGGTCCGCTTCCGTTGAAGGAAGTCTGGATCGTGCAAGTTCAGAATGGTCACACATCGCTTGCCGACTCTTTCACGCCTACAGTCGCGCGCAAGCGTTGAACCACTCCATGACGAATCACTCCAACCGGCATCTCTTCTCGCCATACAAGATCGGCGCGATGCAGCTCCCGCATCGCATTGCGCTCGCGCCGCTGACGCGATGTCGGACCGGCGATGACCGAGTGCCGAGCGACCTCCACGCGCTCTACTACGCGCAACGCGCGTCAGCCGCGATTGCGATCTCCGAGGCTACGCAGATTTCACCCATGGGAATCGGATACCGAGGAACGCCGGGAATCCACAACGAGGCACAGGTGCAGGGATGGAAGCGCGTCGCTGATGCGGTCCATGCCGCTGGCGGTCGGCTCTTTGTCCAACTCTGGCATGTCGGGCGCGTGTCGCATCCGCATTGGCTCGGTGGCGAGACACCCGTGTCAAGTTCCGGTGTGCTTCTCGAAGGGCAGACTCGTTTGTCCGATGGCTCGCTGGTGCCGTATGTCGCCCCGCGAGCGCTCGCACTCGACGAGATCCCTCTCGTCATTGCTGATTATGTTGCGGCGGCTACAAATGCGATTCGCGCCGGCGCGGACGGCGTCGAGATTCACGCGGCTAATGGCTACCTCATCGACCAGTTCTTGCGAGATGGCGTGAATCACCGCGGCGATGCATACGGCGGATCGATTCCGAATCGAATCCGATTTCTACGCGAAGTCACGGAGGCTGTGGCGCACGCATGCGGCGGTCATCGTGTCGGGGTTCGACTTTCTCCAACGAACCGATTCAACCAGATTTGGGACAGCGATCCTCACGCGCTCTTCGTCGCTGCCGCTGAGTCGCTCAACCCGTTCGACCTCGGTTACCTTCACATTCTTGAAGGTGTCGCAGGCTCAAGCAGCGCGCCGGCGGAAGGCCAGAAGCCCGTCGCCTCAACGATGCGAAAAGCATTTCACGGAACGATCATGATCAACGGCGGATACGACGCGGCATCCGGTGATGCCGCGATTCAATCCGGACTCGCCGACCTTGTCGCGTACGGCATTCCGTTTATCGCGAATCCGGATCTTCCCGTTCGGTATCGACTCGGCGCAACGATCACGCCGCCGAACCAGTCAACTTGGTACGCAGAGGGCGCGCGTGGCTATACGGATTACGCGATGCTCACGCATGAGCAACCCGCTGCCGTGAACGCATCCGCGAGTTGAAGCTGTCGCAAACGAGGCTTTAGTTGGTACAACTCGATCGTCCGCATCGGCCATCGCATGGCTCGATGTGCGCCGTCGCAGTGCCATCGCCAACTGCAGCAAGCGCTTCTCGCTCGACAAGCGATGCAATCTCATGACCCTGCGATACCGTGAGTTTCGACGGCACGCGCAAGTGCATGTCGATCCAATGCGCGCGACCATCGTGGCGATGTCGGAGTGACGCGTAAGAACAAATCGATGGATGCTCTCCGCGCGCGTGCTTCTCAAGGACCGCGAGCAGTTTCGCGTGATCGCCCGCGTCTTGTCGCTCAAGAAGTGACGACAGTGACTCTCGAATCTGCCGTCCGCCCACGATGACAAGAATTGTCGCGAGCGTGACTGCGGTTGCCGTATCAATCCAAAGCATCCCCGTCCAACGCACCAAGAGAAGCGCGCCAACGACGCCGAGTGTCGTCAACAAGTCTGCAAGCAAGTGTTTTCCGTCACCCACAAGCGCCGCGGACTCGTGCCGCTTCCCCCACCACAACAGTGCTGCGCCCGTCAACCCATTCAGCACCGCGCTCGCGACGACCAGCCAGAGTCCGATGTCGAGCCGCTCGAGTGGCGGCCGTGCTCGCGCGAGTCCTTCGAGTGCGTGAATCATGACGACGACGCCCGCGAACGCAATCATCACGCCTTCAAGTGCCGCGCTCGCGAACTCCGCCTTGCCATGCCCGTAGGGGTGTTCCGCATCAGGGGGACGCCGTGCGTAGAGAATCGCCGCGAGCGCGACGACGCTTGCGACGATGTTCACGGTGGACTCAAGCGCATCGGAAAAGATCGCCTCCGATCCCGTGAGCATCCAGCCCGCGCCTTTCAGCGAGAAACCGATCAACCCAACAGCCACGGCGATGCTCGCGATGACAGTGTCGCCGCGGCGATTTGGAGTTGCGCTCTGCTGAGTTGTCACGAGGAGAGCGTAGCGCACGCGCCTCGCGATGCGGCTCTAGAGGAGGGAAGCCGAGTTCAAGAAGTTCATCACGCTCTGTGCATCGCCGCCGTGCGAAACGGCGGCGATGTATCCGTCCGGGCGGACAAGCAGCGCACCTGATCCGCTTCCGAGCATTGCGACGGAGGTTCCCGACGCATCGTGCAACATCGACATTCCACCTGTGGAACGCGGCACGCTCGTCAAGAGAAGCGATTGCGTCTGCGATCGAAGTTGCGGAGGGAGCGCAGTCAGGACGCCTTGCACGGAGGAGAATGCTTCGCCGACACTTCGTGCATCTTGCCAACCAAGCGCGAGAAAACGCTTGTACGTCAGTTCAGCTTGCAATGGTCGCGGAGCGCCAGCCTCGTCGACAGCGACAAGGTTTGGAAACCGATTTCCCGCGCGAACGCGATCGCCAGGCCACCCATGACGACCCAGCGGCCCATTCGCATAACTCAGCGAAAGTTGCGACAACCCGTCGCGGAGTCGATTCTGCATCCATCGGTTGCGTAGGAGAAGCGGCACAACGACATTTCGCAATCGACCGAGCAAACTCGGTCTGCCAAGCGCTACTCGTAACGCCATAGAAGTTGATCGAACGATGCGTTCCACTGCGCCCCTTCGTTCGTCGTCATAGGTGTCAAGAAGCGCGGTTCCCGCAAATCCGCTTCGCACAAGATCAAGCTTCCACGCAAGGTTCATCGCGTCTTCAATACCCGCGTTCATGCCCTGTCCACCAACCGGACTATGGATGTGCGCCGCGTCTCCGGCGAGGAAAATCCGCCCTTCTCGGAAGCTCGAAGCGACACGCTCCTGCACGCGAAACTCCGAGAGCCATTCCGCTTGCGTCGGGAGCGCCCCGACGGGCAACACGCCGCGCGCTCGATGTTCGAGCAGTTCTCTGATCTCGTCGAGCGACACCTCGCGCGTCCCCGTTTGATGCGCGGCGCCAGTGCTCGCGACGACACGCCAAACGCCTCGAGAGACCGGGATGAATGCCACGACTCCATCCACATGCCAGATGACTCGCAGCGCATCGCGACCCGGCGCGTCACCGAAGTCCATCTTCAAGTCGGCAAGTACGAATCGTTCATCGAGCGTCTTACCAGCAAACTCTGATTGCATGCCCTTGCGAACCGTGCTGTGCGCGCCATCGCATCCAACGGTGTACGCCGATCGAACGATCTGGTCACCGCGATCACTCGCGATGACACACTCGGTCGAAGCACCACGATCAAAGACGCTCTTCAGCGTGTGGCCTCGCTCAATCGAAATGCCTCGCGCTTCGCACGCCGCAAGCAAGAGCCGTTCCGTCTGCGCTTGCGGCATGAAGACACCCATGCCGTGTTGGCTTGGTGCTTCATCGAATGCAACCTCCGTCAGCGCGCGCGCCGCAATCCCATCGTGCGAAAAAACATGCGCGCCCGAAATCGGAATCGCTGCGCTCGTCGCCTCTGCGACATCGAGTCCAAGCGAGTCGAAATGCTCAAGCGTCCGCGACCAAACCGCGAGTGCGCGCGAAGTGCTCGCCGGTTCTGCTCGCGTGTCAATGATGGTCGCGCGCGTGCCTCGTGTCTCGAGGGCAAGTGCAAGTGTGAGTCCAACAGGACCAGCGCCAACGATGACGACATCTGTTTCAAGTGCGTCCATGCAGCGACGCATACTACTTCGCCTCGCGCGTCCGTTGATGCAGGCAACGCGCGTAGAATGATGACTTCATGAGTGGCAGCGCTGACACCTACTACTGTCCAATGTGCCCAGGGCAGGAGCAACCAGCGCCGGGCGACTGCAAGGTCTGCGGCATGGCCCTCGTACAGGCATTTCGCCTAGGGACGGAGGACAACTCCGCCCGAGAGTCCCTGATCGCGCGCAAACGGTTCGTCACCGCCGCGGTACTCACCGCGCCAGTCTTGGCGCTTGCGATGACAGCGGACCTTGCGCCAAGCCTCGCACTGCGCGAGTCCATCGGAGGATGGTGGAACGCGTGCCTTGGCATCCCGGCTTGCATCGTCACATTCGGTCCCGCGCGAATCCTCCTCGAACGAGGCGCGCGAAGCATCGTCGCGATGCGGCTCAACATGTTCAGCCTTCTTGCGTTGGGCATTCTTGCGAGCCTCTTCGTAAGCGGCTGGTCGGTGCTGCTCCCCTCGAGTGTGCCTGAGGCCTTGTTGCACCACGGACATCCACCGCTCTACTTTGAGGCGGCGGCGACGATTGCCACACTTGCGCTCTTTGGACAATGGCTTGAGGCGCGTTCAACTCGGGCAACTGGCGATGCGCTCCGCTGCGTGCTCGCGCTGGCCCCGAAGACCGTCAGCGTGCTGCGAGATCAGCGGGAGACGGAAATGCCGCTGCATGATGTGAGCGTCGGCATGCACTTTCGAGTTCGAGCGGGTGACCGCGTCGCACTCGATGGTGTTGTACTTGAGGGAGAGAGTGCCGTGGATGAGTCGATGCTGACAGGCGAGCCGATTCCCAAGCGGAAGGCAGCCGGCGATACGGTGATCGGCGGGTCGCTGAATGTCGAAGGGACACTTGTGGTCACGGCCACTGCGACCGGAAACGATGGGTTTCTCGCGGACATCGCGAAGTGCGTCACGAGCGCGCAGAGCTCTCGAACCGCCGCACAGGATCTCGCTGACTCGATCAGCGCGCTCTTCGTCCCACTTGTGCTTCTTCTCGCATGCGGCGCGGCCGCAGGTTGGTACTTATTCGCAGACTCAAACGCGTCGGCGAACGCGCTCTCTGCTTTCATCGCGATCTTGGTCGTCGCGTGCCCGTGTGCATTAGGCCTTGCCACGCCGATGGCGGTCACTGTCGCGGCCGGATGCGCGGCGCGTGAAGGCATTCTCTTTCGCGATGTCGGGGTCATGGAGCGGCTTGCGAAATCTGATCTCTTCGTGTTTGACAAGACGGGCACGCTCAGTGACGGACACCCAAGCATCGCGTCGATCTCGTATGCGCCTGGATTCCTCGCGCCGGAAGTACTGCTGCTCGCCGCGAGCGCTGAAACCGGAAGCACACATCCAGCTGCGCGATCACTCGTGCAATATGCAGTTTCGCAAGAGATCTCGTGCGTCTCCGCCACGGAGTTCGTAAGTATCGCGGGACGCGGTGTCCGCGCGATAGTGCTCGGGAAGCAAGTGGTGGTAGGCAACCGCACGCTCGCGCAACTCGCCTCCCCGCATGCGCTCCCGGAGACCGTTGGCACGAGCGTGTTTGTCGTCATCGATGGCGCGCATGCCGCGACGATTCAGTTGCAAGATGCGCCGGCACACAACGCGAACGCTGTCATCGAGTCGCTGCAACGCGACGGCGTGACGACGATGCTCGCGACCGGCGACAATCCGAGTGGCGCAACTGCCTTCTTGCGCGCGGCCGCGATCGACGAGTCGAAGATGGAAATCCGTGCGCAACTGCTTCCTCAAGAGAAGGCCACGCTCATCAGCGCACTTCGGCAAGGCGGCGCCATCGTTTCGTTCATCGGCGACGGCGTGAATGACACCGCCGCGCTGCTCCGCGCCGATGCTGGAATCAGCGTCAAGGGCGCGTCTGATGCGGCATCCGCGGCGGCTGCGATTCAGCTTCTTCGCAAAGATGTGGCGCTCGTGCTTCATGCGCGAGCCATCGCGCGCACTCTTTCGAGCACGATCCGGCAAAATCTCGCCCTCGCCTTTGGATACAACCTTGTTGCGATACCCATCGCCGCTGGAGCGCTCTATCCACTCTTCCATCGCATGACGGATCCGATGATCGCAGCGCTCGCGATGAGCGTGAGTTCATTTCTCGTCATCGCGAACAGTCTTCGACAACGCCGCGCTCATCGATCGTAAGGCAAGGGTTGCGTCGGGAGGAGTGCTCGCAGCGCGCGAAGCGCGCCGCCCTTTCCAACCCGAATCCGGAGCGCATCGATCGAGGAGTCTGTGGGAATCGTGAATTGCATGGAACCGGTTGAAGTCTGCGCTTTCCCCTCGCCCCGAGTCCAAACCACAAACACTTCGCCACTCGACACAGCGACCTCGCCCTCAATCGGCGAAAGGTCCGCTTCAAATGCCGCGACTTCCTTGCCAAGCACAGTAACGCAACGCACCTCATACGCGCCGGTCGCATCGATTGCGATGCCCTCACAGTGATCGGGAATGCGAACAGTCGTGAGGTCGTCCGCAGTGGACTGCGCGGCCGTTGGAAGTGCGCTCCACGCATATGCGCCGCGCGGCACAAAGCGCGGATTTCTCCACGCAACCTCGCACTTTGGTCCAGAGTGCACTTGAAAGGCGAGCACACCAGAGAAGGTGTTGCACTCAAGCCAGCGCGAGCACGGTACGCCGTTAATCCAAGTGCGAATGCTCGGGCCTTCACACTCAATGCGATAGAGGTTCCAGTCACCGACCTTGAACGCTGCTTGCGCCGCTGGATTGTCTTTCAAGGATGCGAGCCATCCCTTACCCCCCTCGTCGTAGATTCCACCCGACCACTTGCGATCACTCGGGTCAATCTCGACTTGTAATCCGCGCACAGCGTTGTCATCAACGCGGCTTCGAATCTGAATTCCCGAATTCATCTCCGCGCCGATCTTGACTTCTGCCTCGAACTGAAAATCGCAGAGGAGAAACGGGCTCACCAAGAATCCGTTCTTCGCGATTGGTCCATTGCCTGTCAAGACCGGACGCGTCGGGTCGGTTTCGTCGAGGGCAAACTTCGCAGCGCCTCCGACCACCGTCCAAGTGTCGAATGGATGCCCAAGAAAGATGCGCTGCATCGTCTCGGGCGGCGGCCCCGCGCCGAGCGCAGCGCACGCAAGAAGCGAAGCAAAGAGCACGCGGCGAGTGGCAAGCGTCTGAGGCATATGGCGAGTATCGGAAATCCGCGCTACTCCGTCAATCATCCGATCGAAGCAGTCCCTCTCTGGCGGCTTGCGCGTCGAGCAATCGCGTTGTGATCAGGAGAAAGAACGGAAGGGTTCCCAAGATCGCGCCAAGCATCACGAAGACAGGCCAACTTGAGAGCGTCGCGTCGACGCCAACCGCAACTCTCGCGCTTCCCTCCACGATCCACAGGAAGAGCAACGACATCAGCGCCGTAACCCAGATGAGAAACACCCTCACGGGTCTGACGATCACAAGCCTTCCCGCTGGAGAGAGTGCAAGAAACAGCTGCTTCCGCGGCACATTGATGAGCATCGGGCTCACGCGAGTCATCCAACCAATGAACCAACCAATGCCAAGGAGGAATGCAGCCAACGCAAGCGAGAGCGCGGGTAAGCCGAACCACGCGAACACGGACTTGTTGGCCCATCCATCGGGTGTTCCCTCAAAGTTGAAATGGATGGGGAAGCGCTGCGGAATCTCGCTCCACCACGCGAAAGCGCGCCACCAAAGGAAACCCTGCGCGACAAGCAACAATCCAGTCACAACACCAGCGAGCCAACGCAGCCATGGCACAGCGATTTCTGGAGCATCCGAGGACATGCGATCAGTGTACGCCGCGCCGCGAACACTCAATCCGCGAGCGACACGCCGAGCTCCGCGCACGCTGAACGCAGCATGAACATCGAGACGCGCGCACGCTGATGCAACTCGCCCGCGGTCTGCAGTGCGGACGCCCCTCCACCGCAATACAAATCGAATCGGTCTCGCCCTTGAATCGCTCCACCGACATCTTGTACGCACCGAATCGGCGCGCCAGGCAATGCGGCCTCACCTTGCAGGGAGGAAAAGAAGAGCAGCGCGCCGAGCGGGTAGTGCGCAGGGTCCGCGGCGCAGGAGAAGTCGGCGGTCAACCTCCCCGAAGGCAACGCGGGAGGAAACTCGTTCAGATCACACACCTCAAACGCGACGAATCTCGGATTGTCATAGGCAGCGCGCTCGGCGAGATCGGGTCGATCGCGTGCCGCTTCTCGAATAGTTGAGATCGTCATACCTCCCGGGTCGATCGCGCCAAGGTCAGCCATCGCGCGACCAATTCCCCGCCAAGCGAAGCCGTTGGTCGCGACGCGACTCACCGGAAGAGAGGACCCATCGCGCAGTCGAAGCAGCGCAGTTCCGTTGGTTTCCACGAGGGCCCAATCAAACGCGTCAGCCATCCAAGCGATCGCGAGTGATTCGACGCGTGCGTCAGAAAGTGCGTCGCGGCGTTCAACCGTAAGAAGATCAGGCGCACTCGCGCGAATGTCTCCAATCAGTGGGAAACGAAACTGGGCATCGCGACTGCGCGACGCGCTCGCCTCAATCGTGGCGTATCCCGTGCAACGCACAAACGGATCCTCATGTTCTACGCAAACGAACCTGCTCTGCAATGCCTCAATGAAGTCCGCTTCGCCAAGAGACTCGGAGAGAAGCGTCGTGAGCGCGTCGCGTGTTTCAAGGGCAAAGCGCGTTGCATCGGTGCGCGGCTCGGCGTTCTTTGCGACTCGCGCGAGCGCTGCAAGGATCTCCCCCCGTCGCGCGAACACCGCGACTGCATCGTTACGCGAAACGAGCCTTGCGCGCTTCCAAGGCGATACATCCGGTGTCGCGGCAGGCGGAAGTAAACTCGCATCGAGGCGATTTTCAGCGGGGGACCCGCGCTCGCCCACGCTGACGCAGGACGCGACAAACAGCGCGAATCCGAGGCACATGCACGCTCGTATCGATCGGACCATACGGGTTCCGTCTGAGGTCGCGCAAGAGTGCGCGCATTCACACCTTCTTGTACAGACCACGCTCGACCTGCGCGACTGCCTTTGCATCAACGAGGCGACGCATCGTCGAACTCATCTGCACGAGAAAACTCTTGCTCACTTCGCGCCCCATGGCTTTGGAAACGCGCGCCACCAAGTCGCGTAATCGAACTGGGTCCTGCGACGCATTCACCTCTTCGACGATGCGCGTGCTGAGCGTAGGCCCGCCGCCCTTCCCCTTCCGACCGCGTGCTGCGCTCGAAGCCTTGTTCGCCTTCTTCCCCGCCGTCGACTTCATTGGGGCGATGCTTGCGAATGCTGTCAAGCTCATCGAGCCGAGCGCCTTGAGTTCGAGTTCGACCGACGCGAGTTGACGGCGAAGTTCCGCTGCGCGCCGAGAGAGCGCTGGAATTGTACTGCGCCTGCGCTCCATTTCTGCTTGGAGTTGCTCCATCGTCGCGCCGCTCAGGGCTCGGCGTCCGGGGCGCGATTTCCGGCTGGACTTGGAAAGGGCGGATTGCTTCGAGGATGACTTTTTGGATCGGGCCATGTGTTATGAATCCAGGGGTGGTTCCACAGCGATGGTTCGTGCGGGGAAGGGAGAAAACTAACATAACAAGCGCACCGCTGCCTTGCGCGACCGAGCGCATGCAGGCACACTGCACGCATGTTGGAAACCGACCCGCACTCGCGTCCCACTCCACTCCCCCGACGAGACTTCCTCGCTGCCATGCCACTCGCGGTTGCTGCGTGGGGCGCGCTCGCGCATCAAGGCTTAGGCGCGCAAGACGGCGCCGCAAGCGCGACTGCGGTTCCCCCCGCTCGCAAAGCGCGAATCGCTGTGATTGGGTGCGCGGGCCGCGGCGCCGACAATCTCAATGACCTTCTCGCCTCAGGTGCTCAAGTCGTCGCGATTTGCGATGTCTCAAAGGCCGCCCTCGCTGCGGTCACGGCGCGAGGCATCGAGGCCGCGACATTCTCTGATTTCCGCGCGCTCATTCGGAAGCGAAAGGAACTGCAACTTGATGGCGTGCTTGTTTCCACGCCAGATCACACGCACGCATTTGCTACGGCGATGTGCCTGCGTGCGAAGTTGCCGGTGTACTGCGAGAAACCGCTCACGCACACGATCGACGAAGTTCGCCGCCTGCGCGCCCTCGCGGCCACCGCCGGTGTGCCAACCCAGATGGGGACGCAGATTCACGCCTTGGACAATTACCGCCGCGTCGTCGAGCTCGTCCGCGGCGGCGCGATCGGTCGTGTCACGAGTTGCGACTGCTGGGTTGGCAAGAGTTGGTGCTGTGGATCGGAGGCATCAGTCACCGCACCGCCCGCTGACCTCGATTGGGAACTCTGGCAAGGTGGGGTCCCAAGTTCGCCGTATCTCACCGACCTCACGCCAGCCAATTGGCGTAAGTACTGGAAGTATGGCACGGGCACACTCGGCGACATGGGTTGCCACATCATCGATCTTCCGTTCTGGGCACTCGGCCTCGACGCAGCGAACCTAGGAACTGTGGAGGTTCGGTCCGAAGGACCGCCGGTCGACTCGGTCGGATGCCCCGCCTGGCTTGAGGTGAGTTGGGCGATCCCTCAACCCAAACAAGATCCGCTCATCATCCGTTGGTTTGATGGTGGTCGAATCTCGCCAACTGCGCAGGAACTCGGCGGAAAGGACCGTCAGGATTACCACGGTCGATTCAATGTCCTGTTCCAAGGAACCGACGGATTCCTCCTCGCCAATTATGGGGAGTACTTGATTCTCCCTCCGGCGCTCGTTGAGTCGCGACCGAAGCCGTCGACGGTCGGGAGCATTGCGAGTTCACCAGGTCATCACCGCGAGTGGTTGAACTCGATCCTCTCGCCTCACGACCCAGGAGTCGCCCAACCGCTTTGCAACTTCTCGAAGAGCACGCTGCTCACCGAGTTTGTGCTCGCGGGAACGCTCGCCTATCGCGCAGGATCTCCCTTGCAATACAACTTCAGTTCAGGCGCGGTCGAAGGGCTTCCCAATGCGAAAGCGCTCTGCTCCGCCCCGACGCGCGAGGGGTGGTCGCTCTCCGACCGCGACCTCGACGCCGCACTCTAGAATCTGCGTGATCTTGGCCGATAGAGCCCGTTGACGGACGGACCGCCGCTTACGACTCTCTCACCGACCTCCGCGCTACTTGCAAGGATGCAACTGCTGTGAAGACACGAACCCCTCGACTTCTCCTCGCCACGCTCGCACTCATCACCGTTGCACCCATCGGTTGCGCAACTTCGATGGGGGGGCGGATGGGTGAAAGCGTGACCACGCTGGAGTCCTTCCGCGAATCCAAGAGCATTCCGCCGGAAGTCTTGGAAGGAGCGAAGGGCGTTGCAGTGCTTCGACGGAGCGATGGTTCATTCATCGTCGGCGGGTCTGGCGCGCAAGGCGTTTTCCTCGCACGCAATCGCACGGGCTGGAGCAGCCCTGTCTCCATCGAGAGTTGGTCCATATCGTTAGGTGTACAGGCAGGCGGAACGACGACCGAGATCGTCATGATCTTCAATAGCGAAGACGAGATCGCGAGCTTCCTCAAATCCGGCACCTACATGATGGGTGGCGTCGGCGCTGCGTTCGGAAAGTCATCCGCAAGTGCGACGAGTTCGGGCGGTCCGGTACCAAAAGTTGCTGTCTACGCGCGCGTTGATGGCGTGTATGTCGGCGCGAGCATCGATGGCACGAGCTTCCATGTTGACACGAAGCAGAACGCGGAAATCTACGGCGCCGCCACGACGACCCAAGACATCATCGACGGCAAAGTTCCTCCCCCACCTGGCGCCACCGTGTTGTGGCAGGCACTTGAAGGCTAACTCGTCTCATGCAGCGGCGTAGGGACGCTCGCCGCAAACTGCCTCCGCCAAGTCGTCAGAACGAGCGCGCCGACGCTTGCGCCAAGTGCGCAACCTGCGATGACATCGCCGAGGAAGTGCGCGCCAAGCATCAGCCGTGACGCGCATGTCGAGAGCCAGAGCAGAACGATGGGCACCCGCCACTTCGGAAACATGGACCAGAGGATCACGGCCGCCGCGCTGATCGTTGTCGCGTGCCCCGACGGAAAACTGTTGCTGTCGTATCCGACGCTGAAGCGGAGAAACTCGAAGCCGTACTCATCCGCCTCGTGCAACAGCTTTGGTCGATACCGCCCGATGATTGGCTTCATTGCAATCACCGCAAGTCCGCTCAGGCCAACCGCTGCAAACAGCGCGAACGCCCAGCGCGCCAAGTTGTGCTGCTTCCGAAGCGCAAACACCGTGAATGCGAGCACCGACCCGGTGAGCCACCACATTGAATCGCCTGCTTCAGTGATGCACTCGACAAGCGAATGAATCTCACGAGGCATCGACTCGCTCCAAGACTTGCAATGCACGGCCAGCTCCCGATCAAGGAACACGATCGCGAGGAGCGCGAGCAGAGCACTCGTGCCGATGAGACACCAGAATTGCGCAGACTTCGATGGCACGCGTTGAGCGTACAAGAGAACTACTGCGTCCATGCGTTGAGCACGAGCGCGAGGTCAGCCGCATCGACGACGCCGTCGCGTGTGAGGTCTGCCGGACAACCCGCACATGCCCCCCAACTGTTGAGGAGCAATGCCAGATCTGCGGCGTTCACCGCGCCATCTCCATTGAGATCGGGCTGCGGAGTCGCGCACACATCAGGGATGAGGTCACCGTCAGTATCCGTTGAACTCGCGCTCGCGATCGCGATGGCGTACGCGCGAGGCGCATCGGACGGATAGACGCGATAGGTGCGCTCGGTGTAACCAGTCGCAAGGTTGTAGCCGTTGATCGTGCTCCCAGAATTGGAAGAGCACACAACGATTGCACGCCCGTCGGCGGTCGCCGCGAGATGGGTGCAACCGTTGAGCATGGATCCATTCTGTACATCCCACGCGCCAAGTTCAGCGCCGGTCGCGAGGGCGAACGCTTGCAAGCGCTGATTCAGTCGATCCGCGACGATCAGTCTCCCGTGTCCCGCGTCAACGAAGAGTCCAAATGGATCGCGCGCGGTTTGCACCGCTGGCACGAATGGCGTCCACGCAGCGCCGCCACCGAGACTCGCGCGAACCCCACCGTCGCTGAAACTCGCAAGCCATCGCGCGCCATCTCGAACAAGGTCGCGAAGTTGCGCACCATCGACGACTGCGGGGACCACCGTCACGCCGAGGGCCCCCGCATCGGTGACTTGCGAAACGCGACCATTCGAAAAACCAACGAAGCGGCTCGTCGCATCGCCGACAACCGCTCGCCCTTGGAGCGCCCCAAAGTTGAGCACCTGCGTTGGCGCGGCCTCGCCCGAGATCGCGATGCGAGAGAGGCGCGAGTTCCCAACGAACCAGAGGTACCCATTGGAGGTCGAAGCAATGTCGAGCACGAGCTCGGGCAAACCGGTGATCGCGCGAATCATCACGCCGCTTCGAGGATGGAGCTCTCGCACGGTTGTCTCCGTCGCGTCGGAGACCCAGATGCTGCGCGAGCCCGCCAACTCTGCAAGATCCGGAACTCCATCGCTATCGCAATCTTCGCACGCATCAATGCGACCGTCGCGCGAGCGATCGATCGACATGTCCGCACGAATATCCGCCCAGTCGAGCAACCCGTTGCCATTGCAATCTTCCTGACAATTGTCCGGAACATAGTTGCCGTCAAGATCCGTTGCAGCCCCCGTTGCGATCTCGACGCCGTCCGCGATGCCATCTTGATCGCAATCGGCTTGGCACATGTCGGGTTCGCCGTTGAGATCGACATCCGCGAGCGTGCCTGCGGCAATCTGGACTGGATCTGGCGCGCCATTGCCATCGCAGTCCTGACAATCATCGAGCACACCATCAAGATTGATGTCCGCCTCCAAGCCCTCTTGAATCTCGATTCGATCCTCGGCCCCATCGGCGTCGCAGTCACTATCGATGCACGTCGTGACGGCAACGTAGGCTTCGATCGGGTCCGCTGTACCGCGGTGGAATCGCAATTCGACATTCGCTCCCGCCCCCGAAACGGTGTGGCAGTAGCTCATGATCGTCCCGCGCTCAACCGTCCCCGACGCACACGCATCGATACCGTACGCATGCGTGTGGCTCGTTCCGAGGTTGTGGCCAAGTTCATGCGCGGTCACAACGACATCCCAGTTCGCGCCCAAAGACTGTGAGGGATCTGCGAACGCGCCGATCGTGTACCCACAGACGCAATATCCGTAGTCAGTGCACGCGGCGTTCAGCCACGCAACGCCACCGTAGGGCAAGTTTCTTCGACCGGTCAGCAACATCGCGAGATCGCGATCGACTTCCGTCCGATTCAGATTCCACCAATCGCGAAACTGCCCGAGCGGGTCCGCGTCATTGAAGATGTCTTTCGGTGTCGTCGCGAAAAACAATGAACCCAATTCGATCGAAGTGTGGCAATCGCGCTCGTAGATCGCGGAAACTGCGCCGAAAAGCGCGACGGCGTACTCGCCGCCGGCAACAGGATCGAGCGCGAAAATTTGCGCGTACTCGTAGTCCATCTCGAGTGCCAGTCGCACCACTTTGTGATCACCTGGCGCAACGCCTCCCGCGCCCGCAACGCCGCCATCGCTCTCAAGCGACGCACAGAATGGCGCATCTGGAAATCCGATGGCATCGGCTCGGACAAAATGCACTTCGCCGTGCTGCAAGCCAGAAGACGCTTGCTCACCCTGAAGGACGAAGCGTCCGCGCCCATCGCCCCGATCGATGAACCCAGTCGCTCCGGACGCGCTCAGCGTGATCGCAACGACTGATCCCGGCTCTCCCACTACTTCGCCCCGATATTGCCTGAGCGCGGCGAGCTTCATATGAAGTGCGTCGTTCAGCTTACCGTTGATCGATGCGGCGAAGTCCGACGACAACGCGCTCTGCGCGACGAGGTCGAGCGTGATCGTCGATCCGCCGTCAAGCGCGACCTGCACGCGCTGCAATGTCGCATCCCGCCGTAACCCTTCGATGACGCGAGTGACCGGACCAATCGGCTCCGCTCGCAACGCGTTGACTGGCGGCGCGAATGAGAGTGCCAACGAGAGCAGCGAGGGCGCAAGCATCATTCCCCCAATCTACCCTCAATACTGCGTTTCCTACGCGAAATCCTATGATTTCAAGCAGTCGCACCTTGAGAAAACCTAGCGCTCGTTCCGGGCGCCTGCGCCCTTTCGCTGTGTAAGCGAGTCCCCTAGGTCTGCACGAGCCAACTCAACGCCCCGCAGGATCTCTGCGACGACCTCTGGATGTTTCTCGACAAGATTATTCGTTTCCGAAGGGTCCATCTCAAGGTCAAACAGCGCGAGTGGAACATCTTCCATTCGATACTTCGCCTCACCCCAATCCGGCAGCCCCTCACGAGCATCAACCACGCGAGACGGATGCGGGAGGCACAACTTCCAGCGCCCCATACGAACCGCTTCGAGCGCGTTCGTGTGGTAATAGAAGAGGAACATCTCATGCGAAGGCTTCGCGTCCGCTCCGCACTCCCAGATCGCGCGCGCATCAGCACCATCAATCGGTCGCGCTGCGTCAGGCGCCGGTGCTTGCACGATCATCGCCATCGTGGAGAACAAATCAATCGTCATCCACGGCGTATCGCAGACCGCGCCCTTCGGAACATGGTCTGGCCAACGCAACACGCATGGCACTCGTACGCCGCCCTCGAAGGTAGTCCCCTTCCCTTCACGCAGTCCGCCCGTGCTTCCAGCATCACAGCCGAATGCCAACCACGGGCCGTTGTCAGAGGTAAACATGACAATGGTGTTGCTCGCCGCACCACACGCTTCAAGGGTGCGCAGTACCTCTCCAACCGACCAATCAATCTCGTGCATCACGGCCGCGTAGAGCTTCTCCCGATCGCTCGTCGCAAACGCGGCGCTCACGGCCAGTGGTGTATGCGGCTGAGGATGTGCGACGTAAGTGAAAAACGGCTTGTTTTCTGCTGCTGCGCGACGAATGAATGCGCACGCGCGATGAGTGATCCGCTTCGTGATAGCTCCCGCCTCCACAAGATCATCAATGCTCTCCATCGGCATGGCGCCGTCATAGAGCGGCAGCGGCGGGTGGCCAGCGAAACGCTCCTTCCACATGTCGTTGGAGTATGGAATCCCGAAGAACTCGTCAAATCCGTGCAGCGTGGGATTGTGCTGCGCTGCACAGCCGAGATGCCACTTCCCAAAGACGCCTGAGACATATCCGCGCTCGCGCAGCATCTCCGCAAGTGTGACTTCGTGAGCATCGATTCCATTCGTGTCTGTAGGGAACAGCGCGCCGTGAATTCCGATCCGATTCGGATAGCACCCCGTCAGAAGCGCGGCTCGCGACGCGCTGCACACCGGCTGCGCGGAATAAAAATTCGTAAACAGCGCGCCTTCTCGTTCGAGGCGCGCGATGTTTGGCATTTCTGCGGTGTACGCCTCCGCGGTCACACCTCTTAAGGTCAGCCCTGGGATGTCACCCCATCCCATGTCATCGCAAGAGATGACAACGAGGTTTGGTCGCGCGGTACACGATTGTGCGCTCGTCACCGACGCAACCGTTGCACAACCCTGCACCAATAGAACGCAACACAGAAATGCGCAAGGACGAAGCGGCATGTCGCAAAGTCTAACCCTCGTCAAAACACACGCGGCCCTCGACTGATCGTCGAGGGCCGCGTGGTTGATGTATTGCAAAGTGAACTCAACTGCGGAGTTCCTGCAGCGAGAGGCGCCCTCTCGCTGCAGGAGTGTGTTTTCCGCAATTCAACTTATGGGCAAGCGCCCCAAGCGTTGAGCACCGCCGCGAGGTCAGCGGCGTCAGTGACGCCGTTGCCATCGAGATCGGTCGCGCCTGAGGAACCCCAGCCGTTGAGCAAGGTTGCGAGATCTGCTGCGTCGACCGAGCCATTCGCGTCGAAGTCAGCTGGGCATGGGTTCGATGCCGAACCGATACCGAGGGTGCAGATCCATTGCGACGTCTGATCGTTGTTCGCAATGAGAGCGGTCTCTTGGCAGAGCCCGGTGTAGGTCGAGAGCGAGCGCTCGTAGAACGGAGCGGTCGATCCAAGGTTGTTACCAATGCCGCCGAGGATGCCGTTGGCTGCAACCGTGCATCCGCCGTCCTCTGGAACTTCGAACACCACCACGATCGGATCAGCGTTGCCGGTCAGATCGATTGGCGTGTCGATGTTCCAGTTGACGGTGGAGAAACCACCAACAAGGAGAACTTCCTGGGACGCAAGGAGGACAAGGTCGGCGCCGACATTCGTCGGTGCGCCGCCATCGATATCACGGTAGATACCGATGGTGCCGGTGCGAGCCTCACCGTTTCCATAGGTTCCGTCTGCAAGCACATTCATGTTGGCGTAGGCGAACGAGACGCAACCCGCTGAACCGGAGGTCAGACCAGGGAAGCTTCGTGCAAACTGCGCGCCGACGTTGAATGTCGTGTCGTTTGCGCCGCACCACAGCAAGCAGTTGAACGCGTAGTTCGTCATCGCGAGGTCAACGTTCTGCGACACCACGGTGTCAACAGGATTCTTGCATGGCTCATCGATGAATGGGCACTCCGCTGGGGTTGCACTCGTGGTGAGCACATAGTTGTTCAAGCCACCGCTACCGCATGGGGTACCGTTGAACTCAGCCGTCGCAACTGCGATCGAGTAGATGCCTGGAGCGAGGCAACCAGCGGCCGCTTGTGGGCAGCTTCCGGCGCCCGACGCCAACGCGCCCGATGGGGAGCAGGGATCGCCAGGGAACAGGTAAAGGATCGTGTTGGATGCAGAGTAGAGGTTCACGGTCACATCGCTGCCGGCAGCGACATCGATCGTGTACCAGTCAACATCGCGAACATTCGCATCAGCCCAGAAAGTTCCGGCGACAGCTGCGCTCGTCGAGATCGCCTGCGCGTACGCAGTCGTTCCCGCGGCATCGCAACCACCGTTGCTGTCTGTACCACATGCTTCAGACTCAGTCGAGGTCGAACTTGGAAGCGCGCATGGAAGCGGCACTTCGAAGGTCACGGTACCAGCGCCGACATCGAGGTCGCCGTAGCCACCAAGACGAACGAGGTAGGTGTGACCCTGATTGACGGTCGCCGAGACATCCGTCGCGTACGGCGTGACGCCGTCAGTGAGGAGGCAGTTCGTGCCGTCATCGTTGCATGCCACGACTGAACTGTTCAGCGTGTTGTAGTTGTAGGTCGCTGGCGAAGTACCCATGTCGTAGATTCCGATCTTGGAATCGAATGGGGTCGTGCCGCAGTTGTTCACGCGGAGCACACCGTTCGCTGGCGAGAGCACCTTGAACCAAACATCGTGCAGAATCGCCTGCGTACCCGATGCGCACGCATGGTCTGGACCATCCGTGTTCGCTCCGGTGTTGTCGTACGCAACGGTGGAGCTTGCGCTCACGACCTGTGCGCTCGTCGCGCAGTCGTTCGCTGGCACACCCTGCACGCAGTTGTAGATGAAGTAGCCACATGCCTCAACGGTGAGGTTGACGCAAGCCTGATCCCAACCGAGATCGCAGCAAAGTGGATTGATCGCGCAAACCTATCCGCAGCAGAGTTGATCGCCGCAGCCTGGTTCCGCATGGACAACCGCGCAGCTCTCAGCCGAGGCGCAGTTCGCGGTGCTCTCTGTGTAACCAAGGGTGAAAGAGACCGCGCCCGAAGCCGCGTTCCATCCACCAACGCGAATGTACACATTGCCAGCGCTCGCGACCTGGATGCCAAGCTTGTACGACTGATAGTCCGTACCGGTCGGGCAAGAGTCGTCATCGCATGCAATGCGGGTCATCGCCGCGCAGCTACCGGTGTACACAACGACAGATGTGTCATAGCCCGACGCGCAGAAATCGAGGTCGAGAAGCCCAGGATTCGCCGCGGCGAAAACAAACCAAACATCCTTGGACGCACCCCAATCGAGGTAGGTGCAACCTTCGTCAAGCGGAGCATTCGCGGATGGGGTCATCGTCGCGGTGCTTGAGGTGTTCACGCCAACGACCGCAGACAATGCGGTCGTACATTCATCGCCGGCGACTTGCGCCTGCGCATGTGCGGCGACGATCGCCGCGACAGTCGCCGTAGCGAGTGCCAATTTGTTCAGCTTCTGCATCTTTCGTCTCCTGAGTTCACTTCCAAAGCTCTCCGCCACGCGGCCTCGACACATGTCGATGACGCACCACGCGATGGCGGCAATCACATCAAAACGACAACGGGTAAACCGCTGTAGCGACTATAACTATGGACGCGATGAGTGCGCTTCCAAATCAAAGCGCGAAGATTCATGATTGAATCCACACAAATGTGCATGTGCATGGGAGCTGATCGGGGACCGTCGACGCCAAGGGCGATAAATCGGACCAAATTTGGGCTTACAGGTTCTGAACCTTCCACCCTGTTCGGTACTGCCGCTTGAGCATCGCACTCGCGACGAGGCTGTTCTTGAACGAATAGGACGATGCGTCATACTCGAGAGTCTTGCCTGGGTCGAGCGCGCTCATCGCGCCGATCGAAAGGCTCTCGCACATACGGCCCGCCTTCTCAAACCGACTTGCACACGCGTCCTTCTTCCCTTCAAGGCACGCGTTGACCCAGTCATGCCAGTGGTTTGAACTACCCAGATCCTCCGTCGGAATGCTCGCGTCTTTGCCATCCACGAACACTCGGCTCCACGCACCTTCGATGGGGAACCACATCGTTCCCTTTTCACCAACAAGGATGACGCCGCCATCGCCTTTCACAACACCCTCACCCTGCTTCCCGCCCTCCCAACCGACAGGAAGTCCGATCGCTTTGAAATCGGGGAATTGGCCGCCATCAAACCAGTGCAGCTTCATTCCTGATCGTGCGGTCTTGGCATTCGCTGCGTAGGTGAGGAGAACGCTCTCGCTCTCTGGAAACTGGTCGCTCGAAGGCTTCACCGGCGTGCAATGCGCCGTCAACGGCGAACCGAGTTCAAGTTCATAGAACGGCACATCGAGCATGTGGCAACCCATGTCGCCGAAGGCTCCCGTTCCCCAATCGATCGTCCCGCGCCAGTTGAATGGTGTGTAGCCATCCTTGTAGGGGCGGTCTGCAGAGACGCCGAGGAAGCAATCCCAGTTCAATCCTGCGGGAATCGCGTCAACACCGGTCGGTCGCGGGTTCCCTTGTGGCCACCAACCAGCAGGACGATTCGTCCATGCGTACATATCTTTGACCGGCCCAATGACGCCGTCGCGCAGCAGTTTCCCGCCAAATCGCCGCCATTTCGTGGCGATCCGCTGCGTGCCCATTTGCGTCACAACCTTTGGGAGCGATGCCGCAACCTCTGCCAACCGCCGATTCTCGAACGCACCCTGCGCGAGTGGCTTCTGACAGTACACATGCTTGCCAAGGTTCATCGCGGCCATCGAGATCGGTGCGTGCATGTGATCGGCGGTCGAACACACCACCGCGTCGAAGCCGTCACCAAGCTTCGCGTACGCCTCGCGCCAATCCGAAAAGGTCGGGATGTTCGGGAAGCGCGCGACGACCGTTTCGCCCTTGTCGTTCTTGTGATCCTTCGTCCATCCGTCGAGTTGACGCTGGTCGACATCGCACAGCGCCACGATCTCGACCATCGGATGGCTTGACACCTGTTCAAGATCAGCGTGCCCCATACCGCCAACTCCGACCTTCAACACGCGGAGTTTCCCGCCTCCGCTCGTGCCACTTCGCAAGAACGCCGGCGCAACCCCGTGCGCCACAGAGGCAGCAAGTGAAGCAGCAAGTGGTGTCGCGAGTGAAGTGAGAACAAAGTTTCGGCGAGTGATGCTCATGGCGCGAATTGAACCACATCACGGCATCGCAGTTGACCGCGGATGCAGGATTCGGCGGCGATTCGCGGTCGCGTAGAGCGGGTTCGCTTCTCTCTCTAGTTTCTGAAGCGGAGCGGATCGAGGGCAATGCTCACAGATCTGAGCACGCGTGAGTGCTTCGCATTCGTCGTTGTCACAAGAACTCCTCGCGAACGACAACGACTTCGATCGTGAAGTTCGTTGCATCGATTCGGAACCGCCCCGCCGTGGACTGCGCGGTCGCATCTGTGGCGGGACCGCATCGCATGTCGGCTCGCGACGAAGCGTGCACGGGGGATGCACGAAGCCCGTGGGTTTCCGAAGGCCTGCGCAACCGTTCAGATTCCGCGAATTGCCAATTCTTGCGAGCCATAGGCCTATTTTATTGGAACTCGACTTCGGCATTTTGCGCTCTCTTTCCTTGCTCGGTCGTCTTTCCGAAGTACTTTCACCTCGGCTGTACACGGCCATTCACACGCCTTCGTATGGGCCGTGAAGACTGTTTGGAGGAGTTGTTTCCGAATCGTTTTATTTAGGAGATCTCGAAGATGAACAGCAAGATCGTAAAGCACATGGCGGCAGCCGCTGCGGCAGCGGTTGTGGCAGGCGCCGCGAACGCTGCAGTCGTGACATGGAATCTGAACATGGTCGTTCCGGCCAACATCGATGGTCTCTACATCAATGTTGAAACCGGTGCGACTGGTGCAACCGGTGGCGTGACCGCTGGATGGGATATCAATCCCTACAGCGCAACCGCACTGACCTTTTTCAACGCTACCGGCACCGGCATGATGCGCTATCCAGGCGTCACCACCGGATCTGCAGGCAGCTTGGCGCAGGGCACCTCGGTGAACTCTGCGGCAAACCTGGCGGGCACGGGCACCGTGACCTTCGGCGCAGTCGCAGGTAACTGGACGCTCAACGCATCCAACTACTTCGGCTTCAAGTTCCTTGCGGCTGACGGCCTCACCCACTACGGCGTTGGTCGTATGGATGTCGGCGCCACCGCAACGGTCCGCACCATCGCGTATGTTTCGTACGAGACCGTCGCCGGTGCAGAAATCATCGTGACCCCAGCCCCAGGCGCGATCGCGCTCCTCGGTCTCGCGGGCCTCGCTGGTCGCCGTCGTCGAAACTGATTGGGTTTGCGTCAACAATTTCCAAGGAAGGCGAATCTTCGGATTCGCCTTCCTTGCGTTTTGGCTGAAGCTGCGCACTGAGCTCGATCTCCGACGGCGCGGATTCACTCCGCCCGTCGGAGTCCAAAGCGAGTGC